>ERZ1023396.14-NODE-14-length-169402-cov-223.400816_pt1 | contig 169402 bp, 160 predicted proteins | sample MGYA00380504_ERZ1023396 | MGnify/ENA primary metagenome ERZ1023396 (study PRJEB33173, sample SAMEA4830410) | metagenome | study: EMG produced TPA metagenomics assembly of the PRJEB25223 data set...
AAGCGTCAAGCGTCAAGCGTCAAGCGTCAAGCGTCAAGCGTCAAGCGTCAAGCGTCAACGATTATCTGCACATGACACAACCTGTCAACCCCTTAACGCCCTAATTTTTCTTTTTCTACCAAAGCCTGCTTTTATGTGGGCTTTTTTCGTCTCTAAACTGTGTCCAAAAGGCGGTGCAAAATGACTGATGCCGCCAAAGCACAAGATGACAAACCACAAATCAAATCCAAAAAACGAGTTGCCGATTTTGGCGAAGTGTTTACCGCCGAGCGAGAAGTAAACGCAATGCTGGATTTATTACCTGATAATATTTGGCAAGAAGGCAACAAAGAAGCTATTGTAAAGACCTTTTTAGAACCTGCGTGTGGCACAGGTAATTTTTTGGCAGAAATTCTAAGGCGAAAACTTACGACCGCCCTAAGACTCTCCCAAATCAACAAAAGCCAAAAATCCCCCAAATATGCCCAACTTCATTATGAAAAACACGCCATTTGTGCCATATCATCAATTTATGGCATTGAGCTTTTGGCGGATAATTGTGATGAGTGCCGTCGCCGATTGCTGGATTTATTCCTAGACCATTACCAAAGCCATTTTAAACAAACAAACCCTGCTGTTATTGATACGGCAAAGTTTTTATTATCAAAAAATATCGTGGGTGGCAATGCGTTAACGCTAAAAGATTTAAATGGAAATCCCATTGTATTTAGCGAATGGAAGTTTATCAGCGATATGCTCATTCAAAGGCGTGATTATGTCTATGAAAACTTAGTAGAAAAAACCAACAACCAATTAACCGATAATCAAGGATTTATTCCCAAACACATTCAAGATTATCCGCCCATTCATTATCTAAAATTAAGCGAGCAATAACATGGACAGTCTCAACTTGCAAATAGACAGCAACATCACAAAAGACCTAGATGCCATTCAACAAGGTCAATTATCGCTATTTGAATTGGGCTATAACCCCGATGTATTGGACTGTTTATCCAGCCTATCCAATGATGAGGTTTTCACATCGCCAAAACTTGCCAATCAAATGCTGGATTTATTACCGCCTGAAATTTAGTCAAACCCAAAGGCGACATTCTTAGACCCTGTGTGTAAATCAGGGGTATTTTTGCGTGAAATCGTCAAACGCTTGGATAAAGGATTGACCAATCAAATACCAGATAAACAAACTCGCATTAACCACATTTTAAAAAATCAAGTCTTTGGCATTGCCATTACTGGGTTAACCGCCCTGTTATCAAGGCGTAGCGTGTATTGTAGCAAAATCGCCAACTCACCCTTGTCCATTTGTGAGGAGTTTGATAATGACATGGGCAATATTATTTTTGGGGCTGTCCATCATCAATTTAAAAAATTACGGCAGTAAGGGTGATAAGTATTGTGTTGTAAAGTTCAAGTGAGTAATAAAAAACCCAAGATAAATGTGTCTTGGGTTTTTACCGTTCATAGTATTTCGGTTAATGAAACTTGGCTATGTTCTTGCCTGTACATTTCTAAGATTGTAGCTTTTTGTTCATTACTGTAAAAATGTTCATTGGTGTTTGCTTGATATTTTAAATATCGCAGCGTTTCTATCATTTCATATTCTGATTTTTCATCATAATTTTCAATCATATAACCAATAAATTGCTTTAAAATATCAAACGCTTCATGGCTTTTTAAAGTTTTAATATGCTTATCTGCAAAATTTGACATATACCATTCATCAGTAACTGGATTGGTATTTAAATCATCTAAAAAATCATTGAAATCATCAAAAAACATATCTAATCCTTGAATTTAAAATCGGTTTCTTCGCCAGTTTTTGTGTTTTTAATGTAATGTACTTCAACTCCATTCACATTTTGAACACGCTTAACCCAACCATCTTTTGCTAACCAACCATTTTTAGTATCTGACATAGGGGGCATTCTTGCAGGAAACGCTATGAAGATGCCAGTCTTGAATATGCAGGGATTGATAAAAAAGAGGGTTATATTGGGTTGTATAATACCCAAATCAAACGACAATGGTAAGGCATAAAGATAAGGCAAGAATGGCAAATTAAGCATCTAAAAAACACCAGCAAAAATCTATGTCTGCCGTTTACTATGCTATAATTTACCTGATTTAATCAGACACTTAGGAACGGCTTATGTGCGGTATCGTCGGTGGCATTCGAAAACATGCCAACATCGTTGATTTTTTAACAGATGGCTTAAAACGTCTAGAATATCGTGGCTATGATTCATCAGGCATTGCTGTGCAGACGGACAATGGGCTTAAACGTGTTCGCCGAGTGGGGCGGGTTGCCTTGATGGAGCAAGTTGCTAAAGCCAAAGGCATCACAGGACATACGGGCATTGGACACACTCGCTGGGCAACACACGGTGGCGTAACTGAGCCAAACGCCCACCCACACATTTCAGGTGATTTAATTTCGGTTGTGCATAATGGCATCATTGAAAATTTTGAAGCCGAACGCACACGCCTTCAGAACTTGGGTTATGCTTTTCATTCTCAAACTGACACTGAAGTCATCGCTCATGCCGTGCATGACATTTATAAAAAAACCAACGATTTATTCACCGCTGTACAACAAGCCTGTGCCAACTTTCATGGGGCATACGCCATCGCTGTGATTGCCAATGATAAGCCAGGTGAGATGGTGGTTGCTCGCATGGGTTGTCCATTGCTCATCGGTGTGGGGGAAGATGAAGTGTTTATGGCATCAGACGTATCGGCGGTGGTGGCATTCACTCGTGAAATCATCTATCTAGAAGATGGCGACATCGCTTGTCTGACCGCTGATGGTGTGCAAAAATTGATTGACAAAACAGACAATCTGACAGAACGCACCGCCACAACGTCTCAAGTATCACTGGCATCGCTAGAGCTGGGGGCGTATAACCACTTTATGCAAAAAGAAATCTACGAACAGCCCAAGGCCACGGCTGACACTGCTGAAGTCTTTTTGGACGCTGGGTTTATTCCAGAAAATTTTGGTAAAAATGCCAAGCAAGTTTTTCACGACATTGATGGCATCAAAATCTTAGCCTGTGGCACGTCCTATTATGCAGGATTAACCGCCAAATATTGGTTAGAAAGCATTGCCAAACTGCCCACCGATGTCGAGATAGCCAGTGAGTACCGCTACCGTAACGTGATTGCCAATCCCAAGCAACTTATCATCACCATTTCTCAATCAGGCGAAACGTTAGATACCATGGAAGCGTTAAAATATGCCCAAGCCCAAGGGCATCAGCACAGCCTCTCCATTTGTAATGTGATGGAATCCGCCCTACCTAGAGCCAGTGAGCTGGTATTTTATACCCGAGCAGGGGCAGGGATTGGGGTGGCATCAACCAAAGCCTTTACCACCCAGTTGGTGGCATTGTTTGGCTTGGCAGTTACCTTGGGGCGTTTATATGATGTGGTGAATGATGACAAAATGACCCAATATATCAATGAATTACGCAGTTTGCCCAATGACATACAATATGCCTTAAACCTAGAACCACAAATTACCAGCTGGGCAACTTTTTTTGCTGATAAGCCAAGCAGTCTGTTTTTGGGGCGTGGCATTCACTATCCAGTGGCATTAGAAGGTGCGTTAAAACTCAAAGAAATCACCTACATTCATGCCGAAAGCTACCCTGCTGGTGAGTTAAAACATGGTCCTTTGGCGTTGGTTGATGACAATATGCCCGTGGTGGTGATTGCACCTAATGACAACCTATTAGACAAAGTCAAAGCCAACATGCAAGAAGTGTCTGCTCGTGGTGGTGAGCTGTTTGTATTTACCGACCTTGACAGTGATTTTAGCAGCAGTAACAGCGTTCATGTCATTCGCACACCACGCCATATCGGTACGCTGTCCCCAATTGTGCATACCATACCTGTACAATTATTGGCATATCATGTGGCACTTCAAAGGCACGGACGTGGATAAACCCAGAAACTTAGCAAAAAGCGTTACTGTGGAATAGCCCAAAAGTGATTGCGTTTGGGCCATGTGGTCGGACAATTAATTATCATACTGAACAATTAATTGTCATACTATTGATGTCTGTTTTGTCCTTTGTTATTCTGCTTTTAAGAATAACAAAGGATTTTTTATGCCTATTAAAAAGCCACAACCTTACAACCTTTCGTAAAGGTGCAGGATATTTCCTCACTTGGACGGTTACATCGGGTGTTTGGGCATAAATCAGGTCGCACCCATCATTTGCTATCAGATTTAGAATTGAGCGTTTTTTTATTATTTGAATGGAATACCAATGTGGTGTCGATTAACGAGCAATTTGCATTGAATTTGGAGGAAACACTTGCCTTAGCAACGGAACTTAATATCAAGGCATCAGAGACGAAAATAAGGTGATGACTTTGGATTTTTACATTACGTTAAATGCTAAAAATAAAGCTATGACTTCACAAATGGCATTACAAGTTAAGTATGCTAAAGATTTGGATGACCCAAGAACGATTGAGAAAATTGAGTTAGAATGACGTTTTTGGCAACGTAAGGATGTGCCTTTCCATCTTATTACTGAAAATGATATTCCGAAAACCGTATCAACCAATATTAAATGGCTTTATCCTGCAAAAAACACTCATCTAACCAATCTCTCGTGGGATGAGTTTGAATATTATTCAAAGCAACTTGCTCAATACAGCCATCTAAAGTTAGTGGACTTTTGTAAAAAAAGTGATACTGCAAATGATTTAGAAATTGGCACATCCCTAAGTTGTATGAAAGCATTTTTGGCTCATAACTACATGAGCTTTGATATCACAAAAGACTATCGTAAATTACTTTGCTCAGAGATTTCGATTATTGAGCAAAAATATCATAAATATATCGTTGAGGAGATGAAACTTGTTGCGAGTCAATGATGTGTACGATAATCAAGGTGCAAAATTTAGAATTTTAAGTGAATTTGCCAACGGTTATATTTGGATAAATATCGAATCGGATGTTGCCCTACCTGAGTACATTGAGTATTCTTTGCTGACAGAGTTTATTGAGCAAGGTGATTGTGTATTAGTTGATGACCCTTTCAAAGATTTAGCTTCAATCTTTGAAGAACCTACTTCAAAAAATGCCATTAAAATAGATGCAAACTTTCAATTAATTCAGCCTATCATTACCCATGCCGAATTTCACAATCCTAGTATTCGTGGTGATTTGATCAACTGATTCTTGAAAATCACAAAACAACAAAACAAACTATTTACCGTCTTTTGAGAAAATATTGGCAACGAGGGCAAATACCTAATGCCCTTTTGCGTACCTATACTCATACAAGTGATAAACGGAATATTGAAAAAAAGTTAGGCAGACCTCGTAAATATACGGATGAAACAGGCGTGATTGTGACAGAAGAGATAAAAAAGTTATTTCATCTTGTAATTAATCAAACGCTTTTTAGAAATAAAAAGCAAACTATTATGTATGCGTATCGACAATTTCAGCTCCGATATAAGTCGTTGAATCCAAACGTACTGGATGAAAATATTCCTACCATCCGTCAATTTAAATATTTTTATGATAAAGAGTATAGCCAAGCTGAGAAAATAGCCCATAGGACAACTAAGAAAATTTATAACAAAGACATTCGTCAGCTTAAATTCACGGTAAATACTCATATTTTAGGCACAGGTTCAAAGTATGAAATCGATGCCACCATTGCAGATATTTACTTACTATCGGATTTGGATAGACAAAGTATCGTTAGTAGACCTATTGTATATCTAGTAGTCGAAGTCGATGTTTTTTCACGTATGGTTGCAGGTTTTTATATTGGCTTTGAAAACCCATCATACGCTGTGGCAATGCAGGCATTGCAAGTTGCAGTAACCGATAAGGTTGAACTTTGTAAAAAATTTGGTATTGAGATTACAACTGAGGATTGGCCCTGTATTGGACTACCCGAAGCTATTCTTGCTGATAGAGGAGAATTATTAGGGTATAAAATAGAAACGATTGAAAAGAATTTCTCAATCAGAATCGAAAACACATCAGCGTATCGTGGCGATTTGAAAGGGATTGTAGAAAGATATTTCAATACGATACAAGCTAAATTTAGACCTTTTACATCTGAGCATGGTTTGGTAGAATGGGCGAAAGAAGTACGCAGAGGTGGACATGATTACCGTCTTGATGCGACATTAATAATTAGCGATTTCACCGAAATTATTTTACGCTCAATTTTAATTCATAATAATACCCAGCAACTGGTTAAGTACAATAGAGAACCTGATATGCCTGCAGATATGCCATTAATGCCTCTCGAAATTTGGCATTGGGGCATACAAAATAGAACTGGTAAGCTTAGAGATGTAGATGCAGATTTGCTATCAGTTGCATTACTACCTCGAAAAAAGGCCACGTTGTCGGATTTAGGACTAAAGATTTTTGGTGTTTATTATCATTGCAAAGAAATAACGGAAATAGGGTGGTTGCATCGCAAAAGCTCAGTTACTAGACCTAAGTCTTTTCAGGTCGGTTATGACCTAAATGATGCGTCGAAAGTCTATATTTTTTTATGAAGAAAATAGCTTGAAATGTTGGGAAGCTACGCTTGCTGACCGTTCTCGAGAGTTTGAGAACTGTACTAGGTGGGAAGTATGGCAAATTCAAGACATTCAGAATAAAACAACTGCTAAGCAAGCTGTTAAAAGCAGTATAGCGTTAGCGGAATTAGAAAAACAGAACCTTGAAATTCTTGAACGAGCTAAACATCTAAAAAATAAAAGTAATAAATCTAAAGCCTCCCAAATAGGCTTAATACAAGAAAATCGCCGAGCAAAAAAAGATATCGAAAGAGGGAATATACAGAGAAATTTGTAGCAGTTAATGATGAGGCAGTACTTCAAGGACACGAGCTGAGTATTAAAATTCATCGATTATTAAAAGATTTGGGTTACGATTCTATTTTGTTGCCCAATATTGTTACACAAATTTTTAATGACTTTCCAAATTTAGACAGTCGCCAAGCTCTAACCACAGCAATGCAAATACTTGCTGATGATGCGAAAATCCACTCTCTGAATCTACGAAAAATTTTAAATCTAACCTACCTAAATCTCGAAGGACTGAATCTTTAGCTATAAAAGATTGGCATATGTTAGATAATGAGGACTTACGCTTCCAATTTTCACAAAAATCTGACGATGAAAATTTCTATTCACATTTAAAACAAAACACGTCACTCATTTTTAATTTTGAGGCATTTTTAAAGGCAGGCTGAACAAAATTATGCTAAATTTCCCCATACCTTATGCTAACGAATTGATATACAGTACAATTGCAAGAGCAGGTGTACGAGCAGGGATTATCAGTCCCAAGCAACTTTTGGATGACGTTTTCGATAATCGAAAAGTTATCGCTACTTTTGACATGCCGTCGCATTTAGAATCAATTGTAACGCTTTATCAAAATGGTCAATACGATTTAGAAATACTGATTTATCAACACACTTTATTTCCCATTTATGCTCCGTTTCTCCCTGAATATAGACGAAAAAAAATGTATCAATTGGATGAAAAAATCTTTACAGGGTTCAATGCATTTAGCCAGTGGATTAAATGATACTCGACTTCCAATAATGGGAAAAGCTAGATATTGCCATAACTGTGTACAAGAGCAACTCAATAAAAAGGGTGAAGCGTTTTGGTCACGTCAATGGAAAATTTTAGGGGCAGATTATTGTCTAAAACACAAAAAAATTAGTTGATTCGATATTGGATTTTCGTTCACCACATCGACACGAATTTTTCTCGATTTCTGAAAGGCTTGTGTATAATACTGCTCAAAATAAAACTTATAATTCTGATGATGTATTTTTAACATAAAAAATCCTTGAACTACTCCAATTAAAAGGCACGAAATCCCTATCTTATGAGTAATGGACTGACTTTTATAATAATCTTTCCCTGTCAAATGATTGTATCAAAGGTAATATGCAAATCATTTTTAAGAGAATCCGTGAAAAATTTCTCGATCGTTAGGATATCAACTTGTTAAAACGATTTCACCTTGATGATTTAGAATCAGATAATAACTAGTTAGTTTCGATTTTCCGTAAACACCGTAAGAGCTTTAGCTATCTTGAGCATATTTTCGTAATTGAGGCCTTTTGGGGAAAAGCGTGGGATTTGAAAGCGATTTTTACCACAGTCAAAAATATAAAAATCCAAAATCATAAAGAAATTCCACACAATATTGTGGCAGAAATTCCATTTAAACGCCAACAATGGCTTAGTTATCTAACGGAGAATGACTTTCAAATTAAACAAGAAAGGGCTATTAATAAGGCTCTATATGCATGGCTATATCGTAATGATAAGTCTTGGCTTGTCGCTGAACATCAAAAATACCAAAACAAACATATTAATACGGAAGTTAAATATGACTGGGCTCAACGAGATAGAGATTTTGTTAAAGAATTAATCCAAATCAAAAATGTTATCATTAAGGATATTGATGGCATGCGTCGTTCAAGAAATTTTTGACTTAAACAGGCTAAAAGCTCTTCGCTTATTGAAAAGAATTTATCAAAACTTCCCCTTGTTGCTGCTTTTTTGAATCGCCATTCTGAAGATGTTGCAAACTATCAAATTCAGCGTTTAACAAGGACTTACCTTGATAGAATATTAAGACAAGAATCACTTTCAGAGTGAATTATATTGCGAAAATCGGGTCTAAGCGAGCAAAGGCTCACAGAGAAAGCTAGTCGTTTTTTAAAGATTAGCCAAGAATTTTTGTTAAAAAATTTAAAGGTAGTTTAGATGAGAATACAACAGTTACCTAGCGAAGTTATGATTACTGGCTTGACCTATCTTTCTAAAGGAAAAAGTTATAAGGACTGGTTAGTGGGGGTAAGTTATAAACATAAAGCAAAATTGAAAGATAAGGGAGCCTTGACGTTTACAAATTTGAAGTTTAGCAATATGCCAATGTTAGCGAAAGGGCGTATTTACAACGTAACTGAGCCCACAAAGCTATATCATAAAACAGCAAATTTTATCATTCAGAACTTAAGTTCTCTATCCGCTTTGGAGGATTTTTATTTTAAATCCATTATTGATATCAACTACGAAAAGCAGTTACATAAACAAATAACAGTAAAAGTTCCCAAGTTAAATTTAGCTTGGGTGCTATTTTTTCATAATACTTACCTAGCGATTTCAGCATTACAAGAGTGAGTTTTGAACTTAGATTTCTCGATAAAGCAAGATAATGGGAAAAATATCATAACTGTCCTACCACATTGTTTCTTAGCTAAGTAAGATATTATTTGAGAATTTAGGTTTTAGAAGTAAATTATCTTGGCTGCTATTAAATTCTAATATCAAAAATAGCTACGATAACATTTATCAAAATCTTGTCGAAAATAAAACACAAAATGATAAATACGGTAGATAGATATTTAACTTTATACCGCCAGCTCTCACGAGCGTCAATTTTAAGGTTAAAGGCTATCTTAAAAATAATAAAATTCTGTATGTCGATGAAATTCTAAATATCAGTGGAATAGATTCGGGCATTGAAGAGGATGTGAAATTTTTGGGCGATATGTTTACTCAAACAGTAATCATACAGAGTGGGGCAGAGGCTTCAACTCAAAATAATGCTATCAAAGAACCCAGTATCAGCGATGAGCATCAAGCAAATTCTGATATGTCAATTCAATTAATTGAAACGCCTGTAGTCACATTTGAATTTTTAAAGCCAATCATTTCTTCAATAAAACCGGATAAAAAGATTAAAAAACCTGGTTTAGGACCGACAGATGAGAGCGATGAACAAAATAAAGTAGAATCTATAACAGTAGCTACTGATGAAGCATCAACCTTAGGAAATATGCGTAAAGGTGAATTTCAAAATACAGAAGATATCACCGTACGTGATACTCAATATCGACAAAATTTCATTGCATTAATAGCTTCACTCGAAAAATTGAATCTAGAGAATTTAACCTTTCATTATCATGAACTACCACGAGTGCCTCGTTGCAAGTTATATCGAAAAATAGATGGCAATTTTAGAACACTACTTGAAGTTAAGTTTTAATATAACAATCAGTCATTTAGTTTATTTGAAGTCGATACAACGGATCTTGAAAAAAAATGGCTTTCCACACTAATTATAAAAGATAGCTATAAGGTTAAGGATTTTGATGACCTGCTCAAAGATGTTGTAAGAACTTCTATTACTTGGTCTAAGATACCCTTTACTCAAAAAGTTCATCTTAGCCATACAAAGGATTTTTATAGTGGTGTTACTGATTTAGAGACTATAATAGAAAGTTGGTCAGAGCAAATTTTGAATAGTTTGGATTCATTAATGAATGAATAAGTATATTCATGAAAGTTTTATAGTGATAGAAAGCATTTAAATTATTCAAATACGACATATATTGTCTTTTTGTTTTTTCTTATAAGAATATATTTTGGAAGCGAAACGTTTAAGTTGGTATAATGCTTAATCCTTGAGTCTCTATAATAATGAATTTTTTAAATTTAATCGGCTTTTCAAGAACTAATGTTGGTTTTAATCCATGAATAAACAGTATATTGCTTTATCATCGTCGCTAGAGTTAGGATATCAAGTCTTTGATTATTCTTATCAGAAGCAAGAAGCACATTGCCTTAAGTTAATGAAGCCAAATCTTACAAGATATGAAGTGAATAAACAACCTGTTTCATCGCACTTGCCTGAAATTGCACAACGCCATACACCCAAGGGTAGTAATGTTCAAGCAACGCTTGATCAGTGGCTGTATGCGATTAAATACGATACCGATTTGTATTGTGATACAAATATTTGTTCATCTAAATCACTTAAAAAGCAAGTTTTAGCGTTAACTTCTGATGCTGAGTTGGAAAAATTATCTAACTTAACTATCAATCATAAGTTTAAATTCATTGACTTATTTGCAGGTATTGGGGGTATTCGCCTAGGTGCTGAGAGAAACGGTGGTCTATGTGTATTTTCGTCAGAATTTGATAAATTTGCACAGCAAACCTACCAACTTAATCATCACGAGATGCCTTTTGGTGATATTACCCAAATTGATGCAAATAATTTACCTTCACATGATTTACTATTGGCAGGCTTTCCTTGTCAGCCTTTTAGCTACTCGGGTAAAACAAAAGGCTTTGAGGACAAGACACGAGGGACCTTATTTTTTGATGTGTTACGCATTTTAGAAAATAAGCAACCAAAATTTGCCTTACTTGAAAATGTCAAGGGCTTTAAATCGCATGATAAAGGCAAGACAATGGACATCGCTCTAAAGGCATTGGATGAAGCGGGCTATAATACTTATTGGACGATTTTAAATAGTTATGATTATGGCGTACCACAATTTCGGGAGCGTTGGTATTGTGTGGCAATTCGCAAAGATAGCGATAATGATAGATTTGAATTTCCTAAAAACCGTGATAGAACAACGAAGCTACGGGATATTATCGAATCCGACAACAATGACAAATCGCTAATTTTAAGCAAGTTTGAAATTGATAGAATTAACTATCATTTTGCCAATTGCCATATCAATGAACGAGTTGAGCATGATAATTCTATGTATGCTCCCCATACCAAAAAAGGAAAACATGGGGTTTTTTCCTACTTAAAAGCGGACGGAGCGTTACGTTTTCATGTCGGTGACTTTGCCAAAACGCAAATTCAAGAATCCTTTTACGCATCTCTTGACACCTATTCTCCAACCATTATTGCCAATCGTGTGCCTAAGTTGTGGGATATTCAAAGAAAGTTATCTGTCCGTGAAGCCTTGCGACTGCAAGGTTTTAATGATGATTTTAAATTTGATGTGTCGAACGCTCAAGCCTATAAACAATTGGGTAATTCTGTTACTGTGCCTGTCATTCAAGCAATCTTAGCTTCATTATTTGCCACCCAACAATTAATGTAAAATTATTATCTATAAAAAGGCGTTCGCAATGGATCTATATATTTCAATCAGCTTATTGAAGCAAGAAAGCTGATTCAGCAACGTGTTAAGAAGCCTGATACTTTTGTGGGCATTATTTTATTGTTATTAAGTTCCGAAAAAGTTCAAGATTATTATTACCATGTAGATATGGGATTGTTTGCCAATCTTGCAAATTCAGCGTTTTCTTTGAAAGAAGTGAAAACTAGAAAGTCTGAAAAAAGTTGGTTTGCTTTATTTACGCCCAGTTGGGCAACTCGGTCATTAACGAATTTTTTAAACGGCAGACCCATCAATATCAATATATTATTGACTACCATTTTTTGGTACAAAAATGCAACATTCATTGAAGCACAAAAGCAACGGTTATATAGCTTAATTAGAGAGCAAGATTTTAACACCTTGTTTATTGATGAAAATATCACGGTTTTCGATGCCCATCAGCCAATATCGCTTGACAGTTATCTAACTGCGACTAAAGGGGCAAACTTAGATGGCAATTTGACAATTAAATATGATGGCTCATTTATTGTCAAAGATGCAGGAGATTTGAGTGCCTCTCCATTTTCACAAACGTTATACTCTGGACTAGAAATCAAGCAGATTGTGAATATCTTTGATTTTAATATCATTGGTGAATTCGATGTCAATGCTGAACAATCTCATCACTTGCCGCCTCTTAGCTCATTTAGCAACATCACAAAACCCATTCCAAATATTCCAAGAAAGCCCCAAAATTTGCTTTTATACGGTATTGCAGGTGTTGGAAAAAGCTATAACATCAACAAAATCACAGGTGAAGACGAAACATATATTGAACGCATTGTCTTCCACCCTGACTATCTCAACACCGACTTTGTGGGGCAAATTCTACCTAAAGTTAACGATGATAATGGCAAAATTGACTATAAATTCAAAGCAGGTTCTTTCACTAAAATTCTGAAAAAAGCTATCAATGACCCTAGCCACCACTACTATCTTGTCATTGAAGAAATTAACCGTGGTAACGCTCCTGCCATCTTTGGCGAAGTCTTTCAGCTACTTGATCGCAAAGACGAAGGCTCAAGCAGTTATCGCATTTCTCACGATTTAATGGCAGAAGAAATCTTTAACGACGCCAATAAAACTATCTTCATTCCCAATAATCTCACCATCTTGGCAACGATGAACACCGCTGACCAAAACGTGTTTACCCTAGACACTGCCTTTCAACGACGTTGGACAATGCGGATGATTGAGAACAATATTGCCAATTGTGACTATCGTAATGAGCTAATTTTAGATACAGGTGTTAGTTGGCAACACTTTAATACCGTTATCAATGAGCACATTCTCGATATTAACAAAGACACTCTTTCGTCAGAAGACAAACGGCTTGGGGCGTTCTTTGTACGAACCGACGAACTCAAACTGCCCGATAACCTTGACAACGGCATTCCGTTTACCGAAAAGGTTGTCAAATATCTATGGGATGATGTGTTTAAATTTAACAAATACGCTTTATTCAGAGCTGACCTTAATAGTTTAGATAAAGTGTTGCGAGAGTTTAAAAACAAGCAAGGGTTTAGCCGTTTCGAGGTTTTTAATGAAGACATCAAAGCCAAGCTCCAACAAGGGCAATCACTAAAAACGCAGGTCAGCGATAACAGCAATGAAGTATGATTTATTGCCCTACTGTAGCCTTGCCCAAGAACGTGAAGACTTTGTCGGGGTTCGTTTTGAGTTTGATAACGTTTTAAAACACCACCGCCCCTATATTACTTTTCCCTATGGCTATGACTATACATCCAATGAAGACGTGCTGTGTCTAATCAGCGTGCTATCAGACTATCAACGTGAAATGCAAAATGTTGTTAGGGCTGATTTAACCGAAGATGAACAACAGGGCTTTCCCATTCAGTCCTATCACTTCGTCATTCAAGATTATTTGAGCAATGGCTACTACACCGAGCGTGAAACTATGTATGCCAGCCGAGCCAATGGAAAAGTCAATTGGGTCAGAACTGTCAAAAAAGAAAAGCCCGTCATTCAAGAAAATGGAGCAATCTATCTAAATCTCCAAACTCGTCTTCACCATAGCAATGACGAACACATTATGACCGAAATAAGCAAGCATTGTGTATATGAGAGCTTTGCTAAGCTTGGATGGTACTACGGTTTATCTACCCCTTCTAAACCATCCTCTACGCTTTGTAAAACACAATTTATAGCTATATTGCGAGACAAGTTGCATAAAGCTAATAAGGATATGGATAAACAGCTATTCCAAAGCATGATTAATGTGCTTCAAAACTTGGATGAGAATAATAGTAATCCAAAGAATTTTGCCTTTGGTACAAGACGGTTTGAAAAGGTATGGGAAAATCTGATTGAAAAAACTTTTGGCACTGAAAAAGGGGACAATAAAGCTCAATATTTTCCAAAAGCGACTCGGTATTTGATTGATGGCGGTATCAAAGATACCAATCCGCTATTACCCGATACAATTATGATAAATCATGACGATAATAGCCTGTATGTGATTGATGCTAAGTATTATCGCTATGGTATTACCCATAAAATAGACCATTTGCCTAATATGTCATCGATAGCCAAGCAGATTACTTATGCTCAATATATTGATAGTCACTTTGATTTTGATAAAGTGAGAAATGTGTTTCTCTTACCATTCAATGCAAAAGTAAATAGGTTACTCGTTTATCATTGTAGCGGATGGACAGTAGCTGATTGGGTGAATGATGCATATGCATATAAGAAGATTTATACGATTTTAGTTGATACGAAGTATCTGATGAGAAATAGGGTTTGGGCTAATATAGAAGAAGTTAGGCAGTTGTCTGTTACTGTTAATAATATCATTGAACTAACTACCCAAGGTAAATCTAACAATCAATCAATTACAACTTAGACCAAAGTTGGTAACCACCATCTGTAATATCGAAGATGAACAAAATTGATTCTTAGCAAAAATCAACCACAATGTTGCTACCACTAGGACAATTCCTATACCAACGAATGTCATTGGCCAATTCGTTATATCTTGATTACCACAACGTCCACAATAATAATAAGATTTAAGTTTGTTGCCACATTCGGGACAACGCGCATGATTTGCCATTTATTTCTCCAATCAATCAGTTTTTCTAATTTTATAAAACTTTACAAATTTATCATTTACTAAAAAAGTGCAGCATATTAAAATACACCGCACTTTTCACTGCTAAACTATTTCCTAAACTTTCTCGGTCAAAGTCGTTTTAGGATGACTAGCAGCATAAGTACCAGTAACAAACTGTCCCGTTATTGCAGAACGGTTGACAGTTTTGTTACCTTTACTTGCACCACTACTCTCTTTTACGGTTGTCTTTGGATGTCTAGCGTAAGTAGCTTTGCTGACATAACGACCTGTGATTGCGCTACGATAAGCCATTTTTTGACTCCTTATAAAGTTTAGATCAAATCATAAATAAAGCATAACAACCTATTTGTTATACCTATTAGTCCATGTAACAATATATTGACTAATGGGTGTATTTTTTCATATTTAAATTCTAAAGTCAAATATTTAACGCAACAAATTATATTGTTTTTCTAATTTTTAAACGCTATAATAAAAAAAATCCAATAAATGAATCGGTGTTACTCGACAACGAAAGAATTAAGAAATAAATTAATTGAAAATTTATTACAGGTACTGGGCAAAAAGTCCTTCAGGAACTTCGATACGCATTTACGAAATTTGCTTGTGTAGGATGAACTGTATGCTGAAGGGAAATTTGCTAATATCCCTAATCAAAAAAAGATTTTTATTGCAGATGAAATTCAAAGAAGTGCTGTTACTGCTTTAGTGGCAGCGGCTGATAAAAACCAGTTATTAATTAGCGAAGTAGGTAGTGGCAAAATATAGTTGAAACCATATCAACAAAAGGTTTTAATATTGCCGTTTATCGAAATGGTTGTGGTACGTCGTTATCTTCAAAGTACAAGCAGCTTCTTGCTCAATGCAATACAATACTTGAACTCACAGAAAGTAATGACTTGTTCAAGGAATATTTAATAGCAGAATCTAATATCTCTGAGATATTGGGTAAAATATTTTTTACTTATAGGGGTATTTAGCAAAAATACTGCATCTGATATTTCCGATATTGAGTGCAGTATTGATATACCGATAAGTAAGGGTAAAGCAATTATGGAATCTATTCCTTTTGCTGATATTTTTGCTTATAAACAGTCTAAATCGATAACTATACATAAGAAAAAGCGAACGATACCCTTGTTCTTAAACTCAAGAAAGTTCTTGAGGAAAGTATAGTGGAGGGGAGTAAAAAAGCCTCCTCAAGCTGATTTAGCATGAATGGGGTAATATATGTTTAATGGTAATCGTTTATTGTTAGCCTTGAAGTCCCAAGGCTTAACCAATGTAGCTTTTGCAAACTTAATGGATGTTAATCGTTCAACTGTAACAAGATGGATTAACGACCCAAATTTCACACCAAGACCTGATGTTTTACTAAAAATGAGTGAAATATTAAAGGTTAATATTGAATGGTTTCAAAGCAAACCTAAAGCAATTCTACAGACCGTAGAATTTTATCGTTCTAATGCCTCAACAACTAAATTAGCTCGTAATATCGCTAAATCTAAACTTGTTTTTTCTGCTGAAATTTATCAAATACTCTCCGAGTGGGTAGGTTTCCCCGAAACGAAGTTACCTAAGTCTTTAACTTTAAGTGAATGGCATGCACTCGATAACAATAAAATCGATGAACTAGCCAAAGAATGTCGTAAACTTTGGGGTTTAGGAAATGATCCAATTGATAATCTAATTGGTGTGGCAGAAAGTAACGGTATCGTTGTTATTAAAGATGAATTAGGCACAGATGCAAGCGAACAAATGGATGGGGTATCAGCTTGGTATAATGATGTACCTTGCGTGTTTATTATAAAAGATACACCTGCTGTTAGAAGTCGTTTTGATTTGGCTCATGAGATTGGACATTTAATTATGCACAAAGCTATTCCTATAGAATATTATAATAAAAAGGAAATTTATAAAAAAAATAGAGAACCAATCTCATAGGTTCGCTAATGAGTTGCTCTATCCATCAGATATTGCTATTGATGAATTATATTATCTATCTTTAGAAAAGTTTATCCAATTAAAAATGAAGTGGTTAATCTCCATTCAAGCAATTTTGAGAAAAACTCTTGACCTTGAACTAATCACTGAAGATGAGTATATAAAATTTTATAAAACAATAAGTTATAGAAAGTGGCGAAAGCATGAGCCACTGGATGATGAATTAATTGACGAGCAACCTACTTTATTTGCCAAGGTATTTGAGATGTTATTAGAAGATGGTGGGTTTAGTAGGAAAAGTATTATTGATAAAGTGTTTTTACCGCCTAAACGTATTGAGACTTTATTATCTTTGCCCAGTGGTTTTTTATCAGAAAATATTTCTCCAAAAATTAAGTTAAAAATCCTATAAAAGTTACATCAATAAAACTTCAAACTTCCAATTAAGCTGATAGCCTTGAAATTCGGCTATCAGCCTAAATTTCCTTTGACTATCTATTTCATCTTTGGATTTTCACAAGTAGCTTCAATATAGCATTTTCATGCTTAAGTATTATTATCATTTCATCTTTATGGCTAATAAAAGGTTTTAACTTATCAATTTCCGCCTCTAATAGGGCTTCTGACGCAGAACCAATAATATTCCTACTATGATTGTTAAAATTATAAACGACCTGATAAAAGTGTTTGAATAAGCAGAATATTTTATAACTGACAAAGAGTACGATTCGCAGAGAATCAGAGGTAAAGCATGACATGAAAGCGGTTATTCCTAGAAGAAAAAACACGAAATAACCTAATCCGTAGTTTGACAGTCCCCTTTATAAATTACTCCATTTAGTTGAAAATATGTTCGCTTGATTAAAGCACTTTCACAGTATAGCAACACACTATGAAAAGCTGGCACTAAACTTATGCTTTATTTACCTTAAAACCTGTTCACGATTGAAAAAAATGTTTGTCTGTATGCAGCAGCCAAAAACAGTCAAAAAAACAGAGATGCCATTATCAGTAGCATACTGACCATCACCCCTGCCAACACATCATCAATCAATATCCCAAATCCGCCAGAGACATTTTTATCCACCCATTTAATCGGAGGGGGCTTCATGATATCAAAAAAGCGAAATAAAACAAAAGGGACAATGAATAATAACGCAGTGCTTGGGTGGTAATACTCTAAGCCAGTTTTAGCTGCATCTTGTGTTTGAGCAAGCAACCACACACTTGGCAAAAGCGAAATCCACATGCCCACCCATTCATCAAAAACAATGTGCGGGTCATCGTGTACGCCCATCAGCTTTGAAGTTTTGCCACACACATAACTGCCAACCAAACAGCCAACCACCACAACCGCCAAAAATCCCCAAAATCCCAACAAAAGCATGGGTAAAGCAATCATAAGCCCGCCCACTGTTCCCCAAGTGCCGGGGGCTTTTTTAGGCAAACCTGTGCCAAGCCCAAGCCCAAGCCAATAAATCACCTTCTCCCAAGCCGTGGCGGTATCAGGACAAGGCGGACAAGGGTTTGCTTGACGAATTTCGGGTTTGTGGCTGGTCATTGCTTTTCCTATTTTACCGTTATCCTATTTTTACCGTCATCTCATGTTATGTTTCCCATGTTATCGCTGGTTTATCGGTCATGCGATGTTAACGATGGTCATTTTTAATGGGGTAAGTTTTTTAATGGGGTAAGCTTAAGTGGTGCGATTTAAAAATGCTCCCACCCTTGTACTGTAAAATCCACTTTTTGATGATGATTCATCAATATTAACCCTTTCTGTGCCACGATTTAAAAAAAAAAAAAAATGCTGTTTGGATATGATTGATTGAATTTTTTAAAATTTGCTTTTGTCATAGTCAAGCACAACTGATAATCATCGCCCCCATTGATTTGATGTTGCCATTTTTGGGCATGGGGCAAGGCATCAAGCAAGGCATCACTGGGTATGGCATCAAGCTCAATCACCGCACCGACATTTGAAGCGGTCAAAATATGCCCCAAATCCTGCCCCAAACCGTCGGAGATGTCTATCATGCTATTTGCAAAGCCGATGAGCTGCCTGCCAAGTGCCACTTGTGGGGCGGGGTATTGCATGGCTTGGCGTAATTTTTCAGGCAAGCTCTCTGGTGGTCGGTTGGCGTGTCCGTCTCCATTTAAATCGTCCAAAATCCCATGCAAAGCAAGGCTTGCCAGCCCCACCGTACCACTGACACACACCACATCGCCCACGCATGCCCCTTGGCGTGTGATTGCCTGCCCATGTGGGATAAATCCAAGCGCCGTTACTGAAATCATTAAAATGGGTGAGCTTGTGGTGTCTCCCCCAATCAGCTCTACTCCAAACGGTGTGCAAGCCGCCGCCAAACCCTCTGCAAACGCCTGACAAAAGTCGTCATTTGCCATGGACTTTGGTAAGGATAAGCCCACCAAAATGGCATAGGGCGTCGCTCCCATGCTGGCAAGGTCGGACAGATTGACCGCCACCGCCTTATAGGCAATGGCGTGCGGGTCGGTCTCATGAACAAAATGCCGCCCTGCCACCAGCGTATCTACACAACTGACCAGCTGGCTGTTTGGGGGAATGTTGCTGATGGCACAGTCATCACCAATGCCCAACACGGTATGTTGGTGGGGAGCGGTTAGGTGCTTAAAATGGGTGTAGATTAGGGAAAATTCGGACATGGTGGGTGATGGGTTGATGGACAAAACTTAACAGATAAAACAGAGCAGTCTGTGTTTTTGCAATCTGTGTTTTTGGTAGGAATCATATGATTAAGATTTTTTCTCAGGTCTTGTCCACCCATCGACTGCCATTTGACGGCTACGAGCAATCACCAATTTTTCACTTTCACAATCTTTGGTAATGGTACTGCCAGCCCCCACGGTAACTTTATCACCAATGGCAACAGGAGCAACCAACACCGCATTTGAACCAATACGCACATCATTGCCAATGCTGGTTTTAAATTTATTCACCCCATCATAATTTGCTGTAATTGTTCCAGCTCCGATATTGGTTTTTTGCCCAATGGTGGCATCACCCAAATAGGCCAAATGATTGGCTTTTGCCCCATCTGCCATTTGTGTGTTTTTAAGCTCGACAAAGTTACCGATATGCACATGATTGGCGGTCATCACCTTGGGGCGTAAACGGCTAAAAGGTCCAATTTGGTTATTCTTCCCCACAATGGCATTATCAAGCAGACTGTATGGGGCAATGACAGTATTATCTGCAATGTCGCTATTTTTAATGACACAACCTGCCCCAATGACGACATTATCACCAAGCTGACAATCACCTTCAAAAATCACATTCACATCAATCTGCACATCTGTGCCACATACCAACGTCCCACGCAAATCAAAACGATTGGGGTCAAGAACATGCACGCCTTGCTTCATCAGTTGTTTGGCTTGGTGCTGTTGCCATGTGCGTTCAAGATTGGCAAGCTGCACACGATCATTGACCCCTGCAACTTCAAAGTCAAATGTGGGAGATACAGTGGCAATTTTAATGCCATCAGCAACCGCCATTTTCACAATATCAGTTAAATAATACTCACCTTGGGTGTTGTTATTATCAAGGTGATTTAGATACTGGTGCAAAATGTCGTTAGCAACACAATACACACCACTGTTAATCTCAGTAATCAGCTGTTCACTTGCGGTGGCATCTTTTTGCTCTACAATTGCCAATACTTTACCATCTGGGTTGCCATTTTCACGGACAACACGCCCAAGCCCAAATGGATTCGCCACCGTCATGGTCAGCATGGCAAAGGGGCCATGACTGTTGGTCAATTTATTCAGCGTATCCACCCCAATCAGTGGCACATCACCTGATAAAATCAAGCTTTTGCCTGTTTTTGGCAATATGGGCAATGCCATCTGTACCGCATGACCTGTACCAAGCTGTTTGGCTTGCTCCACCCATGTTATTGTTTCATGTGAAAACGCATGTTTGACTTGCTCACCTGCGAAGCCAAAAATCACGATATTATTTTGGCTATTAATTTTTTTGACGGTGTCCAAAACGTGCTGTAATAAAGGCTTACCTGCCAAGGGCTGTAATACCTTTGGTTTGGTAGATTTCATGCGAGTGCCTTTACCTGCCGCCATGATGATGGTGCTTAACTGCATACCTTTGTATGTCTCCCCTATGATACAAATGTCTTTTGGTTATCTTAACATATAAACAAAGCGGGAAGTCAAAAAGTGCTGACGATTAACCCAACAAAAAAACAAGCACATTCAAGAATTACAAAGGAAGAAGACTAAAACCCAGTGACACACTTTTAGCCAAACTTGCAATTTTTGTAGGCACAAAACCCAATAGATACTATCGTTAAATGCAAACAAGAAACAGACAAAGAAAAAGCCAGTCTATGGCTAGACTGGCTGAATAAGTGGCATCCCGTAGGGGATTCGAACCCCTGTTACCGCCGTGAAAGGGCGGGGTCCTAGGCCTCTAGACGAACGGGACGCAAGAGAATTATTTTTGTGTGGCTTATTTTAAGTTGCTCAGCACTCTCATTATGATATCTGCCTAGGAAAATGAAGTGCTGACTTTTTTTAAAATAAGGCTTGCTAAGCCTTAATCACAAAAATAATGGTGGAGCTAAGCGGAGTCGAACCGCTGACCCCTTGCATGCCATGCAAGTGCTCTACCAACTGAGCTATAGCCCCTAAAGAGATGGGTATTTTATATAACAGGATTTTTTTTGTCAAGCAGTTTTGCATAAATTCATGACATGCTGGCATTTTTTATGCCAACCACTGAGCATAATGTCCACGCAGTTTTGCCAATTTTGGGGGTATGACTAAGTTACAGTAGCCTTGACTAGGATTTTTGCTAAAAAAATCTTGATGATACTCTTCAGCAGGATAAAAAGTGGGAGCAGGATACACTTCAGTTACGATGGCGATGCCGTCTTCTTTTAGCTTAGCAATGGTATGATTAACGACGGCTTTTTGTTCGTCATCAGCATAAAACACCACCGAAGCGTATTGTCGCCCCACATCATTGCCTTGTCGGTCTTGGGTGGTTGGGTCATGAATGGTAAAAAAGATGTCCAAAATCGTCTGTAGCGAGATGATGGCATCATCAAATTGTACCTTAATCACTTCAATATGTCCTGTATCACCGCCACACACCGCTTTATAATTGGCAGTGTCAGCATCACCACCTGCATAGCCTGAGGTTACTTGGCTTATGCCCCTAACTTGACGGAATACCGATTCGGTACACCAAAAACAACCACCACCTAGAATGATACTTTGCATCGCAATTTCCTATGATTTAGACAAGATTAAAATGGTAGAATAACAGAAATAACGCAAGTTATCTGATTGAGTGTGTTAAATAATTTTTGAGTCATTACCAAACCAATCACACAAACTGACATGACCACCACCATGCCATCTAAACACGATACCCTTTTTACCACGCCCCTTGATGCCGATGCTCGCTTTAGTTTTGATGAGCAGGTGGTTGCTTGTTTTCCTGATATGATACGTCGCAGTGTTCCCGGATATGGACAAATGTTGGCAATGCTACCGATTTTTGCTCGCCGTCATTGTGGCTTTCGTCAAACCCGTGGTACAGATGGGGTGGGAGAAAAAATCAGCCGTGTGTATGACTTGGGTTGTTCACTTGGGGCGGTGAGTTTGGCGTTGGCAAGTGAATTTGCCCCACAAGATTTGCAAATTAAAGCGATTGATTTGTCTGAGCCAATGATAGATAAAGCCCGAATTGTAATGAGTGAGCATCACCCCAATCATGATATTGAGCTGATATGTGCTGATGTTTGCGACATCACACTACAAGCATGCGATATGATTGTATTGAATTTAACGCTACAATTTTTGCCTGTGGCAAAGCGTGTTGCGGTGTTACAAAAATGCCATGATGCGTTAGCAGAAGGTGGTATTTTAATTTTAACCGAAAAAACTCACTTAACCGATGAACAAGATGATGCTTGGCGGGTAGAGCGTTATTACGATTTTAAACGTGCCAATGGCTATAGCGAGCTTGAGATTAGTGGCAAACGCAATGCGTTAGAAAACGTGTTGATGACTGATACGTTGGCATGTCATCATCAACGGTTACAACAGGTGGGGTTTTATAGAAGCTTGACATGGTTTCAATTTTTAAACTTTGCGTCTGTCATTGCCTTTAAGTGAATCATTCATTTTTTTCTCAAAACATCATATACAAGATGTCAAACACAAGACATGACAATGTATGTTTGGAGCAATCAACCCATGACCACCATTTTTCACGCTGAACAACAGCTGTATTTAACCCTATTGAGTCTGGCTAACAAATATCCGATTGCTCAAGCATGGCTTACTCAATTGCCAAGCTGGCTTGCCCAAATCAAAGACAAAAACCGCCATGCTCATGCCCCATTTTATGCGTCTTTGATTGAGCGACTGCCCAGTATTGATGAACCAAAGATTGACCTAAACCAAGCCTGTATCACTGCCGAATTTGACTGGACAATCGAACAGTACAAACAAACCAACGCATTACTCAAAAAACTCATGCCATGGAGAAAAGGTGGCTTTATTTTAGGCAACAAGCCATTGGATAATGGTGAGCGTCAAATCCACATAGATACCGAATGGCGAAGTGATTACAAATGGAACAGGGTTGCTCCGCATATCAGTGATTTAACAGCAAAGCGAGTGCTGGATGTGGGTGGTGGTTCTGGTTATCACGGCTGGCGAATGGTGGGCGCTGGTGCAAATACCGTGATGGTGATAGACCCGTCTTGTCTGTTTTATCATCAATTTATGGCAATCAGACATTTTATGGGCGACATGCGTAACCGTTTTAATCAATCACCCATTCATTTTATCCCCGTTGGATTAGAATCCCTGCCCCAAAGCCAAAATCCACAAAATGGCTTATTTCACACTGTATTTAGCATGGGTGTTTTATACCACCGAGCATCACCGTTTGATTTTTTGCAACAATTAAAAGGACAGTTGGTCAAAGGGGGCGAGCTGATACTAGAAACCTTAGTGGTCCCAGGTGATGAAACAACCGTACTTGTACCAAAAGGGCGTTATGCTCAGATGAATAATGTGTATTTTTTACCGTCCGTATCGGCGTTGAGTGTGTGGTTAGCAAAAGCAGGGTTTGACGACATTCGTTGTGTGGACATAGACATCACCAGCACCGATGAACAGCGAACAACCGACTGGATGGTCCATCAATCATTGGCAGATTTTCTTGACCCAAATGATGCCAAAAAAACCCTTGAAGGCTATCACCGTCCAATAAGGGCGGTCATGGTGGCAAAGAAGTTATAAAATAAACCCCACTCTCAACACCTTTAAGAGAGATTGAAACAAAGAAGGCATGAACTTAAACTTTAATCAAAGACCAAAAAGATTAGAGGATAAGCCATGCCCATTGACGAATTTATCATTAAAATCTATCTAAAGGCTGTTTTGGAGCTTGAAAACGCTTCTATCCGTTGCGATGCATATTATCAATTTAACAACACAGCGTAGAAACCATGTCCTAAAGTGCATGGTTTCCACGCTAGGAGGATTTGATGAATCAAACGGTTTTTATTTTAATTTCAGCTGTTGTATTCGGCTTGATTTTTTATACCACCTGCACATCCATAGAAAAAATGTTTAATTTTGAAAACCACAATTTTAGAGCTTATATGTGTTTAGTATGCATGGGGTGTATTGTGGCTTCATTTTACCTTTATGAAAATGGTTGGCATTGGTTTATGTTATTTTCTAAATAATACAGATATGAGTAAGAGTTTCAATAAGTTAGATTTTCTCAACAATTGCCACGATAAAAAGCCTATCGTTATTAAAAATTACTTTGACGTCAGTAGGTTATCTTGGAATAAAATTAACCCCACACTCAACACCTTTAAGAGAGATTAAAACAAAGAAAGTATGAACTTAAACTTTAATCAAAGACCAAAAAGATTAGAGGATAAGCCATGCCCATTGACGAATTTATCATTAAAATCTATCTAATGGTAGACGACTACCATAAAAAGATTGTAACAAACCGCCTAAGGCAAGGCGGATATGCACCCAAGTTCACTGACAGGGACATCATCACCATGGAGTGAGTGGGTGAGTTTTTACAAATGGACACCGACTCACAAATCCATCAGTATTTTAAACAGCATGGGCAAGACAATATCCACTTTATTAGAGCCAGAGATTTATGGCATTTGTCTCACAGATTTATGCGTAAAATATTGGCTTATAACTTCTGCTTTGTGATTAATAAACAGTTAGGTAATTCCCTACTTCAGTTTGAGTTGCTTATTTCAAGTTGAGAGTGGGGTTAAATAAAAGAGATTATAAAAAAAACAGCTAAAAAAAGAAAACAATGAACACAAATCTGTGTGATGGTCATTGTTTGGCTAACATATGACAAACTGCCAACCACAACGTATTACCAACTACAACGTCTTACCAACTACAACGTCTTACTAAAATACCACTCCATCACCATTTTAATCAAAAAGCCAAAAAATCCCCCACCCAATGCCAAAAATATCCAAAATGTGCCTTGTTTGCCTGCGTTATTTTTCTTTGACAAATCCCACATGATAAAAAATAAAAAGGCAATGAATAAGGGCAGTAGCACATTCATGCCCCATTTGGTAACGGTTTCTGCTGAAATGGCAAACATAATAGTCCCCTTAAACATCTTGTGAATATCAGCGTGTTGGCTGAATGTGCCAGTGTAACAAGAACACAGATAATATGGTAGTCATAAAGGGTTACTCACTGGTTAATGTGGGGACAGCTGTTTTATTTTTAGGACTGACGCATGAATTTAAAACCGACACATGGGTTCAATATCTTGGACATCAAACATGACCAATGTGAAAGCAAACAAAAAGTGAAAGCGAGCGAAGTAGATGCAATTTTTACAAAAAATTGTTATATTGATGGGTTAGTCAAATTGATATAAAAAATTTTTGTCCCATGACAATCATTCCTATTAAGAAAATACCATGTCAAATACCACCCTATCGAATACCACCCTATCCAGCACATCAGCTCCTGTGGCAGAACAAAGTGATGCCATTGCACACTTATTTGCCCAAGCTGTCTCTCAATTGCAACGCCAAGGCGTATTGCCTACCGATTGGCAAAATAATGGGCAAATTAGCCGCCCTAAAGACCCTGAGCATGGAGATTATGCCAGTAATTTGGCATTATCCGCCGCCAAAGTTGCTAAGACCAATCCCAAAGTATTGGCAGAGCAACTCATCAATGCCCTACCACAAAATTCCTTGATTGCCAAAGCGAAAATCGCAGGACCGGGATTTATCAATGTTTTTTTAAGCAGTGATGCCAAGTTTGCTGTGCTAGATGACATCACCAAACAAGCGGACAAATTTGGTCTGTCAAAGGCTCACGCTGGCAAACGCATTCAAGTTGAATTTGTCTCTGCCAACCCAACTTCAAGTTTACATGTTGGGCATGGGCGTGGAGCTGCCTTTGGCATGAGTGTTGCCAATCTATTACAAGCGGTGGGTTATGACGTTTGTCGAGAGTATTATGTCAATGACGCAGGACGGCAAATGGACATTTTAGCAACCAGTACTTATTTGCGTTATCTACAGTTGGCAGGAGCTGAATTTACTTTTCCAAGCAATGGCTATCAAGGTGATTACGTCAACGACATTGCCAAAACACTACAAACCCAACATGGTGATGCCTACATTCACCCCGTCAGCAAGCTGTATCACAACGTACCTACCGATGCCGTGTACACAACCGATGACAAAGGTGAAAAAACCCTCATTTCTGGTGATAAAGAAACCCATATTGATGGCTTGATTGTGAATGCCAAAACACTGCTGGGCGATGCAGGTTACCAGCTGTTTTTAGACACCGCATTGGACAGTATTTTGACAGACATCAAGCAAGATTTAAATGAATTTGGGGTGCATTATGAGCAGTGGTTTAGCGAAAAATCAGTACAAGCCGACATCAATGATGCCCTAGCCCAACTAGATGCCAAAGGCTATCTGTATCAAAAAGATGGCAACATATGGTTTAAATCTAGCGAATTTGGTGACGAAAAAGACCGTGTGGTTCTACGTGCCAATGGTCAACCCACTTATTTTGCATCAGACATCGCTTATCATAAAAATAAGTTTGACCGTGGTTTTGATACCGTGATTAACGTTTGGGGTTCAGACCATCATGGATATATCGCTCGTATCAAGGCTGCCTTACAAGCATTGGGCATTGAGCCACATCGACTTGAAGTAATATTGGTACAATTTGTATCACTATGGCGGGGTGAAGAGAAAGTCGCCATGTCATCTCGTTCAGGGCAGTTTGTTACCCTGCGAGAGTTACGTGAAGACGTGAGTAACGATGCTGCCCGCTTTTATTATGTCGCCAGAAAGCCAGAAGTGCATATGGATTTTGATTTGCAACTGGCAAAATCACAAAGCCGAGACAATGCAGTGTATTATATCCAATACGCCCATGCTCGCATTTGCCGATTATTTGACAAGCTGGCAGAACGGGGCTGGCAATATGATGCAACGATGGCAACCGCACAGCAAACACGATTAGATAGCGACAGTGAAAGTGAGATACTCAAGTTGTTGACTGCTTATCCTAACACCATCGAACGTGCCGCTAACAACCGAGAGCCACATTTATTGACTAACTATCTTAAAGACTTAGCCAGTGCTTTTCATGGTTGGTATAACGACAATCGCATCTTGCCCACTGACGAAGGTGAAACCGATTGGGCATTAGTACAAGCACGATTGCGACTGGCATTCGCCATCAAACAGGTACTGAGCAACGGTTTAACCCTACTTGGTCTGTCTGCACCACAGTCTATGTGATGGCTTATGTGGATGGCTGTTGTTTTTTAATAAACCAGGTTTTTAATAAATCAAGTTAAAAATAAATTTGTGTTAAAAAAGGAAAGGGAGGGTGTCTATGCTGACAAAACAACCCAAAGGGGCAACTGAAAAACGAAAAAAATCCAGTGGTTTGCTCAGTTTATTTTGGATGTTTGTCGGAGCAATATTGGCAGTGATGGTGGGTGTGTTTGCTTATCTGTCGCCTTTTTTTGATTTTGCCAAGCAGAACACCACCACAGCAACTGACTATCAAGTACAACCCAAAGTTAATATAGATACTAACAGCACCGACTATGAATTTTATGACGTGTTACCCAACCAACAGATGATAACCATTCCTGATGCGTCTGTGATTGAAGAACACAATAATAATCAGCGTGATGGCTCAGAGATGTCATTTAAGCCCGATGTGGTCGTTGAACAACAGCGTCGCCTAGAAGAAGCCGCCAAAAAACAACTGCAAGAGCAACAAGATGCCATCAACCAAAATGCCAATAACGAAGCCAATCAAGACGGTGGTTATGGCATCTCTGAACAAACCATCTTAAACCCTGAAGACAACAATTCAGCTGAGACCACCAGCCTGCCCCATATTGATGGCAACAGCATGGATAACGACAACAATCAAGCTGACATCACCAATAACGGCAAATCCAGTGCCAGCATTCAACATCACCAACCTGCCACCACTTATATCTTGCAAATTAACAGCTTTGGCAACGCAGATGAAGCCGACCGTAGACGAGCTCAAGTGCTGATGGCTGGGGTAGATGCCAAAGTAGTTAAAAATGTGACGGGCAATGGACAAGAAATTTTTCAGGTCATTTCTGTGGCAATGTCCAATCGCAATGCGGTTGCTTTGGCACAGCAGCGACTACAAAATAATGGGATTGATAGCATCATCGTGGAGCAAAGACGCAAATAGCCATTGAGTCAATAGCCATTTTTCTTACCATGTTCCATAAATCATGCTTCATAAACCATGCCTCCACCAATCATGTCATGACATCGTCAAGCATTGCATCATCAACCATTGCATCGTCATCGAAGGTTTTGTTAAGCACCCAATATCTTGGGAGCTTGACCATCATTTATCACCGCTTCGGTTACCTGAACCACTTTAGCATCTTGCATTGATGGCAACTCATACATGGTCTCAAGCAGGGCATTCTCAACAATGGAACGCAAACCCCTAGCCCCTGTTTTACGCTCGACTGCTTTTTTAGCAATGGCGGTTAGGGCTTCAGAAGTGAACTGTAATTCGGCATCTTCCATGTCAAACAGATACTGATACTGCTTAACCAAGGCATTTTTTGGCTCGGTTAAAATTTGAATCAATGCCGTCTCGTCCAACTCTTCAAGTGTGGCAATCACTGGCAAACGCCCAATCAGCTCAGGAATAAGACCAAACTTAATCAAGTCCTCAGGCTCAACTTCACGAAACAATTCACTGATGCGACTGGATTCATCTTTTGATTTCACATCAGCATTAAAGCCGATGCCTGTCTCTTCGGTGCGTTGTTGAATGACCTTATCAAGTCCTGCAAACGCTCCACCCACAATGATTAAAATATTACTGGTATCAACTTGTATCAGCTCTTGATTGGGGTGCTTACGTCCACCATGTGGGGGAATGGCGGCAACCGTCCCTTCAATCAGTTTGAGTAATGCTTGTTGCACACCTTCACCTGAGACATCTCGAGTGATGGAAACGTTTTCACCTTTTTTACTGATTTTGTCAATTTCATCCACATAGATGATGCCTTGTTCAGCTTTGGCAACGTCATAATCACAGGCTTGTAACAACTTTTGCACGATGTTTTCAACATCTTCCCCCACATAGCCTGCCTCGGTCAAGGTTGTGGCATCTGACATGGCAAAGGGTACATCTAATATGCGTGCTAATGTCTGTGCCAAAAGTGTCTTACCTGAGCCTGTTGGACCTATGAGCAAAATGTTACTTTTTGCCAATTCAACCATCGCATCGTCTGCTCCGATTTTGGCTTTTTTGCGGTCGTGTGCCAGTTGTTGGCTCACCTTCAAGCGTTTATAGTGGTTATACACCGCCACAGATAAGGCTTTTTTGGCAACATCTTGCCCAATGACATAATCGTCCAAGTGAGCTCTTAGCTCTTTTGGGGTGGGCAGTTTTTTGTTAAGCCAGCTACTGTCTGGATTTGTATCATCAATAAAATCAGTGATTTGCTGGCTGTCATCTTCTATCAAATCTGCACATAATGCCACGCATTCGTTACAGATGTTGGCATCATCAGCAGCGATTAACTGTTTGACTTCATTTTTTGCTTTACCACAAAATGAACAACATGGCATGTCATCTTTTGCCATAAAAAACTTCCTTTTGTTTTTGACTTATTCTGTTTTTATGAATGTTGTATTTGGTTTAGGCTTTATTTGGCTTATCTATTTAACTTAGTTGTTTAACGTTGTTTAATGTTAGTTATTTAACGTTGGTTATTTAACTTAATCATTGCCAAAATGGGCTTGGGTATCGCCAAAACCAAAGTATGTCATCATGCTTATTTAATCGCTGGGCGACGCTCAAGCACTTGGTCAACCAAGCCATAATCTTTAGCAGCCTCAGCACTCATAAAGTTATCACGATCGGTATCTTTTTCCAGACGCTCCACAGGCTGACCTGTATGTTCAGCAAGCAGGCGGTTGAGCTTGGCTTTTAGCTCAATGATTTCACGAGCGTGAATTTCGATGTCTGATGCCTGACCACGAAACCCACCCAATGGTTGATGTATCATCACTCGAGAGTTAGCAAGGGCATAGCGTTTGCCTTTTGCACCTGCTGACAACAAAAATGACCCCATCGATGCCGCTTGCCCTAAGCAGATGGTCGAGACATCAGGCTTGATAAAATTCATGGTATCATAAATTGCCATGCCAGCGGTAACCACGCCACCAGGTGAGTTGATGTACAGATGCACATCTTTGTCTGGATTATCCGCCTCCAAAAATAACAGCTGAGCGACTATCAGATTTGCCATGTTGTCTTCAACTTGACCTGTCAAAAAAATGACTCGCTCACGCAGTAGGCGAGAAAAAATGTCAAACGAACGCTCACCACGAGAAGACTGCTCGACGACCATAGGGACTAATGCGTTTTGTGGTGCGACAGTTTGTGATTGGTCGCTTTGTAATCGATTGCTTTGTAATCGGTTACATTGAAAATGCTCAAATTGTAACTGGTCAAAATGCGGATTTTGATGAATTCTGTCTTGCATCAACTGGGTGTCAATCATTGTTTTATGTCCTTACTTTATGTCCTTGGGTGTTTATCCCTGAGTGCTTAACCAATCAATATTTTTGATTAAGCACTCAGTGGCATTTATTAAACCATCAGTTTGATGTGATACGCTGATGTAAATAGGGTGATAATCAAGTATTTTCAAGCGTTGTTGATGCCATGGGGCAAAAAAAGCCCAGCGATGGCATGGGCTTTTTTGTTGTTTATCAACCAATGCTTATCAACCAATCACATCATGCCTTGTTGTTGGCTGGCAATCAGCTCTTGATAGCCAACCTCTTTATCGGTTACTTTGCCTTGTGATAAGACATAATCAACCACTTGGTCTTCTAGCACCACTGATTCAATGTTGGCACGTTGTTGCTCATCATTGGTAAAGTAGTCGATCACTTCTTGTGGGTCTTCATAGTTCTCTGCTGATTCTTTAATAAAGTCTTCGACTCGCTCTTGGTCTACTTTAAGCTCTTGGCTGTTAATCAGGCGTGATACAATCACCCCCAATCTGGCACTCCGCAAAGCTTGATCTTCAAACAACTCGTTAGGCAGCATATCACCACTAAAGTTATTGGGGTTAGCACCGAACTGCTGAGAAAAACGCTGAAGCATCATGTTACGCTGACGATTAATCTCTTGCTCTAGCATGGCTTTAGGAATGTCAAATTCATTTTTTTCTAACAGGGCATCAAATACTGCCTGCTTAACTTGATTGCGTGATGCGTTTTTGATTTCACGCTCCATGTTTTTGCGTACGTCAGTTTTCAGTTTATCCAAACCACCTTCTTTGACGCCAAAGACTTCAAAAAATTCGTCGTCTAGTTCAGGCAATTTGGCTTGTTTCACTGATTTTACTGCCACTTTAAATTGAGCATCTTTACCAGCTAAGTTCTCAGCTTGATAATCTTCTGGGAATGTCACCTCAATGACCTTCTCCTCACCTGCTTGCATGCCAACCATTTGCTCTTCAAACCCTGGGATAAAGCGGTTGCTACCAATCACAAGGTCAAAGTCTTGGGCTGTTCCACCGTCAAAGGTCTCACCATCAATTGAGCCTTCAAAATCAAAAGTTGCTTGGTCGCCTTGAGCAAGCTTGTCATCTTTTTCAACAAACTCTTGACGTTGTTGACGCAAGCTTTCAATCATGGTATCCACATCATCATCACTGATGCTGGCAATGTGTCGCTCAACGTCCACATCAGACAGACCTTGCACTTCAATCTCTGGGAAAATATCCACCGTGGCTTGATACACCAAAAAGTCATCTTCTAACTTGACTTCATCAATGTTGGGCATGTCCACTGCCATGATGTCTTGCTGACGAATGGCATCAAATACGGTATCACGAATTTCATCGTTGATGACTTCTTGTTGAATACCTGCTCCATATTGTGAGCGAATGTGCGACACAGGCACTTTGCCTTTACGAAAGCCATCAATCCGAGCAGTTTTGGCAGTCTGGCGAATGCGAGACTCGACCTTTTTTTGAATGTTGCTAACAGGAACTTTCACTATCAATTGAACTTGCTGTTCAGAAAGCTTATTCGATGTGACTTGTAAATCGTTTGCCATAAAATTACCTTTTTTAATACTTAAAAATAACCGTCAATATGCAAATATAAACATGCAAATAAAAAATGAAATTTTTATAAAGTGGTAAGATGATAAAGTGATGTAGTATACTTTATAAGTCAATAAAAGTGCAAATTTGTTGCAACAGATTATGACAGGCCTGCCCACGGTGACTTAGGCGGTTTTTGCTTGCTTGGTCTAATTGTGCCGCTGACATGCCTTGCTGTGGTAGCCAAAATATGGGGTCATAGCCAAAACCCTGATCACCCATGGGTTTATCGGTTATCTGCCCATGCCAAAAACCTTGAGCAATCAAAGGCAAGGGGTCATCAGCGTGTCTGACCATGACCAACACGCACACAAACATGGCGTCGATGGGCTGATCTTGGTCTGATGAGCTTTGTTCTGACGGCTGGTCTGACTGGTTGAGCCGATATGGCAAAAGGTCGCTTAAAAGCTTGGTGATATTGGCATCATCTTGGCTTACGTTTTGAATACCAAGCTTATCATCGCTCTGATTGGCATAACGTGCTGAATAAATCCCAGGTTTACCACCTAACACAGGCACACTCAAACCTGAATCATCAGCAATGGCGGGCAGTCCACTCACATCACTGGCATGACGTGCTTTTATCAGTGCATTTTCAATATAGCTAAGACCGTCTTCTATCGCTTCTGTTACGCCAAGCTGTGCTTGTGGCACAAGGCTGACGGGCAGTTGTTTTTGGTTAAATAACTGTTGTAACTCTTGTAGTTTGCCTGCGTTATTGCTTGCTAAAACCCAGTTATTTGCTAACGTCCATTTTTTCATTTTAACTCTCTTAATTTTTCTTATAAGCCAAATTTGATAAACGCCACCCCCAACACCCCACCACAGTGCCAAAATAAAACAACATTGAAATAAATTAGCCACTCAATATTTGGCTAGATTTTAACCGTTTGTGAATGAAAGGCGGCTAAAGTATTGCGATGTCCAACACTGACCATCAGCGAATTGGGCAGTTTTTTGTTAATCAGTTGATACAGATGGGCTTCGGTTGGCTCATCTAAAGCCGATGTTGCTTCGTCTAATAATATCACCTTTGGCTTGGCCAACAAAATTCTGACAAATGCGATGCGTTGCAATTCACCCGATGATAAGCGTTGTAGCCAATCATCGTATACATGCAATTTATCTTGCAAATAATCCAAACAGCACAGCCGCAATGTTTTATGCAATTCATCATCGCTGATGTTTGGGCTGACGTTTGGACTGATGTTTTGATGCGTTTGAGAAGTCGGGTAACAAATCGCCGTCTTAAGCGTGCCTTGTGGCAAATACGGGCGTTGTGGCACAAACATCAGCTCTGGCTTATCGGGTATTTGTATCACCCCTGAGCTTTTAAAATGCCACAAACCTGCCAATAGGCGTAATAAAGATGTTTTGCCGCAGCCACTTGCTCCTTGAATCAGCAGCCTATCGCCTTGTTGTAATTGTAGATTGACAGATTGTACCAGTGGTCTTCCATTGGCCAAAAACAAAGAAATATTTTGTAAAATCAAGCCGTTGTCAATTGTTATGCGTTTGGCTTGGTCAGATGTTGTGTTTGACGCTGAATCCTTTTTAAGGCTTACAAAAAATCCATTTAAACGCTCAAGCCTTGCCTGATAAGCGGTAAATTCTTCATAAAAATTGCGAAAAAATGACAACGCACGTTGCAAACGGTTAAATGCTTGCACTGTTTGGTGCATATCTCCGATGGTTACTTGACCTGCAAAAAAACGAGGGGCTTGTAGCATCAGCGGCAATAACTGCACGCCTTGGGTCAAACCATTATTAAAGACATTAAGCCCCAGCGAGCGATATAAAATTTTCCAGCGGTTTTTAATAATTTGTTGAAATCTTTGTTGCAAACTCATCATTTCTGATGCTTCGCCGTCATAAAATGCGATGCTTTCGGCATTTTCTCTGACACGAATCAGCGAATACCGATAATTGCCATTAAAACGTTCATCTTCAAAGTTGAGCCGAATCAATGGCTTGCCAATCCACATCGCACCAAAGGTTGCCAACACCGCAAAAATAAAAACGAAAAAAACCATGCCCCTAGGGATGGTCATGCCCAATAGATACAAAGTACCTGACAATCCCCAAAGCACAATGGTAAATTCAATTGCCGAAACCACAGAATTTATCATGCCACGGATAAAATCGGTCGTGCTATTGATAAAATCTTGAGCATCTTGTTGAATCCGCTGGTCAATATTATCAGGGCGGTGCTGGCTTATTTGCAAGTGGTAATAGTGCTTATCAGACAACCAACGCTCCAAAAGTTGCTGGTTTAGTCTCTCAAGCCAACGTATTTTAAATACTTCTTCAAGCCATTGGTCAATGGCGCCATTGATGATTCTGACAACCAATAACATGGCGTTTAGCCCCGCAAAAAACCAAAATGCGGTGAGCTGTTTTTTTTCTAAGGAACTATACAAGCCATTATAAAAAAATGTATTTAAAACACTGAATCGCACTTCTAACAACAATAATAACAACATCGCTGCCAATACCAACAAAATTTTCTTGCGGTTTTGTTGGGTCAAACAAGGCGCAACCACCTGATGAAATTGCTTACCAAAGTGGGTATTTTTAAGACAAATGACCAATAAAACGCAAGCAATCACCACACCGACAAAACTTTGAAGCAGCCACAAAGGTGTACCATAAAGCTCTACTTGCCATTTTTCCATCGCTGCCCATCACTCGTTATGAACTTTTAAAACTTGTTATGAACTTTTAAAACTTGTAAGTAAGTTTTAAACGATAAGTGCGTGGGTCGCCATAAGTCACCATAGAAGCGTTGGGTGATGTCCCTGAATAATACTCTTTATCAAATACGTTTTGGATGCTTAAACCTGCTCGCCATTTGGTTGTGTTATATCCTGTTTCTAAATCTAACAAATGATAGCTGGGCAGTCGCACTTTGGCGGCACCACGCTCGGCAAAATGCTCGTCTTCGTACCGATAAGTTGCACCAAATTGCCAGCCTTGTTGATTAGGATTCATATGGTACTGCATGCCCAATGTGTAGGCATTTTTTGGAACATGATTGATGCGTTGTCCTGGATAATAATTTGAGCCGTTTAATGCGTTGACAATCTTGGCAGTCGGAATGTAACTATAACTTGCCAACACATTCCATTGGTCGTTTAACACCGCTTTAATTTCAGCTTCATAGCCTTTGGTGCGTTGCTCGCCCACTGCGATGCCATAGCTTTTTTTGGTTGTTTCGTTATTAAAAGTTTCGCTCACATTTTTTCGTATTAAATCATAATAACTCAAACTGCCTTGCAATCGCTTATCAAGGCTTTGCAATTTCACCCCAAATTCAAGTTGTTTGCCTTTTTCAGGCTCAAGCAATTCTCCGTTTTCGCCTGTGTTGGTCGTCGGTAAAAATGACGTTGCATAACTGACATACGGAGCCAATAAACCATGCCATTGATACATGACAGAAGCATTGGCAGTAAATTCATTGTCCGCATTTTTACTGATTTTCCCTATTTTTTTATCTTGACTTTTTACTTGCGACCAATCATAGCGACCACCTAGGTTAATTCCCCAACTGTCTTCAGGCGAAAACCCAGGAAACCACATGCTGTCTTTGGCGTATAATCCTAAATAGTTGGTATGATTCAGCTGATAACGGCTGTTTGCTCGTGGACTGCCAATGATGTTTCCTGAGTCATAATCAGGGTTTGACAAATCAATTTTGCTGTAGTTATAAATCACGTTGTCATAATCACTGCGTTCATAAAATCCATCAAGCCCAATCAACACATTGTGCGTCATATTGCCATTTTTAAACAAACGATTTAGCTGAGTGTCTAATGAAAAAATGGTGTCTTTTTTGAGCTGATCATTTAACCGACGATTCATGACAGAATTTTGCATGGGTTTGATGCCATTAGAAACAACCGCTTGACCATCTGCTTCACGCTTGGTAAATGCAAAATTTTGTTTTAAACGCCAATCATCGCTCACATTATAAGCCAATTGATAACCCAATCTCATGCTTTCGTCATTCAAATAACGATTTGGGTCACCAAAAAAGACGTGGCTTTTATATTTTTTATAAGTGTCATCTTGTACAGGTAGTCCTTGCTGACGCACATATTCACGCCCTTGATAACTGCCCAATAGGGTCAAATCCAGTTTATCATTGGGTTTAAACCGATAGGATGGCGCAAGATAAACATTTTTAAAATACACATAATCGGTTGGGTCATCTGAATACGCAACTCGCCCATTGATACGAAACGCTCCGTTTTCGTTGTTTTTGGTGCTGCTTTTGGCATTGGCATTATTGTCGTTGGCATTATTGTCGTTGGCATAGTTAACATCAAACGCCCCTTGCAACAAGCCATAACTTCCTGCTAAAACGCTGACTTCTTGAAAGCTGTTTGCTTTTGGTTTTTTGGTGGTCAAATTCACAACCCCAGATGGCATCAATTGACCAAAACCCACAGAATCAATCCCTTTAATGACTTCCACAGATTCAAGCCCTGACACATCAAAGCTGTTTAAAAAATTTTTAGAAGTCGCACTACGCATGCCATCAATCATCACTTGCGAATTTGCCAATTGACCACGAATGATAAAATCATCCCGACCACGCCTGCCATATTGTCCTGTGGTCACGCCTGATACGCCTCTTAAGGCTTCTGAGAGCGTTGTTGCTTGCTTCTGCTCCAACTGCTCTTTGGTGATAACCGACACTGATTTTGCGGTATCAAACAAAGTTTCATTAGACTTTAACAAGGCGGTTGCTTTCACGCCCACATAGTCCACTTCTGCGTCCGTCTTGTGAGCATCAATCGTCAGCGCATCCAAAGTTACCGAAGGCATGCTTGTCGAGAGATTATTTGTCGATGGCTTGGAGACGTCAGTATTCGCATCACCGTCAGTCAACGATGGATTGGCTGGCAGTGCATTGGCTGACAGCGGTGAAGTGACCAACATTAAGCCTGCCACACAAAGATATAAATAGCCAGATTTCATCACAAAAACATCCTAAAAATCAAAAAAGACAAACCTCATTTATGGCCATTATTCATATGTATGGCCACTATATGGTCATCAGCATGGTCATCAGCCACTTTTGTTTGGTATAACCAAATGAGAATGATTAGCATTATAACTTATCCAATAATGAGAAATCATCTTTTTTTATCAAAAATCATAAAATCTTTGATGGCGAGTATGCCAAATAATAATCATTATTAACATTAACAATCGGTAATTGTTATTACTGATTGCCCTTGTTAGACTTATCAATGTGTTTTATTTTAGGTTGTTTATTTTGCTTATTTTGCTTATTTTACTTAGCTTAGCAATCACCGCAATCACCATCAAAACTCATTTATTTTGATAACTCATTTTGATAATAAAGGATTTTTATGTCACACATCACCTTACCAAACCTACCTTACCCTAAAGATGCACTTGAGCCACACATCAGTGCTGAAACTTTAGAGTTTCACCATGACAAACATCACAATGCCTATGTCAGCAAATTAAACGACATGTTACCCGGCTCGGGGTTAGAAGGTAAAACCTTAGCAGAAATCATTGAAGCCACTGCCAAAGATGATGACAAGCAAGGCATGTTTAACCAAGCTGCTCAAGTTTGGAATCACACTTTTTATTGGAACTGTATGACCCCAAATGGGGGTGGTGAGGCCACTGGTGAGCTAAAAAGTAAAATTGAAGAAGATTTTGGTAGTTATGATAAATTCCGTGAAGAGTTTAAAAATGCTGCCACGTCTCAATTTGGGTCAGGTTGGGCATGGTTGGTTGCTGATGGTGTTGGTGGCAAATTGTCCATCATGAAGACCGCCAATGCTGATACGCCTTTGGCACATGGCAAGATTGCTGTGTTAACTTGCGATGTGTGGGAGCATGCCTACTATGTCGATTATCGCAATCGTCGTCCTGATTATGTTGATGCTTTCTTAGATAAGCTGATTAATTGGGACTATGCCAATGCCAAATATCAAGGTCAAGATGCTGGCGTTGAAGAGTAATCGTTAACTGTCAGTCCATATCATCTCAGTATGGCTCACTTTAGAACGCTCAAGCCTTTTGCTTTGGGCGTTTTTTATGTTTGCCAGTTGCTCATCGTCAAAAACTGGTATCTGAAAGCCACATATGGTTATAATGTTATGGTAACGTGTTTTTTATCGTGGTTTTCGTGGTAACGACTGATTAATCATAACGTCTGATTTGAAATTTTTAAGACACGATATTTATTTTAAGATTTGTTTTGTCAAGTAGAGAACAGAAACCCATCATGAGCCAATTTTTACCCATTGAAGAGCAACTTGCTCACATTCGCCGTGGCACACACGAAATCATCTCTGAAGAAGATTTGGTTAATAAATTAAAACAAAACCGCCCCTTACGCATTAAGGCAGGCTTTGACCCCACCGCCCCTGATTTGCACTTGGGACACACAGTGTTGATAAATAAGCTGAAGCATTTTCAAGACTTGGGGCATGAGATTCTGTTTTTGATTGGCGATTATACTGCCAAAATTGGTGACCCATCAGGCAAAAATGCCACTCGTCCACCATTGAGCGATGAGCAGATAGCTGATAACGCTAAGACTTATGCCAAGCAAGTGTTTAAGATTTTGGATAAAGACAAAACCAAAATTGTCTTTAATTCAGAGTGGTTTGGCAACATGAACGCTGGCGACATGATTGCTCTTGCCAGTCAGCTGACCGTGTCTCGCATGCTTGAGCGTGATGACTTTAGCAAACGCTATGAATCGCAGACTCCCATCTTTATTCATGAGTTTTTATACCCTTTGGTACAAGGTTATGATTCCATTGCCATGGAAGCAGATGTCGAGCTGGGCGGAACTGACCAAACCTTTAATTTATTGATGGGGAGAACGCTACAAGGTCGCTATGGTAAAGAGCCACAAGTGTGTATCACCATGCCAATCTTAGAAGGGTTAGATGGTGTGAATAAAATGAGCAAGTCATTGGGCAATTATGTTGCCATTGATGATGCTCCAGGGACAATGTATCAAAAAATCTTATCCATGCCAGATGAGCTGATTGCACGTTATTTTGAGTTTTTAAGCTTTAAGCCAATGAGTGAGGTCAATGCGTTGCTTGATGGCATGAAAAATGGGCGTAATCCCCAAGAGTTGAAGAAAATCCTAGCCCTAGAACTCATTGAGCGTTTTCATGATAAACAGGCAGCCCAAAATGCCCACAAATCAGCAGGCAACCGCTTGGCAGACGGTGAGTTGCCTGTGGATTTGCCAGAGATAAGTTTATCTTTAAATGGTCAAGATAAATTATTCATCACCCAAGTCTTAAACCAAGCGGGTCTTGCTAAAAACTCTGCTCAGGCTAAGGACATGCTCTCTCGTGGGGCGGTTAAAGTGGACGGTCAAGTGGTCGATGGCAGTTTTGCCTTAGAACAAGGGCAAACGGTGGTGATTCAAGCAGGTAAAAAAGCGTATGCCAAAATCAACATCAATGACTGAATATAGTGAGATGAGTATAGCAAAACTTATCGCATTTAACAATTGCCTTATATCCACCGCCTGAAGGCGGTGGTTTTACGGCAACGGAGGATAAAAAGCCAAGAATGTGTGGGCAACGTGGCTTTTTTACAAAAAAGCTGATTGCTTCGCTTAGGTTTGCTAAAATGGCGTTTGTTTTTCATCATTGGCTAAAGTGATACGATTATGACCCATTTTGCTACACAGACCGCAAGCATTAAGCAAGACCGCATCTTAATTTTAGATTTTGGCTCACAATATAGCCAGCTGATTGCCCGTCGGGTGCGTGAGGCTGGGGTATTTTGTGAGATGTATCCGTTTGACATCCCTGATGAGCGTATCAGAGACTTTGGGGCAAAAGGGGTGATTTTGTCAGGTGGTCCTGAGAGTGTTCATGCTAAGGGCAGCCCAAAGATTGCTGATGCGGTGTTTGAGTTGGGTGTTCCTGTGTTGGGCATTTGTTATGGCATGCAGGCAATGGCAGACCACTTTGGTGGTCAAGTCCATGCCAGTGATGTGCGTGAGTTTGGGGCGGCACAGATACAGGTAACAACAGAGTGTCAGCTATTACAGGGTATTGAGGATTCATCTCAGACCCTAAATGTGTGGATGAGTCATGGTGATAAGGTGATAACAGCACCCAATGGCTTTGTGGTGGTGGCAAGCACACCAAGCTGTCCGATTGCGGTGATGGCAGATGATGGTCGTCAATATTATGGTTTGCAATTTCACCCTGAGGTAACGCATACCTTACAAGGTGAGGCGATTTTGTCCCGTTTTGTGCATGGCATTTGTGGTTGTGGCAATGAGTGGACGCCTGATAACATCATTGACATGCGTGTGGCACAACTCAAAGAGCAAATTGGGAACAAAGAGGTGTTACTTGGCTTGTCGGGTGGGGTAGACAGTTCAGTGGTGGCAGCACTGCTTCATAAGGCGATTGGTGATAAGCTCACTTGTGTGTTTGTCGATAATGGACTGTTGCGTCTGCATGAAGGCGACCAAGTGATGCAGATATTTGCTGAGAATATGGGGGTTAAGGTTATCCGTGTAGATGCTGAAGAGCAATTTTTATCAGCGTTGGCGGGGAAAATTGACCCTGAAGATAAACGCAAAGTGATTGGTAAGACCTTTATTGATGTGTTCGCTGATACCGCACGCAAGCTATCTAAAGATAGTGGTGTGGGTATTGAATTTTTGGCTCAAGGGACGATTTATCCTGATGTCATTGAGTCAGCAAAGTCGCACCAAGGTAAGGCTCATGTGATTAAAAGTCATCACAACGTCGGCGGTCTACCAGAAGATTTACAGTTTAAGTTGGTTGAACCGCTCAGAGATTTGTTTAAAGACGAGGTGCGTAAGCTGGGCATTACGTTAGGTTTGCCACATAAGATGATTTATCGCCACCCCTTCCCTGGCCCTGGTTTGGGGGTGCGGATTTTGGGTGAAGTCAAAAAGCAGTATGCTGACATTCTGCGAAAAGCCGATGCCATCTTTATGCAGGAATTGGAACGCTTTGATTGGTATGATAAGACCTCCCAAGCCTTTGCGGTGTTTATGCCTGTCAAATCCGTGGGTGTGGTTGGTGATGGTCGCCGTTATGCGTGGGTGATTGCCTTAAGGGCTGTTGAGACAGTGGACTTTATGACCGCTCGTTTTGCCCATTTACCGTATGAACTGATTGAAACGGTGTCTAATCGCATCATGAACGAAATTAAAGACGTGTCTCGTGTGACTTATGATGTGTCAAGTAAACCACCTGCCACCATTGAATGGGAATAGGAAATGGCTCACCTGCCAAATTTAGGTAAATTTAGCCAAACATGACACAATCAATCATATGATTTAGCAAACCTAATTTAGCAAACACTGCCTTCATTTGTCTGCTTAAAGAGACCCTGCCATGACCGCACAAGCCACAGACTTACCCCCATTAAATTCACAGTCCCCATTAAACTTGCAAACAACTTACCAAAGTGATGTTACCATCATCGGAGCTGGCATTGCAGGTTTGGTGTGTGCCTTAGAAATCATGGATAACGATGTTAAAAATGGCACAAATCATAACATCTTAATGTTAGATAGAGATGTGCAAGCCCATTTTGGAGGGTTGGCACGTTGGAGCTTTGGGGGAATTTTGCTTGTTGGCACGCCTGAGCAGAAGCGAGCCAAAGTTAAGGACAGTCCTGCCATCGCCCTAAAAGATTGGTACAGCTTTGGTGAATTTGGACAAAATCCCAAAAAAGAGCGTTGGGCGTGGGCGTGGGCAGAGCGTTATGTCTATGATTCTAAAACATGGATTTATGATTGGCTAAAACAACGTGGGGTCAGTTTTTTACCGATGCCATTATGGGTGGAGCGTGGCAATCATGGTGGTGGTACGGTGGTTAAAAAGGCTGGTGGCAACTCTGTGCCACGCTGGCATGTGGTCTGGGGAACAGGGTTTGGATTGGTCAATCAGCTGATTAAAACCTTTGAACAACATGCCAAGCGTGGCAATGTGCAACTGGCGTTTGAGCATCATGTTACCGATATGATGAGTAACAAAACTGGCGTTATTGGCTGCCAAGGTCATGATGCCAACCAGCATGCTTTTGTTGCACATTCTAAAATTACCGTCATCACGTCAGGGGGCATTAATGGCAACATCGAGATGGTCAAAAAACACTGGCACAAAGATTGGGGCAATCCACCAAAAACCATTTTAAATGGGGCTCACTGGTACGCTGATGGCACGCTACATAAAGTTGCCAAAGGCTTGGGGGCTAACATCACCTTTTTGGACCGCCAATGGAACTATGCCGCTGGCGTGCACCACTGGAAGCCATTGATGCCCAATCATGGGCTATCGCTTGTGCCTGCTCGCTCTGCTTTGTGGCTTGACCCAGATGGCAATCGCATCATTGGCGACATTCCTTTAATCACAGGTTTTGATACTCGTGATTTGGTCACGCAAGTGTGCAAACACCCTGATGGCTACTCTTGGCAAATTCTTAATTACAAAATTGCCAAAAAAGAATTTGCCATCTCAGGCTCAGAGTTCAATCCTGCCATTCGTGATGGCAGTAAATTTAAACTGTTAAAAGACATTTTGTTTGGTAATAAGGCCTTGGTCAATGAAGCCATCGAAAACTGTCAAGACATCGTCATTGCTGACAGCTTGCCAGAGTTGGTCAAAAAAATGAATGCTTTGGCAGGCAATGACAAGGTTAAACTAGAAAACGTCCAAAAAGTCATCACAGCCTACGACGCTCAAATTGACTTAGGTGAGGGCAACTTCACCGATGAACAGCTCAAACGCATTGCTTTGGTGCGACAATGGCGAGGTGATAAGATGCGTACTTGCAAATTCCAAAAGATTGACGACCCCAATGCCACCCCTTACATTGCCATTCGAGAGTTTATCGTCAGTCGCAAAAGCTTGGGTGGCATACAAACTGATTTGAGTGGTCGAGTACTGACCCCCAAAGGCTTACCCATCAAAGGACTGTATGCAGCTGGAGAAGCAACTGGTTTTGGTGGTGGTGGCATGAATGGTTTACGAGGGTTAGAAGGGACGTTTTTGGGTGGTTGTATTTATAGCGGTCGCCGAGCTGGGCTTGCCATCAGCACCGCAAAATAATGAATCGCCAAATCATTGATGACCAAACAAGCACTCACAATAAAGCAAACGATAAAAAGGAATTTATCATGAAAAAAACGGCCGCTGAGCTTACTGTCTATGCCTTAGAACAGCTGGGAATCACCCATACCTTTGGTATCCCTGGGGTGCATAACACCGAACTGTACGATGCCTTAAGCCAATCCAAACACATTAAACCCATACTGGTTACCAATGAACAAGGGGGCAGTTTTATCGCTGACGGCATGAGCCGAGTGGCAACCCATAGCCAACATTTTGCCAAACACAAAGTTGGCAATATTGGCACACTTGTCATCGTTCCAGCCGCTGGTTTGACCCATGCTGCCAGTGGCATCGGTGAAGCGTATTTAGATGGCATTCCCATGTTGGTGCTGACAGGAGGTATTCGCAGAGACACCAATTACCAATACAAACTGCACGACATTGACCAACTAGAAGTGGCTAAAGGCTTTACTAAAGCAGGATTTCGCATTAACAACATGGACGATGTGATCACAACTTTATATCAAGCCTATGACATCGCCACCAGTGGGGTGCCAGGTCCTGTTTTGGTGGAAATTCCTGTGGATTTACAATTATTTCCACAAACTGTTACTTCCTTAATGACATGGCACGCCTATCAGCAGCAACAGAACCTGCAACAGAACCCACTTTCTCAAAAAACACAAAATAATCTACAACTGGCAGCAGAAACACTGAACAACGCCAAGCAGGTGGGCTTATTTGTCGGTTATGGGGCAAGAATGGTCAAAAAAGAACTCATTGCCATCAGTGAGCTGTTGAATTCCCCTGTTACCACCACCTTACAAGGATTATCCAGTTTTCCGCACGAACATCCGTTACATGCAGGGTTTGGTTTTAGCCCATCGGCTGTCCCCAGTGGCAAAAATGCCATTGCCCATTGTGATGTCTTACTGGTCATCGGTGCCAGATTTGCTGAAATACCCACAGGCAGTTTTGGCTTAGATGACTGCTTACCCCAAACATTGGTACATTTTGATATCGATCCTGCTGTCATTGGTGCAAACTATCCCACACAAGTGGGTGTGGTCGGTGATGTCATTCACACCGTACCGTTATTATTAAAAAACTTAAAACAACAAAAAGCCCAGCTGAATGTCAAGTCGCCCAGCATTTGCAAAAACGCCAAAAGCCCCACAACAATCCAAGCCCAAATCGCCAAAGACAAACGAGCGTATCGCAAAGCTTGGTACAAAGCTGACAACCGCCATAAAGTCAACCCCATTCGTTTTTTTGACGCATTGCGACACATCATGCCTGCTGACAGCATAACCGTACTGGACGATGGCAATCATACCTTTTTGGCAGCAGAGTTGTATCCTGTATATCAAGATGGCTTACTGATTAGCCCAACCGACTACAACGCCATGGGCTATGCCGTGCCTGCTGCCATTGGGGCAAAACTGGCAAATCCTGAACGTGATGTGGTGGCGGTGGTGGGCGATGGTTGTTTCACCATGACTTGTATGGAAATTTTGACCGCCAAAGCTAACGGATTGGGTATTTTATATTGTGTGTTTAGCGATGGTGAACTGTCGCAGATTGCTCAAGCCCAACAGCTTCCCTATCAACAAAAAACCTGCACCATCTTGCCCAATGTTGATTTAAAAGGTGTGGCAATGGCAACAGGAGCGACGCACATCGCCATCAAACGTAACAAGGACTTGGTAAAATCACTCAAAAAAGCCCACGCCTTAAGCAAAAAGGGTGAGCCTGTCATTGTGGACATCAACATCGACTACAGCAAACAAACCGCTTTCACAAAAGGCACAAGCCAGACCACCTTTAAGGGCTTTTCTACCAAAGACAAATTAAGATTCATCAAACGCATCATGCGTAGAAAACTGCCATTTTGAATGGGACTGATGCCCAGTTAAAACCGAATGATTTAAGATGTCATCACTCTTTGGGCGGCCAAGGTCGCTTGGCTTCTGCTTCTATCCATGTCTTGACATAGCCTGTGGGTGGCATGTCAATATCCCCCAAACCCATGGCATCAAACACAGTTTTGGTTGGAATGACTCGCCCTTTTTTGGTCACACCCGTTCTTAAAAGTGCCGATGAAGTGGGCGTGTCTTTTACCCACATGGTCTGCTCGATATAAATCCATTTGTCATCGAATGCCGACACTTTGGTGGTGATGGTTACTGGCTCAAACACAAACACCCGCTTGCGATACTGTACGCTACTGCCTGCCACCACCAAACCCCAACGCTTGGTTAACAGCCTTTTTCCCAGCCCTGTGCGGATAGCAAAATCGGTACGTCCCAAATCAAACAAGGTGATGATGCGACCATTGTTCATCTCAAAAAAATTATCCATATCGGTCGGACTACTGGTAAACTCAATCCGTCCTGTGTCAGTGATGGATAAACTGGTGCCACCCTTGGTGTCCTTAACAGCATCAAAAATGGTTTTACCCAGTCGAATAATCGGATACATACATTCGTCCTTACAACATTCATTCTTATGACATTCATTCTTACAAAAAGATAACAGCCTAGCATGTTTATATCATCAATAAGCATGAATTTGACTTACCTGCCAGTCATTTGAGCATTAAAAAACTCAACAATGGTATCAGGTAACCAACTGACATCTAGCCTAGGCTTATGATGTGGCAAATATCTAAGATACCCCATATGCCCACCATGCTCAGTATCGAGCAATAACACCGATTCTGACACATCGCTTTGGCGAGCGGTCATGCCTAAAAAGGGGTCATCTTTGGCAGTGATGATGATGGTCGGCTTAACAATGTCAATCAAATAAGGCAATGATGACGCATGGCGATAATAGTCATTGACTGAGCGATAACCATGACGAGGGGCGGTAAAAATTTGGTCAAAATCACTGATGCGACTGCTGGTACGCACAGCCCGCATCTCTTCACTTGACAAGCTGTTTTCCAAAGCCTTTTTAACCAATGGATTCAGCAAATATGGCGTGTAGATACGTCTGCCCATCAGCCGTTCCATCGCAATGGCAGATGACGCCAAGTCCACAGGCGCACTGACCACCGCCGCTGCCCCACAAACTGCCTTATCACCATATTCACCCATATATTTTGCCAGCACATTCCCACCCAATGACATGCCCACTGCATACAGATGTTGATAGCGGTTGCTAAGTTGGGTTAACGCATGTACCAGCTCACTGGTATCGCCAGCGTTATAAAACACGTTTCCTGCCACAGGGATTCCCCCACAACTGCGAAAATGCACCACCACATAATGCCAACCCTGCTCCTTAACGGCATAAGCCAAACTTTTGGCATAGTGGCTGTTACTACTGCCTTCTAAGCCGTGAAACAATATCACCAATGGTTTTTGGTATTTGCCAGCCACTTGCTCATCGTGTGCGTCCACAAAATCATACGCTATTTGACTTTCATCTAAAGAATCTTTAATCAACTCACGGCGATAATTCGGCTGATATTTCACCAAAAACTTGGGCAAAATCGTCTGTAAATGGGGGTTGGCAAGCCAAAATGGGGGAGTAAAAGGTTGCACTGTAAAATGTTGTGGGTGAGCAGGGGCAGAAATCATCATATGCGTTACCAGTCAATCAAATAATGCCCATTATAATAAAAAAAAATCATAAAAAAAATCATTTGAGTGAACATTTGATAACTTAAATATGCCCATTACCCATACCAAACACTGGTTAGCCATTGTTCGTTGTTCGCCTTTGAACACACACTGTCTTTCTACCATTCACTGTTTTTCCATAAGGTCTCTTGCCACAAGCTTGCCCACAGCACCCAATCGCTCCGCCAGCGTTTTCTTCGCTTGTTTGGACACCTGAGCCTTTAAAACAACTGACTTATCATAATTGACAGTCAATACCTTACCGCCACTGTCTTCTACCAGATAACGAACATATGATTCATTGGCAAAGTCAGTATGAATGCAAACATCAACTTTAGCCACATAAGCCGTCAACTGCATCATATCCACCACCGCTTGGGCTGACCCTGCATACGCTCGAGTCAAACCACCTGCCCCAAGCTTGATGCCACCGAAGTATCGCACCACAATGATGATGACATTGCCAATGGTTTTGTGTTGTAGCACATTGAGTATCGGTCTGCCTGCTGTGCCATTAGGCTCACCATCATCATCAAAACCTGCACTGGTGGTATTATTTGGATCACCAATGACATATGCCCAACAATGATGACGAGCGTCTGAATATGTTTGTTTTAGTTGTTTCACGTGAAACATGGCCTGTTCACGATCAGCCACAGGATAAGCATGAGCAATGAATTCTGACTTTTTAATGTCAAGACGGGCAGTGCATGGTTTGGTTAGAGTAAAATAGGTCATGTGTGCTAATAATCACTTTATGTCATGAATTTGGATAAATGGTCAATGAACGCTGAGTGAAAGCCAAGGGTAAGAATGTGCTAAAATATCACCTTGTTTATGAGTAGGACATTTAGGGTATCATCATGCGACTGGATAAATTCATCTCCAAAGCCACCGAACTGTCACGCAAAGATGCCAAACGCATCTTGCATGCTGAAGAAATCACCGTCAACGATGAAATCGTCAAAGATGGCAGTGTGCATGTGAATACACTCAATGACGAAGTGATGTGGGCAGGTGAGCCATTATCGGTTGCCACAGGCAATCGCTATATTTTGCTGTATAAACCAGAAGGTTTTGAATGCACACTAAAGCCCAAAGAACACCCCATCGTCACTGAGTTGATTGCCGTGCCTGAGGTTGCCAGTTTGCGTATCGCAGGGCGATTGGACGTAGACACCACAGGAGCGTTGTTACTATCAGATGATGGACAATGGCTACACAAAGTAACCAGCCCCAAACATCACCAAAGCAAGACATATGAGCTGACCTTGGCTAATCCCATGAGCATACAAGAACAGGATAATGCCATCAAACAACTGGCAAATGGGATACTGCTTGAAGGAGAACAACACAAAACCCGCCCTGCTGAACTGATGTTTATCGATGCCACCCATGCCCGCTTAATCTTAACAGAAGGCAAATACCATCAAGTCAAACGCATGATGGGTTATTTTGCCAATCGAGTTACCGAACTACACCGCTCACACATTGGCACCATCAGCCTTGATGGGTTAGAAAAAGGTGAAAGCCGCTTTTTGAGTGACACAGAGATTGGGCAATTTTAACCCAGCACCAGTATCCACAGACATAAAAGGTTCACGACCTGACCACTTTTTTTAACCGCCAATAACCAAGGCAATGGCACAAATCCATGACCACAAATCTATGACAATGGCACACTTTATGGCAATTGCACATCAACAATTTTCCAGTCAATCCAGCCTTGACGTTGCATACGCACGGTGAGCGGATAGCCCTTGATTTGCCCAGACATGCTAAAGCAATCAATCGCACAATAGCTAAGCTGTGGCTTTTCGCTGTCAGTACCTGCTTGAGTGTGGGCAGTCAATTGCCCAGTTTGCTTGTCCATCATCAACTGCATTTGCTTTTTGACCACCTTATCCACATCTCCTCGCTCCACAATCAAATCTTGAATAAGCATGGTCAGGTTCACCTGATTGCTGGCGATTGCCCATGCTGCTGCCAACTCTTGAGTGGATTGATTGACTTGATTGGATTGTCCTTGCATATCTATTAAAGTTTGAATGTTATCTGCGGTCACTGCCCCATCAACCGAACGGTTAATGAATTCCATGCCAGCTTCCACCAAAGCATCACCACCAAGCTGTGCCACCATGGGATATTGGCTTAACGTGTTGGCAAATTTGCCATTTAATTGCGTCTTTAGATTGACTGTCAACTGTGAATAGTCAATGGCTGCTGCCAATGTGGCCCCATCTTGATTATCATAAGCTTGCTTGAGCTGATAAACCGTATAATAAGGTGAGCCAGCATATACCCCCACCGCCAATAAACACACGATAAACAGCAGGGTCATGATTTTTTTCATAAAGCAACCTTGTTTGCTATTTGTTACTTGCTACTTGTTACTTGCTACTTGTTACTTGCCAAGTGACCAACACATCACCAACGCACCGCCACTTTCATCAGCTTGTCAAACACCTTGCCATAAGGTGGCTGTAACACATCCACAAAGTTCACTTTGGCTTGCCTAAACACCGCTTTTTGATGGCTAAAAGTGTCAAATCCATGTTTGCCATGATAATGGCCCATGCCCGATGCACCCACCCCACCAAACGGCAAATCATGCTGAGCAACGTGATAAATGGTCTCGTTGATACTCACCCCACCACTGACAGTACGCTGTAAAATACGCTCTATCATGCCATCATCTTGCCCAAAAGGATACAACGCCAGTGGTCGTGGGCGAGCATTGACATAATCAATGGCATCATCTAACGAGTCATAACCCACCAATGGTAACACAGGACCAAAAATCTCTTCTGTTAACAGTAAACTGTCTTGTGACAACTCTGTCACCACCACAGGAGGCATAAAACCTGTGGCACGATTTGCTGTGGCAGTGGTCAATTTATGAACACAAGCTTGCTTTTGGGCTTGTTTAAGATGGTCATGAATACGGTCAAACTGTTTATGATTAATGATAAAAGTCACGTCTTCATTATCGCCAATTTTGGGATAATGTTTACTCATCCATTTTTTTGACAGCCCAATGAACTCATCTTGCAAGCCATCAGGCAACAACACATAATCAGGCGCAATGCAAGTTTGTCCCGAGTTCATCATCTTACCTGTCCATATTCGGTTCACGGCATGGGGCAAGATGTCTTTATCAATGATGATGACAGGGGATTTACCGCCCAATTCTAAAGTTACAGGGGTTAGGTTGTCCGCTGCAGCACGCATGATGTGCTTGCCCACCGATGTTGAACCTGTAAAAAGCAAGTGGTCAAAGGGCAGTTTGCTAAATGCTTGAGCGACTTGTAACTCCCCTTGCACCAAACATACCTCATCTTTATCAAAATAAACTGGCAAAGTTTTAGCAAGCCAATGGGCAAAATTGGGTGAATACTCCGACACCTTAATCATGGCTCGGTTACCAGCCACCAACGCAGCGGTTAAAGGACCTGCCACCAAATTGAGTGGATAATTCCACGGAGACATGATGCCCACCACCCCAAGTGGTTGTGATTGAATGTGACTGCTGGCAGGTAAAAACCACTTTCCTGTGCTGACTTTTTGCGGTTTCATCCAGTCTTTGCCGTGTTTTTTAGCATGACGAATGCCCTCAAGGCTTGGAAAAATATCCACCATGATGGTTTCATCATGACTGCGATGCCCAAAGTCTTGACTGATGGCATGGCAAATCGCATCGGTGTTATCCGATATCAGCTTTTTTAACTGTTCTAACTGATGCAAACGGTGTTGCCAACTGACATCACCCTGCTGTCGGCTTAATTGATACATCTGCCAAAACTGCTCTGTCATGCTTTGGATTAAACCGTTACTGTTGTCTTTTTCGCTGATGATTTCATCAGATGTTTGGTTATCTGTGATACTCATGATTGATGTTCCTTACAAAATACCATTTGGATCGCCAATATGACGAATATACTCAATCTAGCACAAACCGTTTAAGTAAAAAAGCAAATAACCCAACCCATGCAGTTTAGTTCAAAAGCACCATTTTTAGCCCAACAAACATCAACACAAACCCACCAAATATTTCAGCTTTGCTCTCAAGCCATGTGCCAGACTGGCTACCCAAAAACACCCCAACAAAACTCAAGACACCTGTTACAATCGCAATGATTGCACATGCCAGCCAAGGATTGATGGGCATCAAATTTAACGTAAAACCTGCCGCCATGGCATCAACGCTGGTGGCAACAGCAAGCGTGAGCATGGTTTTTTGGCTCATGAATGGTTTATGCTGGTCATCACTGTCATTTTTGTCATCATCTTTGTCTTTACCAAACGCTTCATACAGCATCTTACCACCCAGACCAAGCAAGATGACACACGCCACCCAAGGGGCAATATTTTCAATGAACCCCAACACAGAACGACCACTCAGATAGCCAAGTAATGGCATCATTCCTTGAAATACGCCAAAATACACACCTGCCAATAGAGCGATACATACGGCATGCTCACGCTGTTTTGCCCCAAGTCCAAGCGACACCGCAAACGCATCCATTGGTAAAGCCATTGCCAACAATATCAGCTCTGACATTTTTTACGTCCATTCTTATTCACAATGTTGTTTTATGTACAATGTTGTTTCACGTGAAACTTATGCTGATTTGGTTTTTCTTAAGCATAAAAACCGCCAAATGATGACGGTCTTTAATCATATCAACCACTTAAGTTAAGCCAATTAATACAAAATCCATCTAATATAAAATTCACTTAACATCAATTTACCATCAATTTAATGTCAATCACATCATATGTCCAACTGCGTCACTGACAAGGCGTTTTCTTCAATAAAGGCTCGTCTTGGCTCAACATCATCTCCCATCAAACACGTGAACAAATGGTCAGCAGCAATGGCATCTTCAATGGTGACCTTAAGCATACGGCGGTTTTCTGGGTCCATGGTGGTTTCCCAAAGTTGCTCTGGATTCATCTCGCCCAATCCCTTATAACGCTGTATCGATAACCCACGGCGAGCATCATCCATCATCTGTTGCCACAGATAATCAAAATCTTTGATGGCAATGTTTTTATCACCACGGCGGATAAAGGCAGTTGGTGTTAACAGGGTTTGCCACTCATCAGAAAGCTTAATCAGCTTACTGTATTCGCCAGAGCTGATAAAACTGGCATCAAGTAAATAATTTTGTGGCAGTTGATGCACATGAATGGTAATTTTTGGCAACCATTGTTGCGGTTTTTGCTCTGTGTCTGATGACAGCCCATCGTTTTGATGGACTGGCTTAGGCGTGGCAAATGGGTCATCAATGCTCACTTTCGGCGCAAGTTTTGGGTGTCTTTGTTGCAATGCGTCTTGCAAGGCAGTTGCCCATGCCTGCATGGCAACTTTGTCATGCGTTTGCTCTGGGGTTAATTTAGGCACTCGTGTCAGCGTATCTAATATATCAGCAGGATATTTGGTCTGTAGACGAGATTTTATCAGTTGTGTTTGGTGATAACTGTTTAATAAAGACTCCAATGCTGTGCCACTAATGGCAGGGGCATCTTGGCTTAAATGCAGTTGAGTGTCATCAATGGTTGATGACAACAGATGGGCTTTAAGGGCTTCATCATCTTTGATATACAGCTCTTGACGGCCTTTTTTGATTTTATAAAGTGGTGGCTGGGCGATATAAACATAGCCACGCTCTATCAGCTCTGGAGTCTGACGGAAGAAAAACGTCAATAATAACGTGCGAATGTGTGAACCATCTACGTCCGCATCGGTCATGATGATGATTTTGTGATAACGCACTTTGTCTGGGTTGTATTCATCAGGACCGATGCCACAACCCAAAGCAGTAATCAGCGTCCCCACTTCAGCTGATGACAACATTTTATCAAACCTAGCTCGCTCAACGTTTAAGATTTTGCCCTTTAATGGTAAAATGGCTTGTGTCTTACGACTACGTCCTTGTTTGGCACTGCCCCCCGCTGAGTCACCTTCCACAATGTACAGTTCAGATAAGGCAGGGTCTTTTTCTTGACAATCTGCCAGTTTTCCTGGCAAGCCTGCAATGTCTAAAGTGGTTTTTCTCCGTGTCATCTCTCGAGCCTTGCGAGCGGCATCTCGGGCTTTGGCAGCGTCGATGATTTTACTGGCGATGGATTTGGCAGAGCCTGGATTTTCTAGCAGATAATCGCTGAATTTGTCGTGCATGGCAGATTCAACGGCGGACTTCACTTCACTAGACACCAATTTGTCTTTGGTTTGGCTAGAGAATTTGGGGTCGGGGACTTTAACAGAGACGATGGCAGTTAAGCCTTCTCGAGCATCATCACCCGTAACAGCAACCTTCTCTTTTTTTAGCAAATTTTCGCTGTCCATATAACCGCTCAAACAACGAGTCAATGCTGAGCGAAAACCTGTCAAATGTGTGCCACCATCTTTTTGAGGAATGTTGTTGGTAAAGCAAAGCACTTTTTCGTTATAACTGTCTGTCCATTGCAATGCCACTTCCACACTGATGCCATCTTCTTCACTGTTGAAGTGAAAAACATCGTTTAAAGATTCTTTGCCTGCATTGATGTAGGTAACAAATTCAGACAAACCGCCTTTGTGTTCAAATTCTTGGCGTTTATCCAACCGTTCATCAGTCAATACAATGCGAACCCCTGAGTTTAAGAATGACAACTCACGCAACCGCTTGGCCAAAACATCATAATCAAACGTGGTTACGCCCTTAAAAATGGCATCACTGCCTTCTTCTCCCACACTGGGGTAAAAACGAATCTGCGTACCCGTCTTATCCGTGGTTTCTAACTGTTCAATGGGGGCATCTGGCACACCATTGGTATAAGTTTGTCGATGGTGATGTCCTTCACGCCAAACATTTAACTCAAGCTTTTGTGATAAGGCATTCACAACCGACACACCAACCCCATGCAGACCACCTGAGACTTTATAACTGTTGTCATCAAACTTACCGCCAGCATGCAGCACCGTCATGATGACCTGTGCTGCTGACACGCCCTCTTCAGGGTGAATATCAACTGGAATGCCACGCCCATTATCCAGCACACTTACCGAATTATCATCATGGATAATGATGTCAATTTGGTCACAATGCCCTGCTAAAGCTTCATCAATGGCGTTATCAACCACTTCAAATACCATGTGATGTAAGCCTGTGCCATCATCTGTATCACCAATGTACATACCAGGACGCACCCGCACGGCTTCTAATCCTCGCAACACACGGATTTTATTTGCACCATATTCATGGTCTTTTTGAGTGGACGGTGCTGGTAAGTCAACATCATTTGCTTCGGTGGCTTGGTTGGTTTGTGACTGACTCATGTATGTTCCCTATCAAGTGTTGGTCGCCCCATTTTTCTACGCAAATTGACACGCAAACTGATACGCATTTGTACGCAAAAAATAGACAAACCATTATAGCATTTTTTAGGGTATTTTGCAGAATTGATAAGCCTGACACATCATCTTTTTGGATCATTCATGGCATCAAAAAACGCCATTAACCTTACCATGTTTCACATGAAACATGCTTAATTTTTGCCAATGTGATTCAATCATAGGAAGGATGTCTTTGCTCAGACTGGTGATAAATAGCTGACAAGGCACAGTTGCTAAAGTTGAAAGCAGAACTTGCATGGCATTAACATCTAATTCAGCACCAATGTCATCAAGCAAAACAATGGGTCGACTGGTGAGTTGACCACCAGAGCCATTGATAAGACCATAAGAAGAATGGTTAACTGGCAATAATGGCAGTTGGGACAACTTCAATGCGGTTATCAGTAGTTTTTTTTCACCACGAGACAAAACGTTGGTAGCCAACATTTTATGACGCATGCGTTGGCGACTAACATCTGTTTGTCCACCATCTCCTGTTTGTTCACCATCATCAATCTGACCACGTTCATCAAAACCATCTTGATAAAAACCATCTTGACTAGCAATATCAATTTGCTTACCACGCCATAGCACTTGAATGTCAGCTCGATGACTGCCAACACGAGTATAGCCCAACCTTAAATCACTTTGTAACCTATCGTGTAGCGTTTGCTGTAGGGGAATGTTGGGGTCAAATCCTGCCTGATAACTCAACTCAATCTGATAAGAGTAATATGGCAATAACAAAGCCAACATATCGTTAAAACTGTGTTGCCAAGCACTAAAGACTTGTTGGCGATAATGATGAATACAGCTGGCATGTTCAGCAAGCATATTATCCCACGCCTGTAGCTGTTGACGGTTAAGGTCGTTAAGATGATGTGATTGCTTAAGTAGGCTGTTGCGTTGTTTTAACAATCTTTGATACGCCAACCACTGTGGATAAAAGTCAGGTTTCACGTGAAACGCCAACCAATCTAATAATTGACGGCGTAAATTACTGCCTTGCTCCAAAATGTCCATAGATGCAGGGTCAATCAACATGGTGGGTAGCCGAGCGGTCAGCTGACTTTGGGCAGTTAGTATTTGACCATTCAGCTTTAATATGGTGCTGGCATCGCTGTGCTTTTCGATACCAAGACGGCTATCATCTTGTAGACGAGCAAAGACAGTGCAATGCGAGTGTTCATGAGTAATGTAAAGCTTAGGCTGATGACTGCGAAAACTTTTACCCCTAGACAATAAAAATAATGACTCTAAGATACTGGTCTTACCACTGCCATTTGCCCCAATGATAAGATTACATTGGGTTAATGGCAAATTGACATGATTTAGGTTTCTTAGATGGTTGATGTGTAGTTGGGTTATCATTATCCGCAGTGCTTACTACCAAGTGAATGCCCATCAGATACGCATGGGCATGATGACATATTGATGTAGGTGATCGCCATGCTGAGTAACCAAAACAGAAGCATTGGCTTGACTCATTTGCATGACCACATCACCCTCTAGCACATCAAGAACATCTTGCACATATTGCACATTAAACGACAGCTCCAGTGACTCACCTGTGTATTTGGCGGTGAGCTTTTCAATGGCTTCATCTTGCTCAGCGTTATTGGCACGCACTTCGATGACGCCATCACTGGCAAAATTAAAGATAACACCACGAGATTTTTCATTACTCAAAATAGACACACGGCGTAGAACATCAGTCAAGTGTGCCTGATTAAGAATGGCTTGTTTGTCACTATTAGATGGCATGACACGGCGATAGTCAGGAAACTTACCATCAATTAAGCGAGCGGTAAAAGTAACTTGAGTACTGCTGTCAATCTGCCCTGTGCTGTCCACATTACCAAACGGCAACACCACCTGCATAAACTCTCGCCCAAATTGTAGGGTGATTTGATTCTCTGGGCTATTTAGCAGTTTACCTTGCTCACCAAGCAGACGGTCCAGCTCACTGACGGCTTTGCGTGGCAAAATGGCTTCTAACTTATGATCATCAGCAACTTCAATGGCTCGCTGAGCTAAGGCAAGACGGTGTCCATCAGTGGCAACCGTGGTGAGCTTACGCTCAGAAATGTCAAAATACATGCCCGTTAAATAATAACGCACATCTTGGATTGCCATGGCAAATTGGGTTTTGCCTATCAACTCACTTAAGTCTTTATGAGTGATGGTGATGGGTGTGATGTTTTCAGGGTCACCTAATATGGGATAGTCACCTGCAGGCAACGTACCTAAAGTAAACCTACTCTTATCACTGGTGATTAAGCAACGTTCATTGCTTTGAGTCACAAGATTAATCTGGGCATTGCTGGGCAATAACTTACAGATGTCTCTTAGCTTGTCGGCAGGCAAGGTGATGTCACCAGTTTGTATGACAGCACCCTGTGGCAAATCAACCGCCACAGTAAGCTGTACTTCCAAATCCGATGCCGTCAATACCAAATGGCTATCGGTAAGTTGCAACTTTAAGTTACCCAAAATGACCATGTTATGTCGTTTGTCTGCCGCTTTGACAACCAAACTGATGGCTTTTAAAAATAATTCACGGTTGATGGATAAGTGCATAACGACAGACTCAATTAAACTACAGATTCAATTAAACTATGGCAAAATCTTAAATATATTGGTAATGCGATGAATAGTATAGCCAAATTCAGCTGGCATTGCATCTAAATGCGCCCATTTTATGTCTGCAACCATAAAAACATCATCATAAAATACGCCATGACAATCTATGACAACAAATTCCATGACAATGAACTGACAAACCTTAGCCTGCTTGTAGCATCAAGGATAACGCCTTATATTCCTTATCCAGCACAGAATCTTGTTCACGCAATTTGGCAACTTTATCACAAGCGTGCATCACAGTAGAATGATCTCGCCCACCAAAGGACTGCCCAATATCAGGGAAGCTATCTCCTGTCAATTCTCGCGCCAATGACATGGCAATTTGTCTGGGTCGGGCAATACTGCGAGTACGCTTTTTACCCATCAAATCTTTAACAGAAACATCATAATACTCTGCCACCACTTTACGGATATTATCCATATTGACCGCTTGCACCCGCATGGCAATGATGTCTTTTAAAGAGTATTGCACCATTTCTAAAGTAATTGGAGCACCTGTCAAGTTAGCATTGGCAACCACTTGATTTAATGCCCCTTCAAGCCGACGCACGTTAGACACCACGTTTTGAGCAATGAATAACGCACACTCTTTGGGCAAATCAATACCAAGAATCTCAGCTTTTTTTTGTAAAATCTGCATGCGAGTATCAATCTCTGGCGGCTCAATCGCCACAGACAATCCCCAACTAAAGCGTGAACGAAACCGCTCATCAAACTCGGTTAACTGCGATGGATGACGGTCAGATGCCAAAATAAGCTGTTTATCCCCCATGGTAAAATCTGCAAATAACGATAAAAATTCACTGCTGGTCTTGGTTTTACCTGCCAATACATGAATGTCATCAACGATGAGTAAGTGAACTTGTTTGATTTTTTTCTTAAACTCTTCAATCTTGCCATGACGTATGGCAGCAACCATTTGGTTGACAAATTTATCTGATGTAAAATAATAAAAACTGCGATTTGACTTTAAATAGCGGTGAGCAACCGAATGTATCAAATGCGTCTTACCAAGTCCTGAAGGACCATAAATAAATAAAGGATTATGGCGTGTTTGTGGGTTGCGTTTGGATATCTCATGGCAAGCCTTATAAGCTAAACTGTTAGATTTACCTGTCACAAAGGTATCAAAACTAAATTCAGGATTTAGATAACTTAGCGATTTTTGTAAATCGTCGGAGGAGCCAACCAGCAAAACATCCTTGACATCCTTGCCACCACGATGAGTATTGGGTGTTACCACGCCTTTAACATTCCGACTGATGGGAATATCATCAGGCACATCTAAAGCTAAGGTGGATGATGTTTGTGGTTGCTGACCATCAACCACAATACTGACGCCATCAATTTGGTGATTACTGTGTTTTTTGGCCAATTGCTCAATCTCATTTAAATGATTGTGCGTCAGATAACTGACAAAGTACTCATTTGGGGCTTTAATAACCAATAAATCATCGATAACAGTGGCGCTCAATGGCCTTAACCACATGGTAAAGACGTTATCCTTAACTTGATATCTCAACTCATCCAAACACTTTTCCCATAAAGATGACATGTTCATCTCTACCTCATTTATACTCAATATTTACACTCAACCAAGCTCTACCCTTGTCTCATAACGGCATAATTTACCATAAAACAGCCTGTGGATAAACTTGTATTTATCTGTGGATAAGTATGTGGATAAGTATGTGGATAAGTATGTGAGCAATTTTTAAAACAGACTTATGCACATTTAATCCACAAGTTATCAACAGGGTACTCCACAAGCTAAGTTATTGATTTTAATAAGAAAAAAGCACTTATCCATAGAAAAAATCACCTCCAACAATAACAATAATATATTAATAAACTTATTATAGGGCAGCAGTAAATCTGTGGATAAGTGGATTTTTACCACCTTTCACTGTCATTAAAATCAACGTTTAACTTGATGGCAAACATCCAACAAACATCATCTGATTTTATTGTGCTAACAGATGACTGATAAAAATGATTGGTAAAAAACACAGGACCATCACGCAAACCATAACATGGTTGAGACAGTGGTTGACACAGTAAGGCTAACATTGTTATTATATTAAGTTATTGCAATTATTTAACTAGATTGTTTACTGAGTGTTGTTTGCTGAGTCATTGTTCATTCACTGGATTGGCGAAAACTGGCAAATTTTTAGTGCCAACCATACCAATGATTGTTTTAAAAATTTCAAAAGTTTTGAACTGACCACTCATACATTATTCTTTCTCATATTTTTCTTACAGGTGACTTATGAAACGTACCTTTCAACCCAGCATCATAAAACGCAAACGCACCCATGGCTTCCGTGCACGCATGGCAACCAAAAAAGGACGTCAAGTATTGGCACGTCGTCGTGCCAAAGGTCGTCATCGTTTGACTGTGTAAATCACCTAACATCTGTTACCGATGTTATGATGACTGATGTTATGATTTAAAGTTACAAAAAGCGTCATCCATAAGGTGAACGCTTTTTTTTATGCCAGTAGTTTTTATATTGGTCATGTCTTATTTTATTGACTCTAAATGATTATCTTATGATCACAAACAGCAACACATCGCACCCCCACACATCACACACCTACCCAAAAGCTCATCGCCTATTAACAGCAAAACAATTTAAACAGGTGTTTGATATGGTTCAGTTTAAAGCACATACCACACACTTACTGGCGTTTGTTGTCTGCAACGACCAAGAACAAGCTCGTCTTGGATTGGCAATCACCAAAAAAAAAGTGCCAACTGCCGTTGCTCGTAATCGCTTAAAACGACGTATCAGAGAAAACTTTCGTTTGTATCATAACTTACCAGCCGTCGATATGGTTGTGATTGTCAAACAGTCGCTAAATCATGTCCCTGATGTGCAGTTGACTGCTGAAATCCAACTATTGTTGCAAAAAATCAGCAAACGCTCATGCCTTGATGTGAAATGATATTGAATCAATCATGAGCTTAGCACAAAACATATTATTGACTTTGATTCATTTTTATCAGCGGGTAGTCAGCCCTATTTTACCTGCTCGTTGCCGATATTATCCAACGTGTTCACAGTATGGTATGCAAGCCATTCAATGGCATGGTGCTGTGTGTGGTGGTTGGTTGACCATCAAACGCATCAGCCGTTGTCATCCATTGGCTGGCTCAGGGGTGGATTTTGTGCCATTACCGTTACGTCATTTTAAGTTTTATCCCGTTAAGTTTTTGCATTCTACGGATAAATTTAAAGGGGTTTATCTGGAAAATTATCATTATTCTGCCATGCTTAATCATTGGTTGAGTGGTCGGTTTGATTGATTTTGATGAATGATGCTTGCTTTTTTCTTATATCATTTGTCAATGAAATTTAGTAAAATGCTTGTCATTTTATTTACCAGTTTAATGGATGCGTCAGTTGTGTTATTCATCTTGATGTCACACAATCATCACGTCAACCAGTCAACTGTAAGGTATCTTCATGCAAAAGATTTTACGAGTGCTGATTATCATTGCAATGCTCATCACTTCTTATTTATTGATATTGGCTTGGCGAGATGATTACGCCAATACCCCTACCAATCATGCCTCCACGACGCTGACAACTTCTAACACCAGTGACATTCCCAGTGATACGGCAGTTGCCAGTGGCGACATTCCTGCTGCCAGCATCGCAGGCACAGCGGTTACCAACGCCACACATGATGTCAATCAAGACAAAAATTTGATTCAGGTCAGTACGGATCTTTATGACATCAAAATTGACCCCATTGGTGGCGATGTGGTTTATGCTGCTTTAAAGCAGTACGATGCCACCTTAAATAGTAAGCAACCTTTTGTCTTATTAGAAAATAACCAAAACCGAGTTTATGTGGCTCAATCAGGGTTGATAGGCCAAAATGGCATTGACACGGCAGATGGTCGAGCCACTTATCAGACCACTTCTAATAATTATGTTTTAGGTTTGGGACAACAAACCCTGAGTGTGCCTTTAATTTACAAAACTGATGATGGTGTGACCATCACCAAGACCTATACCTTCACTCAAGGCAAATATCCGATTGAAGTCAGTTATAACATCAATAACGCATCTGCCCAGCCTTGGCAAGGACAGCTGTTTGCTCAGCTAAAACGTGATGACAGCAAAGACCCAGGTTTGGCTGATAAAGGCGCACTGAGCATGGCAACTCATCTGGGGGGTGCGTGGGGCACGCCAGATGATAGTTATAATAAGCTTAAATTTGGTGATTTTAAAGATGGTAAGCTGACTGCCAGCAGTCAAGAAGGCTGGGTAGGCATGGTTCAGCATTATTTTGTTTCTGCATGGACACCCAATAATTTTTCAGGGCAGTTTTTTAGCCGAGAGAATAATGCTGATTATTACATTGGTTTTAATAGTCAACCGCTGAGTGTGGCTGCTGGTAAACAAAATACGTTGTCTGCCACTTTGTATATAGGGCCAAAGGTACAAGAGAGCCTAAAAGATGTTGCCGAAGGCTTAAATAAAACGGTTGATTATGGTTTTTTATGGCCGATATCAAAAGTGTTGTTTGCTTTTTTACAAGGCATTCATAATCTTATTGGTAACTGGGGTTGGGCAATCATTGTTTTGACATTATTGGTGAAGATTGCCTTAATGCCCATCTCTAATAAAAGTTATTATTCCATGGCAAAAATGCGAGCCATTGCCCCTCGTCTGCAAGCACTTAAAGATGAATATGGCGATGATCGCATGAAAATGTCTCAAGAGATGATGAATATCTACAAAGAAGAAAAAGTCAACCCAATGGCAGGGTGCTTGCCCATTTTTTTGCAGATGCCAATTTTCTTAGCCTTGTATTGGGTGTTGGTTGAGTCGGTTGAGTTGCGTCATGCTCCGTGGATATTTTGGATACAAGATTTGTCGTCAATGGACCCTTGGTTTATCTTACCACTGTTGATGGGGGTGTCGATGTTCATACAACAGCAGTTAAATCCACAGCCCACCGACCCCATGCAAGCTAAGGTGATGAAAATCTTACCGATTATTTTTACGGTGTTTATGCTGTTTTTCCCAGCAGGTTTGGTACTTTACTGGACGGTTAATAACTTATTTAGCATGACTCAGCAACATGTTATCAATAAAAAAGTGGAAAAAGAGCAGATGCAAAAACAGACAAAAACCGTTCGTTAACAGCTCTTATCCATCAAAAAATGACCGTCCATTTGGGCGGTGATTTTTTATGGTTTTATGCCATAAACATGCTTTACAAATGTTAAAATACAAATATTAATATATCCCAATGCCTAAAACATTCCAATTCACCGTTAATACGATTCAATAATTCAATGACCAAGCAAAATACCCAACTTATCCACCAGCAACCCACCATTGCTGCCATTGCCACTCCCATTGGCCGTGGTGGTGTTGGGGTGATTCGCCTATCAGGTGCAACTGCTCATCAAATCGCCAAACATTTAACCAAGCGTGAACATGATTTTACCCCCCGTCATGCCTATTTTTGTCGCTTTTATGATGATAAAGGTGTGGTTTTGGACGAAGGTTTGCTGTTGTATTTTAATGCTCCTTACTCATTTACAGGTGAAGATGTGATAGAGTTGCAAGGACATGGCGGAGCAGTGCTACAAAATTTATTGCTGGCTCGTGTGTTTGAGTTGGGAGCAAAGCAAGCACAAGCAGGTGAGTTTAGCTACCGTGCGTTTGATAATGATAAGTTAGATTTGCTACAAGCTGAAGCCATCAGTGATGCCATTGATGCTACCAGCGAAGCGGCGGCTTTATCTGCCATGCGGTCATTGACAGGTGAGTTTAGTGAGCAAATTAATCAATTGTTAACGCAACTGATTCATTTACGGCTACATGTGGAAGCTGCCATTGATTTTCCTGATGAAGAAGATGTGGATTTTTTGGCAGATGGGGCAATACGCCAACAAATTGATGCCATACAACATCGTTTGACTGCCGTGCTTGCCACTGCCAAACAAGGGCAATTACTTAAAGATGGCATTCATGTGGTGTTGGCAGGTCGTCCTAATGCGGGAAAATCAAGTCTACTCAATCGCTTGGCAGGGCAAGAGCGTGCCATTGTTACTGATGTGGCTGGTACGACACGAGATACTTTACAAGAAACCATTACCATTAATGGCTTGACCTTACACTTAACGGACACCGCAGGCTTAAGAGAGACAGAAGATGCGGTTGAACGCATTGGCATTGAGCGTGCAAAAGATGCCATCAATAAAGCAGACATGCTGTTGTTGGTGTATGACTTAAGTCGTGATGTTGATGCCTTGGCTGTTGCTAAAGAGCTGTTTGGACAACTGCCAAGTCCCAAGCGACTGCTATTGATTGGTAATAAGTTAGATTTGGTTGATGGTCAATCTTTAGATGTTTCACATGAAACATTTAAACAGCCTGATAAGCCAGACGTGTTTGACCATCAAGTTGATGCTGACAATTTGTGTTATCAACAAACTTATAAACAAACCTTGTACAAACAAGTCAATGTTTCATGTGAAACATCACAAGGCATTGATGAGTTGACACGTCAGCTGTGTGATATGGTTGGTTTTTATCCATCTGAAAACAGCTTGATTGCTCGCACAAGGCATGTTGATGCCCTAAAACGTACGCTGAGCTTTGTCAATGAAGCTGATGAACAGTTGTCTGTGTATCATGCAGGTGAATTGGTGGCAGAAAGTCTTAGACAAGCTCAGCTTAGCTTAAGTGAGATTACAGGTGAATTTACTGCTGATGATTTATTGGGTAAGATTTTTGGCAGTTTTTGTATTGGCAAATAAACCATAGGACACCATCATGCACTGCCCTTATTGCAATACTCAAGACACCAAAGTCATTGATTCACGTTTGGCTGCCGAAGGGTCTCAGGTTCGCAGACGGCGACAATGCAATCATTGTCAGGAACGCTTTACCACTTTTGAGGTGGTTGAGGTGGTGATGCCACGCATCATCAAATCCAGCGGTAAAATTGAACCATTTGACGCTGATAAATTACGCCGTTCCATCATGCTGCCCCTACAAAAACGCCCCATTACCATTGATGAACAAGATGCCATGATTAGCCGCATTGAAAAACGCCTAAGGCAAATGGGTGAACGTGAAATTTTAAGCAAAGTGCTTGGCGAGATTGTCATGAGTGAATTAAAAGAAGTTGATGATGTGGCGTATGTGCGTTTTGCCAGTGTGTACCGAGACTTTCAAGACATTGCTGCTTTTCAAAAAGAGTTGGCAAATATTCGCCCCGATATACAGTACTTAGACAATCCGCACCCAGATAAGCAATAAAGGTCATTCACATCCTTTCACAAACAGCCAAAAGGCAAACCATGATAACCAATCCACCCACCAGCAACAGCGTCTTTGGTCAAAATACTTGCTCACAAGATGTGTATTATATGCACCTTGCCATCAGCGAAGCCAAAAAGGGCAGTTACACCACTCGCCCCAATCCCATGGTGGGGTGTGTGATTGTGAAAGATGGTCAGATTATTGGCATGGGTCATCACCCAAAAGCAGGTCAGCCACATGCTGAAGTATTTGCTTTGCGTCAAGCCCAAACCCAGTATCCAGATAAGCTCCATGGTGCGACAGCTTACGTTACTTTAGAGCCGTGTAGCCACACAGGTCGCACACCGCCATGTGCGTTGGCGTTGATTGACGCCAAAATTGCTCGTGTGGTGGTGGCAGGGCTTGACCCAAATCCTAAGGTATCAGGACGTGGCATTCATATGCTAAAGTGTGCAGGTATTGATGTCAGTGTGGGTGTGCTAAAAAAACAGGCAGAAAGCTTAAATAAAGGCTTTTTAAAAGCAATGCGTACCGCTTTGCCATATGTGCGATTAAAAATGGCAATCAGCCTTGATGGTCGTATCGCCATGGCATCAGGTGAATCAAAATGGATAACTGGCACATCCGCACGCCACGATGTGCAACATCTGCGAGCATTATCAGCTGCCATCATCACAGGCAGTCAAACCATCATTGATGATAATCCCAGTTTAACCGTTCGCTCAAATTCATTGGGCATTGATGCAGACATTGATGCCACACAAATACCACAGCCTAAAGTGGTCATATTAGACCGTCAAAAACGGCTAAATGCCAATAGCCCCTATCAAGTTTGTCAGCGTCATGATACCTTATTTTGGTCAGGTAACCTAACAGACTTATTAAAAAACTTAGTCAGCACTTATCAATGCTATGATGTGCTGGTAGAAGCAGGTGGCACAGTGGCAGGTGGTTTTATTGAGCAGGATTTGCTTGATGAGTTGATCATCTATCAAGCCCCTTGTTTGTTGGGTCATCATGGCAAAGCAATGGCAAAATTTTGTATTGATACGCTTGCTCAGCAAAAGCGATATGAGTTGATGTCTTATGAGCGTTTGGGACAAGACGTCAAATTGACATTACACGCCACATCCATCATCCACAGTGGGTAAGTTTTCGGCAGTTGGCTCAACATGCTCAGGGTAAATTTGACACCTTGTGGATAACTTGCTAAAAATATTGGTAAAACAGCGATGATTGGTTTCATGTGAAACATCACCAACCGTCATTTTTTATTAAAAAGTTGATGATATCAACGGTTTCATGTGAAACATCTGTGTGACTGATAATGGTTAATATCCATCATGTTGTTTATGGTTAATCTGTGGATAACTTTGATAATGCGTGTTTAATTGACGTTGTTATGGGCTGATTATTTAAGTTATCCACAGGCAAATTTGATAATTTTGATTTGAATGAATGAGAAAATAATATGTTTACAGGCATTATCGAAAGCACAGGCATTATTCAAAGCATTCAGCCCATTCAAGGCGATGCTCGTTTGATTATAGAATCAGATGATTTGGATTTTTCTGATGTTAAGTTGGGCGACTCTATTGCCAGTAATGGCATCTGTTTGACTGTGGTGGATATGGATAAATCTGCCAGTTGCTATGCGGTTGATGTTTCACGTGAAACGCTTGATAAGACCACTTTGCTTCACTGGAAAATTGGTGATGTTATCAATTTAGAAAAGGCGATGTTACCCACCACTCGCTTTGGTGGTCATATGGTGTCAGGTCATGTGGACGGTGTGGGTAAAGTTAGCACCGTAAAAAAAGACGCACGTTCTCTTTATGTTGAAATCAGCTTGCCAAAAGAGCTACAACGATACACAGCAACCAAAGGCTCTATCACCATTGATGGCATCAGCTTAACCACCAACTTAGTTAAGGATAATGTGGTGTGTTTGAACATCATTCCACACACAGCAGAGGTTACCAACATTGGCAAACATTGGCACTTAGGTGCTGATGTCAATGTTGAGGTGGATGTGGTGGCACGCTATCTTGAGCGGTTGTTGATGGTGGAGAATCACGGCACATCACATCACTTAGGCACATTGACTGAAGCTTTTTTGGCGGATAATGGCTTTAAAAGATAAGGGCGCACCAAACACCAGTCGAGTTATTTTTCCGATTAGAAGTTATTTTAACCGTTTGTCTAAAAACAACTTTATTTATATTCTCATATGGCTTACGTTATGGTGTTATGTTCCTACTTGAGACAAGCAGTGTTGTCGTTATTGAGTAATAAAACAAAGGTGATATTTTTATGAAACATTCCATACATTCCATGCAATCACCCATAAAACTATCGGTCATTGCCATGGTGTCGGCAACGCTAATGGCGTGTGGTGGGGGAGGTGGATCTAATCCCACATCTTCTTCTACGTCAACAAAGCCATCAGAGCCATCAACACCATCAAATCACACATCTGATCTTTCTGTTACCACCAAACCTACCAAGCCCAGTATACCTAGTACGCCCAAAAAACCATCACCAACATCTCAAGAAGATACCACCATAAATACAACCAACACGAACAAGCCATTAACGCCTATTTTAGGAGTATCAAAGGCAAGTCAACTAATAGATAAATCTGCCAGCTTAGCAGTATTGAATGAATGGAATATGCGTCGCATGCAATGTGGGATAAAAGCAGTCAAACCACAAGATAATCTACAAGATGCGTCTAATCAACATGCTGCTTATCTTGCCTATCTGTATGCCAATGCTCAAATTCAAGGCTATGGCTATAATGGTCATGGTGAACATGAAGATAGAAATTATATTCATGTAACTGGGAAGAAAAACCCATATTACCGAGGCATTAAACCAAGTGACAGGGCTAAATCTGCTGGTTATTTGTCTTTAGTAACAGAAAATCTTAGTAAGAGTTGGTCTTATTCTTCTTTAGGTAATTTTCAAGAAAACACTGACCATGCTGTGTATATGTTGAATAATTTATTGTCAGCTCCATATCACTTGGCTAGTCTTATGGATAGTCGCTGGACTCAGGGGGCTGCGTCATTGATTGTTTATACACCATATAAAACAGATTCTAAAAAGAATCGTGGTTATATATTAGAGACAATGGCTGGTATTCATCGTGATGATGCCAATCATCATACTACCATACAAGGAATAAATGGTGATGGCATCATTACCTATCCTTGTGAGGGAGTGACGAACACTCAGACAGCTCTTTATTCAGAAAGTCCAAATCCATTTCAAGGCACACGTGATTTAAGCATAAATCCCATCGGTCAACCCATATGGATAAATCACCCAACTGCCAATAACATCGTTGTGACTAACGTTAAATTCTTTGATACCCAAAGAAACATCTCACTTAAAACCCATGAGCTGACAAAAGATAATGACCCAAACAAACGTCTTCGTGCCAATGAAATGTTCATCATTCCGTTGACTGATGACATCGCCCGTAACAGCTGTGATGCCAATAAATTAAAACTCTTCCGTGACAGTTTTAAAGCCAACAGTTGTGGTTTGTATCCCAACACCAAGTATCAAGTCAGCTTTGACATCTCTGTAGATGGCAAACCTAAAACGTCGCATTCATTCACCTTTAGCACTGGCAAGACCAACTACGGTTAGTTAAGTAAAAAACCAGCAAGTAAAAACTCAAAACATAACCATAAAAACCGCCACAAAAAGGTTTGTGGCGGTTTTTATGTGGTGTTAGGCTTGCCAATCAACAAAATTTTTTAATAGTTGTAACCCTGCGGTGTGGCTTTTTTCTGGGTGGAATTGGGTGGCAAACAGATTGTCTTTGATGATACTGGCACAAAACGGCTGACCATAATCACAAGTAGATGCCGTTAAATTGGCATCATTGGGTTGACAGTAATAGCTGTGTATGAAGTAAAAGTGGGTATTTTTATGGATGTTTTGCCAAAGAGAATGTGTTAAATCCATATCGTAAATGGTGTTCCAACCCATATGTGGCACTTTAAGGGCTGTGTTGTTGAAAGTTGTGTTATTGGCATTTGTGCAATTATCGTCAAAGCGTCGAACATGACCTGATAATATGCCCAATGCGGTTATTCCACCATTTTCTTCTGATTCATCAAACAAGGCTTGCATGCCCACACAGATTGCCATCATGGGCTTATTAAACACCATTTGACGCACCATCTCATCAATGCCAGTCTCTGCCATGCCTGCCATGCAGTCACGCATTGCCCCCACACCAGGGAATACAATCTTGTCAGCTTTAGCAACTTGTCTTGGGTCGCAAGTTAGGCTGACATCAGCCCCCACACGGCTCAAAGCTTTCGCCACTGAATGCAGATTGCCCATGCCATAATCCAATAACGCAACTTTTGTCATTGCTTTATTTTCCTTTTATCATAAAGCTTTTTTATCATAAAGCGTCTTTGGTAGATGGTAGGGTGTCTAAAGCTCTTTGGTCATATTCGCACGCCATGCGTAACGCTCTGGCAAAAGCTTTAAAGGCACTTTCAATCTGATGATGACTGTTCTTGCCTTTTAGGTTATCCAGATGCACCGTCATCATCGCATGATTGACAAAGCCAAAGAAAAACTCACTGAACAAGTCCACATCAAAACTGCCCACATGCGATCGAGTAAAAGCAATGTCCATGTGTAGCCCTGAGCGACCTGAGATGTCCACCACCGCACGGCTTAAGCTTTCATCAAGTGGGGCATAAAAATGCCCATAACGACGAATGCCTTTTTTATCCCCCAAGGCTTTAGCAAACGCTTGCCCTAAGCTGATGCCTGTGTCTTCAACACTATGATGGTCATCAATGTGGGTGTCACCTGTGCAATGAATGTCTAAGTCAAACAGACCATGACGCTTGATTTGCTCTAACATATGGTCAAGAAATGGCACACCTGTGTCAATCACCCCTTGTCCTGTACCGTCCAGATTGACCTTGATGTTGATGTGTGTTTCAGCGGTATGACGCTCAACAGATGCGATGCGGTGGGCGAATTTGACAAGCGATTGAGTGGTTTGGGTTGTGTTTGCTGATGTCATAAAATATCTCTAATCAATATACACCACTTCCAATGGCGGAAAACCGTTAAACTCAACTGATGAATACGAGTTGGTATATGCCCCTGTGGTGAGCCAATAAATTCTATCACCAATCTCAAGCTCTTGTGGCAGTTTGTAGTTGGTTTCTTCATACATGATGTCGGTTGAATCACAAGTAGGACCTGCCAATACCACAGTACCTGCATCAGTGGACGTTTCCATTTTTGGCGTGTACACAGGGTATTTGATGGCCTCACCTAAGGTCTCAATCAATCCTTGAAACAGCCCCACATCGGTATATACCCAACGGGTCAAGTCGGTGCGAGATTTGCGAGAGATGAGCACCACTTCAGACACCAGCACACCACTGCCACCAACCAAAGAACGCCCTGGCTCTAAAATGATTTCTGGCATGTCTTCTTCATCAGCGTAATCTTCTGCCAAATAGCGGTTAATTTCATCGGCATAGACTTTAATGGGGTTAACTTCGCTGATGTAGTTGGTGGGAAAACCACCGCCTAAATTAATCATTTTAAGTTTAATGCCCTCTTCATACTTCATCCAGTCGGACATGTACTTGACTTTGGCTAGGGCATCGTCCCATGCGGCCACGTCTTTTTGCTGACTGCCCACATGAAAGCTGATGCCATAAGGCTCTAAACCCAATTGTTTGGCTTGTACCAAAAGGTCAATCGCCATATCAGGGTGACAGCCAAATTTACGAGACAATGGCCATTCAGCGGTTTCTGAACCTTGAACCAAGATACGGACAAAGATTTTTGAACCGGGGGCTTGTTCAGCAATATTTTGTAAGTCGGCTTTTGAATCAGTGGCGTATAAGCGGATACCTTTATCATAGGCATACTTAACATGGGCGGCTTTTTTGATGGTATTGCCATAAGAGATGCGTTCTGGCTCAACACCAACACTCAATACCCTATCTAACTCATAAATCGATGCACAATCAAAGTTAGAACCCAGACCTGCCAATAACTCAATCACTTCCACGGCTGGACTGGCTTTCATGGCGTAGTGGATTTTGGCCTTGGGGAACAGCTCAACCATTTCTTCAAATTTGGTTTTGATGCGACTTAAGTCCACCACCAAAAACGGCGTTTGTCTGCCTTCAGAAGCTTTGGTGAATTTTTGCCATTGAGCTTGGTCAAAATATTGTTCTATTTTAATCATAAACACATTCCTTTTAACTTAAAGGTTTTGTAAGGCTTTGTTAAATAAAAATAAAAATTAATTAAAAACCAAACCAGCTGACATTAGCTGGCTTGTTTTTCTTTTTCACGTTGTTTGATCACTTTACGCACCTTATCTCTGGCGCGAGATTGTTTAAGCGTAGACAGATAATCGATAAACAATACGCCATTTAAATGGTCGATTTCATGTTGAATGCACACCGCCAACAAGCCTTCAGCTTCTTCTTCAAAGGCATGACCATCTTTATCTAAGGCATTAATTTTGACTTTGGTTGGGCGGTCAACGCTGTCATACACATCAGGGACAGACAGACAACCTTCTTCATAAGGGGCTTTTTCCTCTATCAATGGCGTTACTTTTGGATTAATGAACACTCTTGGGGCATTATGCTCTTTGGATAAATCCATGACAATTAGTTGAATATGACGATCCACTTGCGTGGCAGCAAGCCCAACGCCATTGGCTTCATACATGGTCTCAAACATATCTGCTATCAATGTTTGTATGTCAGCATCGACTGTTTCTATAGGTTTGGCAATGGTACGCAAGCGTGGGTCTGGATAGTTTAAGATGGGAAGTAGAGCCATGACATTACCTAATAAAAAAAAGATGAATCATTAAAATCAGCCCATATTATAAAAAAAAATGACACAAATAACAAAAATCTTGCCATCTTAAAAAAAGGTGGCAAGAGGCTTATGATGACTTTGCTATATAACTATATAACTGTGATAACTGTATTTAAATAACTGTGCTGATGATAACGGCAAACTGATTAAAGGAAAAATCAATACCAATACCAATAAAGCCTTGTTTACACCATCAGCAGATGTGAACACAGACACAACGGGCACAGTGGATATGGCGGTTAACGCATTAAAACCATTAACACCACCAAAACTTTAGCACCACCAAAACTTAAGTACAAAATCAACCAATCACAAAATAAGCTAAGTACGAATACCTAACCAATACGACGCTTTCCTGTGATGAATTCATAGGCAAATAATAAGATAATCGCCCCAATCACAGAAAATATCAAACCCACCATACCACCATCAGCACTGATGCCAAGAACACTTGCCAATAGCCCGCCAACAAACGCACCAGCAATACCCAATATGATGGTCATCACCCAACCCATGGCATCTCTACCAGGTTTGATGGCTCGGGCAAGCAGACCTGCCACCAAACCAATGATCAACATCCAAATAAAACTCATCATGGTCATCACTCCTGTATTATCATGTTTTATTGGCTGGTTTTCACCAATGTTGGTTTTTACCAATTCTTAATAAGGTTCTTAAATAATGTTGTTGGGACATACTAGCACATGCGTCATCATCATTCATATTGATATTGATTGTCTATTATGATGATTAAGCAAGATTATGGTAAGTTTATGGTAACTTATGTTAACTTAAGTATCTGTTTTGAGTGCTTGCTTTAAGTGTCTGCCTTAAATGTCTGGGTATGGGTTTGTAAATGTCTGGGTATGGGTTTGTAACGCCCGAACCAATCGCCCATGAATGCCTTCAAAATCCCCATTTGACATGATGATCACCACATCATCATCACCAATATTTTTGCAAACATAACGGATAATCTCGTCGGTCGTGGTCATCACTTGCTGATTAACAGCATCGCCAATGGCATCAACCACTGACCAGCCTAAATTGGCAGGTTGATACCAAATCACATGGTCAGCAAGACATGCAGATGGGGCAAGCAAATTTTGATGTGTGCCAAGTTTCATGGTGTTAGAGCGTGGCTCAATGATTGCCCAGATGTTGCGTTTGGGGCGGTTGGTAAAGCGTTTTTTTGCCCCATCAAGCGTGGTTGCTATCGCCGTTGGGTGGTGGGCAAAGTCATCATACACGTCAATGGTATGTTCACCTTTATGAATTGTGCCGACCAGTTCCATACGGCGTTTGATGCCTGCAAAGTTGCATAGGGCTTCACAGGCTGTTTCAATGCTTACTCCCACATGATGGGCAGCCGCAATGGCAACTAAGCCATTATTGACACTATGTACACCGCTCATTGACCATTCAACACGACCGACCGCATCACCATGTTTCACATGAAACACTGAGCCATCTTCTTTAACCAATTTGCCTTGCCAGTCAATTTGTTCATTGGTTTGTCCATTGCCAATGTGAATATCAGTGTCAATGCCTGTCCGCCAAATCGGTGTCCAACAACCCTTATTAATGGTGTGTTCTAGGCTTTCACTATGGCTTGGCATGATGATGCGACCACTTGATGGTATCATGCGTATCATGTGGTGAAATTGAGTTTGAATGGCTTGCAAATTGGGAAATATGTCGGCATGGTCATATTCTAGGTTGTTTAAAATCACGGTGGTGGGACGATAATGCACAAACTTAGACCGCTTATCAAAAAACGCACTGTCGTATTCGTCCGCTTCAATGACGAAATAACCATCTTGGTCATCTGTTGTGTTTTTGCCCAAATAACTGCTGTAAGCAAAGGTGTTTTGCAAGCGTGTGTCATCGGTGCTTACCAATGGCACACCACCAATCAAAAATCCTGCATCAATCCCTGCATAATGTAAAATCCACGCAAGCATGGTGGTGGTGGTGGTTTTGCCATGCGTACCTGCCACTGCCAACACATGACGGTATTGCAAGACATGCTCTGCCAAAAACTGCGGTCCTGATGTGTAAGGAATGCGTGTGTTTAACAGATATTCAACCGCATCAATGCCCCGTTTCATGGCATTACCCACAATCACCAAATCAGGAGCAGGCTGTAGATGGCTTGCATGATGACCTTGCATAATCTCAACCCCTGCTTGCTTAAGCTGAGTGGACATGGGTGGATAGATATTGGCATCTGAGCCTGTCACCGTGTGTCCTAGCTCTTTTGCCAATAAAGCAAGAGACCCCATAAACGTGCCACAAATCCCTAAAATATGAATGTGCATATCAGCATCTCAATATGTTTCAATACGTTGTAAAAATTCAATGCGTTGTCAATTAATACGTTGTCAAAATGTCCATTGTAATCAAAGTTCAACAATAAACAAACAATAAAAAAGCCAGCAAACTGCCAGCTTTTTGTTCACTGTGATTTTTAATAACGCTAATTTTTGATAAAATGACAAAGTAACGTCATGTTTAAAACGTCATGTTTAAAAAGTAACGCCTAAAAAGTAACGTTTAGATACCTGCCGCTGATTTAAATGCGGCTTCATCGAAGTCATCGCCATGGGTAACCACGATACAGTTGTCCAAATTGACGTTAACAAACTTAACGCCTTGCACATTTTCAGTCTTTTTAACGATTTCATCGGCTTTATCTTTATCAGAAATTTTTACATCAAATTTGGTCTGTGACATACACTGTTCCTTGTAATTGATAAAATTTGTTAAGAATGATTGAGTTAAGAGTGGTTAAAGCATAAAAATTAACTCTTTATCAGAATAACAAATACCATCACAAAATACCATCCATTCCAACCCATCATCTTACCGCTTGTCTAATCATCTTACCGCTTGTCTAATAAGCAACATAAAGTTGCACAACCACAACACACCTTAACCTGTCATGACTCACAAAATTGATAAAAATAAATTTATGCAACAAAATACCCCTATTGTCTTGAAAATCTGCCCCATGACCATTATCAATACAAACAACACAACCACTGCCCATCACCTGCCCACCATCTTTTTGCCCAGCAAAGTGATGAATAAGCCAAGCGATAAAGATAAATAAGTAGGCGGTATAATGATAGTTAAGTCAAAATGACGGTATTTAATAAACAGTATTTAATAAAACGACAGTTAGTCCACATCTGACATTTGGTCAAAAAAAGGAGCAATCATGAATGACACCACCCCCAAAAACCAGCAAGCACAACATCTAAACGAGCCATCTGCCAATCATAGCAACCTAGATGAACAAGCGACCGTGCTGGAGCAAACCATCAATGAATTTGATCCACAGCACAACCAAGATGATGATACCATCAAAAACAACATCGACTTAGATACCTTTAAAGCTCGCATTGCTGAGCTAGAAAGCGAAGTCAAAGCCGCTAAAGAAGGGCAAGCTCGTGCCAATGCTGAGTCTTATAACGCCCAAAAACGCATGGAACAAGAAACAGATAAAGCCAAAAAATTTGCCTTGCAAAAATTTGTAAAAGAGCTGTTAGAAGTGGTAGACAACCTAGAGCGAGCCATCATCAGCGTACAAAATGATGATAATGCCGATGATGCCATCATGGATGGGGTGAAGCTTACTCATAAATCCTTATTAACCGTATTAAACAAACATGGCGTCGAAGTGGTTGACCCACAAGGTGAAAAATTTAACCCTGAATATCATGAAGCCGTGGGCATTGACGCTGATGCTGATGCTGATATGGTGGGCGAAGTGTTACAAAAAGGCTATACCTTAAATGGTCGTTCTGTCCGTCCTGCCATGGTAAAAGTAGGTGGGTAAAAAAGTAGGTGGGTAAAAAAGGGATAAAAAATAGAATGAAAATAACAAAAATATTGTTTTACCCCTTGAAAAAATCTGTAAAAAACCGATATAGATAAGCAAGCAAAAACGATGAAAGTTCTTTTTAAAAGCTCTCTTTCATCAGTAAAATGAAACATCAGTGATTAAACAGTTATTAAAAAAATACGGAGAATTTATTATGGCGAAAGTCATTGGTATTGATTTAGGCACAACCAACTCATGCGTGTCAGTGATGGAAGGTGATAAGGTTAAAGTCATTGAAAATGCTGAAGGGGCAAGAACCACCCCATCTATTGTTGCCTTTAAAGATGGTGAGACTTTGGTTGGGCAATCTGCCAAGCGTCAAGCCGTTACCAACCCAACCAACACCTTATTTGCTGTTAAGCGATTGATTGGTCGTCGTTTTGATGACAAAGTGGTACAAAAAGACATTGGCATGGTGCCATATAAAATCGTCAAAGCCGACAATGGTGATGCGTGGGTAGAAGTCAATGGTAAAAAACAAGCACCACCACAGATTTCTGCTGAAGTATTAAAGAAAATGAAAAAAACGGCAGAAGACTACCTTGGTGAAAAAGTAACCGAAGCGGTGGTTACTGTGCCTGCTTACTTTAACGACAGCCAACGCCAAGCCACTAAAGATGCAGGTAAAATTGCAGGCTTAGATGTCAAACGCATCATCAACGAGCCAACCGCTGCCGCCCTTGCCTATGGCATGGACAAAAAACAAGGTGATAAGACCATCGCTGTCTATGACTTAGGTGGTGGTACGTTTGACGTGTCCATCATTGAGATTGCCGATGTGGACGGTGAACAGCAGTTTGAAGTGCTCTCAACCAACGGTGATACCTTTTTAGGTGGTGAAGACTTTGACTTGGCGTTGATTGATTATTTGGTTGAGGAATTTAAAAAAGAGCAAGATGTTAACCTAAAAGGTGACCCACTTGCCATGCAACGTCTAAAAGAAGCGGCTGAGAAAGCGAAGATTGAGTTGTCATCTGCCCAAAGTACCGAAGTCAACTTACCTTATATCACCGCAGACAGCTCAGGTCCTAAGCACTTGGTGGTTACCATCAGCCGTGCCAAGCTTGAAAGCTTAACTGAAGAGTTGGTACAGCGTACCATTGCCCCTTGTAAAATCGCATTGGAAGATGCTGGCTTGTCAGCAAGTGATATTGATGATGTGATTTTGGTCGGTGGTCAGACTCGCATGCCTTTGGTACAACAAAAAGTACAAGAATTCTTTGGCAAAGAGCCACGCAAAGATGTCAACCCAGATGAAGCGGTCGCCATGGGTGCTGCCATTCAAGGTGCGGTGTTGTCAGGAGATAAGACAGATGTGTTGCTACTTGATGTCACACCATTGACTTTAGGCATCGAGACCATGGGCGGTGTGATGACACCAATCATCGAAAAGAACACCATGATACCCACCAAAAAATCACAAGTGTTCTCAACCGCTGAAGATAATCAGCCTGCGGTAACCATTCAGGTGTATCAAGGTGAGCGTAAAATCGCTGCTCAAAACAAGCTGTTGGGTAACTTTAACCTAACTGACATTCCACCTGCACCCCGTGGTATGCCACAAATTGAAGTAACCTTTGACATCAATGCTGATGGTATTATGAACATCTCTGCCAAAGATAAAGGCACAGGTAAAGAGCAAAGTATCCAAATCAAAGCCGATTCTGGTCTATCGGACGAAGAAATTGAGCAAATGGTGCGTGATGCTGAAGCCAATGCGGCAGAAGACGAGAAGTTTGCTAAGCTTGCTCAGGTGCGTAATGAGGCTGATGGGCGTATCCATGCGGTACAAAAAGCCATCAAAGATGCTGGTGATAAGGTAACAGAACAAGACAAGCAATCTGTCGAAGATGCCATTCGTGAGCTTGAGCTTGCCACCAAAGAAGATGACCATGATGACATCAAGTCAAAACTTGAAGCCTTGGATAATGCCTTTTTGCCTGTGAGCCAAAAAATCTACGCTGGATCTGGTGAAGGTGCTCAAGGGGTTGACCCAAGTCAATTTGAGCAACAGGCAGGGCGTGCAGATGCGGGCAATGCACAAAATGATGATGTGGTGGATGCAGAGTTTACCGAGGTTAAAGACGATAAATAATCTGTTTTGTTACAGCAATTTTGCTAAATAACATGTCTTTGAAAAATGTATTTTTAATGAAAAACGCATCTTAAGGGGTGCGTTTTTTTATGGTGCTGGTGTCATGACAGTGACAATGGCAATGGCAATGGCAATGGCAATGGCAATGGTAATGGTAATGTGTGGTGAGACATCATATACTATCACCATATGCCACCACCATGGATACCTTGTTTTGGTGAGATGGATAAGGCAGAATAGACAAGTAGACAAAGCAGACTAAATAATAATAAATAGGACAGACAGTAACGCAAAAGGCAGTTGTGAATGAGACCAGTACGCACGATTTACGGTGGTTTTTTTTATTATATGTTGTCCATCATGGTGTTGGTCGGAGCGTATTATTATGTGTGGATTGCCAAGGCAAGACAATACCAAGTCGAACAATCTAAGCTGATTTATGCGTTGATGTCACAAACTGCCTTGGTCATCGATGCTGAAATTGTTAAGCGTTATCAACAGGTTGCAATGACCGATACTAAGAGCATAAAAACACAATACGTCAATATTCTTAGCCACTTGCAAAAATCATCACCTCTACAGGGCAGCACTTTTAATATTCATTTAAGTCAAAATCACTCTCTTAAGCCACAAGCGACCATTAATTTAAGCCACCAAGGATTAGATAATCAGTTTGATGATTTGTCTCAGATTGCTTTTTTTAAACAAAAACATGCTAAACAAAGTCATGATGCTTATGTCATCGATGGTGAACAGCTCACAGGCTATATTCCGTTGTCTTTTGGTTATGGCATCATGGTGCAGGTTAAGCATCGTCCCATTGATTATCAGCCACAGGCGTTGGGGTTTTGGTTGCCGATTATGTTGGCGTTACCACTGTTATTATTGGGGCTTTATGTGTCATGTCATCGTAACCGACAATGGCAAATGGTGATTGACGATGCCCATGCGATTGCATCGCCACAGTCGCCTTTGTCTTATCAAGGTTTGTCGATGCCAAATAAGCATTTGGGTGATGCGTTTGACAGCTTATCCACCGCATTCAGTCGTCTTTTTTTGCAGACACAGCGTCAGCGTCGTGCTTTGCTTGTTAACAAAAGATTGACTCAGCGTTTGATGGAACATGCTCCCATTCCCATGGCGTTGGTGTGTCGCAGTGGGCATATTGGCTATGTGAATGCTCAATTCCGTAACGTGTTTCATCTGGAGATTATCGATGATGCCAAGCGGTATGTGAGTGATTTTATCATGGGGGCAGACAAATCGGCACAAAGATTCATTAATCATTTGACAGACGTGCCATTATCTAAGCAGGTGATGGTGGTGGGGTGCTTTGATAAGCGTCATTATCTGCTTAACATGAATCCGTGGTTTTCTGAGCATGGGCAGATGCAGGGCATAATGGTGAGCTTTACTGATGTGCATGAGTTGGTTGTTAAGACAGCTGATGATACGCAAGTGATTGAGCAACTCAGTGCTCGTTTGTCATCGTTTGACAAACTTTGGTCAATGATGGGGCATGAGTTAAGAACGCCTTTGTCGGGTATTTTGGGCATGCTGGAGTTGTTTGGTAAAGACAGCTTAAACAATGAACAAAAAGAAGCCTTTGCGACGGTTGAGCGGACGGCAGAGAGCATGCTGGGCATGCTCAATGACATGCTAGACATGGCAAAGATGGATGCAGGTAAATTACAAATTAATTACGAAATCACTGACATCTTGACCTTGTGTCGGCAAGTGTGTGAGCTGATGGTTGGTAATGCACGCAAGCAGGGCATTGAGCTTTTGTGTTATTTTGACACCAGTTTTCCCAGATACATCAGCACAGATTCGGTACGATTGCGTCAGGTGCTGATGAATCTGTTGGGTAATGCCATTAAGTTCACAAAAACAGGCTATGTTGCGTTAATCATCAGTTATGATGAGCTGCCAACTGATGAGCAACACACAGCAGGCAAACAGCACACAGCAGACAAACAAGAAGATGGCAATCAGCCTTGGCTTAGGTTCTCAGTACAAGATACGGGCATTGGCATCAGTCAAGAAGAACAACGCCATTTGTTTACCTTTTTTAATCAAGCCAATAACAGCATCAGCAGTCAATTTGGTGGCACAGGGCTGGGGCTGGCGATTTCTAAAAGCTTTGTCCAAATGATGCACGGTACGCTTAAACTGACCAGCATTGTGGGTCAAGGCAGCGATTTTAGCGTCTATTTGCCTTACCAACGTCATAACCAGCCTGTCTATCAATTTTCGACTGATTTTACGGGAATTGGCTTATATGTCATCAGTAGTCAAGCCATTAGTGGCAAATATTTGACACAAATTTTTAATGACATGGCATTGCCTGCGTTTGTGCGTGTGGGCATCAATGACAAAACCTTAAGCGATATTACAAACAAACAACAACAAGTGGATGGTACGTTAAAAAGCGTGCTGTTGATAGAACATGAAGCACTGAATGACACATCATTGACACTGCTTAGTCAATTGCCCGATTATCAAAACATGGCAAAGATATTACTGAGCATGCAACCTGAACGCATGGTTGGCTTGAACTTACTTGATGAGTTTGATGGTTTTTTAAATAAGCCGTTAGACATCAATGATTTGGTGTCTGAGTTAATGCGATTGACCCGACCAAATCAATATTTTGACAGTGTGGATACCCGACTGTCTGCCGTACAGACGCAGTTTAATGCCTTTATGAAACGCCATGCCCAATCTAACTTAATCCAATCTGACTTAATTCAATCTAATTTAGCCCAAGAGCAAGAAAACCAAAGTCAAGACCATCAAAGCACACACGCCATCATCGCCAATATTCGTCCCAATGTGCTGTTGGCAGAAGACAACCCCATTAACCAAACGGTGGCAAAAAAAGTACTCAATAAACTGGGCTATGACGTCATTGTTGCTAATAATGGGCAAGAAGCATTGGAATTATTGGCAAAACATCGGCAGAAAATCGCCTTGGTACTGATGGATTGTCGCATGCCAATCAAAGATGGGTTGACCGCATCTCAAGAAATTCGCCAAAAACGTGACAGCATTCCTATCATCGCTTTAACCGCTAATGCCAGCGATGAAGACCGACAATTATGCCTAAAAGCAGGCATGAACGACTTTTTAACCAAGCCCGTCAGAGTGCAAAATCTAGAACCGTTATTGAATAAGTATGACTTACAATCTAAGATATCCAAACATTAAAACTTAGGATACAAAAACTTAGGATACAAAAACTTAGGATACAAAAACTTAGGATACAAAAAATGTGTGGACATTGAAATTTGGGCATCAACATGACATATGACATCAGCCACATCAGTTAAATTCGGCATCAGTTAAAATTAGGTTAAATAAAGTTAAATTAAATAAAGGTAAGCATTATGAATTCAAGCCCACCTGTTAGCACCTTACAAGCAAAAACCGCCCAAGAAAAAACCAAAAAAACTCGAGTGGTATTTGCAGGCACGCCTGACTTTGCTAAAGTTGCCTTACAAACCTTAATTGACCATCAGCATCAGCTAAACATTGACATCATCGCTGTCTATACCCAACCTGACCGCAAGGCAGGGCGTGGACAAAAGCTGACTGCAAGTCCTGTTAAAGAATTGGCCCTTGCCCATCATATTCCTGTGGAGCAACCTGTCAGTTTTAGCCTAAAGTATCAACCAGAAAATGGCATCAGCGGTCAAGTTTCACGTGAAACATTGGCAAATTACCGCCCTGATGTGATGGTTGTCGCAGCGTATGGTTTGATTTTACCACTTGGTGTGCTCAATATGCCTACCTTTGGTTGTCTAAACATTCATGCTTCTTTGTTGCCACGTTGGCGTGGGTCAGCCCCCATTCAGCGAGCCATTTTAGCAGGTGATGCTAAAACAGGCATTACCATCATGCAAATGGCAAAAGGACTGGATACAGGTGATATGCTGTATCAAGTGGGTTGTGAAATCACCGATACCGACACCACCCAAACCTTGCATGACAAACTGGCACAATTAGGTGGCAAAGCGATTGTTACTGTGTTGGCAGAGTTGCAAAATTATCAAGAAAATGCTCAAAAACAAGAAGACACGGTTGCCAACTATGCCAAAAAAATCACCACCGAAGAAGGCAAAATAAACTGGCAAGAAGATGCTTTCACCATTCAACGTCATATTCGAGCGTTAAATGCCTTTAGTTATTTGGATAACGATAAAGACCACAATGCACGAATAAAAATACTGGAAGCCAAGCCCATTAAGCCTGAGCAAACCACCACCTATCCAGCAGGATGTGTGGTGAGTGTGGGGCGTAATGCGATTTTGATTGCTTGTGGTAAAGGAGCAGATGGTATGCAAAGGCTAATTAACATCACCAAAATGCAATGGGCAGGTGGTAAACCACTCACTGCCGAGCAAATTGCCAATGGGGATAAGTTAAATGATGGGGATATGTTTGTATGATGTGCCACAATGCTCCCAGCATATCGTCTAATCCTTCGTCTGGCACCTTGCTTAGTACTCGTGCCAAAATCATTGTAATCCTTGAGAAAATCCAACAAGGTCAATCGCTTGCCACATTATTGAATGATTTACTAGGTAGCGTATCTCCCCAAGATAAAGGGTTTGCTCATGAATTGTTACTTGGCACACTGCGTCAATGGTGGGCATTGTCTCGCATTGGCGAGGGCCTGATTGAAAGAGAGGTCAGTGATAAAGGTGTTTGGGCAGGTTTGAATATTGGTTTATACCAACTATTATATATGGATACGCCCGATTATGCAGCAATTGGTGCAACGGTTGAAGCGATAAAGCAACTGAATAAAGGTTACGGTGCAGGGCTTGTCAATGCGATTTTGCGAAAAGTACAAAAAAACCCTGCTAAATTCCACAAAAAAATCACCAAAAACCACAGTTTGCCCAACTGGCTTGCCCAACAGCTTAAGCAAGATTGGGGTGAGTATTATGATGAATTGGGGCAAGCATTACGCCAATCTGCCCCGATTTTTTTGCGAGTCAATGCCCAATTTAGCACCATGGCTGATTATGCCAAATTGCTGAATGAACAAAATATCAACTTTGATATTGTCACAACAGGCTTTAATGACACCCAAGCCATACGCCTAATTGATAACGTTAAAATCACCCAATTACCTCATTTTAATGATGGCTGGGTCAGTATACAGGATTTGCATGCCCAGCTTGGTGGTTATATTTTGCATGAATTGCCATTAGCAAAACCGATAACATTACTAGACACTTGCACGGCTCCAGGGGGGAAGTTGACTCACTTATTAGAGTTGTTTCACGTGGAACAATTTGCACAAGTTGTTGCACTTGATAATGATAAAGAACGTCTAAAAAAAGTGGGTGAAAACCTTGAGCGATTGCAGTTACAGAATAAAAAAGTAACATTGGTGTGCGATGATGCCACCACCTTTGTTGTGGATGCGCCCTTTGATGTCATTGTGTTAGATGCTCCTTGTACTGCCACAGGGGTGATACGTCGACACCCTGACATTGCCCTACTTCGTACTGAGCATGATGTGGCACAAACGGTGAGCTTGCAACGGCAAATTTTGGCAAATTGTTGGCAAAATTTGGCGGTTGGGGGGTATTTGTTGTATATTACTTGTTCGTTATTAAAAGCAGAAAACGAACAGCAAATCCAAGTTTTTTTGAGCAAAAATCAAAATGCTGATGTGGTGGATTTTGTGTTGAATTTAAATAACCAAATCAAACGAGACATTGGTTATCAATGTTTACCCATTAACCCCAATGGCGGTGATGGGTTTTATTATGTGTTGTTAAATAAAAGAATGTGATAATGTGTTGGCGACGATGTGTTTGGGCAACCACAGCAAACCAACCACAGTAAGCCATCAATGGTATGAACTTTAATTAATCATTGGAAAATCAAATGCACTATATCAGCACCCGTGGCAATACCGAAAAAATGTCATTTAGTGATGTGTTACTGATGGGACTTGCCCCAGATGGTGGCTTGATGCTCCCTGAGAGCTACCCACAGATTGATGATGCCACGTTAACTCAATGGCGTGAACTTAGCACCACAAAAACAGGGTATCAAGACTTGGCTTTTGAAATTATGAGCTTATTTGCCACTGACATACCAAAAGTGGACTTAAAAAATTTGATTGACAAAACTTACACTGCCCAAACCTTTGGTACAAATGACATCACGCCCATTCGTACATTAAAAGATGGCATCAAAATTCTTGAATTGTCCAATGGCCCAACGTTAGCCTTTAAAGACATTGCCATGCAGTTTTTGGGTAATGCCTTTGAATATGTGCTAAAACAAAAAGGCGAACGTCTGACCATCATCGGAGCAACATCAGGCGACACAGGCAGTGCCGCCGAATATGCCTTGCGTGGCAAAGACAACATTGAAGTGTTTATGATGTCGCCGTATGGTAAGATGAGCGAATTTCAAAGAGCTCAAATGTATAGTTTAATGGATGATAATATTCATAATATCGCCATTAAAGGTATGTTTGATGATTGTCAAGACATTGTCAAAGCCTTACAACAAGATGCCAAATTTAAAGCCAAATATGACTTAGGCACGGTCAATTCCATCAACTGGGGACGTATCTTGGCTCAAATCGTGTATTATTTTAAAGGCTATTTTGCCAGTACCACCGATAATGGCCAAAAGGTCAGTTTTTGTGTGCCATCGGGCAACTTTGGCAATATTTGTGCAGGACACATTGCTCGTGAAATGGGCTTGCCCATTGGGCGACTGATTGTGGCGACCAATGAAAATGATGTCTTGAATGATTTTTTTACCACAGGAAAATACACCCCACGCACCGCTGATAAGACTTATGTGACATCTAGCCCATCAATGGACATCTCTAAAGCATCTAATTTTGAGCGATTTATTTATTTGTTGTTAGACAAAGATGGTGAAAAATTAAGCCAACTTTGGGCAAATGTGAACAGCGGGCAAGGTTTTAACTTAAAAGAGTTATTAGAAAATATTAACAATAAATACGGCTTTGCGTCAGGTAAATCCACCCACGCCGACCGCATTGCCACCATTAAATCTGTCTATGAAAGTGATGATGACTTACTGGACCCACACACGGCAGACGGCGTGAAAGTGGCTCGTCAAGTGCGTCAAGATGATGAAATCATCATCTGTGCTGAAACCGCACTGCCTGCTAAATTTACTCAAACCATCAATGAAGCGGTGGGTGAGATTGACATTCCTAGACCTGAGCATACCAAAGGCATTGAAGACTTACCACAGCACGTTACGGTATTGGACAATGATGCCCAATTGGTGCGTGAGCAGATTGAGAAGTTTGTCGTGGCGAAATAATGGGCAAAAATTGAATTTTTAGCTAAAAAATGGCTCATTTTGTCAGTTTGTTGCCAAATCTTGCTGATATTATGTTATTGTTAGACGATATGTAAATGAGATACAATGTTTATTTGGTCATGATTGCAATGATTCCAGTTCAGTTTCATTTTATGCTCAATGTCATTTTATGATGGATACGACAATGAAAAACACCGCTCGCTTTGTTAAAAAAATGCTTACTGGCAGTGTCATGGCAGCCACGTTGCTGTCAGCCATTCCTGCTCAAGCGGACAATCCACCACCGACCTTTAAGGCAGATGCTCCCAACCGTTATGTGGTAAAAAAAGGCGATACCCTTTGGCACATCTCGGGGCGTTACCTTGAAAGCCCTGCTCGTTGGCGTGAGATTTGGGCAACCAATCCACAGATTAAAAACCCCCATCTTATCTACCCTGGGGATATTTTAATTTTGTGTGTCATTCGTGGTGAGACCATGGTTGGCATTGATACAGGCGAAGGCTGTGCAGGGGTAGAAAAACACGTTACAGGTCAAGTTACCCAAACCCCTTCTGTTGTTGTTACTGATGTTGCCAATAGCATTCCTGCCATTCCGTTATCTACCATTCGTCATTGGTTGGATAAAACCATCATCGTCGACCCAACCAATTATGAAGCCACGCCGTATGTCTTGGCATCTAAAAATCGCAATCTGCTTACCGCAGAAGGGGATAAAATCTATGTCAAAGGTGTTCCGTTAATTGTTGGTCAAAGATATGGTGTGTATCGTGAAGGTCAGCCGTATGTAGACCCATTAACCAATCAAGTCATGGGCTTAGAGGTTACACAAGTGGCGTTAGGCATCGTGACTGATGTGACGAGCAATGGCATATCTAGCCTACAGTTGCTAAAAAACTATGATAAAGAAGTGCGTGAAGGTGATCGTGTCTTTGTCGAATTGGGTAATTTTGTTCCACCTGTGTTTAATCTTCGTCCTGCTCAAGTCAGCCGTGGCGGTCGTATTTTACGAGTGATGGATTCTATCAACTATGCTGGGCAAGGCAGTGTGGTGTCTATTAACTTGGGGGCACTACAAGGGGCAAACCCTGGTGATGTACTGACGGTTTATCGCAGTGGGGCATTGGTGCGAGACATACGAGATGATGACGCAACAGTGCGCCTACCCAGTGAGCCTGCTGGCAACGTGATGATATTTAAAACATTTGATAACATCAGCTATGCGTATGTGCTTGACTCAACAGTACCGTTAGATGTGGGTGATAAGTTATTGCCACCACCTTATATTTAAGTATTTAAGTATTTAAGTATTTAAGTATTTAAGTATTTAATCATCACATCGCCATTTACTCCCATGTCGCATCAATCGGGCAGATAATGTTATCTGCCTTATTTTTATGTTTTTATGGCATATTTTTGATAATGATTTTGATTTATGACAGTGATACTCACCCATCAACAGCAAGCGATATTGAGCCTTTGGCAACAAGTCAATGCGTCATTGGCTGCCTACCACAAACTATTGACCCATTTTGGGTCAGCAAGGTCGGCTCTTGATGCTGGTGGGCAGGCATGGGAAAAAATTGGCATTCATGCCACACATGTGGCTCGCCATCAAGACACAGATAAAAGTCAGCAGGTGTTAGAGCAGATTGAGCGGTCTGTTTATCAAGGTGAGTATCAGCTTGTCTTTGCTGATGGTAAAGATTATCCCCAACAATTAAGCCATCTATACGACCCACCACCGTTGCTGTTTGTCAAAGGCAATGTAGCACGCTTGCAAGATGCCCAAATTGCCATTGTTGGCAGTCGCAAGCCCACACCACACGCACAAAAAATCACCTTTGACATGGCACAATATTTGGCTGAGCGGGGCTATGTCATCACCAGTGGCTTGGCTCAAGGGGTAGATAAGCAAGCTCACCTTGGGGCGTTAGAACAAAGTTCACCTGAACGACTTGGACGCACTGTGGGTGTGCTGGGTACTGGCATTGATGTCTGTTATCCCAGCAGTCATGCCTTGCTGTTTGAGCGTATTGTCCAGACAGGGGGCTGTTTGGTAAGTGAGCTATTACCCAGCACTCCCGCCAGTAAGCACACCTTTCCACGGCGTAACCGTTTGGTTGCAGGTTTAAGTCTTGCCACCATCGTTACCGAGGCCACCGTCCAAAGTGGTTCACTCATCACCGCACGGCTGACCAGTGAACAGGGTAAGCAGGTCTTTGCCATACCCAGTCACATTGATAATGCCAACGCTGAAGGCTGTCACCATTTGATACGAGAAGGGGCAACGCTCATCTATCACCCTGAGCAAGTCATCGAAGATGTACAAACACAGCGACACATCATCAGCCGTATTAGCCAGCCCAATACTCAACCGCCAACGTATGCTCATCAGCATCAAACCAACAAAGCACCCATCAACCAACCAATAGAAAATATCAACACTGACCAACCATCGACTTCAACCATCACCAGTGCCACCCCTGTATCACAAGTTACTTTACCCACACACCTACAAGCAATCTATGCCCACATTGACTGGAAGGGCATAGACCTAGACAGTTTGGCGGTTAAGTTGGGTAAAGATGTCCAAACCCTGCTGGTACAACTGATGGAGCTTGAGCTGATGGGGCTAGTCATGGCTCAAGGTGGACGCTATCTGAGAGTTTAGCCAAGTTTAATTTGGTTTAATGGACAGACACCCAATGACCACTATTCAATCTTTGTTATCATCATATCCATCTGATATCACCACTGAGCCAATGATTGCCAGTCAATGGCTCAAACAAGGTGAGCTGTTGGCTTATCCGACTGAGAGCGTGTGGGGCATTGGTTGTGATGCCATGAATGAGCAAGCCGTCATCAAGATACTGACCATCAAACAGCGTCATGTTAATAAAGGCTTGATTGTGCTGACGGACACCACTGAGCGACTCATTCCACTGCTGGTTACTTTAACCAATAAGCAACGCCAGCAACTTGAAAAAAGCTGGCAAGCCCAACACCTAAAAGACCAACCCCCACAAGCACAAACGCAAGCCAGCACATGGCTATTGCCCTTACCCCATGGCATTAACCTGCCCCATTGGCTGACTGGTGAGCATGGCAGTTTGGCAGTGCGAGTCATTGCCCACCCAGTCATACAGCAGGTGTGTCGGCACATGGTGTCAGCCGATAATCCCTTTGGTTTTATTGTTTCCACCAGTTGCAACCCATCTGGACAAGCACCTGCCAAAACTTTGCCAGAAGCCATCTGCTATTTTGGCGATGATATCGGCTATTTGCAAGGTGATACTTTGGGTTACCATAAGCCCAGTCAAATCAAAGATGCCATCACAGGTAAAGTTATCCGCTAACAACGTTATCTGTTAACAACAAAGTTACCTACTAATAATCAACTGATTGGTTCTCTTTTTTTTGTTTTGGTGTTTTGTCTTGTCTGTCATGTTTCAATTTTTAATAACGCTTGTTTTTTGTCAATTCCCCCAGTGTAGCCACCCAGTGAGCCGTCACTTCGAATCACTCGATGACAAGGAATGATGATGGAAATGGGGTTTTTGCCATTGGCATTGGCAACTGCTCTGGTGGCGGTGGGCTTGCCAATACGCAAGGCTTGCTTGGCATAACTGATGGTCTGCCCATAAGCAATGCGTTGTAATTCTTGCCATACTCGTTTTTGAAAAACTGTGCCTTGTAAAAGCAAAGGAATGTCAAACGTTTGGCGATGACCAGTAAAATACTGCCTTAACTGGTGTTCTAAGTTATCCATTTGCTCTATCAGTTCAGTTGCTGGATTGGCGATTGAATTGATGATGTGAGGTGATGCGGTTTGTTGGCAATAGACTGCATTGATAAAATCCAACCGACACAATGCCCAGTGTTGTTTTGAGTGTGGCTTTGGGTGTGGTTTTAAGTTTTCTGCATGGTCTGACAGTATCCATTGGGCTTGTAACTGCCCCAATGGGCTGTTGATATGTTGAATGCCATGAGTTTGCTGGTCATTATCTAAAAAACAATGATGATGACGCAGGGTGATTGACTGAGTTAAATCATGAGACTGACACATCGGATTTTAATATCCTTAATAATAAATAAACATGCACCAACGTCAACAGGGTAAACAAAATAGATGATTGTTCAGGAATTGATAAACCCATAAACGTCCAACTAATTGCCCCACAGTCTCCTGAGCCACGGAACACTTGTTTAATCACTTCAAACAATGGTAGGGTATTGACCATGTACTCAAGCCCAGCCCCACAACTGGGCAAATCATTGGACGGAAACCACTGCATGTACACATGACGATACGCCACCCCTGTTGCCCACGCAATCCCTGCAAAACTACCCAGCCATAACGTGAGCTTTATCCAGCGTTTTTTAGGATTGATGAGCAGTGTCAATAAGGCAAATATGCCCATGATAATCACCCCAATCCGCTGAAAAACACACAACTCGCACGGATACAACCCCAAATGTTTTTGTAAATAAAAAAAAGCAAAACTCATGGCAACCACAGACATCAACAGCAAAAACGCATTGATACTGCGATAAGATGTTAAAACATGTGGCATGGTGAGCACCTTATTTAATTAAGTTAATTAAGCAAGTTAAATTGATTAACGATATTGTTTAATAAATTCATGAAACGCTTGTGTTTGCTCAGCTTCTAGCTCGCTTTGTTGCATAAGCGACTTCTCTGCCAGCACTTCATATTTTGCTTGTAGATGGGGGCTTAGGGCATGCCCCAATATTTGCTTACGATGATGCAACGCCAAATCATACCCCAACTGCCATGTACTGCCCAAACGTTTGCTGTCAGCCATCAGTTGTGCCGATAAAGTCAGCTCTGGGTTGCCCACTTTACCCTGCATCAGTGCCATGGCAGTGCGGTATTCGTTACCACCTTGCTTAGCGTCCAACAAACTTGCTAAAGGCAACATATTATTCATATGCTGGTTCATCCAAGTGTGTAGTGAGATTTCTTTACCTGCAACCAAAATGGTCAAGTCTTCTTTTAAGCCATCATTAACCACCCGCTCAAGGTTAATGGCAAGCTCATCGTCTTCTTGTGGCAACAGCATGGGTGAATCGGTTAACAGACAGTACAACGCCAACACTTCCAAAAAGCACGCACTGGATAAACGAATGCCCACATCGCTATAAGGGTCTAAATCAATGGCACGAAATTCCACATAAGCGATGCCACGATTTTCAAGCGCTTGGGTAGGTGTTTCTCCTACCTTGGTCACTTGTTTGGGACGAATGGGGCTATAGTATTCATTCTCAATTTGTAAAATGTGGTCATTTATCTGAATGGGGTTGCCATCAGCATCATCTACGCCAATATCACTAAACTGAGCAAATGGTGTGCCAATCGCTTGTCGCAAGCCTTGGATATATTCAGGCAAATGATTGTAGCGAATGTCTAACTGGTCCTGCACGCTGTTGGTATAGCCCAACTTACCCATGCGTAAAGATGTGGCATGGGGTTTATAAAAGGTCTTAGTATTTAATGGCTCAAGATCATGCTCTCGCCCTTTTAAAAAGCATGGGCAGACGCTGGGGCTTGCCCCAAACAGATACAGAACCATGCTGGTCAGACGTTTAAAATTGCGGATAAGCCCAAGATATTTTTGGTTTTTAAAACTGGTCAAATCATCATCACTGCCCACATCACGTTGCCAAGCGACAAACAAATCATCGCCAAAAGATAAATTATAGTGTAATCCTGCGATGGTCTGCATACGCCTGCCATAACGCACCCCAAGCCCACTGCGGTATAAGGTCTTAAGCTTACCACTGTTAGATGTGCCATAGTCTGCCAATGGAATGTCATCGTCATTAGATGACAGCATACACGGCATGGACAAAGGCCACATCAGCTCACCTTCTGGTAATGCCTGCTGTACCAAAACATGAAGTTGACGAAGCATGTTTAACGCATCTTTGACTGATGACTTAGGCTCAGTAATCAGCTCTAGCAGACTTTCTGAATAGTCTGTGGTGATGAAAGGGTGGGTCAGCTTAGAACCCAATGCTTTGGGGTGGGGGGTTTGTGATAAAAACCCATTGGACTGCATACGCAAGCCTTCTTTTTCGATGCCACGGAGCATGCTGGCGGTCAAATCAGCATCTAACCAATCAGGTGGCGTAAAGGTCATATCAGCTTGGGACATGGGGGTAGATATGGGAGCAGATAAAGGGGCAAGTTGAGCAGAAGTGTGTGTGGGCATGGGAGACTCTTTTTATAAGGTTTATTTATCAAAACAGCAAAAACTGTGTATGGCGTAGATTTTATCCTATTTAACCGATGATGTGTATGATAAGCTGGCAATGTTTTAATGCCTTATTGAATAAGCAACAAAAAAACACCCACCAAAAGGTGGGTGTTCTTAGCTCTATATGATGAGCTTTGCGATTGATTAAGAAAAATCAAGCTCAGTTTCAAATCCTTTCAAGCTATGGCGAGCCATGGCAAGGTTTGATTTTTGACGGTCAAGTACTAGGTACAAAAATAAATTTTCATTACGAACCAATGGGCGTAGCAAGTGATATTGCTTGCCTAGTGTGATTAGAATGTCTTCGATAGATTCGTTCAGACCTAAGGCATCAGCAACTTTACGCTTAGCACGGATAACTTCTGTGTTACCAGCAGAAGCCAATTCAAGATCCAAACCAGTACCTAAAGTGGCCAAAGCAAGACCTGACTCGCTATCAACTAGGGCAGCAGCGATGAAGCCATCAACTTGGTTTAGTGCGTCTAAAGATAATTTAGCCATGATAATTTTCCTTTTAAAAGATTAAATTAAAATTATCGTTAACATAAATAATAATTACTTGTTAATTTTGTTTGTAAATGATAGTTCAGTCTATGGTTATAAACTTATTAACAGATAACAAATTATTTAACCTGTTTAACGACATGTTGGTTAAGAGAACATTGATATGGGCAGAAAGTTAAGAAAGTTATTAATGTCTCAACCCACATCAGAAAATATACCGAATAATGGGCTTGGTTGCAAGGGGATATCTGACAAATCTGATAAAGTGAGTAAACAATTGATTGATTGGTTAATGATGCGAATGAATAAAGCTTTAAGTCATGGGAAATCAAGCAAAACCATGGTTTGTTGATTTGGTCGCCATTTGCTACCATTTATCGTATATGATTATTCAATTATTTTTATCAATGGTTACATTAAGGTAAATAAAACTAAATTGAAAACGATGAGCCACAACCGCACGTGGTGGTGGCATTTGGGTTGGTTACGGTAAAGCGTGAACCCTCTAGCCCTTCTGTGTAATCAACGGTAGAACCTTGTAGATATTGGTAACTCAATGAATCAACCACCAAGGTAACATCGTCATTGATAAAGCTGGCATCATCATCACCAAGTTCGTTCGCAAAGTTAAAGCCATAAGAAAATCCTGAGCAACCACCACCAGTAACATAAACTCGCAACATCAGGCTGTCATCGCCTTCTTCGATGCGTAGGCGACGTACTTTGTCGGCGGCGTTGTCAGTTAGTATCATGGTAGGGCTTGTCATGGCATGGTCTCTTTGATATGGCGTTTTGATACGGACGATTGCTTTTATGCTTTGATGTGGCATTAATTTGGCAATCATGATGGTGTCATTATGATGATGTAATATAGTATCATAATTCCATAAATCAAGCGTCTTAATCAAGTGTCTTAATCAAGCGTCTTAATGCGGTTGCGTTTTAATAAGGTTGTGTTTTAATAAAGTCATGAGTAGTCAGGTCAAATGATAGAATTTAATGATGTCAGTGTGCGTCGAGATGGGCGTGTGCTGTTTAAAGATGTCAGCTTTCAGCTACACCCTAAGCAAAAGGTGGGTTTAATTGGTAACAATGGCACGGGAAAATCGTCCTTTTTTGCGGTGTTGTTGGGTGAGCTTGGTGTGGATACAGGTGAGGTGAGCATGCCACCTAACTGGCAGATTGCCCATATGGCGCAGGAAGTGCCTGCCAGTGATGAGTTGGCGATGGATTATGTGTTGGCAGGTGATAAAGAATGGTATGAGCTGAATGCCAAGTTGTTGGCACAGTCTGAGCTTGCACAGTCTGAGCTTGATGGTGAGCAGATAGCTAAGTTGCATCAGCGATTTGATGAGATTGACGGTTATCGGATACCCGCTAAGGCGGCTCAGATTTTGGCTGGGTTGGGGTTTGCCACGCATCAGCATGATCATGCGGTTAAGGCATTTTCAGGTGGTTGGCGAATGCGATTAAATCTTGCACGCACTTTGATGAGTCGAGCTGATTTATTGTTGCTTGATGAGCCAACAAACCATTTGGATTTAGATGCCATTTTATGGTTAGAAGAGTGGATTGCTGGATTTGATGGGTTGGTGTTATTGATTTCGCATGACCAAAGTTTTTTAGATGCTTGTGTGGGGCATATTTTACACATCGAATATCAGCAAATGATTTTATACACAGGTAATTACAGTCAATTTGTCCGCATTCGCAGTGAACGGCTTTCCCAACAACAACAAGCTTATGAAAAACAACAAGCCACTCGTGCCCATTTAGAGAATTTTATCCGCCGTTTTAAAGCCAAGGCCAGCAAAGCCAAACAAGCCCAAAGCCGTATCAAACAACTGGAGCGTATGAGTAAGATTGCTCCTGTGATGGCAGACAATCCGTTTACCTTTGATTTTTATGAACCTGCACAGCTGACCTCGCCTTTAATTGTGATGGACAATGCCAGCGTGGGCTATGATGGCGTGCCATTGATTCAAAACATTCGCTTACAGATTACCCCTGACAGTCGAATTGGGCTATTGGGTATGAATGGGGCAGGCAAATCAACGGTCATTAAAGGTTTGGTTGGTGAGTTGCCATTGTTACCAAATGACCTGTTATCAAATGACCTGTCATCAAACCATAAAGGTATGGTAGGCACACGCACAGTTGCAGACAGTCTGGCACTTGGCTATTTTAATCAGCATCAAATGGACGCATTAGACAGCGAAGCCACGCCCATGTTGATGTTGCAAAGATTGGCAGGCAACACATCTGATGCCGACTTAAGGGCTTTTTTGGGCAGTTTTGACTTTCGTGGTGAGCGGATTGACACGCCCATCAAGCTGTTTTCAGGCGGCGAACGGGCAAGGCTTACGTTGGCACTGATTGTGTGGCAACGCCCCAATGTGTTGGTGCTGGATGAGCCTACCAACCATTTGGATTTACAGATGCGTCAAGCGTTAAGCTTTGCTTTACAAAACTTTAGTGGGGCGGTGATTTTGGTGTCACATGACCGAGAGATGATGGCCACGGTTTGTGATGAATTGTATTTGGTGCATGATGGCAGATGTGAAGTTTTTGATGATGACATTGCGTCTTATGGTGCGTGGCTGTCGCAAGTGCGAAAAGAGCAAAGCAAAATCCCCCATCATGGCGCATGTGAAACAATAAAAAAATCTGAACAAGCCAATTTAAGTGTATCAAAAGAAGAACAACGCAAAAAATCCGCTGAGCAACGCAAACTGACCGCTCCCATTCGTCAACGCATTGAAACTGCTGAAAATGGTATCGAAGCCTTGGATAAACAGCTTGCTGATTTGGAAAATAAGCTGAGCAACACGGAGCTTTATGATGACAGCCGTAAAGCAGAATTATTGACGCTGTTGGATAAGCAAAAACAGCTACAAAGGCAGCACAGTGAGCAAGAAGAAGCATTGTTAATGGCAATGACAGAGCTTGAAGAGATGGAAAGCGGATTTGAATGATGAATTAAAATGAAGAAAAAAAGGAAAATTATGAGTGATAAAACCCACTACGACAGCCTAGGGGTGAGTAAAAACGCCACCGAAGCTGACATTAAAAAAGCCTATCGCAAACTGGTGCGACAATATCACCCAGATGTCAGCGACGCTCCTGATGCCGATGAAAAAATCGCTGAAATCAACAACGCTTACGAAACCCTAAAGGACAAAGATAAACGAGCCGAATACGATGCCATGTTGTCTAATCCATTTGCCAGAGCTGGCGGGTTTGGTGGCACAAAAAGCGGTGGTTTTGGTTTTAGCGGTCGCACACAAGGGAGCGGATTTAAATGGGAAGATTTAAAGGACCAGTTTGGCGAAAATTCACCGTTTGCCAGTGGTAGTTTTCGCTTTGATGACATTTTATCTGCATTTGGCTCTGGCAGGCGTAAATCATCACAATCTGGGTCTGCTGGGTCAAGAGCAAACGGCTTTAATTTTGATGCAGGGTTTGACCCAGCTGGTTCATATGGTTTTGGGGACAGTGGTCAAGACCAACATGCTGAGATTGAAGTGGAATTGGCATCAGTGTATACAGGCGATGATTATCATGTTCGCTTAAGCGTTCCCACACGTGGGGCTGACGGTCATATCCAAAATCAAGACAAGACGCTAAAAATTAAAATTCCCAAAGGCATCACCGAAGGTAAGCAAATCCGCCTGACAGGACAAGGGGCTGTCAGTTTAAGCGGTGGTTCAAATGGCGATTTGTTATTAAAGGTAAAAATAAAACAGGCTGATGGCATACGCATTGATGGAGCAGATGTGTATCAAACCATTAACGTTACCCCCTGGCAAGTGGCGTTGGGTGAACACATTACCGTGCAGACACCAGCAGGCAGTTTTGGCGTAACCATTCCTGCAGGCAGTCAGTCAGGCAGTAATTTACGGCTTAAAGGTAAGGGTATTCCTGCCAACGACGTGGGCGACTTGTATCTCACCTTAAACATCACCGCCCCAACCATTGATAATGATGCACAAAGACAAGCGTATGAGCAGTTAAAAGCGGTTTACAGTCATTAAATACCCCACATTAAATATCCCATACGGTTTATGGGCTGTTATTCTTATAAGTTGTTATTCTTGTGGGCTATGATGACTGAGTAAATCTTTTTCTCCATCATTGCCTTGGATTTCTGCTTCCACTTTCTGTAACAGATTGGGGTCAGGGGCGGTGTCTAATACCGCATCAATGTCTTGACATGCCAAGATTTTCTTGGCACGTTCTTTGGCAAGTTGTTTTTGGTTGTTGTCGGTTGCTGTGCTAAGTGTTGTCTTATTTGTGTTCATTGATGGGGCGATGGGTTTGTCGCTTGTGATTGAAGGATTGGTGGTAAAGTGGCTGGCAAGATTGATGATGGCATCTTCTAATGTTTGGTCAAAGTTCATCATATAAATGGGCTCGGGTAAATTAAAGCCATTATTTTCAAGGGCATGTTTGGTCTCACGAATGGCGACACTGCGTGCTTTTGAGAAATCAGTTGTGGTTTGGTTTACCCAAACTTGAAAGCCAAGTAAGATGTTTGAATCCCCCACTTCTTTAATGACGGCCGTTGCTTTGGGTTCTTTTAGCACAAATTCTAACCCATCAATGGCATCTAATCCCACTTTAATGGCGGCTAATGGGTCATTGTTGGCATCTACACCCAGCTCAAAGGTAAAACGTCTTTCTGGGTTTTTGCTGTAATTTAGGATAGTGCCTTTAAATACTTCTGAGTTTGGTAATCGTAAATGATTGCCGTCTAATGTCATTAAAATGGTTGCACGGCTGGTTAAACGCACCACAATGCCTTCATGGTCATTAATCACCACATGATCACGAGAGCGAAATGGCTGCCTGATGCTGAGCATCAACGACGCAATGTAATTTTCGATGGTGTCTTTCACCGCAAAACCCACGGCAATCCCCAACACCCCAGCACCGCCTAACAGAGTGCCGATGATGGCTTCTGCTCCCATCAAGCTTAAGCCCAATATTAACCCCAAAATGATAAAAATCACTTTGGCGGTCTGAGCCAAAAGTTCTGCCACAAAAGGGTTGGGCGTGATGCGTTGCCAAAGATTATTGCGATTGGCAAGCCAACCGCCAAACCATGCCATCAATCCAAACGCCAATATGGCCACTAACATCAAAGGCATCGCCCTTAGCCAACCTTTGGCTTTGATGTATAGATTGTTAAGTACGGGGGTTACGTTGTCTTGTACGTCCAGCGTGCGACTGATGCCATCTTCCACCGTTACCACGTTGCTGACTCGGCTGGCAAGTTTCACCGCTTGTGTGGCTTTTTTTTCATTGGCGGTTTCACCACTTAATTTTACCACCCCTTCATTGACGGTGACTGTGACCGCCATCAGCCCATCTACTTCAGCAAAAATCCCCCGAATGCGTTCAGCAATCTTATCATCACTCACCAGTGCAGGGTTACTTTCAATTGTACCGTTGATTTCGATGTCATCGGTTGGCGTGGGTAAACTTGTGTCATCATTGGCGGTTGCTGTGTTGTTGGCTAACTGGTCATCAGATGACTGATTGTCAGATGACTGATTGCTAGATAATATGGTATCCACCATCAGTAGCTCTTCAGCAACGGCATGGGCAGATGGGGCAAACAGCCCACTGCTGACAATGAACACCACGGTGGTAAGATAAGATAATAAAGTTTGACGCATTAATGAGTTATTCATGGCTAATGGGTAATGGGTGGTTTTTTATCTCTTTATGATACTGTATTTTAATTGTGCGATGTCAAATTTATGTCAAATTTTATGTTGTTTGCATAAATATAAAATTTAATATTAATAATCAATATTAAAAATAACACCACAAAAAAAAGGTGTCTTTGCTGATGACATATCAGCTTAGTCTGCGTCCAACAGCATTTGGGCTTCACCCAAATCTAGCGTGCCTTCATATATCGCTCGCCCTGTGATGATGCCTTTAAGGTATTGAGCATGTGGTTTGAGCGTGTGAATATCGCTGATGTCGGTTACCCCGCCAGAAGCAATGACAGGCAGACCGCTTTGTTTGGCAAGATGAATGGTTTGCTCCACATTAACCCCCTGCATCATGCCATCACGAGCAATGTCAGTATAGACAATAGATGACACCCCCATATCCGCAAAGTGTTTGGCAAGCTCCACTGCCTTGATGTCGGTTACCGTTGCCCAGCCATGCGTGGCGACCATGCCATCTTTGGCATCAATCCCCACCATGATATGCCCTGCAAACTCACGGCATGCTTCTTTGACAAATGCTGGCTCTTCTACTGCCTTTGTGCCAATGATGATGTCAGTTAATCCTGCATTCAGATAATGCTCAATGGTGGATAAGGTGCGTACGCCACCTCCTAACTGAATGGGCAACTTTGGGTGAGCTTTGGCAATGTCTGCCACCACCTCTTTATGCACAGGCACACCGTCAAACGCCCCATTTAAATCCACCAAATGTAGCCGTCTTGCTCCTTCACGCACCCAGCGGCTTGCCATCGCCACAGGGTCATTGCTAAATATGGTGTCATCATTCATGCGTCCTTGTTTAAGACGCACACATTTGCCATCTTTTAGGTCAATGGCAGGAATGATGATGGGGCAAGATTGGGGTGATGGTGGCAACATTGACATGATGATTTCCTTGAGCGTTGTTTTTAAAGCATTATTTTTAGTTAGATGGGCAGTTTTTAGACGTGCATTGACTAAAGTTGCGACAAAAATGATGAAAAATAACATCTGACTGTAATTTTAGGTGAATTTATCGTATAATCCTAGATGATATTACATTTATATTTTGGTTGTCAGTCGCCACCGAGTTGATTTTAACGTGCTGTCAAGGCGTTTAGGTCAGCGTCATCATTGGCATTACGCCAGTTACGTTAAAATGAGTGATATGAAAAGTCGTTTAGCTTTTTTTAAGTGGTTGGTAAGTGGTTTGGCTGGTGTGTTTTAAGTTAGTTAGAACAAGTGTTTGCTTATGATTACCATCAAAAAAGGACTCGATGTGCCCATTGCTGGTGAGCCAAACGATCAGATTACTGAGCATACGGCGCGCCATATTGCTTTAGTGGGCTACGACTATGTCGGCATGAAGCCCACCATGAATGTCAAGGAAGGCGATACGGTTGCTAAAGGGCAACCCATCTATGAAGACAAAAAGCGGGTGGGGGTCATCTACACTGCCCCAGCCGCTGGCAAAGTGATTGCCATTAACCGTGGTGAGCGTCGTGTGTTTGAAAGCTTGGTCATTGAGGTTGACCCAAATGGTGAAGAGATTACCTTTGATGTCTTTGCCAGTGATGAGCTTGCCAGTTTGGACACAAAAGTTGTCGAAGCACAGCTTATCAAGTCAGGTGAATGGACAGCATTTCGCAGTCGTCCTTACAGTCGCACGCCAGAGATTGGTTCCAGACCTGAGGCGGTGTTTGTCACAGCAATGGACACCAACCCATTGGCAGTAAATCCAATGACGCTCATCAATCATGAACAACAAGCCTTTAATGATGGCTTGGCAGTCATCTCAACACTGACCCCCATCACCTATGTGTGCCATCATGGCGATGTCAATTTATCTGGCATTGATAAAACAGCACCCAATAATCGCACTGAATACCACTCCTTTTCTGGCGTGCATCCCGCTGGCTTGGCAGGCACACACATTCATTTTTTGCATCCTGTTAGCCGTCATGTCACCGTATGGACGATTGGCTATCAAGATGTCATTGCCATTGGTAAATTATTTACCACAGGTAAACTTTTTACCAAACGCTTGATTAGCCTTGCAGGGCCTCAGGTTACCACCCCCCATTTGGTGGCAACCGACCGTGGCGTGGCGTTAGATGAAATTACCCAAGGTCAGCTTAAGGCAGGTGATAACCGCATCATTTCAGGTTCGGTGCTGTCAGGGCGTAAAACCATTGCCAGCACAGCCTATTTGGGCAGATTTCACAATCAAGTCAGTGTGCTAGAAGAAGGGTATGAACGCCCTACCTTGCACTTTTTTAGTTTGGGAGCAAATCGCTTCTCTAAATTGCCGATTTATGTGTCTCACTTTATGAAGAAAAAATTCAACTTCACCACATCGTCGAATGGCTCACCTCGTGCCATGGTACCGATTGGGGTGTTTGAAGAGGTGATGCCACAAGATTATCTGCCCACTCAGTTGCTCAAAGCCTTGATTGTTGAAGACATTGTACAGGCGGTGGAGCTTGGGGCGTTAGAATTGGATGAAGAAGACTTGGCATTGTGTACCTTTGTGTCGCCAGGTAAATATGAATTTGGCGACATATTGCGTGACAATTTGACACGCATTGAGATGGAGGGCTAATCCAATGAAGTTTATCCATAATGTGTTTGATAAGATGGGCCCTGCTTTCTCAAAAGGGGGTAAGTACGAGAAGTACTATGCTGTCTTTGAGATGTTTGATACCTTTTTTCGTCAACCTGGCACAACCACCCATTCAGCAGCACATGTGCGTGATGGCATTGACCTAAAACGCATCATGATTACCGTGTGGCTGTGTACTTTCCCTGCGATGTTTTTTGGAATGTACAATGTTGGTCATCAAGCCTTGATGGCAATCGCTCAGCTGGGGCTTGAGCCAACAGGTTGGCGCACCCTCATCACCAACATGGCAGGTTATGACCCAAATAGCATTTGGGCAAGCTTTGTCTATGGGGCAATGCAGTTTTTGCCCATTTACATTGTTACGTTTGTGGTTGGTATTCTTTGGGAGATTATTTTTGCGGTGGTGCGTGGACATGAAGTCAATGAAGGCTTTTTTGTCACCTCTGTGCTTTATGCCTTGTGTTTACCCCCTGACATTCCACTATGGCAAGTGGCACTTGGCATCACTTTTGGGGTTGTGGTTGCCAAAGAAGTGTTTGGTGGCACGGGTAAAAACTTTCTTAACCCTGCCTTGGCAGGTCGGGCATTTTTGTACTTTAGCTATCCTGCTTATATGTCGGGTGACAGCATTTGGACGGCGATTGATGGCTTTTCTGGCGCAACCCCATTGGGCTTGGCGGCCATTGGCGTAACGCCAGAACAATTTAGCAATGCTTATGGTCAAGCCATCAGCTGGACAGATGCCTTTTTGGGCAACATGCAAGGCAGTATTGGTGAAGTCTCCACCCTTGCGATTTTGCTTGGGGCGGTTGGATTGATTTGGACTCGCATAGCGTCATGGCGGATCATGGCTGGTGGCGTGATTGGCGTGGTGGTTACTGCTTTGCTGTTTAATGTGTTTGGTTCAGATGAGAATCTGATGATGAGCATGCCATTTTATTGGCATTTGGTGTTGGGTGGATTTGCCTTTGGGATTGTGTTTATGGCAACTGACCCTGTGTCAGCCGCTCAGACCAATAAAGGACGCTGGTTTTATGGGATTTTGATTGGCTTTATGACCGTGCTTATCCGTGTGATTAATCCAGCCTTTCCAGAGGGCATCATGTTAGCCATCTTGTTCGCCAACTTGTTTGCCCCATTGTTTGATTATTTTGTTACCCAGGCCAACATCAAACGCCAAAACGCACGGAGGATGAGTCATGTCTCAGCCCAAAAATAAGTCTAAAAGTAATAACTTAAGTACCATTACTGTTGCCTTAACCTTGTGTTTGGTCTGTTCGGTGTTGGTATCGGCAGTGGCAGTGGGGCTAAAACCCAAACAAGATGAAAACGCCCGCCTTGACCGTAACAAAAACATTTTATTGGCAGCAGGTGAGTTGCAAGAAGAAGATGACAGCGAAGCGGTTAAGCAAAAGTTTGCTGACTTTGAGCCACGCATCATTGATTTACAGACAGGCAAAGTTGCCACCGACGATCAGCTCAGACAAGCAGGCATTGATGATGTCAACGCTTATGACACCAGTTTGGCATCAAAGATAGCCAATCTGAGCAATGACTTGGGTGATGATGACCCTGCCAGTATTGGGCGTGTGCCTAAATTTGCCAAAGTCTATGTTAAAGAAGGGGCAAATGGTGCAACCGAGGCGGTGGTATTGCCTGTTTATGGTTATGGATTGTGGGGAACGATTTATGGCTTTTTGACCATCGGTTCAGACATGAACACCATCGAAGGCATCAGTTTTTATTCTCATAAAGAAACCCCTGGTTTGGGCGCACGCATTGAAGAGGCTGAATGGCGGGCTCAATGGAAAGGCATCAGTGCTTATGATGAACAAGGCAATGTTGCCACTGGTGTGACCAAAGCAGGTAACCATAAAGAAAATTATGTCGATGGCATCAGCGGAGCAACGTTGACAGGACGTGGGGTGAATAATTTCATTCAATTTTGGCTGTCTGAGCGGGGTTATAAGCCATTTTTGGATAACATGAAAGAAGGTCAAATTTCAGCAGCCACCGCTAACAGCATAAATTCAAGCACAGATAAGGAGATATGAGCATGGCGGATACCAAAAGTATATTGACCAAACCCATATTTGATAATAACCCCATTGCGTTACAAATATTGGGCATTTGTTCGGCATTGGCAGTAACCACCAGTGTTACCAATGCGTTGGTGATGTGTATTGCGTTGACGTTGGTAACGGCATTTTCAAGCTTTTTTATCTCCATTATCCGTAATAAGATTCCTTCATCGATTCGCATCATTGTACAGATGGTGATCATCGCTTCTTTGGTCATTGTGGTTGACCAAGTGCTTAAGGCGGTGGCGTATGATGTCAGTAAGTCTTTGTCAGTATTTGTGGGGTTAATCATCACCAACTGTATCGTCATGGGTCGTGCTGAAGCCTTTGCCATGAGCAATCCACCTATCCCAAGCTTTTTAGATGGCATTGGTAATGGGCTTGGCTATTCGGCGGTGTTGATTTTTGTTGCCAGTATCCGTGAGCTGTTGGGGGCAGGAAGTTGGTTGGGTATTCAGCTATTAAACCCTGCCACTGATGGTGGTTGGTATGTTCCCAATGGCTTGTTATTGTTGCCACCGTCGGCATTTTTTATCATTGCTTTGTTCATTGTTGTGGTGCGTCTGTGGAAGCCAGAACAGGTTGAAGAATCAGAGTTTGTGATGAAACCACAATCTAAAGGCTTGTCTCATGGAGGAAGTCACTAATGGGTGCTCATGTCAGTTTATTTATCACGTCAGTATTTATTGAGAACATGGCACTTGCCTACTTTCTGGGCATGTGTACTTTTTTGGCGGTATCCAAAAAGGTTTCTACTGCCCTAGGTTTGGGCGTGGCGGTGGTGGTGGTCATGGCGATTACGGTGCCGTTAAATAATTTACTCTTTCAATTTATCCTAAAAGATGGGGCGTTGGCATGGGCAGGCTTCCCTAACTTGGACTTAAGTTTTCTAGGCTTACTGAGTTACATTGCCTTGATTGCTGCCACGGTACAGATTTTAGAGATGTTTTTAGATAAGTTTGTGCCAGCTTTGTATAACGCTTTGGGGGTATTTTTGCCCTTGATTACGGTGAACTGTGCCATCATGGGTGGTGTGTTGTTTATGGTTGAGCGTGATTACAACTTTGGCGAGTCGCTGACCTACGGTGTGGGGGCAGGTTTGGGCTGGGCGATTGCCATTGCTTTGTTGGCTGCCATTCGTGAAAAGCTTAAATACTCAGACGTGCCTGCACCGCTTCGTGGTCTTGGCATTACCTTTATTACCGTTGGGTTGATGTCACTGGGCTTTATGTCTTTTGGCGGTATGTCCATATAATTTAGCCATTCATATTGATGTTGGTAAGGGTTGATTGACGTTGGTTGGTATTGATTGATATTGATTAACACTGTCCCCTTACTCTCAGATAAATTAAGGAAATAAGTATCATGGAATCGTTCGGTACTGCAATTGGTGGTGTCGCCATGTTTACCCTGATTATCATGAGCTTGGTTGCCATCATTTTGATGGCACGCTCACGATTGGTCAGCTCTGGTGATGTCACCATTCGCATTAATGATAACCCGGATAATGATGTCGTCACTCCTGCTGGTGGTAAACTACTACAAACCCTTGCTAATGAAGGCATCTTTTTATCTTCGGCATGTGGTGGGGGTGGCACATGTGGGCAATGTCGCTGTAAAGTGAATGAAGGTGGTGGCTCAATTTTACCCACCGAAGAGGGGCATTTTACCCAAGGTGAGATTCGTGACAACATGCGTTTGGCGTGCCAAGTGGCGGTCAAGCAGGACATGAAAATTGAGATTGATCCAGAATTTTTTGATGTGCAAAAATGGGAGTGCGAGGTTATCTCTAATGACAACGTTGCCACCTTTATCAAAGAGTTGGTATTAAAAATTCCAGAGGGTGAAGAGGTCAACTTTCGTGCAGGTGGTTATGTGCAACTAGAAGCCCCTCCGCATGAAGTGCATTATAAAGACTTTGATATTGATGAAGAATATCGAGAAGACTGGGAAAAATTTAACATGTTTCGCTATGTCTCTAAGGTTGATGAGACAGTGGTGCGTGCCTATTCCATGGCAAACTACCCAGACGAAAAAGGCATCATCAAGTTTAATATTCGCATCGCAAGCCCCCCACCAAGAGGCCCTGAGGGCATTCCTCCTGGTAAGATGTCGTCTTGGGTGTTTAGTCTAAAACCTGGTGATAAGGTAACGGTATCAGGTCCTTATGGTGAGTTTTTTGCCAAAGATACCAAAGCTGAGATGGTCTTTGTTGGTGGTGGTGCGGGTATGGCACCAATGCGTTCACACATTTTTGACCAGCTTAAACGCTTAAGCTCTGACCGTAAAATCAGCTTTTGGTATGGGGCTCGCTCCATTCGTGAAATGTTCTATGTGGAAGACTATGACAGCTTAGAAGAAGAGTTTGACAACTTTGAATGGCATGTGGCATTGTCTGACCCCTTACCTCAAGATAACTGGGACGGATACACTGGCTTTATCCACAATGTCTTGTATGAAAACTATCTTAAAGACCACCCAAATCCTGAAGACTGTGAATTTTATATGTGTGGACCACCTGTCATGAACGCTGCTGTCATTGACATGTTGCATTCGTTGGGGGTGGAAGATGAAAATATCTTATTGGATGACTTCGGTGGTTAAGCCATGCCCCTTTAGTAACGTTTACTTTTTGTTTAAAATAAGCCCCATGTTGATTGGGGCTTGTTTTATTGATAGAGTGGTTCGGTTTGAGTTTATTTTAACGTATCGCTGATTTTAACTTATCATGATGAGATGAATTATGGAATTTGAATTAAACGGCTACTACACGCTGATTTTAGCCACTTTGGTGTTGTTGTTAGGGCGATTTTTGGTCAAACGCATCAAATTTTTATCTGACTTTAACATTCCAGAACCTGTGGCAGGTGGCTTGGTTGCTGCCATAATTGTCTATGTGCTGAATTTGACCTTAGGGTACAATTTTAATTTTCAAAAAGAGCTACAGACTGCTTGTATGTTGATGTTTTTTGCGTCCATTGGGTTAAGTGCTGACTTTGGGCGACTGAAAGCAGGCGGTAAGCCGTTGGTGGTGTTTTTGGTGCTGGTCTCAGGTTATATCATCGTGCAGAACGTCGTTGGCGTGGCAATGGCAAAGGTAGTGGGGCTTGAGCCATTGATGGGCTTGGTGATAGGCTCAATTTCGTTGACAGGCGGGCATGGCACAGCAGGAGCATGGGGGGCGGTGTTTGAGTCAAAATATCAAATCACTGGGGCGACCACGCTGGGCATTGCTTGTGCAACTTATGGCTTGGTTGCAGGTGGTTTGATAGGTGGGCCTGTTGCCAAACGCTTGATTAAAAATCTAAACATCAGCCCAATGATGAATCAGGACAATCAAGCCGATCAGACTGATGTCGAAAAGTTGGCAGGAAAGCAGTCGCTATATAGCACCCGCCATCATGAAGATGATGATGGCAAAGCCAAAGAAATCTTTGAAAGACCTGATAACATTCGTTTAATCACCGCATCATCAACCATTGAAACTTTGGCGATGTTCGCTGGAGCGTTGGCATTTGCAGGCATCATGACCGATGTTGCTAAGGGTACTTGGTTTGAATTGCCGACGTTTGTTTGGGCGTTGGGTGGTGGGGTCATCATTCGCAATGTGCTGACCACATTCTTTAATTTTGATATGTTTGACCGTGCCATTGATGTGTTGGGCAATGCGTCATTATCGCTGTTTTTGGCGATGGCGTTGATTTCGCTGAAGCTGTGGGAGTTGGCAGATTTGGCAGGTCCTGTGTTGATTATTTTATTGGTGCAAACGGTGATGATGATAGTGTTTGCTTATTTTTTAACTTTCCGTGTGATGGGTAAAAACTACGATGCGGCTGTCTTATCAGCTGGGCATTGCGGTTTTGGCTTAGGGGCAACACCGACCGCCATCGCCAACATGCAAGCCATCACCGACCGTTATGCCCCATCGCCCAAAGCATTTTTGATTGTGCCGATGGTGGGGGCATTTTTTGTGGATATTATTAACGCCACGGTGTTGCAGATTTTTACTCAATTACCATTTATGTGATTAGGTTGATATGATAGCCTAAAGGTCAATCACATTTTGTAACCGAGTATTTACCCCATGCCCAGCTTATCTTTCACAATGTCGCCCATTGACCCTAATGCCATTGGCGACAACGTGCCACGCCGTCATAACCCCATCATTGCCAAATATGCTGATAAATTTCTAAAAATGCTGGGTTGGGACATTGTTGGCAACATTCCCAATGTTAAAAAATGTGTGTTGCTTGCCGTGCCACATACGTCTAACTTTGATGGTGTTTATGCCATTCCCACCTTGTTGGCGTTAGACGTTGATATCAAAATATTGGGCAAAAAAGAGTTGTTTAAAGTGCCTGTGATGGGTAAATTCTTAAAATGGGCGGGCATCATCTCCATAGACAGGCAACAAAAGGGCTCAACTTTACAAATGACCATTGACCGTTTTTGGCAAGAAGACCAGCTTTGGCTTGGACTTGCCCCAGAAGGCACTAGGGATTACACCGAAAGCTGGAAAACGGGTTTTTATTATTTGGCGTTGGGGGCAAAAGTACCCATCTTACCTGTGGCGATGGATTATCAAACCAAGCAGGTGCGTTTTATGCCATTATTTTATCCAACTGGTGATATTGACGCAGATTTACCAAAAATTTATGACTATTATCGTGGTGTGCAGGGCAAACATGTCAATAAAATGTCTAAGCCATTGCAAGATGTGAATAAATAGAAGAGAGAAATGAATAGAAAAGGTGCGTCAATAATAAGGCATTTGTATTTTCATCAGGTTATCAGGTTAATCATGTCAATGCACAGATGTTGATGACAAATAAAAAATGACGAATAAAAAAGGGCGACCACAGTCTCCCTTTTTTTGTATCAACGTTATTGTGTCAGCTTTATGGCATCAACATTGCATCAACTGCTGATGTTTATTTTGTTGGCTTCACGCTCGGCTTTATCCTGCAATATTAGCAATGCTGGTGTCGTTGCTAACACCTGCTTTATTGGCAACTGATTGGATATTTAGGGTAGATACCAAGTTGGTAACGATGCTGCGTAAAATTTTGGCGATGACATAACTCATGCCAAAGATGACCACGGCGATGACCATATTGGGAATGAAGTCTAGACCATATTGGGAATAAAGTCTAGAATCTTGCTGACCATGCCACTGACAGACTCAAGCAAGCCAGTCAAACGCAATTGCCCCAATATCATGGGTAAAAATATTAATAAAATAAACCAATACACCACATCAGATATGGTGCTAATCAAAGGCTGTATGCCAGCTTCAGCACTCAATCGATTATCCATGGTGGTCTTAGACAGTGCGGCTCTGATGGCGGTGCGAGCCACCGTCGCCACAACCCAGCCGACCACGCCAATGGCAGCGGCAGCAATGAAATTAGGGATAAAGGACAACACTTGGTTGACCATATTGGCAAATGGGGTAAGACGGTGAAACGTTTGACGATGGGGTTTGACAGAGTTTGTCAATGTGTCAATATATGTGTCATATATCCATGTGTCATGATATCAACACATCATGCGTATCAACATATGATGGTGGTTATGCTGACGATTTTAACAGAGTGATGTTCCAAACACTAGCATCTGACATACTGCCATCATTAATACTGCAAGGTTAAAAAACTTGATAAAATTTTTAATGGTCAGTGTGGTCAGTCAATCACCACAATTCCTTACTTAAAAGCCATCAAAAGTCGTCTAACATGGCTCTATCAAAAAATAGGCAGACAAAAAAGCAAGTAAAGCCTGCTGACTTGCTTGCTGACTCTAATTTGATGACTCATCACGCCACTTTTTGACAACACTTTTACAACACTTTTTTTTGACAACTCACCTTGATGTTGTCAAAATATGCTTGATAATATTAGGTTTGATAAATGTTGATAAGTTTTGTACAGCAAATTTTGCTAAATGTTTATATGCCAAAAGGCGTTTGATGGCCATTTTTTTGTTTTTTATCAAGGGTGTGTTTATCAGCGGTCATTTGGGCATCATTAAGGATAAACTATGCGTAATAAATCAGTTTTGACAGCAATGACCATGGGGGTCAGTGTGTTTTTATTTGGTTGTAACAATGGTGGTCAGCAAGCCCAAACCGCCCAAGCCACTAAAAGCACCATGACCATCACCAATGAGTCGCCTGAGCTTGAAAAAGTGGGCTATAGCTTGGGTTATATGATGGCAGAAGGTAATAAAGGTCAGGTTGATGATTTAAACCTTGATGCCTTTGAGACAGGTTTTCGTGATGGTTATGAAGAAAAAGAATCCGCTCTTACCCAAGAGCAGATGCAACAGGTGTTGGTGAGTTATCAAGAGAAAAAACAAGCTGAATTGATAAAAGAGATGGAAGCCAAAGCCGCCAGTAATAAAGAAGAGGGGCAGAAGTTTTTGGCAGAGAATAAAACCAAAGAAGGGGTACAGACCACCGATTCAGGTTTACAATATAAAGTGGTCAAAGAAGGTACTGGTGCATCACCAAAAGCGACTGATATGGTTAAGGTACATTATGAAGGTAAGCTGATTGATGGCACGGTATTTGACAGCTCTTATGAACGTGGTGAGCCAATTGAATTCCCATTAAACCAAGTCATTCCTGGTTGGACAGAAGGTGTGCAACTGATGAAAAAAGGGGCAGAATACGAGCTTTATATTCCGTCTGATTTGGCATATGGTGAGGCTGGTACTCCGGGAATTGAACCCAACAGTGTGTTGTTATTTAAGGTTGAACTGTTGGACTTTCACTCTGCTTAATCGTTTTGTGGGTTGGATTGTGTCAATAACGCCAACAACATCAGCAAAAAACGCCCAAAAAACGCCAACATGATTTGGCGTTTTTTGGGCGTTTTTGTGTCATGTTGCGTCCATGATGCCACTGTATTTGTGTTTAATTATTTGTGTTTAATTTCCGTTCTCATCATTCACTTTCATTAAAGAAGTGAAGCTAAAGAGGTGAATATGATACATAACGCACACAACTATGTTGCCTAAGCTTTGCTTGGGTTTGTTATGATGATTAGCATTTCTTTTCTTTGATTAATTTTTATTGGTTTTTATCAACATTCATTTTATCAACATTCATTTTATTAATATTTAAGGATACCACCATGAAGCATCAGAGTCGCCATGTTTCACCTCTTACCCCAATTCTTAACCCCAATTTTACTTTAAATTCTTTAAGTTCGCTAAATTCTCTAAGCTGGTTACGTTCTTTGGCACATCGTTCCGTGGTCATGGCAGTGGGCATGCTGTCTGCCACTGCGTTGATGATGAGTCAAGCCACAGCAGAACCGCTACCCAGCACTCAACTACCCAGCGCTCAACCTGCAACCAATTGGGTAAATGCGTCAAATGGTGGTACTGGTGGGGTTAATGGCATCACCATAAACACCACCGCCCAACTTGTCAGTAATGATAACGGACAAGAAGTGTTCATACCACTGAATGCACAGACCCAACTGGTCAGGGGTAATGTCATTGAATATCATGTGTATTTAACCAACACCAATAACGACCGTATCCGTACCATGAAAGCCAATATCACCATTCCCAATGGTGTTCAACTGTTGGGAGCGGTTAGCCCAGAAGCGACCATGGGCAGTGTTGATGGACAAAACTTTTATCCCATGCCTTTGCGTACGCAAGTGGGTGGACAAATTCAGCCCATTCCCTTAGGTCAATATAAAGCCCTACAATGGCAAATTGAAGATGTGGGGCTTAACCAAACTGCCAATGTCAGCTATCGTGTGGTGGTTGAGTAGTCGTTTTGGTTGAGTGGTTTGATGTCATTGATAAGCCTGTTACTGCTTTGACAGGGGTTGGCAGTCAGGTTGCCCAACAGTTGGCTGATTTGGGCATTCACCGCTTATTTGACTTACTTTTACATCTGCCCAGAGATTATGAAGATCGCAGTCGTTTGTGTGCTATTGAGAGTGTGCAGTCGGGGCAGTCGGTGTTGGTGGAAGGAACAATCCTGCATGTGAACAATAACCAGCGTGGCATGACGGTGATTTTGGCAGATGCCAGTGGACAGTTACAGTTGCGTTTTTTTAAGGTGTATCGTGGGCTTACTCAGACCATGCAGGTGGGCAATCGGTTGCGAGTGTTTGGGGAGGTGAAGATGAGCCGTTATGGCACACAGATGCACCACCCTGAATACACTGAAGTGGTGATTGGCAGTCCGTTACCACAGATAGGGCCACAGCCAATTTATCCGACGGTAAAAGGTTTGCACCAAAACAAACTTCGCACATTGATGCGATTGGCATTGGCGACTTGGGCATCACAAGCTCAAAATCAGTCACAGATGCTCAATCTGTTCACCGATGAGCGTGTGGGCATGGATATGGCTCAACATTCTCAACATCATGGCTTGTTTGATTTGAGTTTGTTTGAGGCGCTGACGTTATTACACACACCGCCCATTTATGCCAATATCGGGCATCAACAGCGACTTTTAAGCCAAATCCGTGAACGCACTCACCCTGCCTGTCAGCGATTGATTTTAGAAGAGCTGACTGCCCATCAGTTAAGTTTGTTGCAACGGCGTGAACAATTGCACACTCATAAAGCACCCAAATGCCAGTTTCACAGTCCGTCGGCAGATGCGTTGATTCAGATGTTGCCATATCTGCTGACATCAGCACAACAGCGGGTGGTCAGTGAGATTGTCAATGACTTGACCACGTCTGTTCCTATGCTTAGGTTGCTACAAGGTGATGTGGGAGCAGGCAAAACTTTGGTGGCGGCATTATCAGCGTGTTATGCCATTGACAGTGGTTGGCAAGTGGCGATGATGGCACCCACGGAGATATTGGCAGAACAGCATTTTAATAATTTTAAAGATTGGTTTGAGCCGTTAGGTATTGGTGTGGGTTGGCTGGCTGGCAAGCAAAGCAGTAAAGAGCGTCAACAAATGCGACAAGCCATGGTTGATAACGATGTGCAGGTTGTGGTTGGTACGCATGCGTTATTTCAACAGCAAGTCAGTTTTGCCAAACTGGGCTTGGTCATCATTGACGAACAGCATCGTTTTGGGGTAGAACAAAGAAAAGCCTTGACTGACAAAGGGGTCATGGGCAGTACGCCACATCAACTGGTGATGACCGCTACCCCCATTCCAAGAACCCTTGCTATGAGTGCTTATGGTGATATGGACACGTCCATCATCGATGAGTTGCCCCCAGGGCGTACACCTGTTACCACCGTTACCATCGACCGTAACCGCCGTGATGCGGTGATAGAGCGAATCGCTGTTAACTGTGCCAATGGCAAGCAAGCCTATTGGGTTTGTCCGTTAGTAGAAGAGTCAACCGCACTTGATGCCCAAGCAGCTCAGGCGACTTATGCTGATTTGTGTGAGCGTCTTGACATTCGCATTGGTCTTGTGCATGGAAAAATGAAAGCGGTTGAAAAACAAGCGGTGATGCAGGCATTTAAAGCAGGTCAGCTGGATTTACTGGTGGCGACAACGGTCATTGAGGTGGGAGTAGATGTGCCAAATGCGTCACTGATGGTCATCGAAAATGCCGAGCGTTTGGGACTGTCGCAGTTACATCAGCTCAGAGGTCGAGTGGGGCGAGGCAGTCAAAAAAGCTTTTGCGTGCTATTGTACCAAATGCCACTGTCTGCCACAGGAATTGAGAGACTCAATGTACTAAGAGACAGTAATGACGGCTTTGTCATTGCCCAAAAAGACTTACAAATCCGTGGGCCGGGGGAGCTGCTTGGTAAACGACAAACAGGCAATGTGGGATATTATGTGGCAGATTTGACTCGTGATGAAACGCTATTGACTTTGGCCACGCAGTTGGCAAAACGGTTATTGGCAAACAAAGACAACCACCCAGCGATTATCAAACTGATTGAACGTTGGATACCAAAAGCAAGCCGTTTTGGTCATGTTTAAAGATGAAAACAAACAAAAGTATGAAAAAATCCAGAGGTATTAATCCATGAATAATATGGTGTTATTTGCCACTTTTTATGCGGTTATTCTCCAATCATTCGTCAGGAAAATCAGGCAAAAACTGTCTAAAAAATGGTTTAAGCCAGTCATTTGTTCGGTGTTGATGCCATCGTTCATGTTGCCGATGTTCAGTCATGCCATTGAGCCGATTGGTTTGGTGGCGGTTGAATTTAATCATGAATTGAAAGACAGTCATGAATTGAAAGACAGTGGGGTGCAGGGGATTTGCCAACGTTTTAACATGACTTGTGCCACTGATGCCAAACTGTGGCAACTGCCTAACCAACAGCGACCAAATCATTATTATTTGATTGACAGTACACCGCAATTTGTGGAACTACAAATGCAAGACCATCATATGACCGCTAAGGGTGTGGAAGACAAAGATGATAAATTGCTGGGACAGTGGCAATTTGCCAATTATTTGCATCAACGTGTGAGCGATGACAACATTGCCAACAATATTGGTGATAATATTGGCGATAATATTGGTGATGGTATTGGCGACAACACTGGCATAAAAACTGACAGCCCGCTGCTGTTTATTGCCCCAAATCTGTATCCAATTAACCAAACTGAGACGGCCATTGCTTTAATCAATCAAATAGACATCTCATTTGACGGTGGGGCAACCCGTGAACGGTCAGCAGACTTTATCCAGTTATTGCCCAACGGCAAGCATGAGCAGGTACTTACCAATGTGCCTTTTGATGGTCATTATAGTTATAATGCGTGTTTTAGTGAAGAAGAAAAATCACAGTCTGTTCACTGTCAAGAAGAAGGCTGGCAAGTGCTTAACGTGTCAATGAAAGACATCAAAACACCCTTGTATCAATGGATATTGGCATATGAAAATAAAATTTGGCCAGCACACACTCCAGAAGACAAGGCGGTATTAGAAACCCATCAAGTCAAGGTGATGCCCTTTGGTGATACGGCAACCTTATTTTAATCAAGTCAGAACCTTCAATCAGCAACACACACATACACATAAACACATAAACACATAAAGGAAGCGACCATGCACGAGCCACAACGTCCACAGTCATCTGCTGAACAGCCAAAGCATGATAACGCAATCCGTCATGACCAAAGCGTCGGCCATAACCCCAACCCAAAAAATAATTCTCACCAACCAGCATCGACTTATCTTATGCCAAAAAAATCCACCCCCAATCTTTGGGCGTATGTGCTTGGTTTGATGGCCGTGTTGTTGGTGGGCTTGGGGCTGGGGCATCATTGGGGCAGTAAGCAAGGCAAAAATTCCAATCAAACGATGGCCAACACAGACAAAACAGCCGTCAACCCCACTGGCACTGATAAATCTGCGGTATTGACCGTGGAAGTCATCTCACCCACAAGCCAAGATGTGGACAACAACCTGTTGGCAGATGGCACGGTGGCAGGCAAGAGCATTGCCAACGTCAGTGGGCGAGTTAATGGGGTTGCCATTGAAAAAATATTGGTTGATGAAGGTGATTGGGTAAAAGCAGGGCAGACGTTGGCGGTGTTCGATGCAAAAGGACTTGAGCAAAATGTCATCGAAGCCCAAGCAAGCGTTGTGGAAGCCCAAGCCAACCATGCCAATGCGGTTGCCAATGCAGAGCGGGTCATACCACTATTGGACATTGACGCTGTCAGTCAGCAAGAAGTGGATCGCTATGTCAGTACCGCTGAGCAGGCAAGAGCACTTTTGGTTTCTGCCCAAGCTCGTCTAAATGGGGCTGAGTTAACCTTACGTGATAGCAAAGTCATTGCCCCTGTCAGTGGCATCATCAGCAATAAACACGCACAAATTGGCAGTGTGCCACAACAGGCATTGTTTAGCATCATCGAAGGAGGCGTGCTGGAATGGCAAGCTAAGGTTGACCCAGAACAGTTAAAGCTTATCCAAATCGGCATGCCCGTCATCGTCAAAACACCAAGCAATGACTGGATTAATGGCAAAGTGACTCGCATCTCCCCAAAAGTTGCCGATGACCGTCGCATGATGGTGGCCGCCACTTTAGAAAATAGCCGACAAATACAAGCAGGCATGTTATTAAGTGGTGAATTTGTCATGGACAGCCAGCCACAGACGGTCGTGCCAGTGGCATCAGTGGTTAGTCATGATGGTTATGATTATCTGATGCTGGTGAAAGACATCAGCGACCAAGATGGCAGTCGTACAGGCACGGTCGAACGCCTAAAAGTTGAATTGGGTAAGCAAATAGATAAGCAAGTGGTGGTCAATTCACGATTACCAAACAATGCCTTGATTATCCGCCAAGGTGGTGGGTTTTTAAATGATGGTGATAAAGTACGAGTGGTTACTGATGTCAATGCTGCTCAAGCACAAGCCACTGGTCAAGCACAAGCTCAAACACATTCTAAATCAATGGGAGTAGGCAACTGATGAACTTTTCTGCCTATTCCATTCGTAACCCCTTGGTGGCGATTTTATTATTTGTATTATTGACTTTGGGTGGTTTATTTGGTTTTCAGCAGATGAAAGTCCAACAGTTTCCTGACATTGATTTTCCTGGGGTGGTGGTAACCGTAACCTTACCAGGTGCTGCCCCCAGTCAACTTGAGAACGACATTGCCAAAAAAATTGAAAACAAAATTGCCAATATTGAGGGTGTCAAGCACATGCGTACGGTGCTACAAACAGGGGCTGCCACCATCAGTACTGAATTTACTTTAGAAAAAGACATTCAAGAAGCGGTGGACGATGTGCGGTCTGCTGTGGGTGAGGTGCAAGGCGAGTTACCTGCTGCTGCTAATGACCCCATCATCACCAAAATAACCACCGCAGGGTTTCCTGTTCTGACTTATACCGTGTCAGCAGACAACATGAGCGTGGAAGATTTGTCTTGGTTTGTTGATGATACCATCGCTAAGCATTTATCAGACATCGAGGGGGTGGGGCAGATTGCTCGTATTGGTGGTCTTAACCGTGAGATAACCGTCGCTGTTGACCCAAATCGCCTAAATGCCCTGCAACTGCCCATCAGTCAACTGTCTGAGCAAATAGCAGGCATGCAGCAAGACACATCAGGCGGTGAAGCCAAAGTGGGCAAACGCACCCAAAATATCCGAGTCTTAGGAGCGGTGGATAATGTGCAACAATTGGGTGATGTGCAAGTTGCCTTACCCACAGGCGATGCTCAAAGCTTGGCGAGCATGGCAACCATTACCGATGGCACATCAGAGCCCGCATCGATTGCCAAACTTGATGATAAAACTGTGGTGGCATTTAATATCAGTCGCTCACGAGGGGCAAGTGAGGTGGATGTGGCGACACGTGTCGATGCTGTTTTGGCACAGCTACAAAAAGACATGCCACACATTCATGTGGATAAAGTGTTTGACACCGCCACGCCTGTGGCAGAAGACTATCAGGCATCGATGCAGATGTTATTAGAAGGTGGTATTTTGGCGGTGGTGGTGGTGTTTTTATTTTTACGCAATGTGCGAGCAACCATTGTGGCAGCCGTGGCGTTGCCATTGTCCATCATTCCGACATTTTTGGGCATGTGGTTGTTTGGTTTTAGTTTGAACATCATTGCCTTATTGGCATTGTCTTTGGTGGTGGGCGTTTTGGTTGATGATGCCATCGTGGAAGTTGAAAACATCATTCGTCATTTACGCATGGGTAAGTCGCCTTATGAAGCGGCAATGGAAGCGGCTGATGAAATTGGGTTGGCGGTGATTGCCACCACGTTCACACTGATAGCGGTATTTTTGCCCACGGCATTTATGAGTGGCGTGGTTGGGCAGTTTTTTCGCCAATTTGGTTGGACAGCAGCGATGGCAATTTTTGCATCACTGTTGGTCGCACGCTTAATTACCCCAATGATGGCGGCGTACTTGTTAAAACCAGAGCCTGATAAAGTTGAAAAAGATGGTAAGTTGATGACAGGCTATCTTAAGGTGGTTAACTGGACATTACATCATCGTTGGCTGACGCTTGGTTTTACCTTAGTATTTTTTGTGGCATCAGTCAGTCTTGCAAAACTGTTGCCCAGTGCGTTTATTCCTGATAATGACATCAATCAAACTCGTGTTGCCATTGAGCTAACCCCTGATGCCACTTTAGAAGACACCGAAGCGGTCAGTGATAGGGTGATAGATGCCATTAAACACATTGATGGCATTGCAAGCATCATGGCTGCCATCGGTCAACCACAAACTCACTTAGGTCCTAACCGTGGTTCAGGACAAGCCAAAAATACCGCAAGCCTTGACATTATCCTTGAGCGTCGTGGCGAACGAATGAGTAAAACTGACATAGAACAGCAGATAACGCAAGCGATAAGCCAAGTACCGGGGGCAAGATTTACGGTGGGTTTGTCCAGTGGTGGTGAAAGTGGCTATGGCTTTCAACTCACCAGCAGTAATGCTGTTCTGTTAAATCAGTACGCTCAACAGGTGATGAATGACATTCGTCAGCTGTCGCTGGCAGGCGATGTAACCAGTAATCTTAGTCTACCCCGTCCAGAGCTGACTGTTACACCCAACCGTTTGGCAATGGCGGACAAAGGCATAACCACTCAAGGCATTGCTGATACCTTACGTATTGCCACATTGGGAGATTATGAACAACGTTTGTCTAAACTCAACTTAGACACTCGACAAATCCCCATTGTGGTGCGTTTGCCTGATGATGCAAAAGCCAACATCAATCAGCTGGGTGATTTGTATATTCCCAGTAACCGAGCGATGGGGCAAGGCGTGCAAGTGGCACATGTGGCTCAACTACAATTTGGTAATGGACCTGCTGAGATTCGCCGTTTTGACAGAGAGCGTGCCATACGCATTACCGTGCAGTCTGCCACAGGTGAGTTGGGTCCTTTGGTAGCAGCAGTAAAAGCCACACCCAGCTTACAAGCCCTGCCCAATGACGTGACCATGATTGATGAAGGGCAAGCGGAGAACATGACAGAATTGTTCACAGGTTTTGTCATCGCCATGAGTGTGGGGATAGTTTGTATCTTTGGCGTGTTGGTGTTGCTGTTTCATCGGGTGCTACAACCGTTTACCATCTTAGTGGCATTACCTTTGTCCATTGGAGGGGCGTTTGTTGGCTTGCTATTGACAGGCTCTAGTTTATCGATGCCATCGATGATTGGCTTTATCATGCTGATGGGCATTGCCACCAAAAACTCAATCTTGTTGGTGGACTATGCCATCATTGCCCAAACCGAATATGGGTTAGCAAGGTTGCCTGCGTTGATTGATGCTTGCCATAAACGGGCTCGTCCCATCATCATGACCACCATTGCCATGGGAGCAGGTATGATGCCTTTATTATTGGGATTTGGCGACCATGACCCCACATTTCGTCAACCGATGGCGGCGGCGGTGTTGGGGGGATTGGTTACTTCAACGTTTTTAAGCTTGGTGGTCATTCCTGTGGTGTATACGTTGATGGATGATTTGTCCCTGTTGATGGCTCGTTTTACCAGAGCAAAAAGAGCCTAAACGTTAGGGAAAGAACGTTAGGGAAAAAACGTTGGGTTGTGAATTTCACCATTGGTGTTTGCCACCCAACGTTCTAACCTACTCACGACAATGTTTATGACAATGTTTATGACAATATTTATGACAATGTTGATAACAACGTTTCAACCCGCTCACGCCCACGCTCAATCGCCAGTTTTACTTGATTGGGGGCAGTGCCACCGATGTGATTGCGAGCGTTTAATGAGCCTTCCAATGTCAAACACTCAAACACATCATCAGCAATCAACTCACTAAAACTGGCCAGTTCATTTAGCGACAGCTCAGACAAATCTACGCCCTTTTCTACCCCAAGTGCCACAGCTTTTCCCACCACTTCATGAGCATCACGAAAGGGTAAGCCTTTTTTGACCAAATAATCCGCCAAATCGGTTGCCGTGGCATAACCTTTTAACGTGGCTTGTCGCATGTTGTCTTTATTTGGCACAAGGTTTGGGAGCATGTCTGCAAATGCCAAAAGTGAGCCTGTCAGAGTGTCCACACAATCAAACAGCGGTTCTTTGTCTTCTTGGTTGTCTTTGTTGTATGCTAAGGGTTGGTTTTTCATCAGCACAAGCAAGGTGGTCAGCTGACCAAACACCCGTGCGGTTTTGCCACGTACCAACTCTGGCACATCAGGATTTTTCTTTTGGGGCATGATGGATGACCCTGTACAAAAGCGGTCTGGCACTTGCACAAAGCCAAATTGAGCCGACATCCATAAGATAATCTCTTCACTCATACGAGACAGGTGCATCATTAAAATACTGGCATTACTGGCAAACTCAATGGCAAAATCACGGTCAGACACCGCATCAAGTGAATTTTGACAAATGCCCTCAAAGCCCAAAAGCTTGGCTGTCATGGTACGGTCAATCGGATAAGTCGTTCCTGCTAAGGCTGCACTGCCCAATGGCATTTGGTTGATGCGTTTGCGAGTGGCAATAAAACGCTCACTATCACGAATCAGCATCTCAAACCATGCCATCACATGATGAGCAAAGCTGACAGGTTGAGCGGTTTGCAAATGGGTAAATCCTGGCATGATGGTGTCGGTGTGCTGGCTTGCCAAATCAAGCAAGCCGATTTGCAGGCGTTTTAATAATCCCAAAATCACATCGGTCTGTTCACGCAAATAAAGCCGAATGTCAGTCGCCACTTGGTCATTACGGCTTCGCCCTGTGTGCAGTTTTTTACCAACATCACCTATCATTTGAGTCAGTTTAGCTTCTATGTTCATATGCACATCTTCTAACGCCACTGACCAATCAAACTGTCCATTGGCAATCTGTTGTTTGATTTTTTGTAGACCGTCTATGATTTTATCGCTTTCATCGGTTGTGATGATGCCACAATGCCCCAACATGGTGGCATGGGCAATAGAGCCATCAATGTCATGATTTGCCATGCGTTTATCAAAATTAACCGATGCGGTGAATTGGGCAACAAAGCCATCTGTCGCTTCACGAAAACGCCCACCCCACATATTAGATGAGTTTGTCGTATTTGTGGATAAAGCGGACATAGAAACCTTGGCAGTTGTGTTAGAATCTAAGCGGTCATCGTCCATAAGGTGAGTTGGGTGTGAAAAGTTATTGGCAGTCATATCAGTCTAATCTTCATAAAAAAAATGGTGCATTGAGTATAGCAAACGATGAGCTAGAAATGCTAATGCAAAAACTGGCGTTTTTTTTACCCAGTCAGCAAGCGTTGTTGCGGTCATTTTATTTGCCCATTTATGGTGCGTTGTGGGGGTTGCTGATGGCGTTAGTCAGACTGGCTCATGACATACAAATTAGCCATATGGCGTTTTTATCAACGTTATTTATTGACATGCTGTTGCTTTCTTTGATTGCTTATATTGGGCTGTTTGTGTATGAAAGCATCAGACCCATGTTATTTAATTTACATCATTTAGTGGCATGCGTTTGGGTAACACTTATCTTTATTGTCAGTGCCTTGCTTGTGGGGCTTTTGGCACATGTTGCATTGCCTTTATTGCTATATGGGCATGTTGCTGATGTGTTTTATGCTCTCGTTAACATACTGATTGAGATTATTATAACCACTGGCATCACAATCCTGTTTTTATTGTATTATCTTAAACGCCATCAAGATTTGATGATGCTACAAAAAATGTTTGATATAGAAGTTGCGATGCAAAATGACCAAATCAAAGCTCGCATCGCTCCGCATTTTTTGTTTAACACCATCAATGGTTTGGTTTCGTTGGTGGAGACCAATCCTGACAAAGCCATTATCATGCTGGGCAATGTCTCTGAGCTGTTTCGTGTCAGCTTTTCTAAGTTTAAAGAAATTGGCATGGACACTGAAATTCACGTGTGCAAAGTATTTTTAGAAATTGATGACATGCGATTTCAAAATAAGCTGAAAGTTAAGTGGCATTTACCTGATGAAGACACACTATATGACATGACCATCTGTGGCATGACCTTACAAAGCGTCATTGAAAAACTGCTCAACCAAGTGGTGGAACACACGGTGGAAGAGATTGAGCTTATCATCAGCATGACATGGCAGAATCATAAAGTTAACATCAACGTAAGCCTACAACTGCCTAAAGATTTGCTGATGATGCGTCATGATTTATTGGATCGGCTGGATTTCTCCATTCAAGAAAGAAAATTACAGGTATTTTTTGGTAATCAAGCGAGCATCATCACCAATATCCATGACAATCACATCGTTACCAATATTCAATATTGCCTATTTGACACAGCGGTTGACAATGACGTATGCAAAACGTGGCAGATGGAATAAGGCTAAATCAGATAAAACAGTCATGAATAATAAAACAGTCATGAATAAAAATAAAGTTGCATCTGTTGTTAACATCTCGTAACCTATCTGATGACATAAAAACAAATGGTTAAAAAGTTTTAAAAAAAATCAGCAAATCACATGTCATTAATATAAATATGCCATCAATACATATAAAAGTAACGCATGAAAAGTAACGTATGAATAGGAGTGAACTATGAAAGTAGTGGTCTGCGATGATGAGCCGTTATCACGTGAGCGTCTGGCAAGGATAACCAAAGAAGGCGGCCACGAAGTCGTCGCCATGGCAAAGACAGGATATGAAGCCATTGATGCGGTCAAAGAACATGCCCCCGATGTGCTGCTTTTGGACGTGCGAATGCCAGAGTTAGACGGTATCCGAGCCGCCAACGAGATTGCTAAATTTGAACACCCCCCTGCCATCATCTTTGTTACCGCCTTTGAACATTATGCCATTAAAGCTTTTAAAGCCAACGCCATCGGCTATTTGCTCAAGCCTGTCAACAAAGATGAATTGCTTGAGATATTAAGCCAAGCCAAACAACTCAACGCCGCTCAGATGTCTGCCATCAAACAAATGGAAGAATCAAATGACAAACCTGCTCGCCAACACATCGCTGCTCGCACACATCGTGGCGTTGAGCTGATTGCTTTAGCCGATGTGCTGTATTTTATCGCTGACCAAAAGTACGTCAAACTGCGTCATAAAAATGGCATGGTGTTGCTTGATGGCACACTAAAAGAGCTTGAGCAAGAGTTTGAACATGAATTATTTCGCATTCACCGCAATGCCTTAATTAACCTAAATCACATGGAAATGCTAGAAAGTGTCGATTCAGGACAATATCAGGTGCGTTTTAAAGGCATTGATGACGTATTGGCGGTCAGCCGTCGGCATTTGCCAATGTTGCGTGAAAGAATGCAAAACATGTAGGCAGATAGGCTGAATTTTTTATGGTCATGACAACCCCCACCACCTTAAACATTGCCACTCGCCAAAGCCCCTTGGCACTGTGGCAGGCAAGACACATTCAAACCAGATTGCAAGCGTTATACCCACAACTGAGCATTAATCTGGTTACCATGGTTACCAAAGGCGATAAAATATTAGATACCCCATTGGCAAAAATCGGGGGTAAAGGCTTGTTTGTCAAAGAGTTAGAACAAGCCTTATATGAAAAACAAGCCGATATTGCGGTGCATTCTTTAAAAGATGTGCCAATGGATTTGCCAGATGGCTTAACCTTAGGTGCATACTGCCAGCGAGAGCAACCCACAGATGCCTTTGTGTCCAATAAGTTTTCTGCCCTTGATGACTTACCACAAGGGGCAACGCTTGGCACATCAAGCTTACGCCGTCAATGTCAAATTCAGCAATACCGTCCAGATTTAAACATCATCAGCCTGCGTGGCAATGTTGGCACACGCTTAGCAAAACTGGATAATGGCGACTATGATGCCATTATTTTGGCGACCAGTGGCTTAAAGCGACTGGGTTTGACTGAGCGTATCTGTCATGAGATTGATATTGACATCAGTTTGCCAGCCGTGGGGCAGGGGGCGTTGGCGATTGAATGTAGAGCTGATGATACGGACGTGTTGAACTTATTAAAGCCACTTAACCATGAGCCAAGCCGTCTGTGTGTGCTTGCTGAGCGAGCGATGAATCGCCACCTACAAGGGGGTTGCCAAGTACCGATAGCAGGGTTTGCCGTGATTGAAGATGATAAACTCACATTAACAGGGCGAGTGGGCAGTGTTGATGGCAACGTGTTACTCAAAGCTCAACAAACCAATGCCTTAACTGATGATGCTCAGGAAAACGAACACATTGCCAACGCCATGGGCATCACGGTGGCTCAAGCGTTACTGGCTCAAGGAGCAGATGATATTTTAAAAGAGATTTACCGCCAGCAATGACGTTGATTAACACACGCCCAACAGATAGGGCCGAGCCATTAACCAGGCATCTGCGTCAAGCAGGCATTGATGTGTTAGAGTTGCCATTGCTTGCCACACAACCACGCACGCTCAGCGATGTTGACCATCACACACTTAAGCAATGGCATGATTATGATGTGATGGTTGTCGTTAGCCCAACCGCCGCCAAGTTATTTTTGCAACATTTGGCCAACTTTTCAACAAGCACAAACGCCAAAACAAGCTTGGCAAAAACATCAATGTCAGTCCAACCCCCCATATTGGTGGCAGTTGGACACGCCACAGCAGACGTGTTGCAACAACAAGGTTTGCAACAACAAGGTTTGCAGCAACAAGGTTACACCATACAAATTCCCACGACACATAATAATGAAGGCATGTTAGCGATGCCTTGTATTGCCATGCTACAAGCAGGACAGCGAGTGCTTATCTGTCGTGGGGTTGGTGGTCGGCAATTATTGATAGACACGTTAAACAAGCGGGGTGTGCAAGTAGATACCGTGCCACTTTACCAACGTCAACTGCCAGAGCAGACGCAAGCCACCTTTGTGAATTGGGTAACTGCTGATTGGGTAACACACACTCATCTGCCAAATGATGGCCGTACGGAGCAAACAGACGCACTGGCCACCGTGCTGATTAGCAGTGGTGAAAGTTTTGAGCATTGGCAAAAGATTTGTCAAAATCTGTCTGTGTGGTTGCAAAGGTGGTTGCAAACGCAACCACATAAGTCATTAAATGATAAGCGATTGGTTGACCATGCCAATTTATCTTGCTATCGTTATTTGGCACTGGGTAACAGATTGTGTGCCATGCTAAGTGAGCAACAACTGAATGTAACCATGTTAGACAGCCTTGAACCGCAGCACATTCTTATTCAATATCAACGGCTTGTTTAAGCCTTTAAGCTCTAAACTCAATACTTTGAACTCAACGCTTTAAACGTGAGACGCTTGGTAAATTTGTTGAATCGAATTATCCATGGTCGCATCAAACTCGGCATCTGTCTGTCCCTTACTTAAGCCTTCGGTAAAGGCACGAGAGAAGCTGGCTATCATGCCTTTGTTTTCGCTGAGACGCTGACAAGCATCATCACGAGAATAGCCACCAGACAACGCCACCACCTTTAATACCTTGGGGTGATTAACCAGCTCATCATAAAAGCCTGCCTGTTCTGGTAAGGTCAATTTCAGCATGATTTGCTGGTCATCAGTCAATCGCTCTAGCTGACGCAAGATTTGAGCTTTTAAGATAACTTCAGCTTCCTGCTTGTCTTTGGCATGAATATTGACTTCAGGCTCAACGATGGGCATAAAACCTTCAGACAAAATTTGCTTAGCAACGTCAAACTGCTGTTGTACCACGATTTCGATGCCGTCCACATTGGCAGCATGAATGACCGAACGCATTTTTGTGCCAAAGATGGGGTAATTTTTGGCTTTTTGTAGCAAACTTGCTAAATTAGGAATGGGTTTCATCACTTGCACATCGGCTTGTTGCTCAGCCAAACCTTTATCAATCTTCAAAAATGGTACGATGTTTTTATCTTCCCACAGATAGTTAGCGGTGGGCTTATTGTTGACTTGTCTGTCCATGGTGTCTTCAAATAAAATCGCCCCAAGCACACGCTCACCATCAAACTTATCTGATGTCATGATGCGAGTACGCATCTCATGCACTTTGGCAAACATCTCCTTGTCGTCATGATATTCCTTTTTGGTAACACCATACATGGCAAGGGCTTTTGGTGTGCTACCACCACTTTGGTCTAGAGCAGCAATAAAGCCTGTGCCGTTTTGGATACGTTGCTGTTGGTCGTCATTCATAAAAAATCTCCAATGATGTGTGATAACAGACATGTGATTAACAAAGTATTATTATAAAAATGTTGCGGTGGTTATGATAACAGAAATTCAAACGATGTTGATACATTTTGCCACCCATCAGCGACCAAAGCCCATCACTAACCGCCCATAAACAACAGCAACACACAGCCGATGGCCAGCCCAATGCCCAACACATTGATGCCCGACAGTCGTTCTTTAAAAATGACCATACCCACCATACTGGCAACCGCAATCACCCCCACATTCATGCCCGTAAACACCACACTGGGCGAGTTTGCCAACGTTTGATGAGCCTTAACATAAGCATAGATATTGCCCATATTCAGCACCCCTAACAGCACCCCTGCCAATAGGGCAGATTTTTGCCAGCGAATGTGCTTGATTAACAGATACGCCAATAGTAACGTGCCAGCCAACGCAAAACTGACCAACAACGTCAATGAAAATACTGCCCCTTGCTTGGCAACCTGCTTAAATAAAATATCAATCACCCCATAGCCAAGCCACACCATCAATAACCAGCCAGCAGACGCAGAACGCTTGACAGATGGTACAGATGACATGGCTTGTGGGCGATACACCAACGCCAGTAATGCCAAAAATCCCACACCAATGCCGATGCCACGTTGGGGCGTTAAACTCTCACCAAACAGCACAAAGGCAGATATGATGGGAATGATGAGTGATAAGCGTTGTGCTGCATCGGTTTTGATGATGCCCACATGGTCAATGGCACGCCCAAGCACCACAAAAATCAAGGGTAACAGCACCCCCAACGCCATGACAATGCTCAAGCTGATGGGGTTGTTAAACAGTGTCGACAGCCCTGCCAAATCAGGACGCAACAAAATCCACGTTAACAAAAACGCCACAGGATAACCCATGACGATGGTCTGTCTGATGTCAAGATGGTGTTGACGCAAAATTTTAAGCAACACTGACACAGCAACACTACAAAATATGGCAAAAACAAGGTAACTCATCTGTGACTCCAAAAAAAAGCCCAATGTATAAAATGTAACAAAATATGTCAAGATGGCAGATGGTGTGGTTCATCTGTCTTTGCCACAAAACTTGGCATAAAACTTGGCACAAAAAAAACAGCCGTATGATAACGACTGCTTAACTGGCTTAACTTTTGATGACTGCTGCTGGCTGTTGATGACTTCTGATGAGTGTGAATGGCAATTTTTTGTGCTGTTTTTTAGCGAAGCTTTAAGGTCATCAGCCCAAGCACCACCAAAATGATGGAAATGATCCAAAAACGTGCCACCACTTGCGTCTCTTTCCAACCAATCTCTTCAAAATGATGATGCAAAGGTGCCATGCGAAACACTCGTTTTTTACGCAGTTTATAAGAACCCACTTGTAACATCACCGATAAGGCCTCTGCCACAAACAACCCTCCCATGATGGCAAAAGCAATCTCTTGGCGAGTCATCACCGCAATCGTACCGAGCATGCCCCCCAATGCCAATGCCCCCACATCACCCATAAACACTTGAGCAGGATGGGCGTTAAACCACAAAAAGCCCAACCCAGCACCAATCATGGACGCACAGACAATGGTTACCTCTGAGTTATGGACAATATAAGGCACATGCAAATAATTGGCAAAACGAACATCGCCTGTCACATAAGCAAACACCCCAAGCCCTGCTGCCACCAACACCACAGGCAAAATGGCAAGCCCATCTAAACCATCGGTGAGATTAACAGCATTAGATGCCCCATTGATGACAAAATAAGTAAAAATGATGAACCCAAGCCCAAACGGTACTGATGAAAAAGGCACAATCCAGTCTTTAAATAGGGGAATGAGTAAGTCCTGCATGGCGTGAGTGGTGGCAATGTCAGAAGCCTGTATGGCACAATAATACATTGCCCCACCAGCAATCAACGCCCCAAGCGATAAAAAAGCGTATTTCTTACGTGCAATGAGTCCTTGTGGGTTTTTATACTTGATTTTTAGCCAATCATCTGCCCAACCAACCCCCCCAAAAATGACCATCACCAACATTAAAATCCAAACATAAGGGTTGTCTAACCTTGCCCAAAGCAAGGTTGCCACTCCGATGGCGGACAAAATCAGCACGCCACCCATGGTTGGCGTGCCTGTTTTGACCAAATGTGATTGTGGGCCATCATCACGTATGGCTTGACCATATTTAAGTTGACGTAAATGACGTATGGTTCTGCCACCAAACATAATGCTAAAGGCAAGCGTGGTCAGCACCGCCAGCAATGCTCGCAAAGTCAATGATGACACTGCTGAAAACGGAGAATAAAATTGGCTTAGCCACTCAAATAACCATACCAGCACAACAACAACCCCAAGTTAAGTAAAAATAAAGTTAGGTAAAAAATTAGGTAAAAATAAAACTTTAATTATTATACGTCATTTTTTTGCTGGATACAGGCATTCATCAAATAAAACGCACGTCGGTATGGGGGCTAAGCTGTTTAAACCGCTATTTGATGTTGATTTTGTCATGGTCGGTGGCGATGGCACGTTCGCTGGTGATGAATTTCATCTTCCGTTAAATTCATCTCACTGTGAAAACGCCCATTGCTCTGGGTATTTGTCACTTTTTGCTTTTTTGCTGATGCAGTGGGGGAACAGCTGACAGATGCGGTCAATGTTGTTGTTTACTAGGTTTGGGGTGTGCATTTTTGGGTTGGTGTTTTGGTTGGGCATCAGAAGTCCTTTAGACATTGTGTGTGCGAGATGGTCATAAAAAGGGCATAAAAAGGGACATAAAAAAAAGGGACATAAAAGAAAATTGATGACTTAACACAAGCATGACACGCATTAAATGGCATCTGCGCCTGTCTCACCTGTGCGAATGCGAATGACTTGTTCAAGTGGGGCCACAAAGATTTTACCGTCACCAATTTTGCCAGTGCTGGCAACCTTGGTAATGGCATCAATCACAGGCTCGACCATCTCAGCAGTCACTGCCACTTCAATTTTGATTTTGGGCAAAAAGTCCACCACATATTCTGCCCCACGATACAGTTCGGTGTGTCCTTTTTGTCGTCCAAAGCCTTTCACTTCAGTAACGGTTACACCATTGACTCCCAGTTCTGATAAGGCTTCTCGCACGTCATCAAGTTTAAAGGGTTTTAAAATTGCGGTTACCAGTTTCATCAGACAGCTCCTTGACGGTTTTATAAGGTTATTTTAAGTGATAACTCTGTCATCATCATAGCCAAACATCGTGGCAAATGTATTCACAACAAGGCAAAAAGTTAAGGTTTTCTAACCATGACATCGACTAAGCTTTAGGGAATGACCAAGCTTTAAACTAAGCTTTAGGGAACAGTAAGTACGCTGTGTCACTGCCTTGCAACAGATACTCAGTATCACTGCCCTGTAGCCATTGTCTTAGGCGAGATTGCCCAAACGCACCAGACACCAACATATCAAGCTTGTGTTCTTGTTGATAATACAATAAGGCAGATGCCACATGTCGACTATGAATCAGCTGTTTTTTGCATTTATAGCCTGCTTGGGTTAATTTGACATAGGCTTCTCTGAGTGCGTCTTGGTTGCTGTTGGTGATTTCTGCCACCATGACCACATGCAAGGTCATGCCACGTAACAACGGCATTTCGACCACCCAATCAAGCAAGCGATGGCAGGTGGGTTTGTTGTCAAATGCCAATAATGCTGAGCTTGGGGTGATGAATGTGTCTGCGGTAACCAAAATCGGACGATGGCTTGGGCGGATAAAGTTTGCCAACGTTGATTGACAAGTCAGGGTACGCCCTGTGATGATAAGGCTGGCACTGGTATCCACATAATCCAAACTCTCACTCATGCTACAGTGGCGGTGTAGGGAATAAATGGGCTCTTTACAACAGTGTTCATTGCAATAGACAGTGGCAGATTGTAGTAACTGCTTGCTGCTGTCTTGCTTGGCTTGGGCATCAGGGCGTGAATAGAGTAGGGTAATGGGGTCGTGCAATCGCTGGGCTGCCCAAATACTGCTGTCCAAAATGGTTTTGATGGTGTCAGGTGCGTCCAAAAAAGCGATGATGCCATCAGGTTTTAGGGTACTGTTTTTTAGAGTGTTGTGTGGCACGAATAATGACCAGCCTTGCGACTAAAATGTTAACTGTAAAATACCAAATCCATGCGTTAATCTTAATGCGTCAATCTTAAAAAAAGAATGCGTGAAAAATGCATGCGTGAATGCGGTATAATACCTTAATTATCACCAGCATGCCAATGACCAGCCACGCATCTTATCGTTAACGCATCTTACCATCAACACACACTGCCAACCAAGAGTTTATCATGCCATCTTCTGCCCTTTTTGCCACTGATTTGACCACTGACATACCCAACTTATCATCTTTATCACAATCAAACGCATCACAATCTGAGCCATCTTATCGGTCTGAGTGGTCAGACAAAGTTGATGGTTTGCAGGTTGATGGTTTGCAGGTGGTGATTGGGCTTGGGGCATCGGGGTTATCAGCGGTTAAGTTTTTACTGGCTCAAGGTCATCAAGTGGCGGTAACCGATGCTGGCTATCCCCCATTGGCAACACAGTTACCCGAAGCGGTCAGCATTCGTCAGTTTGGTAAGATTGATGGTGAGTTGTTGTTAAAAGCCAGTCGCATCATCATCAGCCCAGGGGTTAATCCCAACATCACCGCCATACAAAATGCCAAACAAGCAGGCATTCCCATTGTCAATGACATTCAGTTGTTTTGTGATGCCCTAAGTCATCGCACAACGACCGATGGCAAACCAATTTCCATCATCGCCATCACAGGCTCTAATGGCAAAAGCACCGTTACTACCTTGGTTGGACAAATGGCAACAGATGCGGGTGTGCAGGTGGGCGTGGGGGGCAATATTGGTACGCCTGCCCTTGAGCTGTTGACAGACCCTAAGCTTGAGATGGCAGTACTTGAGCTGTCTAGCTTTCAACTAGAAGCGGTCAGTCATCTCAACGCTCATGTGGCAACCGTGCTGAACATGTCGCCTGACCATTTAGACCGTCATGGCGACATGCTCAGCTACCATCAAGCCAAGCATCGTATTTTTCAAGGAGCAAAGTCGGTGGTCATCAATCGTGATGATGCCTTAACTTATCCCTTGGTTGCTGATGATTTGGTTGCTGATGATTTGACGCTTGATGAGTTAAGAAAAATCAGTGTCGGTAACCATGCCCCAGATAAGGGGCAGTATGGACTGATGACTGATGGTGATGGGCAGACCTTTTTAGCAAAGGGCAATGACCGATTGATGAATGTCAATGACTTACTCATCAAGGGTCGCCATAATCATATCAATGCGTTGTCAGCACTGGCACTGGGAGAGTTGGCAGGCTTGCCAATGGACAGCATGCTGACCACTCTATCTGCTTTTAACGGCTTGCCACATCGTTGTCAATTTGTTGCTCAAGTGGCAGGGGTTGATTATTATAATGACTCCAAAGGAACAAACATCGGTTCTACCATGGCGGCAATCAAAGGCCTGGGAGAAAGTTATGCCCAACAACATACTCACACATCGCCACAAGAGAGCAAAATGATGCTGATTTTGGGTGGTCAAGGCAAAGGGCAGGCGTTTGGTGATATGGTTGATTTGGTGAATCAATATGTCAGTCATTTGCTGTTTATCGGTGAAGATGCTCACATCATTGAAGAACAGCTGAAGCAAGCTGGTTTGGCGAGCAATGTCATTTGTCAGCATAGCCAAACTTTGGCGACAGCAGTGAATGATGCTAAGTTTGCTGGCCAAAACAGCACCACCAACATCACAGCGGTGTTGTTATCGCCTGCTTGTGCCAGCTTTGACCAGTTTAAAGGCTTTGTTGACCGTGGCGAGCAGTTTGTAACTTTGGTGCAAGCGTTATTAGAATCTTAACTGTTGCCTTTATCTTTTATATGGGTTTGTGCCATTTTTTAGGTTAAGAACATTAAGCACATTGCGTTAGCTAGGTTTATTTTGTTTGGTTTGTTTGCTTGTGTTAAATGCCCAAATTGCCAATCTGGGTTTTTAATTCTAAGCTTTCAATTCTAGGCTTTCAATCCTAAGCCGTGTCAAAATTGAGGTTGTGTCAAAAATTTATGTCAAAGTCTGTCAATCCGCCTAACCGTCCTAAGTTGACTCCTTTTTTCAAACATCAACCATCTGACTATTGGTATCTGCCATCTGCCAGAGCGGTGATGCTCAGTTGTGTGGCGTGCTTATTGGTGCTTAGCTTACTGATGGTAACATCTGCGTCCATTCCCTTTACCTTACATCATGAGGCGTTAACCCAACTGCATTTTTTTTGGCGACAGCTGTCGTATATCTTGGTTGGCATGGTGGCAGCCTATGTTGTTACTTTTGTGCCACTTAAGTGGGTGTTTAATCTGACTTTAGAGGTGTTTGCCTTACTTTTTGTGATGGTATTGCTGGTAATGACGTTATTGACCACGCCCATCAATGGGGCAAAACGTTGGCTGGATTTGGGCATCATTAACTTACAGGCAGCAGAGCTTGCCAAACTTGCCATCATCGTATTTACTGCCAACTTTGTGGTCAGGCGTTCATCAGAGGTGCGTGAGAGCTGGGGTGGGGTGGTACGACTGTTTTTGATTTCAGGGACGATGTTTGCCATCATTTTGGCTCAGCCTGACTTTGGCTCAGTGGTCATCATCACAGGTTGCATGCTGGCAATATTCTATGTTGCTGGCGCTCCGATTGGTTTATACATTGGCATGATTATCATGACGGTATTTTTGTTCGCCACCGCCATTTATTTTTCGGATTATCGCAGCATTCGTGCCATGTCATTTTTAGACCCATTTGATGATTTAAGTGGCTCAGACTATCAATTATCACGCAGTTTAATCGCCTTTGGGCGGGGTGAGTGGCATGGGGTTGGCTATGGCAACAGCATACAGAAGTTGTCTTATCTGCCTGAAGCCCATACTGACTTTGTGCTGGCGATTACAGGTGAAGAGTTGGGCTTTTTTGGTGTGGGGTTGGTGTTGATGCTCCAAGCCACTTTGGTGGCAAGCATGATGCGTATCAGCATCACCGCCCTAAAACGTAACCAGATGCGCATCAGCTATATGGCGTTTGGGTTTGCCATTATGTTTGTGGGGCAAACGGTGGTGAATGCTGGCATGAACATGGGCCTGATGCCCACCAAGGGTTTGACCATGCCATTTTTTAGCTTTGGTGGCACATCTATGGTGGTGTGTTTGATTATCATTGGAATGACTTATCGCATGAGCAAAGAAAGCGACATCATTAAGGTGGACGATTGTCGCAATTATTGATGCTTTGCTTTTGTTTTTGCTGGTTGCTGTGCCAAGGCGGTTGAACTTTGATATTTGCAATGAAAAATGGATTAAAATTTTCAATTTTTATCAATTTTCAATAATATCAATTCTCAATAAAATGTTATCAATGTTTAACACGCCCTAGTCTTTTGTTTTGGCTTTTTTAGCATGCCCTGAGCCAGAGCGACCGCCATGATTGGTTTTATTGTTACGTTTATTGTTGCGTTTTTTTATTTTGCTCTTTGTGGTTTTATCTGCCTTTGACTGGTTCATCTCACTTGCTTTTAATTTGGCAAGCAATTCAAAATCAATCTGTAACAAATCCATGTTGACACCAGCAACTTGCACACGCACTTGGTCGCCTAAGCCAAACAACAGCCCTGTGTCTTTGCCAATCAACTGTTGTTGGCGTTCGTCATAGACAAAATAATCATTGCCCACATTCGAGATATGCACCAAGCCGTCAATAAACAGCTCGTTTAACGTGATAAATAACCCAAAATTGGTCACTGTGCTGACCGTTCCATCAAATTCTTCCCCCACATGTTGTGACATATAATGACATTTAAGCCATGTTTCCACAAAGCGAGATGCTTCTTCGGCTCGGCGTTCAGTATCTGATGTTTGGGTGGCGGCCTCATTTAACGTAAAGTCGGTTGTGGTTTGTTTTTTACCTGTAACTTTATTTTTAATGGCACGGTGTAGCATCAAATCAGGATAACGGCGAATGGGTGATGTGAAGTGACTGTATTCGTCATAAGCCAAGCCAAAATGTCCGATGTTCTCTGGGGCATAGTTGGCTTGCATCATCGAACGAAGCAACATGCTATGAATGCTGACGGCATCGGGGCGGTCTTTGGTTGCTTGTATCAAACGCTGATAATCAGCTTGTGTTGGGTTTTCTTCTGGGAATTTAATGCCAAAGTTTTTGGCGTACTCATGAATACGCAAGGATTTTTCAGCATCAGGTCGGTCATGGTTACGGTATAACACAGGCAGGTTGTGTTGTAGGGCGAATTTGGCAGCACAAGTATTTGCCAACAGCATACATTCTTCAATGAGTTTGTGAGCGTCGCCACGAGTGCGTGCCACGATGTCGCTAATGCCACCTGCTTCATCAAACTTGATATAAGTTTCGGCAGTTTCAAACTCCATGGCATGACGCTGTTCACGTTTTTTTAACAGCACTTGATATAATTGATATAGCACATCAACCGATTTTTTGACCAGTGCGTTGTCTGTCAGCGTTTTAGGCACGCTGAAATCTGTGTCATCATCAAAATAGGCGTTGACTTGATTGTAGGTTAGGCGAGCTTGTGAGTGCATGACAGCAGGATAAAATTCATAACCTGTGACGTTGCCTGTCCTGGACACTTTGATGTCAGCGACCATGCACAAGCGATCAACATGGGGATTTAATGAGCATAGCCCATTAGACAGCACTTCTGGCAACATGGGGATAACACGGTGTGGGAAGTACACGGACGTACCACGTTCATAGGCCTCGTGGTCAAGCGGTGAGTTGGCAGTCACATAATGGCTGACATCAGCAATGGCAATGACCACACGGTAGTTACCACCAGCACGTTTTTCAGCATAGACAGCATCATCAAAATCACGTGCATCTTCACCATCAATGGTAATCAATGGCAAATCTCTTAAGTCGACTCTGTTTTTGATGTCAGCATGATTAGGTTCATCATAAGCATTGGCTTGCTTAAGCACTTCTTTGCTAAATTCGTGGGGAATATCATAGTTAAGTAGTGTGGTTTCGATGATGATTTCTCGGTCATTATCATCAACCATCACCTCGACAATCTTACCTGTGGCAAATTCATGCTGGTTTGGCCAATCGATGATGTTTACTTTGACAGGGTGTCCAAGCTTTGCCCCACTTTGTTTAACATCATCATCACTGACGGTAACGGGCTGATGGTTATTGGGGCTGGCAAGGCTGACAAAATAGCCGTCTTCTGCCTTGTCCAATCTGCCAATAAACTGACTTTGCTGACGCTCAGCGATGTCCACAATCCGTCCCTCACCACGTCCACGACCATCGGTCTCACTGGCAACTGCCTTGACCGTATCGCCATTGAACACCCAACGCATCTGCTTTTCATGCAAAAATAAATCTGGCATGTCGTTCAATACCACAAAACCAAACCCTTTGGCATGAGCTGATACCGTGCCAGTGACCGTGTCGCTGTCATCAATGGGGCGATAGCGGTAAGGTCTGCCATCTCGGCTGACTTGCCCTGCCCTAACCATGGCTTTTAAGCGATTGCCTAAGGCATCAAAGCGTTCTTCATCATCGATGGCAAATGCTTGAGCCAGTTGTGATTGTGTCAGACCTTGTTTTGAATCATTGTCTATCAGTGTTTGCAAGATTAACAAGCGACTGGGAATGGGGTTATCGTATTTTTGGGCTTCTGCTTGGGCGTTGGGGTCATTCCAGTTATGTTTAGTCATAATTTTCCGTAAAAGTCATCGCCTAGAGATAAATTAAACAAAGATGAATTGAAATATAAGATGAATTGAATGGATAAACAAGGCATCATCAGCCATTTTAGCATAATTATTCACAAGCACAGTGAGAAATGAAGCAACCAAAAGTTAAGCAACCAAAATTTGATAAGATGGCAGGGCTTTTATCATGACATGCCTTGATAAATGAATAAATACCTCCATTATAACAATGATTTTTATTGATAAGACTGCAAAATTCGTTCCAAATGACTGATTTTTATTGTTTTATTGGCTTAACCAACCATGAATTTAACCAACCATTAACCGCCTAGGAGACCTGATGAGCAAGCGAGATTTTTACGAAGTGTTGGGCGTTAATAAAAATGCCGATGAAAAAGAAATTAAACGTGCTTATCGCAAATTGGCGATGAAATATCATCCTGACCGCAACCCAGATGACCCACAAGCTGAAGAGAAATTTAAAGAAGCTTCTTTGGCGTATGAAGTGCTGAGTGATGCTCAAAAACGCTCTGCTTATGACCGCATGGGACACGCTGCCTTTGAAAATGGCATGGGCGGTGGTGGCTTTGGTGGGGCGGGTTTTCAAGACATCTTTGGTGATATTTTTGGTAACTTTGGTGACATATTTGGGCAAGCTCGTGGGGGCGGACGTGCCAGACGTGGGGCAGACTTGCGATACGTGTTGGAGCTGACTTTAGAAGAAGCGGTTAAAGGGGTAAAAAAAGAAATCAGCTTCAAAGCGCCCGCTCCTTGTGATGCCTGTGATGGCAAAGGTACAAAAAATGCGTCTGATGTGGTCACTTGCCCGACCTGTCGTGGACAAGGACAAATCCGTATGCAACAAGGCTTTTTTGCCGTTCAACAGACTTGCCCAGACTGTGGTGGTTCTGGCAAAAAAATCAAAAATCCTTGTTCAGATTGTCATGGCAGTGGCGTAAAAGAAAAATCTCGCACGCTTGAGGTGAATATCCCCGCTGGTGTGGACGATGGCGACCGTGTGCGTTTGGCGGGTGAAGGCGAAGCAGGCGGGGCAGGCATACAAAGTGGCGATTTGTTTGTGGAAGTGCGTGTCAAAGAGCATGCTGTCTTTGTCAGACAAGGGGCTGACTTGTATATGGATGTGCCTGTGAGCATCACCGATGCCGCTCTTGGTAAAGAAGTCGAAATTCCCACTTTAGATGGCAAAGTCAAAATTAAAGTCAGTGAAGGCACACAAAGTGGCAAACTGTTGCGAGTGCGTGGTAAGGGCGTAACCCCTGTGCGTACGTCCATGAAAGGCGACTTAATTTGTCGCATCATGGTAGAAACGCCCGTCAATTTGACTTATGAACAAAAAGAGTTGCTCAAACAATTCCAAGAGACTTTGGATAAACATGACAGCGACAACCCACCACACCAACAATCACCCAAGAAAAAATCTTTCTTTGAAAAACTGGGTGATTTATTTGACTGAATTTAAATGGGTTTAAATCTTAATAATTGGCTCAAAGATTGATTATCCGTTTTGGATGTAGCCGACCTGTCGGCTCTAACAACCCTAAGCCGATGAAGGTTTGAGCCTTGTTTTGAGCCTTGTTAAGTAACTTAACCTCTGTGGCAATGGTGATGTGTGGCTTACTTGCTGTGTCATCAAAAACCCTCAAACGCTGGCCTTGGCAAATGCGTTCGACTTGTTTGTCGTCCAGCTCAATGCTCATCATATCATTTGGTAAACAGGCTTGTATGGGCAATAACAGGTGCAATCGCTCAACATGCGATAACCTCTCTAATTGCTCTAAACTGATGGCATCTGCCACCATAAATCCACCAGTCTGCAGGCGTCGTAAGGCGGTCAGATGTCCTAATGTGCCTAAAGCCTTGGCGATGTCTTCTGCCAGCACCCGCACATAAGTGCCTTTTGAACAAGTGACGGATAAGCCAAGATAGATGTTCTGAGTGTCGTGCAGGTATTGATGACGCTCTAATGATAACTCAAAAATGTGAATGCTTCTGGCTTGTCTGGGCACTTCTATGCCCTCTCGAGCCAACTCATACAGCTTTTTGCCCTGTTGTTTTAAAGCAGAATACATGGGGGGAGTTTGATTAAGCTCACCGATAAAATCGTAACTTACCCTGTGTAATTGGTCAGCCGATAAAGACGGCACATCAGCAGTGGCAATGACTTGACCATATACATCACCTGTGTCGGTTTGTTCACCCAGCTTGATGATGGCATGATAAGATTTGACGGCTTCAAGCTGATAATGGCTAAATTTGGTTGCCTCACCCAAACAAATGGGTAACAGACCTGTTGCCAAAGGGTCTAGCGTGCCAGTGTGTCCTGCCTTGCGACTGTCATGCTCATCAGATTTAAACAAGTATTTGACTTTGGACACCAGCTGTTGGGACGTCATGCCAGTGGGCTTATCCAGCAATAAAACCCCAGAGACGACTTTTTTAGTGACTGTTTTGTTCACAAAGGGTTTTCCAAATTATTCAGCGTCATTATCATTTTTAGATGGGGGGTTGGTGTCTGACTTGTTCACTGCTTGCTGGATTAAGTCCATCATATAATTACCGTGGGCGGTGACCTCATCATAATGAAATCTTAATTTTGGTGTGGTGCGAGTATTTAAAATATGGCTAAGCTGGGTTCGCAAAAAACCTGACGCATTATTGAGCACTTCTAAGCTATTTTTATGTGCTTGCTTGCTCATGGAATCTGCCATATCAGGTTCCATGATGGTAACATAGACATCAGCATAACCCAAATCTGAGCTGACTTTGACAGTAGAAATGGTCACAAAACCTGTTAAACGTGGGTCATTGATGTCATCACGGATAAGCACGGCAAGCTCACGTTGGATTTGGTCAGACAATCGTTGTAAACGTTGGTTCATAAAATTTCCTGTTTAATTTTAGCAATCAGTGCATTAATGGCAAATGGGCGTAAAAAAGACCTGAGCAGAATGAATCTGATAGGTCTTTTGCATGTAAAATATCAACATCAAATCATGTCAACTACAAGGTACGTTGAACTTCTTGGATATTAAACACTTCAATCTTATCACCCACTTCCACATCATAGCCCTTAACAGCAAGACCACACTCCATGCCAGCACGCACTTCATTAACATCATCTTTAAAGCGACGTAAAGATTGTAACTGACCTGTGAAGATGACTTTATCATCACGCAAAACACGGATGGGTTTGTTACGATAAATTGTGCCTTCAATCACCATACAGCCAGCTGCTGCACCGAACTTACTAGAGCGGAACACATCACGCACCTCAGCAACACCAAGAATTTCTTCACGATGCTCAGGTGATAGCATGCCACTCATGGCGGCTTTGACATCATCAATCAGACCATAAATGACGCTATAATAGCGAATGTCTAAATTGGCCTGCTCAGCAGCTCGTTTGGCCGCCCCATCTGCCCGCACGTTAAAGCCAAGAAGAACCGACTCACTTGATTCTGCCAAACTCACGTCAGACTCAGAAATAGGCCCAACGCCTGAGCTGATGACCTTGACCTTAACTTCATCGGTAGATAACTCGTTTAAAGCGGAGAGTAGGGCTTCTAAAGAACCACGCACGTCTGTTTTTAAGATGATGTTTAATAAAGACACGTCATTTTGACCCATGGAATCAAACATGTTTTCAAGACGCATCTTATTTTGACGCTCAAGCAGTTGCTCACGTTCACGTGTGGCACGGAACTCTGCCACTTCACGGGCTTTTTTCTCATCAGACACCACTAAAAACTCACTGCCAGCAGCAGGAGTCTCTGGTAGCCCAATGATTTCAACAGGGATAGATGGTCCTGCTGATTTGATGCGATTGCCATTTTCGTCAGTCATGGCACGCACTTTACCATAGTATTCACCTGCCAATACCAAATCACCTTGATTCAGTGTGCCTTTTTTAACCAATAGGCTGACCACAGCACCACGGCCTTTTTCAAGTTTGGATTCAATGACCACGCCTTGAGCTGCCCCTTCAGTTGGTGCTTCTAGCTCCATAAGCTCAGCTTGTAAGCTGATTAATTCAAGCAACTCATCGATGCCTTGACCTGTCTTGGCAGAGACACGAGCCATGGGTGTGTCGCCTCCCCAATCTTCTGAGACCACTTCTTTGGCAGTCAGTTCATTGAGTACTCGGTCTGGGTCAGCAGTGTCTTTATCCATTTTGTTAATGGCAACAATAATGGGTGTGCCAGCGGCACGAGCATGGTCAATGGCTTCTTCAGTCTGTGGCATCATGCCATCATCAGCCGCCACCACAACAACAACGATGTCGGTGGCTTGAGCCCCACGAGAACGCATGGCAGTAAAGGCAGCGTGACCTGGGGTGTCTAAGAATGTGATGACACCACGTTCTGTTTGAACATGGTAAGCCCCAATGTGCTGAGTGATGCCACCTGCTTCACCAGAGGCGACTTTACTTTCACGAATTTTATCCAATAAAGAGGTTTTACCATGGTCAACATGCCCCATGATGGTAACCACAGGGGGACGAGTTTGCACATTACTGCTGCGTTCATTAACAGCTTCTTGTAAATCGTCTTCCACTTTGGTATCGCTGATTAAAATGGGGTTATGTCCTAACTCTTCGACCACAAGGCTTGCGGTGGCTTGGTCAATTTCATCATTGTCTTTGACCATTTCGCCCATTTTCATAAGCAGCTTGACCACTTCACGAACTTTAACTGCCATTTTTTGTGCCAAGTCAGAGACCACGATTTGTTCGCTAATTTCCACATTGTGGATAATTTTTTCCACAGGTTTTTCAAATTTGTGTTTTGATGCTTGTGAAGACTTAAGTCCACGACTTGGGCTGCGAATCTCTCTTTCTTCTTGATTACGGCGACGACGACCCTTGACAGCAGTGCTGTTAGAGCCACGTTTGATTTCACGACGTTCTTTTTCAAAAGATTCTTCGAGTGCCTCACCCACCAAGCCTTTAGCAAGTGGCTCATCTTTACGCACCTCAGCGATAGGCTCTTGGTCTGTGTATTTTCCAGCCATTTTACGCATTTGCTCAAGGGTGCGTTTTTGGGCTTCTTCAGCGGCTTTACGGCGGGCTTCGGCCTCTAATTGACGCAAGCGTTCTTCTTCAGCTTCTAACGCTTCACGTTCTTTACGCTCAGCATCGGTCTCAACTTTAGGCTTAGGGACAGATTTTTTCTTTTCTTTAACTTCAATTTCAGCTTTGGCATTTTGGGCAACCTGACTGCCTTTTTTAACCACCACACTGGTGGTGATGTCATCATTTTTGCCATCAGTTGATTTGCCACTGCCTAGGCTGGCTCGCATGGCTGCCAATGTGGCTGCTTGTCGCTCTTGGGCTTCTTTTTTGGCTTTTTCACGTTCAAGAGCTTCTTGTTCGGCTTTGGCTTTGGCTTGGGCAGCGGCTTGTTCACGAGCGGCAATTTCTTCTGCCAGTTTTTTGGGATCTGGTTTGTCAAAGGTCTTTTTCTTACGCACTTCAACATTGACGCTCTTTGCTTTACCTGAACTGCCCGTTACTCGTGCAGTGCTGGTGGTTTTAGATTTTAGGCTGATGCGTCTTTTTTGTTGCTGACCATGGCTTTTTTTTAGATACGCAACCAGTTGCTCTTGCTCAAGCTCTGAGACCAAGTCATCTTCACCACGAGCAGGCAATCCAGCATCCATCAGCTGTTGTTGCACAACACTGACGGTTTTACTTACCATCTCTGCCAGTTCTTTGACGGTTTTATCTGCCATTAAATGTCACCTATTTTTTTAAATGTTAATTTTTGCCAGTGAACTATTCACAATTTAAATACTCACAATTTAGCAAAAATCTTATCAAATGATGGGTAGCAAACTGATGTTTGACCCTTGATTTTTTGCCATCATGCTTATTCGTTGAACCACGATTGGCGAGCCGTCATAATCAGCCTGCCTGCGGTGTCTTCATCCAGACCTTCGATATGTTGTAAGTCAAAAATGGCTTGTTCTGCTAAGTCATCGACCGTGATGATGTCTTGCTCTGCCAGTTTATATGCCCAAGCGACTGTCATGCCATCAAGATTGAGCAATGCTTCACTGGGCTGTTTGATGTTTTGCTGTTTGACCAATTCATCAGCTATCACAGCTTCTTTGGCACGCTCTTGTATCATGTTAATTGCATCGTCATCTAAGCCGTCGATGTCATAAAAGGTGTCAGCAGGCACATAAGCCACCTCTTCGATGCTGGTAAAGCCAATATCTACCAAAGCTTGTGCCAAATCCTCATCGACCTCTAGGCGGTCATAAAATAGTTGTATGTAGGTTTTGGTTTCATTTTCTTGTTTTTTGAGATATTCTTCTTCGAGCATCATGTTTAGGCGATAACCTGTCAATTCAGATGCCAAGCGGACATTTTGACCTTGGGAGCCAATGGCTCTGGCAAGCTGGTCATTGGTGCTAAAGATGATGTCAGCGGTTTTGGTGTCCTCGTCAAGCACAATGCTGTTGACATCTGCAGGCTCAAGGCTACTGATGATGTATTGAGCAGAGTCATCTGACCACACCACCACATCAATACGCTCATTATCCAGCTCTTGCTGTACCGCTTGAATTCGAGTACCACGCATACCGATACACGCCCCAACAGGGTCAATGCGGTGGTCATTGGTTTTAACCGAGATTTTAGCACGCAATCCTGGTATGCGAGCCACGTCTTTGATTTCAATGATTTGTTCAGCAATCTCTGGCACTTCTTTTTGCATCAATGCCACCAACATATCAGAATGCGTGCGTGACAATAGCAACTGTGGACCACGGTTGTCTCGGTTAACATGATACAAAATGGCATTGATACGAGACTTGACGCGCAACTGCTCTTTAGGCAACATTTGGTCACGGAATAAATACCCTTCCACATTATCGCCCAAATCGATGATGTAGCCATCACGAGTTTGTTTTTTGACCTCACCATAAATCATTTCACCAATACGTGATTCAAAGGCATCTGCCACCAATGAACGTTCAGCTTCACGGATTTTTTGAATGATGACTTGCTTGGCTTGGGTGGCAGCAATGCGACCAAACTCAATTGATTCAATTTGCTCTTCTTTAACATCACCGATGGACCATTCATTTGGGTCTAAGTCGCTGATGGCAAGTTGGCAAGCTGGCATCTCGTGGTCTTCATCAGCAACCACCGTCCAATAACGATAGGTATCATAGTCGCCTGTTTTTCGATCAATATCAACTCGCAACGCCACTTCAGGCTGTTCAGTATATACTTTCTTCTTTGTTGATACCACCAACGCCTGTTCAAGTGCCTCAAAGATATCTTCAGGGTCTAAGCCTTTTTCGTTACTGACTGTTTCTACAACCGTTAATATCTCACGACTCATGATAAACCTGCTATGTGATTAAAAATTGGGAAAATAAACTTAAAAAATGTCTTAAATGTCTTATTGATAAATCAGATTGGCTTTATCGATGTTGTCCAATCGGATTTGTAAGGATTCACCTTCTTCACTCAAAAGCTGTAAACTGTCCGTGTCAAGACGCTCAAGCTTGCCTGCCACTTTGCGTCGTTTACCTGCTTTTGAAGTAATGGCGTTAATCAAACGTAAATGCACCGTATCACCGACATAATCTGCCATCTGTTCAGCGGAAAAAAACGAACGATTTAAGCCCGGGGAAGACACTTCTAGCACATACTTACCAGCGATGGGATCGTGAACATCTAATACCCCACTGACTTGATGGGTAACAGCAGCACAGTCATCAATGGTAACATGAACGCCTTGTGCCTTGGCATCAGGCAGGGCTTCGATATAGATGCGTAATAATGAGTGTCGCCCTTGGGGGATAAACTCAACACCCCACAGTGCCACATCGCAAGCCAAAACTGCTGGGGCAATGAGCTGGCTTAATTCACTGACTTTACTGGATAGCTTCATAAATATCAAAGTTAAAAAGTATTGTTAAAGATAACAAAGTTAAAGATAACAAACATCAAAGTTAACAAACATCAAAGTTAACAAGCATCAAGCTTATGGGTATTGTTGATTGATGAACAACACACCATTGCAATGTTTTACGGAGCAATGTTTTACGGATTTATTTAAGGTATAAAAAAACCCACAGACAATTGGTGGGTTCATCATATCAAACTTATCAATAAATTTCATATGAATAAATTTGATTAAGAAATAAGTGGTAGCGGGGGCTGGATTTGAACCAACGACCTTCGGGTTATGAGCCCGACGAGCTACCAGACTGCTCCACCCCGCATCAATTTAGACGGCATATACTAGCGATTATAAAATGTTTTGTCAAGGTATTTTTAAAGTATTTTTATGTTTTGGGCTGCTCAATCAATGATGAAGCGATTAACGATGATGTGATTAACATTGGTGCGATCGGAGGGACTTGAACCCTCACGCCGTGAAGCACCACCCCCTCAAGATGGCGTGTCTACCAATTCCACCACGATCGCATATTGTAGATAAAACAATTCACACATATTGACTTTAACTTGATACATGACCAAACTGACCACAAGCCCCAAATAAAGAGCAATATTTTACTATTAAAGAGCAGTATTCTACTGTCTTTAAGGGGGGTTGGCAAGTAAATTGTTTTACTCTTTTAAACATTTTGGTTAAGCTAAGGGTGACTCAGTAACGTCATTGTGTTGGGTTTGTGGGCGTGTCATGAACAGGCATTGAGTTGGTGACAGGCACGTCCAAACGATATTGGTCGCTTGCTTGTTCTTTGGCATGTACTGCCAATAGCATGCTGGTTATGAAAAAGATGGCAGTCAAGATGGCAGTGGTGCGAGTTAAAAAATTACCTGAGCCTGCTGCCCCAAATACCGTACCAGCACCACCTGCCCCAAAAGAGGCACCCGCATCAGCACCTTTGCCATGTTGAATCAATATCAGCCCAATCATGCTGATGGCAACGATGATGTGTAACGCCAAAATAAATGTGTACATACCGCCTCATATTTAATCATTTATGATAAAAACCATCATAACATCTTAACTTAAATTGGTTCTTAACTTAAGTGGTTCTGTTTTAATGTGTTTGGGTTTTAAGTGGTTGCGTTATTTTAAGTTAAAAATGCTTGAGCGATTTGCACAAATTTGTCAGCCACTAAAGAAGCACCACCCACCAACACACCATCTACCAGCTTGCTACTGGCAAATTCACCAGCGTTACTTTCATTGACACTGCCACCATATAAAATGGGTGCGTTTGCCAAGCTTGGATAATGTTCTTTTATGTGTGTTTTGATGAATTGGTGTGTCTCATTGACTTCTTGTAAATCTGGTACTTTGCCTGTGCCAATCGCCCACACTGGTTCATAAGCCAACAATAAACGAGAAGATAATTGGGTCAGTTCATCTGTTGTCAAGTGATCGAACACGGCTAACTGCTTGGTTAATGTTTCTTGTGTGAGGGCATTTTGATGGTCTGATAAAGATTCTCCCACACATAAAACAACCCCCAGTCCAACTTTTAAGGCACAGCGGATTTTATGAAACAGCTGCACATTGCCTTCTTGGTGATATTGGCGACGCTCAGAGTGTCCGACCAATGTCCAAGTTGCCCCCAAATCTTGTGCTTGCCCAGCTGAACAATCCCCTGTAAAAGCCCCTGTGCTGATGGCATGAGAGCTGATGTCTTGCACACCAAACTGTAAATGAGGCCATGTGATGTTTTTATTTAAAGCATTGGCGGCTGTCGTTATCACCGCATCTAAGTGAAGATGGGTTGGAATAATCATGAATTGGCAGTGTTGCTTTACTGAGTATTGCTCTACTGATTGCCATGTTTGTGCCAATTTATCTGTCAATTCGTTGGTTAAAGACACCACTTGTGCCTTGGTGGCAGGGTGTTGTTTCCAGTTTGCAATGACCCAAGCGTGCATGACGTGCCGTCCTCAATTTCAATGTTTGATTGTCAAAGCTCGATTGTCAAAACTTGACCTTTTTTCTTTGGTTTTTAAACCAAGCTGTGTATTATAGCAAAGTTAATATCAAATTTTTACTGTTAAAATGGACTTGATTTTTCCATTTGCCATAAGCATTGATAAATAGGCATTGATAAATAAGCATGCACAATAAGTCAGTTTAAAGTAAGTCAGTTTAAAGTAAGTCGGTTTAGTAACGTTCATGGCAATTTATGACAATCCATGACTTATGATAATCCATGATAAATGACGGTTGTTTTTTATCGCCATTTTTGGTCAGTTTGACTGTTTTTATGATGGCGGGGGGTGTTAACGTGTTATCATCATGGTGGTTGATATGATAATGGTGATTTATAATAGTGACTTACTTTAACTGATTGGTTACAATATTTTGTCTTAACCAGAACATGACTTGACCATAAAAAACTGACAAAGCATTGGTTAAAAGATTTTTACAGACTGTTTTTTACAGAGTGTTTTTTTAGAGATTATAGATATGTCATCATCGAATATGTCCTTTAGTGGCATTGCTCAAAGACTGGTAAAAGAAGGGCTGATTGCACCCGATAAGATGAAAGCGGCATTGAGTGCTGTCCAACAAGAGAAAACCAGCTTAATTGCTTATGTGGTTGACAATAAGCTGGCAACACAAGAGAAAGTTGCCAGCATCGTGGCAGATGAGTTTGGTGATCCTCTTCTTGACATTGCTGAGCTGAGCGATGACAGCGTTCCTAAAGATTTGGTTGATGAAAAGATTGTTAAAAAATACAGTGCGTTGCCTGTTTTTCGTCGTGGGCAACGTTTGTATGTGGCGATGAGTGACCCATCACGCCTTGATGCCATTGATGCCATCTCGTTTAATTCCAGCTTGTCAGTGCAGACGGTGGTGGTGGAGTACAGTAAGCTGGTTAAGAAAATCGAAAGCGTTTTTGCAGACTCGATGACCGATCTTCAAGATTTTAGTGATGGTGATGGCAGTGTTGATGTTGACAGCGATGGTGATGATGAAGCCAATGTAGAGGGGGGAGCAGAAGATATCCCTGTGGTGAAATTTGTCAATAAAATGCTCATCGATGCCATTCGCATGGGGGCATCGGATTTGCATTTTGAGCCTTATGAAAAATCCTATCGGGTGCGTTTTCGCATTGATGGGGTGATGCAAAAAGTGGCTAGCCCTCCTGTCCAGATTGCTGGTAAAATTGCCGCACGCTTAAAGGTGATGTCGCAGATGGACATTTCAGAACGGCGTGTGCCACAAGATGGGCGTATCAAACTTAAAATATCCAAAAATAAAGCCATTGACTTTCGTGTTAACTCCTTACCGACCCTGTTTGGTGAAAAAATCGTTTTACGTATTTTAGATCCGTCTTCTGCCATGCTTGGAATTGACATGCTTGGTTATGAACCTGATCAAAAAGAGCTGTTTTTAGAAGCCTTACACAAACCTCAAGGCATGATGCTCATCACAGGTCCAACAGGTTCGGGTAAAACGGTGTCGTTATACACAGGTCTTAATATCCTAAACACGGTAGAAAGTAACATATCCACCGCTGAAGATCCTGTGGAGATTAACCTTGAGGGCATCAATCAGGTCAACGTTAACCCAAAAGTGGGTTTGACCTTTGCCAGTGCATTAAAGTCATTTTTACGTCAAGACCCTGACATTGTGATGGTCGGTGAGATTCGTGACCTTGAAACGGCTGAGATTGCCATCAAAGCGGCTCAAACCGGCCACATGGTGCTGTCTACTTTACACACCAACTCAGCACCTGAAACATTGACTCGTTTGCGTAATATGGGCGTGGCATCATTTAACATCGCCACATCAGTCAACTTGGTGGTGGCTCAGCGCCTTGCCAGAAGACTCTGTAAGAATTGTAAGCGACCTACCAGTGTGCCTAAGCAAAGTTTATTAGAAATGGGCTTTACTGAAGAAGATTTGAGCAATCCTGATAATGTCATCTATGAACCTGTTGGCTGTGATGAATGCCGTGAAGGTTATAAAGGGCGTGTTGGTATTTATGAAGTCATGAAAGTCAGTAATGACATCTCTCGCATCATCATGGAAGATGGTAATGCCATTGCCATTAAGGACGCAGCCCTTAAAAATGGTTTTCGAGATTTGCGCCGATCAGGCATCATGAAGGTCTTACAAGGTGTCACCAGCATTCAAGAGATGTATCGAGTCACTTCTGAATAACGCATCACGGCTCATGTTCTCAACAGACATACTGAATTAACTTGATTGAACGAATGTGATTAATATAAATAATTAGGAACATGCCCTAGCCAAATCATGGTAATCTTTTTTTAGCATTTTTAGCACACACAAAGATTTTTAGCACACACAAAGACACACAAAGAAAGGATGACAGTCATGGCAACTGCAAAGACTGAAATGTTACTAGATTTTACCTATAGCGGTACTAACCGCCGTGGGCAACAAGTCAAAGGTGAAACCACCAGTCGCAATATAGAGCTTGCTAAAGCCCAATTACGTAAACAAGGCATTAATGTCGCTAAAATTAAGAAAAAGCCCAAACCACTTTTTCAAATGAAAAAGAAAATCAAGGCGATTGACATTGCGATTTTTGTGCGACAATTAGCGACGATGATGAAAGCGGGTGTGCCATTGACACAATCATTTGAAATTGTGGCAGATTCGCTTGAAAACCCAACCATGAAAGATTTGGTCTTAGAACTTAAAAAAGACATTGAAGCTGGAAGCACATTTGCCGAGGCTTTGCGTCGCCATCCTCGCTATTTTGATGATTTGTTCTGTTCACTGGTGGAGTCAGGTGAGCAAGCAGGTGCATTAGAAACCATGCTAGATAGGGTTGCCACTTATAAAGAAAAAAGTGAGCTACTTAAAGCGAAAATTAAAAAAGCAATGAAATACCCCATCGCCGTCATTGTGGTTGCCATCATTGTGACCATCATTTTGTTGGTAAAAGTGGTGCCTGTGTTTGCTGGTTTATTTGGTTCTTTTGGTGCAGATTTGCCTGCTTTTACCCAAATGGTGGTGAATATGTCCGAATGGATGAAAAAATGGTGGTTTGTGCTGATATTTGGCATTGGTGGGGCTGTCATTGGTTTTTCTGAAGCCAAAAAACGCAGTAAAAAATTCCGAGATCTTTTAGATAGGATGGCTTTAAAAGCCCCTATTTTTGGTAACATTGCTTATCAGGCCGTCATTGCTCGCTTTGCTCGTACGTTATCAACCACGTTTGCTGCTGGTGTGCCCTTGATTGATGCTTTAGATTCAACAGCGGGGGCAACCAACAATGTGGTTTTTTATAACGCCACTCAACAAATTAAAAATGATGTCTCAACCGGTCAACAATTACAGTTTGCCATGCGTACCACCAATTTATTCCCCAGCATGGCCATTCAAATGGTGGGTATTGGTGAGGAATCTGGTGCGTTAGAAGAAATGTTAGACAAGGTTGCCACCTATTATGAAAATGAGGTAGATAATGCCGTAGATGGTTTAACCAGCTTGATGGAACCGTTAATCATGGCGGTACTGGGTGTGTTGGTTGGTGGTTTGGTTGTTGCCATGTACTTACCCATATTTCAAATGGGCTCAGTGGTGGGATAGTTGCTTTGTCTATGTTTATCGAGCCATTACAACAACTACAACAAAACCTTTGGTTGGCATTAACCATTTTTGCGGTATTGGGGTTATGTGTGGGTAGTTTTTTGAATGTTGTGATTCACCGTATGCCTTTGATGATGCGATACGAATGGCGGCATGAGATTGCGGAGTTTTTATCTTACCAAGAAGACATTGACGAGCCAGTCAAAGTGTCGGTATCTCAAGCAGTCGCCAAGGACACTCGCATGACCTTGTCATCGCCTGCTTCACGTTGTCCACATTGTGAGCACCGTATCCGTTGGTATGAAAACATTCCTGTCATCAGCTGGCTGGTGTTGCGTGGCAAATGTGGCGATTGCCATGCTCCCATCTCTATCCGTTATCCATTGGTTGAAATCATCACGGCAGTGCTGTCGGTGCTGGTCATACATCAGTTTGGGGTGTCATCACAAGGCATTTGTGCTTTGATGTTTGTTTGGATACTCATCGCTTTAACAGGCATTGATTTTGATACCCAGTATTTGCCAGATAGATTGGTGTATCCGCTGATGGGCATTGGCTTGGCAGTCAATTCATTTGATGTGTTTGTGTCGCCCATAACTGCCATTTGGGGGTTGTTATTTGGCTTCTTATCTTTATGGGTGGTTGCCAAGGGATTTTATTTAATAATGAAAAAGCAAGGCATGGGGCAAGGGGATTTTAAGCTTCTGGCTGCTTTAGGTGCATGGCTTGGAGTGAGTATGCTGCCGTTCATTATTTTTACATCAGCATTGCTAGGCAGCATGATTGGGTTGGTATTGATGAAAGTTCATGGAGAGAGTCGTCCATTTGCATTTGGTCCTTATTTGGCAATGGCAGGGATATTGGCTTTGTTATTTGGTAATGATATTTTAAATTGGTATTTATCCTTATATGCCTAAATATCTTTAAAACTCAGATGTGATTTTTGGCAAGTGAAAAGGTGATTGTGTGACTGAACATACGCACTGGCAAAATGCACCATCACAAACCACACCGTCAATGAACAGACCCGTTATTGGTTTAACAGGTGGCATTGGCAGTGGTAAGTCATTGGCAAGCGATTGGTTTGCCAAGCAAGGCATTGAAGTGGTAGATGCTGATGTCATCTCCCACCAAGTGGTTGCTAAAGGCACGCCAACTTTGGCTAAAATCCAGCAACAATTTGGTGATTGGGTATTGGACAAAAATAATGAGCTTAACCGTCAAGCCTTGCGTCAATTTGTCTTTAATGATGCCAATGCACTGATGGCACTAGAAGCCATTACCCACCCTGTCATCAGGCAACAAGCAGAACAACAACTGGCAGCTGCTCAGTCGGAGTATGTCATTTTATCTGCTCCATTGTTGTTTGAAGCCCATAAAGCAGGGCTTGTTGGCTTGTGTCAAAGGGTGCTGGTGATAGATGCGCCCAAGACATTGCAACTGTCCAGAGCCAGTGGTCGAGATGGGCAAAGTGTTGAGAAGATTAAAGCTGTGATGCAACATCAGTTATCACGCACCGAGCGTTTGGCAAGGGCGGACGATGTGGCAGTCAACGATGGCAGTCCATCTGATTTGTATCAACAATTACAGACATTTCATCAGCAGTATTTGCAGCTGGCGCAAAACAAAAGCTAATCAATCATCTGTTATGCGTTGGTTTTGGTTAATTTGGTCAATCGCCGTTGTCGAGACACTTCATACAGTATCATGCCTGTGGCAACGCTGATATTTAGACTTTCAATTTTGGGTTTTTTGATTTGATGCGTGGGTGATTGACCATTTGGGGCATCTTTATCATGAGCCATTGGAATGCTAGCCATTGGAATATAGACAACTTGGTCACAACTGTCTGCTGTCAAGCGACGCATGCCGTCTGCTTCAGACCCCATGACAATGGCGATTTTTTGACGATAGTCTGGTGTATCAACCGCTTGGGCAGAGCTGTTAAGTGCTGTGCCATACACAAACACACCAGCATTTTTTAGCTCGTTAAGACACCTTGCCAAATTGGTGACTGCGATGACAGGGATTAACTCTGCTGCCCCAACGGATACTTTTGCCACGGTTGGGGTTAGTGGGGCAGTGTGGTTTTTTGGGCAAATGACGGCAGTTACCCCCATGGCAACGGCAGTGCGCAAACATGCCCCAAGATTGTGAGCATCGGTGATTTGGTCAAGCACCAAAAACAGACAATTTTCTTGCTTGCTGTGATGTGCAAGATCATGTTCAGGGGCATAAGTCAGCGGTCTGGCATGTAACACCACGCCTTGATGCTGTGGGCTGCCACAAAGGTCGGTTAAGCTGGATTTTTGAGCGGTTTGGACACTGACTCCAAAGGTGTGTGCCAGCTGTATGATGTCATTGACGCTCTTGTCGTCAGGTTTGCCACTTTGTACAAATAGGCTTAGAGCATCTGTGGGTCGGTGTGTTAACAGTGCCATGATGGCATGAATGCCATAAAAATACACAGGTTTTGCCATGATGCGTACTCGATTTGATGTGAAATTTGATGTGAACAAAAAGCTTAATATGGTCCACTGATATGACTGATATTAGCCTTCTAAATGACAAATGTATTGAATGATGTCGGCAGTTTTTAGCTTAAAATTGCTGTTCCCTGCCACTAAAAATGATTGGCCTGGGCGGTAGTTTTGATAATCAGATTCTGTACTGACTTTCACTTGACATTCTCCACTTAAAATCTCGATGCGTTCTGATGTGTGCGTTTCAAAGTGATATTCGCTGATGTTGTCATCATTGGGTAAGATGATGCCCAGCATTTTTTTGCTACCATCGTCAAATAAGATGGTATGACTGCTACAGCGACCTTCATAAGAGATGTTGGCGTTGGTAAGTACAGATACTTGGGTATATTCTGCCACAGACATGTTGATGTTCCTTAATCTTCAAAGATGTTTGATGATGTACTGACAATTCATCGATAATTCATTTAAGTAACAAAAAGTCATCTTATCATACTACTTGTTTGCTTTATGTTACAAACACAAAAAATTATCACATGGGTCGGTGGGTGTATCTGGCCATAATTTATAGTAAACTTAGCTTTTGCCCAAAATAGCCTTTAGCGTTGCGATTGGTTGATACTGTTATTAAACTGGCACTGTTATTAAACTTGATACCGTTATTAAACTGGCAATGGCATTAAATTAGCAAGAAACTGACAAGGACATTTTAACGTTGCTGGTTTGGTCTTTAGTTTGTTTGAATTTTATTCTGTTTGAATTGTTTAGTCGATTTGAAAGATGATATCCCCATTGAGAATTTATCATGCTCCTGTATCTGACCCTACATCAGTTTGCTTTGATTGCTGAACATGAAGTTCGGTTTGTTGATGGCTTTAATGTCATCACAGGTGAGACAGGTGCAGGCAAATCTTTGTTATTAGAAGCGTTATCACTGTGTGTGGGTGAGCGAGCAGACAGCAGTATGGTGCGTCATGGGGCAGAAAATGCTGATATTTATGCCGAATTTGATGTGATGGACAATCAAGCGGTACAGACTTGGTTTTTAGAAAATGATCGCAAGCTTGAGAACAGTGAATTGCTTATCAGACGACAATTAAGCAGTAATGGACGCTCAAAAGCATGGCTGAATGGCTCACCTGTCAGTTTGTCAGAGCTAAAGTCATTGGGTCAGTTGTTGGTTAATATTCATAGCCAACATGCCCAGCAAGCCCTACTTAAGCCACAATTTGTCATTGATTGGCTAGATGCCATGGCAGGCATTCAAAAGATTGCCCATGAGACCAAACGGGCGTATCAATGCCATGCTCGCTTAAAACGTCAACAGGCAAATGCCAGTGAGGTGGACGCACACCGCCAAGACCGCATTGCCCTACTGCAAAATCAGCTTGCTGACATTGAGCCTTTGTTGCAAGTTGATTACGCCAGTATTGAAGCAGAACATGAAGAATTATCCAATATCGAGTCTTTGATGCAAGAAGCAGGATTGGCGGTGCAATTATTAAATCATGATGGGGCAGATGAGCCTGATGTGATGGGACTATTGGGTCGAGCCATCAGATTGTGTGATAATCAAGTGGGTGTCAGTGCCACCTTTGAGCAGGTGTCTGAATTGTTGTATCTGGCTCAACAACACATCAGTGAAGCCAGTGGTCTGTTGAATGATTATGCTGACCAGCAATTGCCAGATCCTGAGCGACTGTATGAGCTGAATAATTTAATGAGTTTGGCACATCGGCTTTCTCGTAAATATAACACCACGCCAGAGGCGTTAATTGACGAATCAAAAGCATGGCAGACAGAGCTTGAGCGACTGTTACAACAGCCAAGCAGTAATGATTTGCAAGTGAAAGTAGATGAAGCATGGCAAGCGTATGTGGAAGTGGCAGAGCGATTATCTGAGTTAAGACGTAAGGCGGCGGCTGCCATTGCTGAACAATTGGTAGAGCAAGTCAGACCATTGGCATTGCCCAATGCTCAATGTGAGTTTGAGTTCATACGCTTGCAAGATGAAAGTGAGTACCATGCTGATGGTATGGATGACATTCAACTGTTATTCAGTGCCAATGTGGGCATGCCGATGCAGCCTTTGTATAAGATTGCGTCAGGTGGTGAGCTGTCACGCATGGCGTTGGTGATGCAAGTGCTAAAAGCCACGCAAACCGATAAGCAAGAATTACGCCCAATGCTGGTCTTTGATGAAGTGGACGTGGGCATCAGTGGTGGCACAGCACAGATGGTTGGTGAACTATTACGTAAGTTGGGAAAACGCCAGCAACTGCTTGCCATTACCCATCAAGCACAGGTGGCAGCTCAAGCTCACCAGCACATTTTGGTACAAAAAAAGCACGACACTCAAAGTGAGAGTATCTTAACCGTTGTTACAGCAGAAGCCCAAGTTGAAGAGCTGGCACGCATGTCAGGTGGGGTTACCATCACCGAAGTGACTCGAGAACACGCACGCAGTCTGCTTGTTAATATTGAGCATTGATGTGACGATTTATTTATGGTTTATTAAGCTTAGGACTTATTACCAGTTATTTATTCAGTTATTCAGTTATTCAGTTATTCAGTTATTCAGTTATTTAGTTATTTAGTTATTCAACTTATCACAGTTAGGTCATCGATTGAACAGCACACATACACACACAAAATCTGTTGCCAACACGCACAAGTTAGCCGAAAATTTATCGCATCATTTTTTGATTGCCACGCCCAAGATGCCAGACCCTAGATTTAGCCAAAGTGTCATTTATCTGTGTCATCATGATGATAAAGGGACATTGGGATTGGTGATTAACGCTCCTATTATTGACACCACGGTGGGGCAGTTATTTGATAATTTGGACATTGAGATTAATGCTCCTAAGTTGCGACACAGTTATCCTTTATTGGGCGGTCCTATCTATGAAGAAGTGGGTTTTGTTTTGCATACGGGGCAAGCGGTTTGGGCATCGTCATTTTCTATTGCAGAAAATATTTGTCTGACCACCAGCCTTGATATCTTAAAAAGCCTTGCCAATCAAGGTGGTCCTACTCATTTTCAGCTATTTTTAGGGCATGCCAGCTGGGCAAAAGGTCAGTTAAAAAAGGAGATTGATGCAGGGGATTGGTTGATATGCCCTGCTGACAGTCAGCTGATTTTTGATACGCCCTATGATGAACGTTGGCATAAAGCTGGGCAAAGACTGGGGGTTGATTTGGATTTTTTCAGCGATGACATTGGTCATGCTTAAAATTGGTTACTCTTAAAATCATTAAAACAACACATACGTTCATTAATACAGTTCATTAACCAACAATATAAACACCATCATGACACAAACACCATCATGACATCAACATCGCCATAAACCACATATCATGAATAACCCAAAAAATCACAGTGATTATCTGAGTACTGCCCACATGGCATCACCCCATACGCCAAAGTTGATATTGGCATTGGATTATGGGGTTAAAAAGATGGGCATGGCACTGGGTAATACCTTAACCAAAGATGCCAGAGCTTTTGATATTTTGCCAATGGATAATGGTCAACCAGCTGATTGGGACAATCTACTTGGCATCATCAGCACATGGAAAATCCATACAGTTGTCGTGGGCTTGCCACTGAATATGGACGGTACAGACTCCATACTCAGTAAGCGGGCGGCTAAATTTGCCAGACGTTTGACACATCGGATACATGAGCAACGCTTAGCGACGGTTGTTCGGTTATGCGATGAACGGTTAAGCTCCAAGGAAGCTCGTCAGTTGGCATGGCAGTCAGGGTGGATTAAAAATGAGCGAGACCCCATTGATGACATCTCAGCGTGTTTGCTATTGACTTCTTATATGAATGAGCAACTTATATGAATGAGCAACACGCATCACCTCTAAATTTATCCGAATACCTATGTTTCCGAAAACCTATGGTTGCCAAAAATCTAAGCTGACTCAAAACTAAGTTTACCCAAACCCCTAATTTCACCCAAACCCCTAATTTCACCCCAATAAGAGCATGAGTAACCATTTTGACTGATTCATTCACTTCATCAACAGGCTTTGCCAAACCTGCTTTGCATCGCATTCGACAAGCAAGGACATTCAATCAGCTGTCGATTTATTTGATTTATGTGGCGATGGTGTGTTTTGTGGGGTTTGGGACTTTGGCAAGTCTGCCAAGTTTGCATGACAGCAGTTTGGTGTATGGGTTGTTTCATTATGTTCCGTATGCTTTGGTGGGGCTTAGCATTTTGCCTAACTTGTTTGTGGCGTTTGTGCTGTACCGTTATCGACTTAGCCAGCCGTCCATGATAGCCTTGTGTTTGGTCATGTCGTTTGCCTTGTTTGTGTTCAGTGTTTATGTGGCATTGGCATCGTGGTTGGGGGTGGCTTTTTTGTTTCGAGTAAATTTGAAACGGTTTTTTCAATTTTTGGCAGAGGCAACGAATTAAAAAGTGAGTGAGACAATGATGCAATCTCATCAAACCAGTCAGACTGATCAACAAGCAGAGTATTGTTTGGACACACAAGGGCTAAACTGCCCAGAACCTGTGATGCTACTGCACCGAGCCATACGTAAAGCCAATGTGGGTGAGTGTATTGAAGTGCTGGCGACTGACCCTGCCACCACTCGTGATATTCCTAACTTTTGTCGTCATCTTGGGCATGGGCTGTTATTGGAACAGCATTTTGATGATGATGCCACCCCTAAATATCGCTATGTGATACAAAAAAGAGCGGACGCATCATGAGTCGTACGGTTGCCCTACACCCCAGAGAACCTAAAGCCTTATTTGTTGATGATGAAGCGGTTTATTTGACTGAATTTCGCACAGCGATGTTGGGTAGGGGCTTGGCCACTCGCACTCGCAATGCCTATGTGCAAGACCTTATGGCGTGTGAGACCACGCATTCAAAACCATTGACCCAATGGCAACACGATGATGTCTTAATTTGCTTATCTGCCATGGCACAGCAGGGTAAAAGCCCACGCACGCAGGCACGAATGTTATCAAGCTTACGCCAGTTTTATTTATGGCTGATTACTGCCGATCGCCGAGAAGATAACCCCTGTGAGCAAATTAGTCCCCCCAAACTTGGGCGAGAGTTGCCTGATAATTTAAGTGAAACAGAGGTTGAGTCGCTCTTACTTGCTCCTGATGTCAGTACGATTTTGGGCATTCGAGACAAAGCCATGTTAGAGTTATTGTATGCGTGTGGGTTACGAGTATCGGAGCTGATGAATCTGACGTTAGAGCAGGTCAATTTAAACGCAGGATGGCTACAGATTGTCGGTAAAGGCAATAAAAAACGCTTATTGCCCATGGGTGAATATGCCACTGATGCGTTGAGCCACTATTTGACTCATGCAAGAAGTGAGTTGCTTGGTCATGCCAGCAGGCATAAACATAAAACCAATCAATGTCAAGCGGTGTTTTTGACCATGCAAGGTGGCTTTATGACACGGCAAAACTTTTGGCACAGTATTAAAAAATACGCCCAACAAGCAGGTATTGATAAAGACATCTCACCGCACAGTTTACGTCATGCCTTTGCCACACATTTGCTCAATCATGGGGCAGATTTACGCAGTGTGCAGTTGTTGCTTGGGCATAGTGATTTATCCACCACGCAGATTTATACGCATGTGGCGACAGCTCGATTGCAAAAACTACATGCCAAGCATCACCCAAGAAATGAAGTATAAGAAAAAAGCAATTTTTCTCTAGGTTGGAATAAGGTTTCATGTGAAACTTTTTTATCGTTAAAAATTCATTTTTTATCATTAATTGCAGGGCATTACCATGACACACACACCTGATATCGAACTACAACGTAAAGCCAAACAATGGCGACAGGACATTCAATTTCGGCAGAATGTGTTGGGTAAGCCTTTTGACTTTACCACCACTTGGGGTATTTTCTCACCAGAGAAGTTAGATGACGGCAGTTTGATGCTTCTTGACCACATTGACTTTATCACTGATGATGACTCGATAGACTTAGGTTGTGGCTATGGGGTACTTGGAATGACCGCTGCCCGAGAATGCCCCCAAGGACAGCATACCCTGATTGATAAAGATTTTATGGCGGTAGAATACGCCAAACATAACTGCTTGGCAAATGCTCTTAGTAATGTGGACGTGCATTTGTCCAATGGCTTTAACCATGTGGCAGATGATAAAACTTTCAGCTTGGTGATGTCTAATCTGCCTGCCAAAGTGGGTAAAGAACAGCATTATTTGTATTTGCTTGATGCGTATGCTCAGATGCGATTAGGTGGTCGTTTTTATGTGGTAACCATCAACGGATTGCGTCAATTTATCAAACGGGCATTTACCGAAGTGTTTGGGAATGCTGATAAAGTGAAACAGGGCAAAACTTATACGGTAACTTTGGCGATTAAAGAATGATGACCTATCTTTATTGTTATCTTTGTCTGTCTAACAAATACATGCCCAAAATGCTGATGGCAATCATGGGCAACAACACCATCAGCAAGGGTGATACACCTGTTGCCAATGCCACATAACCCACCAAATCTTGTAAATAACTGAACAATAGCCCAAACAACAACGCCATGACGACACGCAAACCCAAGCTGTACTGACGTAATGAGCCAAACACAAACGAACACGCCACCAACACCAATGCCAACGTCGATAACGGTGATAAAAGCTTTTGCCAAAATGCCAACTCGTGGCGTAAAGACCGCTTTTGCTGACTGTCCATAAAAAAGCGGTGGGCAAGTAACTGGCTCAAAGACAGGTCTTGAGCGTTACGGGTAAGCAGGTACACTGATTTTGGCTCTATTGGTAACGTCAAGATGTCTTGGGGTTTATTACTTTCAAAGGCATTGCTGTTTTGATTGGTGGTGCTGTTTTGCTTAACGGTATTACCGATATTGACTTGACTGACTTGGGACAGTTGCCATTGATGTTGGACTTTGGGTGAGTGGACTTTGGCTGAATGGAAAGTGGGTGAATGGGAAGCAAAAGACGATGGAATAGGTTGACTGCCAACATAATGACCACCACGAGCCAAGGTCGCTGACAACAAATTACCAGTAGTATCAAAATGCCAACGCTTGACCAAGCCAATATGACCATCACTGTCTGCATAGTCAATAAACAGCACATCTTGTCCTATGCCAGTGCCTTTGACATCATAAGTTGGCTGTATCGTCCAATAGCCTGTGATTGATGTCGTGCCATTATCCGCCTGATGACGAATGGTTTTTGCCATGTGATTGCTGGTTGGCAGCACAAACTGATTTATCAATAACGCAACCAACACAAAAATTAAGGCAGGTTGCATCACCCAACTGACAATCTTAACACTGCTCACGCCACTGGCTCGCATCACCACAATTTCGCTGTTATTGGCAAGTAATCCCAACCCGACCACCGCCCCAAGCAACGCTCCTGTGGGAATGAATTGCTGTAAAAAATAAGGCGACATATAAAGAATATACCGCAAAGCATCTACTAACTGGTAACCATCGGATAAATTATCCAATTCTGCCAAATACGCAAACAATGTCTGTAAAAGCCATAACCCAAGCACAGATGTGGTGATGGACAACAAGGCAGTTTTTTTGACGTATCGGCTAAGTAATGACATGGTGTATGACGTATGGTTAAAAAATAATTAGTTTGCTGGCTGATGTGATTTTGCTGATTAATGTAACCTTGGTGATTGATTTGGCGACTGACGCTGTGCATAAAAACCAAATCGCAACCGCTGATTGAGCCGACTTGCCCAATTTAAATACAAGGCTAGGATAAAAAGCACAACCAATAATGCCCCATATGCCCACACACCAACCTTACCATCACTGATGGGTTTTTTGAGTGAAATCAGTAACAGTGCAATACTCACAAACAGCAAAATGGCAGGAATAAGACGTAACCAACGCCCCTGTCTTGGTCGCACTTGTGCCAACGGAATGGCAAACATTGGGGCAAGCAACATCAGCCATGGTAACGCCAAGCGATAACCCAACTCAGCTTGAGCGGCAATGTTGGGCGTGTTGTCGGCCGTTGGCTGTCGGCTGGCTTGCCAAATTTGACTCAAAGGCTGAGTCCCTTTATTGTCATCATTGACCACATCTTGGACGGGCTGTGTTAAGGTTAAGCGATAACGAGCAAACCCCACTTGGTTGTATTTTAGGCTGTCAGCACTGATTTCATAACGTCTGCCATTGAACAAATCCAGCTGAGTCTTGCCCATGCTTTTTGCTCTGACTTGTGACTCTGTAGAGTCGGTCAACACTTGTTTGGCAGTTTTTGCCAAAATCAGCGTGTCTTGACTGGTCAGCGGTTTGGGCGGCTGGGTATCTTGTGGTTCAGTGGCTTGTGTTTGGATAAGCAACACGTCTTGTAGCTGTTTTTTATCTGGGCTGACACTGCCCACATACAAATGATAATCACCGCTACTGATAAACTCACCAGGGCGAATAAGCTCAAAGGCACTTTTTAACGCTTGTTCTTGCCAAATGGATTCAGAATGTCTGAATCCCCAAGGCTTACCAAATAAGCTCAACGTCGCTTCAATGACAAACAACAGTAAAATTAAGGGGGTTGCCATGCGACCTAACCGCCCACGAGAGATGCCACTGGCGTTGATGACCGCCATTTCATGGTCAACCCACAAGCGTCCGAACACCAACATCAATGCAATAAAAAACGCCAATGGTAAAATCAGTTCAAGAAAATACGGCAGATTGTAACCAATGATGGTGAACAACAACCCCACATCCAATTTGCCTTCTGCCGCCAAACCAAAATAGCGAATGAGCCGACCACCAAGTAGCAGCACTACCAAAAACCCAAGCACCACAGCGGTATTTAGGCTTAGTTGATAAATCATATAACGGCGTAAAATCACCCAAAGCTCTCACAAGATAACATCAAGATAACCTCAAGATAACATTGACATATAAAATTGAAACATAACATTTAATGGCGACAAAAAGCCAAGGTATGGTACACTAAAAGTGCTTATTTTATCATTCATTTTAATGTCTCATTTTAATTTAATGTTTCACTTTAATATTTAATAGGGAAATGTACATGAACATTCAACTGACGCAAAAACTGCCCAAATTACAAGGCAAAAAACTCTTTAAAAAACCCACACCAAAAGATAACCATTGCTTGGTGGTGCTGGTTGATGAAGATGGTCAGCCATTGGCCAGTCAAGAGCTTGGCGACCACAGTGAGCGAATTCATCTTTTGACGCAGGTTGCTCATTTTAAAGGCAAGCAAGGCGAGACGCTCAGTGATTATGCCCTTGATACAGATGCCAAAGCCAACCCAATTCAGCTGTTGTTAGTTGGGGTGGGTCAGCGAAGCAAACTCAATGCCCACGCCCTACAAAAGATTGCCAAAGCCATCTATGACAATTTGCATCAACGGGTAACCACCTGCACTGTGGTGTTGGGTGATGCGTTTGATGACATTCAAGGCAACACAAGTGAGCCATTTACCCAATTTGCCTTGAGTTTATTAAACGCCAGTTACCGTTTTGACAAATACAAATCTGACACCAGCACACCGATGCTTGGCGACATTTATCTGTTGGCGGATAAACGCCATGATGACGCATTACAATTTGTACAAGCGGTATTCACAGGACAAAAACTGACACGAGATGTTGCCAATGAACCGGGCAATGTCTGCTATCCTCAATACATGGCAAATCAAGCCCTACAGCTGGCAAAAGCATATCCTGACATGCTCAAAGTAACCGTCTTGGACGAAAAACACATGCACAAGCTTGGCATGAACTGCTTTTTGGCAGTTGCCAATGGCTCTAGCAAACAAGGTCAACTGGTCATTTTAGAGTATTATGGTCAATCTAAATTCACCGATAAAGCCAGCAAAAACAAAAAACATCACCCAGAAGATGCGCCCATTGCTTTGGTTGGTAAAGGCGTTACCTTTGATTCTGGTGGTATCTCTATTAAGCCATCATCAGGCATGGATGAAATGAAGTTTGACATGGGTGGGTCCGCAGCCGTGCTGGGTACGGTCAAAGCCTTGTGTGAAGCCAAATTGCCCATCAACGTGGTTGCTGCCCTTGCGTGTGCCGAAAACATGCCATCAGGTGATGCCACCCGTCCAGGAGACATTGTTACCGCCATGAATGGCAAAACGGTTGAAATTTTGAATACCGATGCTGAAGGCAGATTGGTGCTGGCGGACACACTCAGCTACATTGAGCGGTATCAGCCCAAAGTCATCATTGATGCTGCCACCTTGACAGGGGCAATGGTGGTCGCCTTAGGTCATGTGCGCACAGGCTTGTTTGGTAATGATGAAGACGTGATATTTGATTTACAAAATGCTGCTGAACAATCAGGTGATTTGGTCTGGCACATGCCCATGGATGACGAATACCAAAGTCAACTGGATTCACCCATCGCTGACATGCAAAATATTGGCGAACGTTATGGCGGTTCTATAACCGCAGCGTGTTTCTTATCTCGCTTCATCGATGAAAACCAAGCGTGGGCTCATTTAGACATCGCAGGCACAGCGTGGAGCTCTGGTAAAAATAAAGGGGCTACTGGTCGCCCTGTGCCATTGTTCATGACGTATCTGAAAAATGCCAGCCTGAAAAATGCCAGCAAGAAAAGCCACTGATTGCCAATTTTCTGACTGCCATAAGCGTCAACATGACACAAATCACTTTTTACATTTTACAAAATTCAGGTCAGCCCTTGGGTCAGCCCTTGAGCCAAGTTTCTGAACAAGATGCCTTACTGTTGTTTGTGTGTCGGTTGTGTCAGGCCATGCTTGATAAGTCTGAACACAGCGTGGTGCTTGATGACAATGTCAGCAGATTAGAGCGGTTAGACGAGTGGTTGTGGTCATTTGCACCCACAAGCTTTATGCCACATGATGGTTTTGTTGAGTCATCAGTTGAGCAATTTTTGGCAAGTGTTGCTCCCATTCGTCTGCTGAATAACGCCAGTTGGTTGTCAGCAGATGATGCAAAAGTGCCTTGGAATGGTGTGGTGATAAACTTGTCTGCCACACCATTGACGTTGCCCAATGCCGTTGCCAGCCAAGCCGTTACCAATAAGGACGGTTTGGCTGATGAATCGGTGGTGTGTGCCCCCAGTCGTTTGCTTGAAATCATCGCTGGTAATGAAGCGGATAAAGAAATTGGACGGACAAAATACCGCCATTATCAACGTCAAGGCCATCAACCCAAGCATCATATGCTATCACTTTATCCAAACAAATGACAAAATCCGAACAGATGACAAAATTGTCTTGCTAAATGGTCATTTACTGTTACTATTCAGTAATGATAATTCAGTCATGGCAATTCTGTTATGATTATTCAATGGAAGAAAGTTAGGATTTAGGATTAGGTTATGAAAGCCATTGTACAACTTTATAATCGCATTGGTTTGGTACCACTTATCATCGTTGGGTTGGTGTTGGGTACGTTGATTGGTTGGCTGTTGCCCAATGTGGGCTTGGCACTTGGACTGCTTGGCAGTTTGTTTGTGGGGGCATTAAAGGCGGTTGCGCCCATTTTGGTGCTGATTTTGGTGATGGCCGCCATCGCCCAGCACCGTTCTGGCGGTGATGTGTATGTCAAGCCTGTGCTCATTATGTATGTGTTTGGCACATTTTTGGCAGCATTGACGGCGGTTATTGCCAGTTTTATGTTTCCCACTGAGCTGGTGCTGGTTCAATCTGCCATTGAGCAGACACCGCCATCAAGCTTACGAGAAGTCATCACCAATTTGTTGATGAATGTGGTTGCAAACCCCGTTCATGCCCTTGTTAATGCCAATTATATTGGCATTTTGTCTTGGGCTGTGCTGATGGGATTTGCGTTGCGTCAAGCAGGCGAAACCACACAAAAAATGGTGGTGGATTTGTCTGATGCCATCTCACAGGTGGTTAAATGGGTCATTGCCACCGCCCCATTAGGCATTTTAGGACTGGTTGCCCAAACTGTTGCTGAGACTGGTTTTTCAGCCTTAGCAGGGTATGCCCGTGTTTTGACTGTGTTGGTTGGTTCTATGCTGTTCATTGCATTGGTGGTCAATCCCATCATTGTCTATGTCAAAACAGGTAAAAATCCTTATCCTTTGGTGTTTACCTGCTTGCGTGAGTCAGGCGTTACTGCATTTTTTACTCGCAGCTCTGCCGCTAACATTCCTGTTAATATGAACTTGGCTCGCAAATTAGGCTTGCATGAAGACACGTATTCAGTTACTTTGCCATTGGGAGCGACCATCAACATGGCAGGGGCAGCAATCACCATCAACGTACTGACCTTAGCCGCTGCCCAAACTTTGGGCATCAATGTCGACTTTGGTTCGGCATTGATATTGGCGGTGGTGGCGACGTTGAGTGCTTGTGGAGCGTCAGGCGTGGCAGGGGGTTCATTGTTGCTCATTCCTTTGGCATGCAGTTTGTTTAACATTCCCAATGACATTGCCATGCAAGTGGTTGCCATCGGCTTTATCATCGGTGTGGTGCAAGATTCGGCAGAGACAGCACTCAACTCATCGACCGATGTGCTGTTTACCGCCGCAGCTGACCCCAAATATGCACGTCATTGATGTTTACCATAATAACTAAGCCAGCTTAATTTAATTTGATGGCATTCATCTAATAAAAAAGACAGCCATGTTGCTGTCTTTTTTGTTAGGGAATTGAGTGAATGGTAACAGATGAGAATCTGTAATTAATTAGCGGCTCAGGTGTCAGGGTGCAGGATAATAAAATCATTTCTTTTAAAATGTATTGACATATTGTAATCATTTAGTTTATGGTTGTTAAATAATTTAGAAAAGGGAACAATAATGCCTGTTTTAAGACATATCCCTGTATTTCTCATATATTCCAAGCCTTACCAATGCAGGCACAAATATATGGCGTGGGAAATCTGCGGTGGCAAACTGGGGTGCTAATCACGCTTGGCGCAGATAGTATTTTATTAATAATTAGTTTCAATAGCATTGGTTTTGCCTAAACCAATGCTATTAGAGTTTTTATTCTCTGAACTAGGACTAATTAATGGATGAAATAGTAACTGCAATAGCAAGTTTTATTGCTGGAAAAAATCATAACTCCAATAAGAGGGTTAAATTTTATATCAGTTTTTTTCTAGGTTTTATGTTTTTTCTTATTAATATTTTTTCAGATATTATACAAAAAAATGAAATACCATTAAATAATATTTTAGTGTTATTTGGATTATCTTTGTTTGTGAGTTTGGCAACATATTTACTTCTTATTTTTTCCAAAAATTAAAATTTTTGACAACTGTTAATTGGTGACTTGTTTGGTTTTATATGCAGGTAAAAACTATTACATCTTGGCATTAAACAAATACAAACTAAAATCTCAAAGTGAATCAGTAATTTTTTATCTACCATCAACAAGAGTTCTGATGAAAATATCAAAAATCCTAGTCGCTGGTTTGGCTGCTACTTGCCTAACTGTATCTGCAGTGGCGGAAGTTGCCAATCCAGTGAGCACATTAACCCCTATCGGTGTAACTAGAGCTGCATTTTTAGGCGGTACCGTTGGATTTGTAGGTAATCAAGCAGCAATATCAAGTCCCCGAAGGAAGATAGAATGCTGACTTATCTTAGTTTTTTATCTGTATTTTTTACATATGCATTTGTTAGAATTTTGACCAAAAATTCAAAAAATAGCTTTGACAAAAATCAGATTCTGTCAATGTTGTTTTATTTATTTATTATTGGTTTATCAATACACTATGATAGATACCCAAATATGCAGATACAAGCCATCATAATGGCACTTTGTTATCCTTTCATGGGATACCTAGCCTTTAGAGTTAATAAATGATGGAAATATTCAATAGTATTTTCATGTGGTACTTATTTGTAATAGTAACCTGACTCTCAACTCTTTTTTTCTAAAGTCTTGTAAATACTAGGATTACAGCTTTTAGTTAAAAAGATATTAAATTTTAAGCCTTTTAAAATCAATAAGTTATAAAGAGTTGAGAGTGGGGTAATAGTAGCAAGTTTTTTGCTACTATTACTCGTATTTATGGAAATGATTGGTTAAAAGCATTATGTATAGGGATTATAGTAATATTTATTAAGGCATTGTTAAAAAACAATACATAAGTTAAAATAGCTCAATACTTTACCATAGCACAAAGAAACTTATGAACGAAACATTTAATAATTGCCCAGAATGTCACTGCACACACTTTGTAAAAGCAGGCTTCAACAATGGCAAACAACGATACAAATGCAAAGGTTGCAATCACTATTTTTCTGTGAAGCAACGAAGCAACCAAAAAAGTAATGACATTAAAAAACAAGCCATTGATATGTACTTAGAAGGTCTGAGTTTTCGTTCAAATTGCTGGACTTGGATTGCCATTGATAGAAACAGTAAACAAATCTTAGGCTTTGTCTGTGGTAAAAGAGACACTAACACCTTTAAACGACTTTATCAGCAGTTAAATACCCATAACATTCAACTGTTTTGTAGTGACTACTGCAAATCTTATCGTGAAGTCATTCCAAAGCCAAAACATATAACAAGCAAAGCTCAAACTTTTACCATAGAGGGCTATAATAGTCTCATTAGGCATTTCATAGCAAGATTTACAAGAAAGTCAAAGTGTTATTCTAAATCCGAAAAAATGATAGAAAACACGTTGAATTTATTATTTGCTAAGTGGAATGGTAGTTTAAGATGTGTATTTTAATTTAACAATGCCATTTTTTTAATTCATCTGACCGATGATTTATCTGACCGATTTGACAAAATTGACATCACTCAAATGACCAATGACGAGCTTGCCAGTTGCCAAGAGCGTCTTTGGTTGAGTAGCCTTTGACATATGGTTTCACCGCACGCACGTTCACTTGATAATATACCCACACATTTGGCACATCTTTATCCAAAATCGCTTCAAGTTCATGATATATTTTGGCACGCTCTTCTGGTGTGCTGGCGGTATAGGCGGTTTTTAGCAAGTCGTCATATTCCTTGCTAGAATATGCCCCATAGTTGCCTGAGCCTTTGGTTTTCATGACGTTTAGGAATGTGGCAGGGTCGTTGTAGTCGCCACACCATGCCGCACGAGCCATTTGATGTTCGTGGTTACGGCGAGTGGCAAGGTAGGATTTCCACTCTTGGTTGTGTAGGTCAATTTTGATGGTATCACCAAGGGCTTCGTGCCATAAGGACTGGGCTGCCACCGCTACTTTTTTGTGGTTTTCGCTGGTGTTGTACAAAAGTTCAAATTTTAAAGGGTTTTGTTCGTTGTAGCCTGCATCTGCCAGCAGTTGTTTGGCTTTGGCAATGCGAGCGGTTTTGTCAAGTTTTTGCCAATCTGGGGTGTAGTTGGGATTATTAGCGGTAACTTTTGGGGTCATCTGATAAGCAGGAATCTCACCACGAGCCGCCACTTTTTCGGCAATTAACTCTCTGTCTAAGGTCAGGGTCATCGCACGGCGAACACGCACATCATCAAAGGGTGGTTTATTGACGTTCATTTCATAATAATACGAGCAAAATGATGGCGAGGTTTTTACCTCATTTTTGTCAGCTTTGGCAAGAACCTCGCTTGGAATGTCGGTATAAGTAATGTCAATCTCACCTGCTTGATAACGGGTGTAGTCTGTATGCCCAGAATCCACCGCAAGTAGGACAAGATTTGGGATGGCAACTTTATCAGCATCATAATAATGAGGGTTTTTGGCAAGGGCGATTTTCTCGCCCATGATGCGTTCTTTGATGATATAAGGGCCATTGACCACGATATTTTCAATTTTTGACCAATCATCGCCTAATTTTTCCACCACATTTTTTGGAACAGGACGCATGGCGGTGTAGGTGAGCATGTCAGGCAAAAACGCCACAGGCTCGGATAGAGTAATCTCAACGGTCTTATCATCAATGGCTTTCACGCCAAGCTCGTTGGGGGCTTTTTTGCCTTCGATGATGTCGCTTGCATTCAAAAACTTAGCATCTGCCACATAGTTGGCAAAATTGGCGGCTGTCTTAGGGTCTACCATACGCTGAAAGCTAAACACAAAGTCATGAGCGGTGATGGGTTCGCCGTTTGACCATTTGGCATCACGCAGTTTGAATGTCCATACCTTGTTGTCGGCACTCTCCCAACTTTTGGCAATGCCAGGTTCAATATTGCCATCAGCATCTGTACTGACCAGTCCCACAAACTGCTGACGAGCAAGCCCTGATTCGGGTACGCCCCCTGTTTTGTGGGGGTCAAGTGAACCGACTTCGGCACCGTTGTTGATAACCAGCGTATCACGGTCGGATTTTGGGGTGGTGGTGTCCGCCTTGGTCTCGCTTGTTTTGTCGGCGGTGTCGCTTGTTTGGGCTTGGTTTTGGGGTTGACTGCACGCCCCAAAAAATAGTGGTAAGCACACAGGCAAGGCAAGAGCCAAGGACTTTTTGGAAAATTTAAAGGATTGATAGGTCATGTCATTTCCATCATGATGTATGTGATATCTATTAACGTGTTAGTTAATGTATTGATGTGTTAATGTGTTCTATTATCAAGGATTTTTATGCAAAGCCTAAATTCCATTATGACATATCATCCCATTGTTTTGGCATATAAAATGGTTTGACCTAAAAGGTTGTGCATTGACGCAATTTCACAAACATGACGTTTATGAAAAAACTACCATAAACAGCATGTCAAAGCAAATCAGATATGTTCAAATCTGGCATTTTAAAACCATAAAATCTTTGTTATAATGCTACTGACTTGACGGAGTGCAACCCAAAGTTGCCGAGATTGTGGTTGAACCACAAAATCCGTTGAACCTGATGCGGTTCGTACCGCCGTAGGAAATCAAGTTTTCAAAATCTTATCTGTGATTGATTTTTGTCAAGCTCTCTTTGTCATCATAAGCATTTTGATGGCTTGATTTGTTTATTAGCCATTTAACAAGGACATGATGATGAGCTGGGAGGCTTGGGCTGTCGGGTCTGGTCATTTTAGTTAGAAAGGTTTTGCTGCAACAACTGCTGGAGGTGCCGCTGTTGGTGCAATAATTGGTCCTATGGGAATTGGGAGATATTACACTGCAGCGAGGGTAGCTGGTGCATCAGGTTTTTTAGCTTCTAGAGCTAATAAATAGTGATGGTATTCAATAGCATTCTTTTGTGGTATCTATTTATCATAACAGTAAGTTTCTTTGCTGTTATGATAAGACTCACTGCCATTGATATTTTAAAAACATCTTTTTCAAAAGTTGAGGTTTATTTTAATAAGAATAAATCTCAACTTACACAGAGATGGTTAACTTAAATAATGTTAAATCTTTTTATCTTATATAGTTGCATTAGTAGTTTTTTGATGTCCTATGTTTTTTATTCATCTCGTAGAAAGATAACGACAAATATAACGGCATATTTAATAAACTTATGTGCTACCGTATTGTTATCAATCTCTTTAGCAATCATAGTAAATGAATTGGATATTAAATATTTTTTATTTTTAATAATATTGTTACTTTTTATTTTTTATATTTCTTATGTTTTATTAAAAAGAATCTCATAAATAAGCTGTAATAGGGGGTTCATTTGGTGCAGCGGGAGCAGTAGCAGGTGGAGGAATGACTGCAGGAGCTAATATTTGGCGTTTTAATAGTCTTGCATTGAATTCTGGAGTAAATGCAGCTTGGAGACGATAATAAAAATTATCACATTTTTCTAAATAAAATTATATTTTAAGAGTGTTGAACAGTAATTTTTCAACACTCATTACTTATGCTTTAAATAGAGATTAAAACTGTGCTTGAAATAATAACATCAGTATTAGAAGCTTTGAGTGGTTATATTGGAGGCAGAATTTTTAAGGATAAAAAATATACCTATAAAAAAATAATTATATCATCTTTTGTGGTGTCAATCCTTTTTTTCTTCGCACATTCTTGTTATGAATTTTTATTTGGGCAAAAAGAGTTTATAAAACTTAGTTTTATAATATCTTTAATATTATTTATTGTAATTTTACTTATGCTTTTACTTTTGAAAAGTATGAATGATTTTAAAAAATAGATTTTGAGTAAAATAATATGAATAATTTATTCTTTTATATTTTTTTATCGTTATTTGCATTTCAACATCTGTTTACACTTCCTATGCTTCTTCTTTTCATCTAAATCCACAAATACTCAAAACCCAAAATATTACCATTCAGTCATGGAAAGAAAAGAAGGATAGCAATCTTATTAAGCAAGACCTAGACCATTCTTGTGGGGCATCATCGCTTGCCACCATCTTAACTTATTTTTATCAAAAGCCCACTTCTGAACGCCAAATACTAGATGACATGGCTCTATCTGATGTGATGGCTTCTTTTAACGATTTGGCGATTGTTAGTCAAAAATATGGATTTGTCGCCAAAGGTTTTACTACCAATTACGACACCTTATCAAAATTAAAAATCCCTGCCATCGTTTATCTTAATCACAAGAGAAGCGACCATTTTAGCGTTGTGCGTGCTATTGATAATGACAGGGTTTATTTGGCAGATTCAAGTTGGGGTAATCGAGTATTAGGCAAAAAACAATTTGAACAAATGTGGCATACCAACAATGACCCAAACTTACAAGGAAAGGTTTTATTGATACTGCCTAGCAATGAACAACAAAAACAGTCATCTGACACTAATTTTGTCAAGATACAAGACACGCAAAAGTTGTTACGAGAATCCCCTGTGCTATTTCGAGACTTTTTATAGATAACCAATATTTGCATTTGTGATTAAAGCCTAAATAACCAATCCTTTGGCTTAACGTCCAGCCAGTTTATGGACTTGGTGCTAAAATAGGTGGCAGATACAGGCAATTCGTCAGGGTCTTTTGGGCTACTAAAATGATTTGATTTTAAATCGCTTGGGTTGTCAAGCGTTGAAAGGTCAATAGCCAGCTTGTGCAAGTTTTGTTATAATCTTTGGCTTATGCCTGTTTGGTTTTGTGCCTACTTCTCAGTTCAGTGTTTTGAATGGTTTTTTTTAAGTGGGCAATGTGATTTTATTCGTTTTTTATTTCCGTTTTTTTGTCTTGTGGTGATATGATTGGAGATGCCTAAAAATCCATCAATCAGCAAGTAGCAATCAGTAAGCATCAATCAACAAGCATATTCTTAATAAATAGATTTTTAATCAAGGTACTAAGGCA
>ERZ1023396.15-NODE-15-length-150502-cov-133.093382_pt1 | contig 150502 bp, 150 predicted proteins | sample MGYA00380504_ERZ1023396 | MGnify/ENA primary metagenome ERZ1023396 (study PRJEB33173, sample SAMEA4830410) | metagenome | study: EMG produced TPA metagenomics assembly of the PRJEB25223 data set...
AATCAATCAATCAATCAATCAATCAATCAATCAATCAATCAATCAATCAATCAAAGTCTGTCATTATTGCAGGTAATGGAACAAGTTTAAAATCAATTGACTATAGTTTATTACCTAAAGATTATGATGTTTTCCGTTGCAATCAATTTTATTTTGAAGATCATTATTTTCTTGGCAAGAAAATAAAAAAAGTATTTTTTAATTGTTCTGTAATTTTTGAACAATACTATACTTTTATGCAATTAATTAAAAATAATGAATATAAATATGAATATACTGATATTATCTTAGCATCTTTTCTGAATTTAGGGGATTCAACATTAAAGAAAATCCAGCATTTAGAAAAATTACTGCCACAAATTGATCTTGGTCATTGCTATTTGAAAAAACTACGAGCTTTTAATGCTCATTTACAATATCACGAATTATATGAAAATAAGAGAATTACATCAGGCGTTTATATGTGTGCAGTGGCGACTGCAATGGGTTATAAAGATCTTTATTTAACAGGTATTGATTTTTATCAAGAAAAAGGGAATCCTTACGCATTTCATCATCAAAAAGAAAATATTATTAAATTATTACCTTCTTTTTCACAAAATAAAAGTCAAAGCGATATCCATTCTATGGAATATGATTTAAATGCACTTTATTTTTTACAAAAACATTATGGAGTAAATATTTACTGTATTTCGCCAGAAAGTCCTCTATGTAATTACTTTCCTTTATCACCATTGAATAACCCAATTGCTTTTATTCCCGAAGAAAAGAAAAATTACACACAAGATATTTTAATTCCGCCGAAGTTTGTATATAAAAAAATTGGTATATATTCCAAACCAAGAATTTACCAAAATCTGATTTTTCGGTTGTTCTGGGATATATTACGTTTACCTAATGATATAAAACACGCCTTAAAATCAAGAAAATGGGATTAGATAACCTTATATCACACAACTAATGGACATAGCCCTAAATATGAGAGGTTATCTTACTCGCTACAACAATACTTTTTAGCAACAGGTTTTTTATTTTATTGAAAATCACCATTCTTACCACACAAAATAGTGATATAATTTTTTAGTCTCAATAATTAACAAGGAAATCATTATGGCCATTTTAGTGACGGGTGGCGCTGGTTATATCGGTTCTCACACAGTTGTAGAATTATTAAATGCTGGCAAAGAGGTGGTGGTATTAGATAATCTTTGCAATTCATCGCCAAAATCCCTTGAGCGTGTAAAACAAATTACAGGCAAAGAAGCAAAGTTTTATGAAGGCGATATTTTAGATCGTGCTTTGTTACAAAAAATTTTTGCAGAAAATGAGATTAGCTCTGTTATTCATTTTGCAGGGTTAAAAGCCGTAGGGGAAAGTGTTCAAAAGCCGACAGAATATTACATGAACAATGTCGCTGGCACCCTTGTATTAATTCAAGAAATGAAAAAAGCAGGTGTTTGGAACTTTGTATTTAGTTCATCTGCAACGGTTTACGGCGATCCAAAAATTATTCCAATTACAGAGGATTGTGAGGTCGGCGGTACAACCAACCCTTATGGTACATCTAAATATATGGTTGAGCAGATTTTACGCGATACAGCAAAAGCGGAACCAAAATTTAGCATGACTATCTTGCGTTATTTTAATCCAGTTGGGGCGCATGAAAGTGGCTTGATTGGTGAAGATCCAAATGGTATTCCAAATAATTTATTACCTTATATTAGCCAAGTTGCTATCGGTAAATTAGCACAACTTTCTGTATTTGGTAGTGATTACGACACTCATGATGGAACAGGTGTGCGTGATTATATTCATGTAGTGGATTTAGCTGTGGGGCATTTAAAAGCGCTTCAACGTCATGAAAATGACGCTGGCTTACATATTTATAACCTTGGTACGGGCCATGGTTATTCCGTATTAGATATGGTAAAAGCCTTTGAAAAAGCCAACAATATTACAATTGCATATAAACTTGTAGAACGCCGCTCTGGCGATATTGCCACTTGCTATTCTGATCCTAGTTTAGCGGTAAAAGAGCTTGGTTGGGTGGCAGAACGTGGTCTTGAAAAAATGATGCAAGACACGTGGAACTGGCAGAAAAATAATCCAAAAGGGTATAGAGATTAATATTCTCTAATATTTGTTTTTCTTTTTTAGGAAGAAGAATGCTAAACATTAGGGGAATGATTAAAAATCCCCTAATTTTTACAAAAATCCTTTAATTGAAAGGCGAAATTTCTAAAATACAACTAAAATTAACCGCACTTTATGTCAAATTCCCTTTCTTCTCAAATTTTTACGCGCAAGATGTTAATTTGTGCCTTCACAGGTTTTAATTCTGGTTTGCCATTATTTGTATTGTCGCAAATGTTGCCTGTTTGGCTGACAGATAAACATCTTTCAATTGAGCTTATTGGTGCAGTAACGGGTGTGATGTTGCCTTATGGGTTAAAATTTTTGTGGGCACCATTATTGGATCGTTATTTCCCGAGTTTTTTAGGGCGTCGTCGTAGCTGGATGCTGCTTTCACAAGTGGCATTATTGATTTTACTTTACATCATTAGCCTGTTTGATCCGCTCACACAACTGGGTACAGTAGCAAATATTGCGTTGCTTATCGCCTTTTTTTCAGCTACACAAGATATCGTGTTGGATGCGTATCGTCGTGAAATTTTGAGTGATCATGAATTAGGTTTAGGAAACACTATTCATATTAATGCTTATCGAATTGCGGGATTAATTCCAGGTGGATTATCGCTATATTTGGCGGCGATTTATCCTTGGGAAACCGTCTTTTTATGGACCGCACTTTGTATGTTAGCAGGCATCTTCATGACACTATTTTTAGCCAAAGAGCCGAAAATCAACGTGCAACAATCTAATCAGCCGTTCTATCAAGCGTTTTGGATTCCATTACAAGAATTTTTCCAGCGTAAGGGCGTCATTCAGGCTATCGGTTTTTTACTATTTTTGTTTTTGTATAAGTTTGGGGATTCTTTTGCCACAACGTTACAAACCAAATTTATTTATGACATGGGATTTAGCAAAGAGGATATTGCTATTGTTGTAAAAAGTACCGCACTTTGGTCAAGCATTTTATCTGGGCTTGCTGGTGGTATGATAATGCTAAAACTGGGTATTAATCGTGCATTGTGGCTATTTGGGCTTGTACAAATGGTAACAATTGGTGGGTTTATTTGGTTGTCTGCTTTCGGTCATTTTGATGTTATTACATCTGCCGAGTTATGGAAACTAGGTGTTGTGATTGCAGCAGAATATATCGGCGTTGGACTTGGTACCGCAGCTTTTGTGGCTTTTATGGCACGTGAGAGTAATCCTCTTTATACTGCAACACAGCTTGCACTTTTTACAAGCCTTTCAGCTTTGCCTAGTAAAGTTTTGGGTATACTTTCTGGTTATGTTGTGGGAGCAGTGGGGTATTATCAGTATTTTTGGTTTTGTTTATTTTTAGCGATTCCTGGCATGCTTTGTTTATTTTGGGTAGCACCTTGGAAGCAAAAAAATAATAAGACCAGCTCAGTATAAAAGTGCGGTAAAAATTATAAAAAATTTGACCGCACTATGCTTTATCAGTATCTTAATCACGTTTTGTATTAATGGAGATTTTTTATGAAAATTATTCTTTTAGGTGCACCGGGTGCAGGTAAAGGCACTCAAGCACAATTTATTATGAACAAATTTGGTATCCCGCAAATTTCAACTGGTGATATGTTCCGTGCTGCAATCAAAGCGGGGACTGAACTTGGCAAACAAGCTAAAGCATTAATGGATGAAGGTAAATTAGTGCCAGATGAATTAACCGTTGCCCTTGTAAAAGATCGTATTGCTCAAGCTGACTGCACAAATGGTTTCTTGTTAGATGGTTTCCCTCGTACTATTCCACAAGCGGATGCACTGAAAGATTCAGGTGTTAAAATTGACTTTGTTTTAGAATTTGATGTGCCAGACGAAGTGATTGTTGAACGTATGAGTGGCCGTCGCGTACACCAAGCGTCTGGTCGTTCTTACCATATCGTTTATAATCCACCAAAAGTGGAAGGTAAGGATGATGTAACAGGCGAAGATTTAATTATTCGTGCAGACGATAAACCAGAAACTGTATTAGATCGTTTAGCCGTATATCATAAACAAACTAGCCCATTAATTGATTATTACCAAGCAGAAGCGAAAGCGGGGAATACTCAATATTTCCGTTTAGACGGTACACAAAAAGTGGAAGAAGTTAGCCAAGAGTTAGATAAAATCTTAGGCTAAAAATAATCTAAAAATTAACCGCACTTTAGAAAATATAATTAATCTGCACCTTAAAGGCTGAATAAATCAGCGAATTAAAGTGCAGATTTTTTTATAAACTACCCAAATTTATAATAGGCTGAAAAAAGTGCGGTATTTTTTCAGCCTATTTCTAGAAAATCACTTCTCGTCTTTGAAGCCTGACTCAACGCCACTCATATCAGGTAATTGGTGTGCAATACCTTTGTGACAGTCGATACAAGTTTTACCTTCAGTTTTCATTTTTTGGTGCATACGTGCCGCCACAGAACGTTGATCATTGAAGTTCATACGATCTACATTATGACAATTACGACATTCTTTAGAATCGTTAGCTTTCATACGCGCCCATTCATTTTGAGCCATTTCTAAACGATGCGCATTGAATTTTTCTAAGGTATCCACTTTTCCAGTATAGTGCGCATATACTTCTTTAGCTGCAATAATTTTACGTTTCATTTTTGCACCAAATTCGTGTGGTACGTGACAATCTGGACAACTTGCCCCCACACCAGTACGAGTTTGATAATGCACGCTATGTAAATATTCTGGATAAGCATCTTGCATATGGCAGCTTGCACAGAACTGTTCAGTGTTGGTTTTTTCTAAACCATAGTTAAAACCAACCCAAGAAAGAATACCGCCAATAGCCGATAAGATAATAATTGTACCTATCGCCATACGGCTTGGTTTTCTAAACCATTGCCAGAAACGCTTTAAGATATTTGGTTTTTTCTCAGACATATAGACCTCTTAAATTAGTTTCCGTAACCTTTCATCGGTTTGAAATCATTTGGAACAATAGGATCTACGTTTGCTTGAGAAACGTGACATTGTAAACAGAAATAACGACGTGGCGATGAACTTGAACCTACTTTTCCATCACGATCCATAAAGTGAGTTGGGCTGATTCGAGTTGCACCGCTCAAACGAGAATTTTCTGGGCTGTGGCAATTTAAACATTGATTTACATTTTTTGTCACTTGATAGTTTGCCACACTATGTGGAACCATTGGAGGCTGATTTACATAGTTCAATGCGGGTAATTCGCCTTGACGCGGTGCATTATGAAATGCGGGTGGAATATTTTCTGCCGCTTGAGTTAAATCTTTTCCCACTGCTGGTGCATCAGATGCCATCAGTGAGCCAGCAAAAAGTGCGGTAAATAATCCCGCTAAAATTTTAGATACCTGTTTAGTCATATTAATCACTCCCCTGAATGATCGAATCTGGTCGAAAATTTAAAAACTTTTTCAGCGCAAACGTCAATACAACGTCCGCAGCTGATGCAATCTTTGGAAAGCACTAGTAGGCTTTCGTCTTTTTTTCCGTGTAAAGGCGAACGTAACACTTGGGCTTCGGGACAAACATTGTAACAATCCATACAATTATCGCATTTAGCACGATCAATCACTTTAATACGGATTAAACTTTTTGCACCAATCACACCATAAGCAGCACCAATTGGGCAAAGATGTCCACACCAGCCGTGTTCAGCAATCAATAAATCAAAAAGAAAAATAACAAGTAATAACCAGCCTGTTGCACCAAAACCAAATACAAAGGCGCGACCAAGAGCAGCCACTGGATTAACCCACTCCCAAAGCAACATTCCGCTGACACTACTGCCTAGTAAAATAAGCACAAGAATACCATAACGTAAACCGCGCGAAATTTTTGCTGTTTGGCGAATGCCTAACTTACGGCGAAGCCACGCAGCACAGTCAGTCACAACATTTAGTGGGCATACCCAACCACAAAATACTTTACTGCCGAGTATTGCGTAAAATAACACAATAATTGCAGCACCAATTAAAGTGAGAGCATCTGGTAAATGTCTTGCAGCCAAGCTTTCAGCGGTAATTAGAGGATCACTTAGTGGAATAGTATCGAGTAATAAACTACCACTATAATTGCCTTTTAAAATCCACACGCCAAAATAAGGACCACTCAAAAACATCGCAAGAATGCTGAGTTGGCTTAATCGACGCCAAAACAAAAAGCGGTTTGCATACCACCAGCCCCATTTTTCTCGAGCCTCTTTCCCTGCAAATTTTGGTGCATTTGCCATTATTTTCCGCCCCCTAAAATTGGTGCGAGCACGGGTTCTGCTGGTTCAGGAATTACAGTTGTTCCTTCTGGTGTTCGAGTTGGCAATGAAATCATATCTTTAGGTGCAAGAGAATGGCCAGCTTTCGCTTTTTCTTCCCAGCCCAAACGATAATGTTTACCTAACATACCTTTTGCCAGATCCATTGGTAAAATCTTAATCGCTGCTTCTTCTAACACACAAGCTTGCTCACATTTTCCACATCCTGTGCATGCATCAGAATGTACTGTTGGAATAAATAAGGCATGCTTATCAGAACGTGGATTATGTTGCGTTTCCAATGTAATCGCTTTATCGATTAATGGACACACTCGATAACAAACATCACAACGTAATCCTTGATAATTTAAGCAAGTTTCGTGATCTAACAGTACTGACAGCCCCATACGCGATTCATTAATATCTGTTGCTTGACGATCTAATGCACCACTAGGACAGGCTTTTGCACAAGGAATATCAGGACACATTTCACAAGGTTTATCACGCGCAATAAAATACGGCGTTCCCGCTTCTACTGGCGATAATAAAGAGGCTAAATGCAGCATGTCATAAGGACAGGCTTGAACACATTGTCCGCAACGAATACAAGCGGCAGAAAACGCTTTCGCATCTTGCAAAGCAAATGGAGGGCGTAATGGCACACCTTCGCGCGCAAGACTTTGATTTTGCTGCAATCCCAACAAAATCCCAACGCCAGCTAAACCACCCGCAGTACGGGTTGCTTCTTTAAGAAATTTTCTACGTTCAGGATTAAGGGCGGGTTTCTTCATTTTCTTTTTAGATTTTAACCGCACTTTCATCTTCCTCTTTTATTGATGGGAGAAATAAAATGCGGTTGATTTTTACATGGTTTTTACGCAGCCTTTTCCACTTTTACCGCACATTTTTTGAAGTCGGTTTCTTTTGAAATTGGGTCTGTCGCATCTAGTGTTAAGCTATTTGCAAGCTGACCTGCATCAAAGAAAGTGGTAAATACTAAGCCACGAGGTGGTTTATTACGTCCGCGAGTATCTAAATAAGAAATCATTTCGCCTCGACGAGATGAAATCTTAATTTTATCGCCATGACGTAAACCACGTGCTTGTGCATCTAATGGGTGCATCCATACTAAATTATTTGGAAATGCGCGATGCAATTCTGGTACACGGCGTGTCATTGTCCCCGTATGCCAATGTTCAAGAACACGACCTGTTGATAACCATAAATCGTATTCATTATCGGGTGACTCAGCTGGTGGTTCATAAGGCACCGCAAGAATAATCGCTTTCTTATCAGGATAACCGTAGAAAGCCACGCCTTCCCCTTCTTTAACATACGGATCATAGCCTTCACGGTAACGCCATAAGGTTTCTTTACCCTCCACAACTGGCCAACGTAAACCACGCGCTTTATGATACATATCAAATGGAGCTAAATCGTGACCGTGACCGCGACCAAATTCAGCGTATTCTTCAAATAAACCTTTGTGAACGTAGTAACCAAAATATTCTGATTCGTCGTTTAATTGGCCTTCAGCAAGTTCGCTCAATGGGAATTTATCTACTTGACCATTTTTGAAAAGCACTTCATATAAAGTTTTACCTCTATATTCAGGCATTTGTGCAAGTAAGTCTTCTGTCCACATTTCATCCGTCGTAAAGTATTTTGCGAACTCCATTAATTGCCATAAGTCTGATTTTGCTTCGCCCGGTGCTTTGACTTGCTGACGCCAGAATTGGGTACGACGTTCTGCATTGCCGTAAGCCCCTTCTTTTTCCACCCACATTGCCGTTGGAAGAATTAAGTCAGCAGAAAGTGCGGATACAGTTGGGTAAGGATCTGAAACAATCACGAAGTTGCCTTCTTTACGCCAGCCTGGCAAACGCTCTTGATTAATGTTTGGCCCTGCTTGCATATTATTGTTACACATTTGCCATAACACATTCATTTGGCCATCATTCATCGCACGGTCTTGTGCAATTGTGTGTAACCCCACTTTTTCAGAAACCGTCCCCTTTGGTAATTTCCAAATACGTTCAGCAATTTCACGGTGTTTCGGATTAGTTACCACTAAGTCGGCAGGTAAACGATGAGGGAATGAACCTACTTCACGCGCCGTACCACAAGCAGAAGGCTGACCAGTTAATGAAAATGGCCCACAACCTGGGATTGAAATTTTTCCAGTAAGTAAATGAATATTGTAGATTAATTGGTTTACCCACACACCACGTGTATGTTGGTTAAAGCCCATTGTCCAGTAGGAAACCACTTTCTTCGTTGGATCAGCATAAAGTTTCGCTAAAGTTTCTAACTGGACTTTATCTAACCCAGACATTTTCGATACTTTTTCCACTGTATATTCTGATACAAGTTGCTTTAATTCTTCAAAAGAAGAATCGTGCATTTTCCCAGCTGTTGCACGATTCGTGTCTTTTTCTAATGGATGCTCTGGACGTAAACCATAGCCAATATTCGTTTCTCCGCGTTTAAATTTGGTATGTTTATTAACAAAATCCCAATTAATCGCATTATTTTGAATAAGATAATTGATGATGTAGTTCATAATTGCCAAATCAGTTTGCGGTGTAAATATCAAACCGTGATCGGCAAGTTCAAAACTACGATGTTCGTAAGTAGAAAGCACAGTAACACGAACATCAGGATTAGAAATACGGCGATCAGTAATACGCGACCACAAAATTGGGTGCATTTCCGCCATATTTGAGCCCCAAAGAACAAAAGCATCTGCCTGTTCAATATCATCATAACAACCCATTGGTTCATCCATACCAAAAGTACGCATAAACGCAACTGCCGCCGACGCCATACAGTGACGCGCATTCGGGTCTACGTTGTTAGAACGGAAACCAGCTTTCCAAAGTTTGTTCTTCGCATAGCCTTCCCAAATGGTAGACTGACCAGAACTAAACATACCTACTGCATTTTGACCGTTCTTTTTGAACGCTTCTTTGAATTTTTCAGCCATTGTTTTGAACGCAAAATCCCAAGAAACTGGCGTAAAATCGCCGTTCTTATCAAATTTTCCGTTTGTCATACGTAAAAGCGGCTGCGTTAAACGGTCTTTACCGTACATAATTTTCGGTAAGAAGTAACCTTTAATACAGTTTAAACCACGGTTTACTTCTGCATCAGGATCGCCTTGAGATGCCACAACACGTCCATCTTTAGTACCAACTAATACTGCACAACCGGTACCACAGAAACGACATACTGCTTTGTCCCATTTAATTTCGGATTCAGCCGCAACCACATTTTTGACTGGGATGGTTAGCCCCGCTGCCGTTGCGGCTGCCATAGCCGCATTGGCTTTCATAAAGTCTCGACGACTTAAATTCATCGCGTTTTCCCCCACGTTAAACGTTTGATTTTAAAATTATTTATTTTGTTCATTTTGCTCGTGATACACCAACGATACATTAATCACACCGTCGATATCTTTCACACTTTCCATTTTTTCAAGCAAGAGATGCTGATCGTGCGATTGCATTACCACCACAAATTTTCCAAGTTTTTCATCAAAAGTCGGAATTTCAGTATGCTCAATCGCTAAAAGTGCGGTTTGAATTGCTGATAATTTTTTTGGATTACCTTGCACGATCAATCCAACAACGTGCCAATCCCTCGCATTTTCTAATATTAAATTTGTATTATTCATTTTGTTTTAGATCATTCATTGTTATTGCATTCACGGGGCAGCCTTGTACACAAGCCCCACAGCCATTACAAGCATCGAAATTAACTAAAGGTTGTGCTACGCCACCCATTTGTAATTTGAAACGAATCGCATTAGCTGGACAATTATCTTGGCAAGTTCGGCATTCAATACGGTGCAATGTTAAACAAGCTACGCTAATGTCGATTTTATGTGACCAAGGTAACTGGTCACGAGGATAAAAAATAGGCTGTTTACAGGCATCTACACATTTCCCACAAAAAGTACATTCGCCATTATCAAAGCACACTTCAGGAAAACCAGCATCGCCCTTTACCAAAATATTGGTTTCACAGACAGAAAGACAGTCGCCACAGCACGTACATTGCGCTACAAAAATAGAATTTTCCACAGACCAAGGCGGTCTAATACCCACAAAATTCTGTTTTTGATTATTTTCTAAACAGCTCAATGTTGAAAATTTACCGCGTAAAAATTGTCTGCGAGGTAAATTTTCAACGGTCATAATGTCTTTAAAATATTTCTGAATGCTTCTGTAGACGAAGGATTATGTGTTTACGATGAATGAATGAGAACAACCCAAAATAGGTAGTTTGTCAATTATTTGAACTTTATTTGTTATAGATCAAAAAATCTAAGGTTTAATGAATTTTGCAAGGGATTAAAACAAAACAGCATAGCAATTTTTGTTATGCTGCTTTCAATTTAGATTATTCTACTTTTGTTGGATATTCCCACCAAATATCAAATAATTCGCTTACTTCAATTTGTTGCAAACCATTTGTTTCTAACCATTTTTTCACAGTTTCACGGTGGCTTTCATCGCATTTGCCAATTTTTTCTAGGCAAACTAAACCTTCCCAATGTAAATAACCGCTACCTTCATAAGCTAATCCATTTGGTTGAATCACTTCGTTAATAAAACGATCAACGGTTTCATCTACAGTTTCAATCGCAGTGCCTTCTGCAAATTGGAAATTTACAAGAAAACCCAGTTCTTGAAATTCCGCGAGATGAAGTTTTTTGCGTTGGCGTTGATTGTAAGATTTAGACATTGTATTTCTCCTATTAAGGTTATATTTGAAGGCATATTCTATATTAAATTCATCAATTAGGCATCGAGTTTGCCTAAAACTGATTTATTTCTTCACAAAATATAAATCCCAAACACCATGTCCAAGTTTGTAACCTCTGGCTTCAAATTTAGTTAAAGGTCTAAAATCTGGTCTTGGAATATAATCACCATTTTTCGAGGTGTTCACTAAATCGGTGTTTGCGCTTAATACTTCTAGCATTTGCTCTGCATAATTTTCCCAATCTGTCGCCATATGGATAAAACCATTTCCACCTAATTTTTGTACAACTTGTGCCACAAAGTGCGGTTGAACAATACGACGTTTATGATGCTTTGCTTTATGCCAAGGATCGGGGAAAAATAATTGCAAACCGCCAAGCGCACCATCAGCAATACTGTCACGTAAAATTTCCGTTGCATCGTGGCAAATCACGCGTAAATTCGTTACGCCTTTTTCCACTGCATAAGCAATACAAGCACCAACGCCAGGAGTATGAACTTCAATGCCAAGGTAATTTTTGTCAGGATTAGCAAAAGCCATATCCACGAGCGATTTTCCCATTCCAAAGCCAATTTCTAATACAACTGGATTATCATTGCCATAAATCTTAGCAAAATCAAAAGGTTCCGTTTGGTAATCTAAACCAAGTGTTCCCCAGTTATCATTCATCATATTTCTTTGAAATTCGCTCAAACGACCTGTACGGAGCACAAAACTACGGACTTTGCGCTTATAGCGACCATCTTCGGTAAATTCTGCGGTTTCAACGGTTTTACGTTTTTGATCAGCAAAAGTTTGTGTCATAAAAATCTTGTTCGTGAAAAAAATTGGCGGCGATTATACCAATTTTTCTCGTATAATAGGGCAAATTTTTTCCCAAGGTTGATTATGAAAATTGTCCGAGTGGCACTGGCTGTGCCGCTTCCTCGTTTATTTGATTATTTCGTCCCCGATGATGTTTCATTACAAATCGGTATGCGTGTTTTTGTGCCTTTTGGCACCCAAAAACGTGTCGCCATTGTGGCTGATTTTCCGACAAAATCGGACGTGCCAGAGGATAAATTCAAGGCTATTCTTCAACCATTGGATTTAGCCCCACTTTTTACGCCCATTTATTGGGATTGGCTTCATTGGGCAGCAAATTATTATCAAGCGGGATTAGGCGATGTGTTATTTCAAGCCTTGCCTGTGAAATTGCGTAACGGCGAAAGTGCGGTGAAAAATGACCGCACTTTTTGGCGAATTACGGATGCGGGGAAAAATGCCCTTGAACAAGGCGAATTAAAACGCTCGAAAAAGCAAGCTGAAGCCCTACAATGCTTATCTGAAACTGATCTTGAAAAAGGCAATAATAATTTTTCCTCTGCCATTTGGTCTGCCTTAAAAGCCAAAGGGTTTATTGAAGAAATTACTATCCAAACAAATCCCCTAAGCTGGCAACAAAGATTAGGCAATAACCCAATTGTCAATGCTGAAAATCGTTTAACCTTAAATAAGCAGCAAGCCTTAGCCTTCAGCCAACTGCTCTTCCATTCTGGTTTCAATGTATGGCTGCTCGATGGCGTGACTGGTTCAGGTAAAACAGAAATTTATCTGCAGTATATTGAAGAAATTTTAAAATCGGGTAAGCAAGTATTAGTGCTTGTACCTGAAATCGGGCTAACACCTCAAACGGTGCAACGTTTCAAAGCTCGTTTCAATGTAGAAATTGATGTACTGCATTCTAATTTAACCGATACGCAACGGCTTTATGTATGGGATCGCGCCCGCTCTGGACAAAGTGCTATTGTGATTGGCACGAGATCGGCATTGTTCACGCAATTTTCTAATCTTGGTGCAATTATTTTGGACGAAGAACAGGACGCGTCTTACAAACAGCAAGACAGTTGGCGTTACCATGCGCGAGACTTGGCGATTGTGCTGGCTCAAAAACTAAATATTGCGGTATTAATGGGCTCCGCCACGCCAAGTTTAGAAAGTATTAATAATGTACAAAACGGCAAATACCAACATTTAGTTTTATCAAAAAGAGCGGGGAATTCTACCGCACTTCGTCATTTCGTTATTGATTTAAAAAATCAAAACATACAAAACGGGCTTTCAAAACCCTTATTGGAACGGATGAAAGCTCACCTAGAAAAAGGCAATCAAGTGTTGCTTTTCTTAAATCGTCGTGGCTTTGCCCCCGTATTGCTTTGCCATGAATGTGGTTGGATCGCACAATGCCCTCATTGTGAAAAACCTTATACCTATCATCAGCATCAAAATGTATTGCGTTGTCATCATTGTGGTGCGCAAAAAACTATTCCTCGCCAATGTGGCGATTGCGGTTCTACCTATTTAGTTACTACTGGTCTCGGCACAGAACAATTAGAAGAAACCTTGAAAACGCTATTTCCTCATTATTCTGTAGCACGAATCGACCGCGATAGCACGGTGCGTAAAGGAAAATTGGAGAGTTATTTAGAAGATATTCAACAAGGCAAAAGCCAAATTTTGATTGGCACACAAATGCTCGCGAAAGGACATCATTTCCCGAATGTTACTCTCGTTGCCTTAGTGAATGTAGATAGTGCATTATTTTCACTGGATTTTCGTGCAGAAGAACGTTTAGCTCAACTTTATATTCAAGTTGCTGGACGTGCAGGACGTGCCGATAAACAAGGTGAAGTGGTGCTACAAACACATTATCCTGATCATCCTTTGCTTACCACTTTATTGGCAAATGGCTACCAAGCTTTTGCAAAAGAAACCTTACAATTACGCCATTCAATGGGATTGCCGCCTTTTACTTTTCAGGCGTTATTCAAAGCACAGGCTCGACATTCTGATCTTGCAGAAAATTGCTTAAGCCAAATTGCAGATTTTTTTCAATCGAAGCAAATTACGGGATTACAAATGCTTGGTCCAATGCCTGCACCGTTCAGCAAAAAAGCAGGGCAATATCGCTGGCAGTTATTATTGCAGCATCCATCAAGAATGACGTTGCAAAAAGCATTAAGAGAATATCAACAAGCCGAACTAGAAAAAAACAGCCAAGTGCGGTTAATTTTGGATGTTGATCCGCAAGACTTATCATAAAAAACGCGGTTAAAATTCACCGCACTTTTATCTCTAAAATCTATTTGAAATCTTCGACATCTCCTAATAGACAGGCATATTTCGCCGTATTGGGGCTGGACTCCAAGGCAATTTTTAATGCCATCGTCAAAGGAACAGACAGTAGCATTCCCACGGTTCCAAGCAGCCATCCCCAAAACAATAATGAAAGAAACACCACTAAAGTTGAAAGCCCTAATCGTTGCCCCATCATTTTAGGTTCAATAATGTTACCGACAACCATATTAATCGCAATAACACCGACTGCCACGCCAAAGCCAACACCAAAACCATTCAGTAATAAGGCTTGCACAATAATTGGAATAGCCGCAATGATAGAACCAATATTCGGAATATAATTCAACAAGAAACTCAAGGTTGCCCACAAAATGGCATATTGAACCCCACAGGCTTCCAACAAAATAAACACCCCGACACCAGTCAGTAAACTCGTGATACTTTTAATGCCGAGATAACCAATTACGCCTTGCAAAATGCGATCAATATGGCGTTCTTCTTTGACTGCGTCATGAGGTGTTGAACTAATTACCATTGCAAATTTATGTTTCATCGTTGGTGCTTCGGCAAGCATAAAAATCACAACCAACACTAAAACAAACACATTACTGACCACACCAGAAAAATTGAGCAACACTCGGCTCACAAAATTCATAATGATGCTTGGGTCAAAATTTTCTTGGATGGTTTCACGCGAAAGCGTGAAAGGCAGATTGAAACGTTGCAACAATCCAGTTAAATCACTCACACGTTGTGAAAGCAAAACTTTATATTGTGGAATAGATTGGGTAAATTCTCTTGCCGTGCTGTTAATCAACCCGACTAAGAAGAAAAATACCAAAGAAATCAAGACAAAAAGCAAAGTAATGGCTAACCAATGCGGGACGCGGCGTTGGGTCATCGCCTTAATTATCGGCGAACAAATTATCGCGATAAAGAGTGATAGCAAGAATGGCACCACGATTTCTGCCGCCAATTTTACGCCAGCTAAGATAATAATCACCGCAGCAATGCCAAGCAAAGTGCGGTGTAAATTTAAATTATTTTGCACTAAATCGCATCCTCGTTTTCTTCGCCCGTGCGAATGCGGATCGCTCGCTCAACGTGATAAACAAAAATTTTGCCGTCACCGATTTTACCTGTTTGTGCCGTTTCAATAATCGCTTCAATACATTGATCCACAAGTTCATCAGGAACCACTACTTCCAATTTCACTTTCGGCAGAAAATCCACCATATATTCCGCACCACGATAAAGTTCTGTATGACCTTTTTGACGACCAAATCCGCGTACTTCCGTGATTGTCATACCTGAAATACCAATATCTGAAAGACTTTCTCGCACATCGTCTAATTTAAAGGGTTTAATCATTGCTTCGATTTTTTTCATGCTATTTCTCCAGATTTTCACGTCTTGCAGATTTAGGACGGAAACTTTCGATGATTTCAGGCTTGGTATCAATATATAAGCCGTTAATCAGTTGCAAACAATAAGGCACTGCGCTAAAAATGCCTTTTACAAGCACATTTCCTTCTTTATCTTTCACGCCCTCTAAGGTTTCTTTAATCGCTTTAGGCTGCCCAGGAAGATTTAAAATCAAGCTTTCCTTACGAATTACACCCACTTGGCGAGATAAAATTGCGGTAGGCACAAAATGCAAACTCACTTGACGCATTTGTTCGCCAAAACCTGGCATTTCTCGATCTGCTACCGCAAGGGTTGCATCAGGCGTTACATCGCGTTTTGCTGGCCCAGTTCCACCAGTTGTCAGCACTAAATGGCAACCTTGTTCATCCACCAGCTCTTTTAAGGTTTGTTCAATAATCGGTTGTTCATCAGGGATTAATCTTGTTTCCAAATGGAAAGGATCTACTAACGCTTGTTCTAACCAAGCCTGTAATTCTGGGATACCTTGATCTTGATATACGCCTGCTGATGCGCGATCAGAAACAGACACCAGACCAATTTTTAAAAGTGCGGTCATATTTTTCCTTATTTTTATAAATAATTTTGACGTGATTGGATAAATCAAAAATGCGGTAAAAACTTACCGCACTTTTGGAGGGTTAGAAGAATAAAATTCCGCCCCAAACGATACCGACAATACAAAGGGCAATAAATACCGATGCAGAGCCTTGATCTTTCGCACGTCCTGAAAGTTCGTGGCGTTCTGTACCAATGCGATCAACAACTGCCTCTACCGCACTGTTTAAAAGTTCTAACGCCATCACAAGCAAAACAGAAGAAATCATCAATATAATTTCAATTTTTGTTTCGCCTAAAAAGAAAGTAAGAGGAATTAAAATGCAGGCTAAAAAACATTCGTGGCGAAAAGCCGTTTCATTTTTAAACGCACTTTTTAAGCCTTGTAATGAATATTTCGTGGAATTGATTAAATGGGTTAGCCCCGTCGTTTTATACATAAATTTTCCTATTTTTATAAACGCTTCGCTTCGATAACATCATCTAATTTTGCTAATCGAGCCAATATTTTACTCAAACTTTCAACATTATGAAGTTCAATTTCCATATCAATAGTAGCAAGCTGTTTTTTGGTATCAGCACGGCTTGAGACCCCTAATACGCTAATTTTTTCATTTGCTAGAACCGTCGTAATATCACGCAATAAGCCATTGCGATCGCCTGCCACAATACGGATATTAATATGGAAACCACTTGCGTAATTTTCGCCCCAAATTGATTCCACTACGCGTTCTGGATGAGCCGCTTGCAAATCTAAGAATTGTTCACAATCCGCTCGGTGAATAGAAATACCACGTCCCATTGTAATATAGCCAACAATCGCATCGCCTGGTATCGGCTGGCAGCAACGCGCAATATGATGCATAAGATTGTCCACACCCTCCACAATCACATAGCCATTGTTCTTTTCAGATTTCTGCTGAGAATTGACCGCACTTTTGTTAGCAACATGACGTAAAATCTCTTGATCTGCTTCTTCAGCAGTCACTTTAATCAATTTACTTTGCAAGAAATTGATTAAGTTATTTAAACGAATATCACCACTGCCAATGCCCGCATAAAGATCGTCCAAATTTTTCAAGTTATAGCGTGGTAACGCATAAGGTTCCACTTGCTTAATACTTAAATTCAAAAGCGCGAGTTCATTATCGAGTAATTCTTTACCCGCTGGAATATTTTTATCGCGATCTTGTTTTTTAAACCACGCTTGAATTTTGGCTCGAGATTTTGCGGTGTGAGTAAATCCTAAATTTGGGTTTAACCAGTCACGGCTCGGGTTCGGATTTTTCTGGGTAATAATATCAATTTGATCGCCCATTTGTAGTTGATAGGTAAATGGCACAATACGCCCCGCCACTTTTGCCCCGATACAGCGATGACCAATTTCACTATGAATGGCGTAAGCAAAATCTAATGGTGTAGATCCCATTGGCAAATCCACCACTTCGCCCTTTGGCGTAAACACATATACACGGTCATCAAACACTTGGCTACGCAACTCTGCCAGCACTTCGCCTGAATCCGTAATATCATCTTGCCAAGCTAACAATTTACGCAACCACGCAATTTTTTCTTCATAGGCAGACATACTGCCTGTATTGCCTTCTTTATATTTCCAGTGAGCCGCCATACCTAACTCTGCATCATCATGCATTTGTTGGGTTCGAATTTGTACTTCAATTGGCTTGTCACCTTTACCTAAAACAACAGTATGAATAGATTGATAACCGTTCGGTTTCGGGTTCGCCACATAATCGTCAAATTCTTTGGGTAAGTGTTTAAATTGAGTATGAACAATCCCAAGTGCGGTGTAACAATCTTGCAATTTTTGCACGATAATTCTGACCGCTCTTACATCATATAAACCACTGAACTCAAGATGCTTTTTCTGCATTTTACGCCAAATGCTATAAATATGTTTCGGACGACCGTACACTTCCACTTGCTCGATATTTTCACGTAAATAACCGCTCAACTCACTGACGAAATCAGCAATGTAATGTTCACGATCAAGACGACGTTCCTGCAATAATTTAGCAATAGCGCGATATTGTTCAGGATGAAGATAACGGAAGCAGTAATCTTCTAACTCCCATTTCAGCTGACCAATTCCAAGACGATTGGCAAGAGGGGCATAAATATAAGAACATTCTTTGACGGCAAGGACTTTGTCTTCCTCTGCACAACGATGCTCTGCATCACGCAAGAAAGTAATACGTTCGGCAAGTTTAATGATCACGCAGCGGAAATCGTCCACCATCGCCAACAACATACGGCGAACATTATCCACTTGCAGAGCGTTAGCGGAATGACTGGCATTAAGTTGGCGAATATTATCCATCTCCAACACGCCTTTAAGTAATTTAGTAATTTTCGCACCAAATTTTTCTTTTAGACTTTCCCAGTCTGTTAATTTATTTGCAACAATAGGAAACAACATGGCAGTAAGCAATGTTTCCGCATCCATATTAAGTTCGTGCAAAATTTCTACCATTTCCACGCCAGACTGCAGCATCAAGGTCGCATTCTTCATTTCATCGGGGTAGGCATTCATTAAATCACGTGCGTAATACCACGCATCGATCAAACTTTTTTCTGTTTGTTCTGCTAGTTTTAAGCTAGTGCACCATTGTTCAATCACAAAATCCTGCGGATTTAACAAATGAGAACCACGAACAGCAACCATAATACCCCCTTGTTGATGAAGAGCAAGCAACTTCCTGTCGCTTTTATTTTGGGTGGATATTGTACCGAATAACCGAGTTATTTTGTAGTGAATAAGGTTATCGATTCCAAATGCCCCGTATGAGGGAACATATCTATCACCGCACTTTTTTCAATCTTGTAGCCAAAATCACATAAAATTTCCGCATCACGCACTAATGTTGCAGGATTACAAGACACATATAAAATTTTCTCTGCTTTCAGCTCGCACAAAGCATTTAACGCGAAAGCTGCGCCACTGCGTGGAGGATCAAGCAAAATTTTATTGAACGACTGATTAGCCCAAGGTTGTTCAACAAAGGATTGGTCAAGATCGGCTTGGAAAAATTCAATATTTTTGATTTGGTTTCTTGCGGCATTTTGCGCCGCTTTTTGTACCATTTCAAAAACGCCTTCAATTCCTACCGCACTTTTCACGCGTTTGGCAAGAGGAAGCGTAAAATTTCCCATGCCGCAAAATAAATCTAACACACAATCCTGTTGGCTCAATTCAAGCCAATCCAAGGCTGTATTGACCATACGTTCATTTAATGCACGATTTACTTGGATAAAATCACGAATATCAAAATGTAATTTTATGCCATCAGAAAATTGATAATAAGGCGCATCGCCATAGATTTGTTCAATGGTTTCATCGCTTTGTAAAAACAGCATTAACTTTTCTTGTTCAGCAAATTTGAGCAATAAAGTGCGGTCAATTTCCGCAAGGTTTTTCGTGTAACGTAACAACATTGCGACGCCATTATCGGCAGCCACTAATTCAATATGCCCAAGCTGTTTCGGTGCTGAAAATTTTTCTAAAAGTGCGGTTAATTTAGGTAGTAAATAATTAATTGCAGGTTCTGCTACTTCGCAAGATTGAATGGGTATTAAATCGTTGGTATTTTTCTGACGAAAGCCCATGTCGATTTGTTTTGTGTTTGGATTAAACCATAAACTCAAACGCACACGACGACGATACGCCCAAGCATCGCCACAAATCATAGGTTGAAATGAAATCGGTTCTGACTGTAATTTACTTAATCTTTTAAATAATGCAGATTCTTTCGCTTTCCTCTGCATTTCAATAGGAATATGCTGTCCTTGGCAACCACCACAACGCATAAAATGAGCACATTTAGGTTCTAAACGTTCAGAACTTTTTACTCGCCATTTTTTTGCCGTAGCATGCCCATATTGGCGTTTATCTTCCAAAATACGACATTCCACTTTTTCGTGCGGAAGCGCATTTTCAATAAACCAAGTTTTACCATTAATTTTCGCCACGCCTAAACCTTGATAATCTAAATCAAGAATATCAGCGGTAATGGTTTGAACATTTTTTGTTTTTTGCTTTGGGGTATAAAGAAGAACCATTATTTTAAAAGTAAAATATTTTGAGTGAATAACTCTCGGCTTTTTAGCGGTTTATCGCCAAGATAAGGTTTCAGCGCAATACGAGTGAAGCGTTTTGCTGCTTGACGTACCGCATTATCGGAAAAATCAAGGGCTTCAAAGGCTAACAAATCTCTACCGTAAAACGAGAGATTATCTTTCACTAAAGACGCGATAAAACCTTTTTCCTCACGATAACGGTATGTCATTGAGAAATCCACTGGCTCGCCAGAACCAGCACAATGCAGAAAATCCACGCCGTAACCGAGAATTTGTAACAGTTGAAATTCAAAAAGACGCAACGTTGGCTCAATATTAGTTTCCGTTGCCAAGCCCGTTAAGCATTTTAAATAATATTGAAAAAGCGCAGGATTTGGCGTTTCAGGCTCAATAACACGAGTGAGTAATTCATTCACATAAAATCCACTATAAAGGGCGATTTGTTGTAAAGGCAGTGTAATTGCGGCGGGTTCAGCTTTAGTGAGGGTTTTCAATGTGCTTTTTCCCGTCCAACGCAACAATAAAGGTGTGAAAGGTTGCAAGACTGACTTCCAAGGTGAACGCTTTGTGCGTGCCCCTTTTGCAATCACGGTTAAACGCCCACTTTCTTCAGTGAATAAATCCACCAATAAGCTCGTTTCACTATAAGGGCGACGATGCAAAACAAAACCACGTTGAAGTTCGCTTTGCACGATTATTGTCCAGATAAGCGTTCACTTGTTTGTGACACACATTGCGTTGCTAAAATTTCGCCAAGATTTGTTTTTAGCGTACTAAAATCATCACGCTCTTGCCACATCCAACGAATATTAGCGTAATTTTTACCACGTTCAGAAATCATTAAGGTTAGTTTTTCTGATACGCCTTGAAAAGTGACGGTAACATAATGCAAATTTTTTTTGTATTTTTTATGCGTGGCGTGTACAACACGAACAACTTTATCATCTTGACATAAATATCGGTCAGCTTCGCCTTTTTGTAAGGCTTTATCCACTTTTTCTACTTGCATTTTTTGCGCTTGGGGCGTTGTCACATTCGCATTTTGCATACAGCCAACCAGCAAAAGTGCGGTAAAAATAAGAGATGTTTTTTTCAACATAAATCCTACCTTGAGAAAAGAACTTAAAAAGAAAAAGGGGCGATTGCTCGCCCAAAAAATTATTTTTTATATTGATAAGAACCATCAGACTGACGCACAAAACGCGCACCATTGGATAAACGCATTTCATTTACTCGCCCTTGATTATTCACAGATACCGTTACTTTATCGCCAGATTTAAAGTTACTTAAAACATTTCCCGCCCCTGCAGCTTTGCTCATTGCGTTTACATCGGAAATATTAAGTTGATTATCACGGAAGACTTGCATCAGTGAAACACCTTTCGGCACAATTAATGTTTTTGCTGAAAGGCGAGAGGCTGTAGATTTACTCACTGGTTTTGCATCAACGATTTGAACTTTCTTTTCTTTTTTAGCTTGAACAGGTTTGGCTTCAACAATCGGTGCGTTTCCTGCTGTTTTAGCGACGTTTTGTTCCGTTGCTTTTGATGGAGCCTGTGCTTTCTCCGCCACTTTCACTTCTTTTTTCACGGTATCTTTATGCGCAACTTGTGGCTCTACCGCTTTTTTCATCGGCTGAACTGGCGCAGTTGCTTTTGGCTGTTCCGCTTGAGTTGGTTGCATAGGCGCAACAGATGCCGCAGCCATTTCATTTGGCATTTGACTTGGAGATTGAACAACATTTTGTTGCATTGGCGCATTTTCTACTAATGGGTTTTGAGCCGTCGTATTATTCGCCGCTTCCTCTGCTTTTGGTGCAAATTCAGATTGGTTAGCTTGTTCTACAGCCATTTGATTTTGTGCAGGAGGATTATCTAAAATCGTGGTTTCCACTGGCTGACTTTGATCTAACGATTGGAACTGCACAGGAATTTCATTGCTGTTAGATTGAGTAAAAGACTCAACGGTGTCAGAACTTGGTTTTAATGCGAAGAAAATAATCAATAAAATAACCAACACAAAAATAGCCATAAATAAACGGCGATGTTTTGCTGGCAATACTTGTAATATTTTCCATTTTTCTGGTTGAGCTAAAATAGGTTTTTCAGCCTTTTCGACGGTTTCATCCGCGTTATTTTCAGCACTGATTTCTTCATCAACCGCAGAAATATTTTCTTCTGTGGAAGAAGTTTGAAGAACAGGCTTTTGCGCTTTTTTCAAATTTTCACTCGGAATTAAAGGATCATTTTCTTGCGTTGATGAATCGCCAAAAGTAGGTTCTTTACGTTGCTGAAAGTTAGTTTGCACGTGATTTTTTTTGGCAAATAACCCTTTTGCTTTACCTAAAATTGACGAACTTGGCTGAATTGTTTTCTTTGGTGTAATTGGCTCTTGATTAAGCCCTAAATCCAATTCATTTTGAGATGATTGTTCATTTTTATCCATAGAATTCACTGGATTGCCTCTGATGCTTGTTCTTATTCATATTAATTAGCCACAAAATTGAGAAGCCCAAAAGTGCGGCGAAAAATTATGCGTATTTTATCGGATCTTATTCTGCGTATAAAGTCTTATTTGGCTCGCCCGCAATTTCTCGTGCAAGTTTAGGAACAAGATAGCCAGATGTCAGAGATTGCAAGGTTTTATAGATTTGCATAGCTTCAATATCGCTAATCAAAAAATGGCTCGCCCCTTGCACTTTATCCAGCAAATGCAAGTAATAAGGCAAAATACCTGTTTGAAAAAGTTTATCGCTCAATATTTTTAGAATTTGCGCATCATCATTCACGCCTTTTAGCAAAACAGATTGATTCAAAAGCGTGACATTCACGGCGTTTAATTTTTGCATCGCATGAGCAAAAATTTGATCAATTTCATTCGGATGATTAATGTGTGTCACCATAACTGTTTGCAAACGAGTTTCTGCTAATAAAGTACAAAATTCATCAGTAATCCGTTGCGGAATCACAACAGGCAAACGGGTGTGAATACGCAAACGTTGTAAGTGCGGTATATTTTCCAAATGTTTTATTAACCACGCTAATTCGTGATCTTTCGCCATTAAAGGATCACCGCCTGAAAAAATCACTTCTTCTATTTCAGGATGCACCGCAATGTAATCTAATGCCAGTTGCCAGCTTTTTTTATTTCCTGGGTTTTCATCGTAAGGAAAATGTCGGCGAAAGCAATAACGACAATTTACTGCACAACCGCCTTTTGCCATAAAGAGCAAGCGATTTCTATATTTATGAAGAATATTTGGCACCGCATTGGCATTTTTTTCTTCTAAGGGATCCGTACTAAATCCCTCCGCTTGCACAAACTCTAAATCAGAACACATCACTTGCAAGAAAAGGGGATCTTGCGGATTACCTTTTTCTATTTTATCAATGAAAGGTTGTGGCACGCGAAGCGAAAAAAGTTTCCGCGCAGCAATGGATTGCTCAAAATCATCTTTTGGTAAATTTAAGGCTTTTAGCAATAATTTAGGATCTGAAATGGCATTTTTTAGAATTGTGAGCCAATTTTGTTCTTCTCTAATGACGGGTTCTTGGGGTAAAATACGCACTTTTCAAACCATCTCTCATTTTTAGGATATTTCAAATATGGCTACATATACTACCAGTGATTTCAAACCAGGTCTAAAATTTATGCAAGACGGCGAGCCTTGTGTCATCGTTGAAAATGAATTTGTAAAACCAGGCAAAGGTCAGGCATTCACTCGTACTCGTATTCGTAAATTAATTTCAGGCAAAGTATTAGACGTAAACTTTAAATCTGGCACTTCGGTTGAAGCGGCTGATGTTATGGATCTTAACTTAACTTATTCATACAAAGACGATGCTTTCTGGTACTTTATGCACCCAGAAACATTTGAACAGTACTCTGCTGATGCAAAAGCCGTAGGCGATGCAGAAAAATGGTTATTAGACCAAGCAGATTGTATCGTGACTTTATGGAATGGTGCGCCAATTACTGTTACGCCACCAAACTTTGTTGAATTAGAAATCGTCGATACAGACCCAGGTCTTAAAGGCGATACCGCAGGCACTGGCGGTAAACCCGCAACATTAAGCACAGGCGCAGTTGTAAAAGTGCCGCTTTTCGTCCAAATCGGCGAAGTTATCAGAGTTGATACCCGCTCTGGCGAATACGTCTCTCGCGTAAAATAATTGTTTAGATGACAAAAGTGCGGTTAATTTCTGCGATATATTGTAGTAATAAAAAGCACTGAAATTCATTCAACAAAAATGCCTTTCCGTTCATAAATAGGAAAGGCATTTTTTATAAGCTGTGGTAAAAATAATCACTTGATAAAAATGAGATTATTTCTACTTGACGGTTTTTATTAGAGAACGTATTATTCACGCGCATTAAATCATGGAGGAATGGTCGAGTGGTTGAAGGCACCGGTCTTGAAAACCGGCGAGGGTTTACGCCCTCCTAGGGTTCGAATCCCTATTCCTCCGCCATCAATTTTTACGAGCTAACTAATTCGGAAGAATTAGTTTTTTTATTTCTAATCATTTTTTTCCGTATTTTCACGGTTTTCTAATTCTTCTTTAAACACCAAATATTCTTCTAAAAGATCGATTGCATCTTGGCATTTTTGCTGGCGTTTTTTATAAACTTCTGCAAGTTGAGTATAACGTATTTTCTCATCATTATTTTTTTCTGCTTGTGCTAAATCTTTATGCTGTCGATAAAGATTATTCAATTGTTCTCGTGCTTCGTAATATTTTTCTAGGCGTTCTCTTGGTGGTAATTTATGAATGCTATGTTGAGATTTTTTTTGCGACTGCGGTGGAATGGAGTTCGTGTTAATGATAAAAGGCTTATTTTTATGCGTGAGTGCTTCTGATAGCGCAGTACATTGGGCAAGTAAGCGTTTGGTAATGAAGATGTAATGATCAGGATTTTCAGATTGTAGGGATTTTATTTTATCAAGGGTTTGATTAATTTCCTTTAGATAAAAGGCAACAGTTTGTCCATTTTCACTGAACAAAGTGCGGTCAAATTTGGCGAAGATTTTTTCTTCTCGTTTGGATAAATGAGCTTGATAAAGTTGTTGAACTTTTTGATCTAAGCGTTGGATAAGTTGTTGAACAGTCATAAAAAAATCCCCCAAGTGGGGGATTATAATCGTTAAAGGTACATTGCTGCAATCCAGCCGAATACCAATAATGGAATATTATAGTGAATAAAGGTAGGTACAACAGAATCCCAAATGTGATCGTGTTTGCCATCCATATTCAAGCCTGATGTTGGGCCTAATGTTGAGTCTGATGCGGGCGAACCTGCATCTCCTAAAGCCGCTGCTACACCTACAATAGAAATTGTTGCTAACGGAGAAAAACCAAAAGATAAACAGAGTGGTACGTAAATTGATGTAATAATCGGTACTGTAGAGAATGATGATCCAATACCCATTGTAATTAATAAACCAACGACAAGCATTAATAATGCGGCAATACCTTTACTTTGCACAACACCAGAACTTAGGCTTTGTACTAAATCTGTTACGCCAGTGGTGGCATTAATCACATTTGCAAAACCTGAAGCAGCAATCATTACAAAGCCAATCATTGCCATTAAGCGTAAGCCTTGTTGAAAAATATCGTTGCTTTCTTTTAGTTTGAAAATGCCACATAGTGCGAAAATAATTAAGCCAATTAAACCGCCAATGATAGTTGAACTTGTGACTAATTGTGTCGCGAAGGTCACGACAATCGCGATTAAACTTGCAACAATTTGTTTTGGTTTAATATTAGCAATGTGAGCTTCAATATCTTTAGTTGTTGGTTCTTCAACATTGATATTGTATTCACGTGGTTTACGGTAGGTAATAAATATGGCTGTGAGTAAGCCTAAAATCATTCCAATAACAGGTAACAACATTGCTAAAGAAACTTGTGCTACATTTGTTTGTAAACCTAAGGTTGCGCCAGCTTGATTAATGTTTTTAACTAAAATACTTTCAATAAAGATTTTTCCAAAGCCTACTGGTAATAACATATAGGTAGCAGTTAAACCAAATGTAAGTACGCAAGCTACTGCACGGCGGTCAATTTTTAAACGGTTAAAGATTGAAAGTAGTGGTGGTACAACAATTGGAATAAAAGCAATGTGCACTGGAAGTAAGTTTTGAGAGGAGATGGCAAACAATGCCAATACCGCAAAAATGAAATATTTAAACCAAGTTAAATTGCCAGCAGTTGGTGTTTTATTCATTTTTGTGATGATTTTATAAGCGATTAAATCAGTAATGCCTGATTTAGAAATAGCAATGGCGAACGCTCCAAGTATTGCATAGTTCATTGCGACTTCAGCACCGCCACCTAAGCCACCTGTAAAGGTTTCGATGGTTTTAGTTAAACCTAAATCACCGATAAATCCTGCGGTAAGCGCAGCAATCACCAGTGCGATAATAACGTTGATGCGTAGCAAACTAAGTGCCAGCAAAACGATGATTGAGATAACAACAGGGTTTGATAACATTGTGTTTTTCCTTGTAAATTAAATGATAAATACTTTACTTTAAAATTTTTATTGAATAAATAATAACGCTAAATTAATGCCTCCTATATCGTAAATAAAACAAAAACCCTCGAAAGTTGCCTTCCGAGGGGTAAGATTTTTATTATCCTGTCAGCTCGGAAGAAATCTTCCAAGCACACCAAAAACCTGAAAGATTATTCAGTTGAATGGTGATGATGGTGACGACGGATAATGTTCATTTTTTATCTCCAAATAAGAATTGCTTTTAAACTACTGGAAAAATAAAACGATTGCAACCAGTTTTTTATTTTTTCTTAAAGTGCGGTCTCTTTTTCAGTTGTTTTTTCCTGTTCTAGTTCAGACGCAATATGTGGGAAACCACCTAAATCTTTTAAATGATTGACCATATAGCAGAATAATTTCGCCGTGCGTTCGGTATCATATAGCGCTGAATGGGCTTGTTTACCATCAAAAGGAATTTTTGCCGCTTGGCAGGCTTTGACGAGAACAGTCTGACCAAACATCAATCCTGCTAAACTTGCGGTATCAAACATTCCAAAAGGGTGGAAGGGATTACGCTTTACGCCAGTACGTTCAGCGGCAGCCATCACAAAACTTTGGTCAAAAGCGGCATTGTGCGCCACAATGATAGAACGTTGGCAATCCGCATCTTTTTGTCTTCGACGCACCATTTGAAATAATCCCGTGATTGCATCAAGTTCAGACACCGCGCCACGTAGTGGATTGTGAATATCAATACCATTAAATTTCAAGGATTCTGGATTAATATTTGCGCCTTCAAAAGGCTTGATATGAAAATGGCATTTCTGATCAGGATGCAAATAACCGTTTTCATCCATTTTTAATGTGATGGCGGCTAGTTCGAGTAACGCATCTTTTTTTGCATCAAAACCTGCAGTTTCAACATCAATAATGACGGGGAAATAGCCACGAAAGCGATTTTTTAATTGGTTGTGATAAGGGATTTCTTGAGAATCGGACATAATCTATCTCTTAAAAATAAAATAACGTAGGAATCCCTACGTTATTAAAAATACAATAAAAATTGACTGCACTTTAGTCGCCTAAACCAGATTTAGTACTTTTGTTTTCGATAAATTCAATTTTATAACCATCTGGATCTTCAACAAAAGCAATGACGGTTGAGCCACCTTTAACTGGCCCTGCTTCGCGAGTAACGTTACCACCGCTTGCACGAACAGCTTCACAAGTTGCATAAATATCATCTACGCCGATAGCGATATGTCCATATGCTGTGCCATGTTCATATTTATCTACGCCCCAGTTGTATGTTAATTCAATTTCTGCCGCACTTTCGCCATCTTCGTAACCTAAAAAAGCCAGCGTATATTTGTATTCTGGGTTTTCACTGGTGCGTAATAAGCGCATACCTAAAACATCTTGATAAAATTTGATTGAACGATCTAAATCGCCCACGCGTAACATAGTGTGTAAAATTTGCATTGGTTTGTCCTTTTTCAGTTGAGTTAAACAGATTATGTCATAAGTAAAATAAAAAATCAGAATTATCTATTTTGTCCAATCTTGCCACTGAAGATCTGTAATTCGCTGAAATTCTTTTACATTATGTGTAATAAGAACGGCATTTAAACTCAATGCGTGACAAGCGATCCATAGATCATTATTTCCGATAGGTCGCCCTTGTTTTTTGAGTGTATTTGCCCATTTGCCATAATGTAAACAGATTTGTTCATTGGGATATAGTACATTCACTCGTTCAGTAAGTAATTCTATTGCTCGTATTGATTGCTCATAATTTTGACTACCAAAGGCGCCTTTAATAAGTTCAGCATAAGTAATAAAGCTCATAACTAAGCGATCATTAGGCAATAATTGTGATACTCGTTCGGCAATAATTTTGGGGCGATTTTTCATTAAATAAATAATGATATTGGTGTCTAACATATAAATCATAAATTTTCTCGCTCCTGAGGCGGTAAATCATCACGCGCTTCAAGTGCTTGAATAAAGGTCTCATCAAATCCTTCAAATAACGCAAGAAAATCATCTGTTTTTTTAGAAACTGGGCGTAATACCACATCCCCATTTTCCTTTCGGAAAATTTCTACGGTATCGACGTCAAAACGAAAGTCCATCGGGATCCGAACAGCTTGGCTGTTACCACTTTGAAACACTTTAGTAAGCATATTTACCCTCTCGTATATACTATGTATTTAATAAGTATATACTAATCATTTCAATTGCTGTATGCAAGCAAGAAGATCAAATTACCGTTGTTTTATTTAACCGCAATCATCGAGCCAAAATTAAAGCATTGGAACCAAAGTTCTACTTGTGAAAATCCTACGTTTTTTAACCGCACTTTGTGTGTCTCGATAGAATCTGTACGCATCACATTTTCAAGTGCGGTGCGTTTTTGGCTCACTTCAAGTTCGCTATAACCATTGGCACGTTTGAATTGGTGGTGCAAGTCAATGAGTAAATGATCAATTTTAGTATCTTCAAAACGGAATTTTTCAGAAAGTACTAATACGCCATTTGGATTTAAACCTTCATAGATTTTGGTAAGCAATGCGATGCGATCTTCAGGCGGTAAAAATTGCAAGGTGAAGTTGAGAATGACCATTGAGGCATTTTTAATTTCAACGTGGCGAATATCATTACAGAGAATTTCTACTGGTATCTCACTATGATATGCCGCAATATGTTGGCGACAACGTTCAACCATCGGTTGAGAATTATCGATACCAATAATTTTTACGTTGGGTTGATGAATATTTCGACGTGCAGAAAGTGTGGCAGCTCCTCGTGAGCAACCTAGATCATAAACGTTACTATCAGCCGTGACGAAACGTTCTGCCAGCATACCGATTGCCGTAATAATGTTGGAATAGCCAGGTACGGAGCGTTGAATCATATCTGGAAAGACTTCAGCAACGTTTTCGTCAAAGATGAAATCCCCCAATTTAGCAATGGGGGTAGAAAATAGAGTATCTTTTACCATAATGTGTTAAAGGCAGAGAGAAAGAGTCGTTATTCTAGAAGAAATTTATAAATTATGATTTAGGAAATAAATGCGACATGGCACTCTCTTCTTGTTTAATACGCACGGCTAAGATAAGCAAATAAATAGGTAGTCCAACCAATGCGGTATATTTAGCCTGACAGAAAAGCGATAAACCAATTAATTCGGGAATAATGTTTAAGAAATAATTTGGGTGACGTACGTATTTAAACAAGAAAGAGCGATTAATTTGATGTTCTGGTAAAATATAAATTTTTACTGTCCAAATCTCTTTTAGCTCATAAATCACATAAAATAGCATTGCAATAGCAAAAATTAAAATCGCCAACCCTATTTGTGAAGTGCTATTAAATGACAGATTTTGCTTATTAGCCTCAATGATCGCCGCAAAATAAAATGCAACATGGGCAATGGACAACAGTGTGGAATTGCGTTTACCATACTGTATTGCACCCTTTGCAATGAGTGCTTTTTCATGACGAATTGAAATAGACAGACTGTAAAAACGGATCGCTAAAATACAGGCAAAAGTAATATTGATAAATAACATGTGGTTATCCTTAACGTAATTTAATCTCAACAAGCCGCATAATATAACAAAAAATCTGATGATATGGCACAAAAAAGCCTTTATTTTGAACATTTATTACTTTTCTTTGCTTTTTTGATTGATTTGTCAGCATAAATAACCTTTTTATCTCTCTTGGTTTTCCGCTATAATTGCGACAGATTTTTGAGCATAATTAAAAGAGTACAAAGGATTTTGAAATGATGCGTACACATTATTGCGGAGCATTAAACCGTAACAATATCGGGCAAGACGTAACATTAAGCGGTTGGGTTCATCGCCGTCGTGATTTAGGTGGCTTGATTTTTATTGATATGCGCGATCGTGATGGTATTGTGCAAGTTTGTTTTGATCCGAAATATCAAGATGCATTGACAGCGGCTGCGGGTTTACGTAACGAATTCTGTATTCAAATTAAAGGCGAAGTGATTGCACGTCCTGAAAACCAAATCAATAAAAATATGGCTACGGGCGAAGTGGAAGTGTTAGCGAAAGAATTACGCATCTACAATGCTTCTGATGTTTTACCATTAGACTTCAACCAAAATAACACCGAAGAACAACGTTTAAAATACCGTTATTTAGATTTACGTCGTCCTGAAATGGCGCAGCGTTTGAAAACCCGTGCAAAAATCACCAGCTTTGTGCGTCGTTTTATGGATGACAATGGTTTCCTTGATATTGAAACTCCAATGCTTACCAAAGCAACGCCAGAAGGTGCGCGTGACTATTTAGTGCCAAGCCGTGTGCATAAAGGCAAATTCTATGCATTGCCGCAATCACCACAGCTTTTCAAACAGCTTTTAATGATGTCTGGTTTTGACCGCTATTATCAAATCGTAAAATGTTTCCGTGATGAAGATTTACGAGCAGATCGTCAGCCTGAGTTTACTCAAATCGATGTGGAAACTTCTTTCCTAACTGCGCCAGAAGTCCGCGAAATTATGGAACGTATGGTGCACGACTTATGGCTTGATACCATTGGTGTAGATTTAGGTAAGTTCCCAGTGATGACTTGGCAAGAAGCAATGCGTCGTTTTGGTTCGGATAAGCCAGATTTGCGTAATCCATTAGAAATGGTAGATGTAGCAGATATTGTCAAAGATGTTGAATTTAAAGTATTTAATGAGCCAGCAAACAATCCAAATGGCCGTGTTGCAGTCATTCGAGTACCAAATGGTGCAGAAATTACTCGTAAACAAATTGATGAATATACACAATTTGTAGGCATCTACGGTGCAAAAGGTTTGGCTTGGGCAAAAGTAAACGATATTAATGCTGGTCTTGAAGGCGTGCAAAGTCCGATTGCGAAATTCTTAAATGAAGAGGTATGGAAAGCGTTAGCAGAACGTGTGAATGCACAAACTGGCGATATTTTATTCTTCGGTGCAGACAAATGGCAAACGACCACTGATGCAATGGGTGCGTTACGTTTGAAATTAGGTCGTGATCTTGGCTTAACTCGTTTAGACGAATGGCAACCGCTTTGGGTCATTGATTTCCCAATGTTTGAACGTGATGAAGAAGGTAATCTTGCAGCAATGCACCATCCATTCACTTCACCAAAAGATTTCAGCCCAGAGCAATTAGAGGCTGATCCAACAAGTGCGGTAGCCAATGCTTACGATATGGTCATCAACGGCTACGAAGTGGGTGGTGGTTCTGTGCGTATTTTTGATCCGAAAATGCAACAAACTGTGTTCCGTATTCTTGGTATTGACGAAGAACAACAACGCGAGAAATTCGGTTTCTTATTAGATGCGTTAAAATTTGGTACACCGCCACATGCTGGTTTAGCATTCGGTTTAGACCGCTTAACCATGCTTTTAACAGGCACGGAAAACATTCGTGATGTAATTGCTTTTCCTAAAACTACGGCAGCAGCGTGCTTAATGACGGAAGCCCCGAGTTTTGCAAATCCGCAAGCATTGGAAGAGTTGGCAATTTCTGTCGTTAAAGCAGAATAAGTTTGAAATATTAGGAATGAAGTGCGGTCAGATTTGACCGCATTTTTAATGATGCAATACAAAAATAATCAATCTGTTCTCGTTGTAATTTACACTAAAGATACAAACAGAGTTTTAATGCTCCAACGCCAAGATGATCCTGATTTTTGGCAGTCTGTTACTGGCACCATTGAAAGTGGTGAGACACCAAAAAAAACAGCAATTCGTGAGCTATGGGAAGAAGTGCGGTTAGAAATTTCGAAAAATTCCACCGCACTTTTTGATTGCAATGAGAGCATAGAATTTGAAATTTTTCCACATTTCCGCTATAAATACGCACCGAATATTACTCACTGCAAAGAATATTGGTTTTTGTGTGAGATGGAAAAAGAATTTATTCCAGTATTGAGTGAGCATTTGGCATATCAATGGGTTTCCCCTGAACAAGCAATCCAAATGACAAAATCTTCCAATAACGCGGAAGCAATTAGAAAATATATTCTTAAAGATAAATAGAAGGAAATAAAATGGCAGGTCATAGTAAGTGGGCTAATATTAAACACCGCAAAGCAGCACAAGATGCACAACGCGGTAAAATTTTTACTAAATTAATTCGTGAACTTGTTACCGCAGCTAAAATTGGTGGTGGCGATGTGAGTGCTAACCCGCGTTTACGTGCAGCAGTAGATAAAGCACTTAGCAACAATATGACGCGCGATACTATCAACCGCGCTATTGATCGTGGCGTAGGTGGTGGCGATGACACCAATATGGAAACCAAAATCTATGAAGGTTATGGTCCAGGTGGTACAGCGGTTATGGTGGAATGTTTAAGTGATAATGCAAACCGTACGATCTCACAAGTGCGCCCAAGTTTTACTAAATGTGGTGGTAACTTGGGAACAGAAGGTTCTGTGGGTTATTTATTTAGCAAAAAAGGTTTAATCTTAATCGCAGAAGCGGATGAAGATGCCTTAACTGAAGCGGCAATCGAAGCGGGTGCTGATGATATTCAACCACAAGATGATGGTTCATTTGAGATCTATACTGCTTGGGAAGATTTAGGTTCAGTACGCGATGGCATTGAAGCAGCTGGTTTTAAAGTACAAGAAGCTGAAGTAACGATGATTCCATCAACAACCGTTGATCTTGATATTGAAACTGCACCAAAATTACTTCGTTTAATTGATATGTTGGAAGATTGTGATGACGTACAAAACGTATATCACAACGGAGAAATCTGTGACGAAGTGGCATCTCAACTTTAATAATGCAATAAATGGGTAATTTAATTACCCATTTTTTATAGAAATTATGAGCATTATTTTAGGTATTGACCCTGGATCTCGCGTAACGGGTTACGGTGTGATTCGCCAAACAGGGAGACATTTAGAATATCTCGGTAGTGGCGCAATTCGTACTCAAGTTGAAGATTTACCCACCCGTTTGAAACGCATTTATGCTGGGGTAACTGAAATCATCACGCAATTTCAACCTGATATGTTTGCGATTGAGCAAGTGTTTATGGCGAAGAATGCGGATTCAGCCTTGAAACTTGGGCAGGCTCGCGGCACGGCGATTGTTGCAGCGGTAAATCATGATTTACCTGTTTTTGAATATGCCGCACGTTTAGTAAAACAAACGGTTGTGGGCATTGGTTCGGCAGATAAGGTGCAAGTGCAAGAAATGGTGACTCGTATTTTGAAGTTGTCAGATAAACCTCAAGCCGATGCCGCGGATGCGTTGGCTATTGCGATTACACATGCGCATTCTATTCAACATTCTTTACATATTGCCAATTCTGTGAAAATGACAGAAACGCAAGAAAAAATGACCGCACTTTTAAAGACCAGATATAGCCGAGGACGCTTTAGATTAAAAATTTAACTGGATGTTCGTCCAGTTTTATTTTATTCTATGCGTTAAGTTTTTATCATTCGGAAGAATTATGATCGGTCGCTTACAAGGCATTCTTTTAGAAAAACAACCTCCAGAAATTTTACTCAATGTGCAAGGCGTAGGCTATGAATTGCTTTTGCCTATGACGAGTTTCTATGATTTACCAGAAATTGGACAAGAAACAACTTTATTCACCCATCTTGTTGTTCGGGAAGATGCTCACTTACTCTTTGGATTTGCCCAGAAAACAGACCGCACTTTATTTCGTGAATTAATTAAAACAAATGGGGTTGGGCCTAAATTAGCCTTAGCGATTTTATCCGCCATGTCGGTCGAACAATTTGCCTATGCAATAGAGAGAGAAGAACTTTCTAAACTCACTAAAATTCCAGGTGTTGGCAAAAAAACAGCTGAACGTTTGTTAGTTGAACTCAAAGGTAAATTTAAAGGCGTAAAACAAAGCGATTTCTTTGTAGAAAGTACGCATATTCCATTATCCCCATCTATTGAATCCCACTCGGAAAGTTCATCTGATGAAGCAATTTCAGCCTTGATTGCTTTAGGTTATAAACCTGCAGAAGCAGAAAAAATGGTAAAACGCGTTGCTAAACCTGAATTAACCAGTGAACAAGTTATTCGTGAAGCATTAAAAGCCGCATTGTAGGAAAAATATGATTGAAGCAGATAGAATTATTAGCGGGCAAGCTAAGGTTGATGAAGATGTTATCGACCGTGCTATTCGTCCTAAACTATTAGCAGATTATGTTGGGCAGCCGCAAGTACGCGAGCAGATGGATATTTTCATCAAGGCAGCCAAACTACGTCAAGATGCCTTAGATCATTTATTGATTTTTGGCCCTCCAGGTTTGGGAAAAACAACGCTTGCTAATATTGTGGCAAATGAAATGGGCGTGAATATTCGTACGACATCAGGGCCTGTATTAGAAAAAGCGGGAGATTTAGCCGCAATGCTAACCAATCTTGAACCGCATGATGTATTATTTATTGATGAAATCCATCGACTTTCCCCTGCGATTGAAGAAGTCCTTTATCCAGCAATGGAAGACTATCAGTTGGATATTATGATTGGCGAAGGACCCGCTGCTCGTTCCATTAAATTAGATTTGCCACCTTTTACTTTGGTTGGTGCGACCACTAGAGCGGGTTCTTTGACTTCTCCATTGCGTGATCGTTTTGGTATTGTGCAACGTTTGGAATTCTATTCTGTAGAAGATTTAACATCTATCGTTGCAAGAAGTGCGGACTGTTTAAATCTTGAATTAGAACAACAAGCCGCTTTCGAGGTGGCTCGTCGTTCACGAGGCACGCCTCGAATTGCAAACCGTTTATTACGACGTGTGCGTGATTATGCAGATGTACGTAATGGCGGTATTATTTCTATAAATGTGGCAAAACAAGCACTTTCAATGCTAGATGTAGACGATGCTGGATTTGATTATTTAGATAGAAAGTTGTTGTCTGCAGTTATTGAGCGTTTTGACGGTGGGCCTGTGGGGCTAGATAATCTTGCCGCTGCGATCGGCGAAGAACGTGATACCATTGAAGATGTGTTAGAGCCTTATTTGATTCAACAGGGGTTTCTACAAAGAACGCCGCGTGGTCGTATTGCAACATCACAAACTTATCGTCATTTTGGTTTGCAGAAATTATCAGACTAGATAAATTTAATCACTAAAAAAGCCTTATTGTACTCAATAAGGCTTTTTTAATTACTCACTATAACTTTTCAAATTACTTAATTTTGCTAAACCCACTTCACAACTTTTTAACTGAGTCGCTAATTCCATTTGAAGAATTTGTTGTTTGCTTTGGTTTAGTTTACTTTTGATTTTATTTACTTGAATGTGGGTTCCAGGTTGTTTTTCTGCTTGGGCAATCAAATTCTCTGTTTCTTTAAATAGTTGTTCGCATTGTTTAGGCATTGAATTAGATTCGGCTAAAACAGAAGTTGAAAATAAGCATAAAAGTGCGGTAAAAAAAAGCGTGATTTTTTTCATTTTAGAATCCAAAATTACTTTTCGATAGAATAAATGTCGAAATTTTTCGAAAGATAGCAAAATATGCTTGAGCTGTCTAATTTTTTATTCAAAATTTGTGATGCGTGTCAAATTAATTAATCAATAAGAAATCCACAATCAATCTTTAAAACTATAAAAATTTACCCCGAAATTATCCTCTAGGATGAAATCTTTCATGCAATCGTTTCAATCTTTCTTTTGCCACGTGAGTATAAATCTGTGTTGTAGATAAATCTGTATGACCCAACAACATTTGCACCACGCGTAAATCCGCACCGTGATTCACTAAATGGGTGGCAAAAGCATGGCGGAGAACGTGAGGGGAAAGTGCATCCGCATCAATATCTGCGAGAATGGCATAATGTTTTACACGATGCCAGAAAGTTTGACGAGTCATTTGCTGTGTGCGCTGACTTGGAAACACAACATCAGAACTCTGCCCATTTAAGAGAACAGGGCGACCATACAGCATAAATTGACGAACCCAATAAGCAGCTTCTTCCCCCATTGGCACAATACGTTCCTTGTTCCCTTTACCAATCACTCGCACCACGCCTTGTTGCACGCTCATGTTTTCAATCGTAAGCGAAACTAACTCCGTGACACGAAGCCCCGTTGCATAAAGCAACTCTAACATTGCTTTATCACGCAACTCCAAAGGCACTTCAACATCTGGCGTATTGAGCAAATCAGACACTTGTTGCTCGGTTAAATATTTTGGCAAGCGACTGGGTAATTTAGGCGAACTTAGCACCGCACTTGGATCATCGACTCGATATTTTTCCCGATATAAATATTGGAAAAGTTTACGCATTGCACTTAACATTCGCGCAGTGCTCGTAGCTTTATAACCTTTCTCCAAACGCTCTCCTAGAAAACCTTGCAAATCAACAGCATCTAAAGTTTCCAAAGACAAGTCGTTTTTATCCAACCAATCACAAAGTGCGGTTAAATCCAAACGATAAGATTGAACGGTATTTTCTGAAAGCCCTTTTTCAATCCAATATTCGTTAAGGAACAAATCAATAAGTGCAAGATTTTTCATATTACTTTTCTACAAGGAAAGCGATACGTCCTATTTATGCTGAACAATCAAAAAGGCATTTAACTTACGTGGAATCACAAAAAATGCAGCAGCTGCAATAATACTCATAAATACAAATGTCATCGCTGGCGACGTTGGATAAATCATGCCAGCAATCGCAGTGAAAATAGCAATTAGCACACCATTGGATAAACCATTATACAAACCTTGTAACTTCGCAATATGGCTTTGCGGTTGCGTGGTGATATAGCGTACAATCGCATAATGGCACACGGCATAGGTTAAACTGTGCGTAAGTTGCAATAAGAATATCAACCAAAAATCTTCAATATATCCTATTACAGCCCAGCGTCCAACGCACGCAAACGCAGAAATATAAAGCAGCACACTGATAGAAATATTTTGAAATAAGCGACGAGAGAAGAAAAATAATACGATTTCTGCCAATACCCCAATTCCCCAAAGTAAGCTAGTTTGAGAAACGGAGATCCCAATACTTGTCCAATAAATCGTGCTATAAACATAATAAGCCGCATGAGAGCCTTGAATCAGTCCCACTGCAATCATGACTCGCAATGTAATAGGATTTTTCAGTAAAGCAATAAACCCAATATTATTTTGAGCACTGCCTTCTGATATTTCATCTTTTGGGGGAATGGTGGGTTTTAAAAGCTGAATGATGGTGTAGAAGGATAAAAGTGCGGTTAAAATCCACACGATATTTTGCTCGCCAACCCAACCAATCATGCCGCCGAACACCACTACGCCAAGGATAAAGGCAGCAGAACCAATCAAACGGACTTTGCCGTAATCCAAGCCGATTTGGCGTTGCCAAGTGGATGCCAACGAATCCCCAATCGGCATTCCCGCTGAATTCACAGAGGCATACAAACCGATAGCAATAAACAACAACCAAAAATTATGTGCAACTAAACTCATAGCCGCCATAATAATTGCCGATGCTAACGCCAATAGACGTAAGGAACTAATAATATGATTAGCTTTTTTAATCAGCGATGAAAAAAATAATCCGCCCGCAAATCGGAAAATATAAGCACTCCCGATCACCAAACCAATCATTTCCTCCCCATATTGTTGTGATTTCAACCATGCGGGGAAGAACGGCAAAAACACGCCATAAGCGCAGTAGTAACCCAGAAAGCTCAGTGCGAGCCAATAAAAAGGACGAACTTGCATCAGAATAAAGTTTCCATTTCTTGTGAACGAGACAAACAAGCCTGCATAGCTTGCTCTATTGTTTGATTCAAATGTTGTGCGTCAAATACTGCTAACGCTGCCGCAGTGGTGCCACCTTTCGAGGTAACATTTTCACGCAAAGTTGAAAGTGCAATTTGCGGATTTTCTATCACCATTTTGGCTGCACCAAGCATAGATTGCTGCACTAATTCACGCGCAGTTTTTTCATCTATATTCATTTTGATTAAGGCTTGCTGCATCGCTTCCAGCATTAAAAAGAAATAGGCTGGACTACTTCCTGACGCGGCAGTGACTGCGTGCATTTGAGTTTCATCATCCACCCAAACCGTTCTTCCCACTGCTCCCAATAAATCTTGTGCAAAAGTGCGGTGATTTTCACTCGTATTTTTCGGTGCAAATAAACCCGCCATACCTTCGCCCACTAATGCGGGCGTATTTGGCATGACTCGCACTATCGATTTTACGCTTGGAATTAATGCGTTCAAGCGTTCAGTTGAAATACCCGCAGCAATGGAAATTAACAATTTATCGGAAAAATCCACCGCACTTAGTGGCAAACAAACATCAGCCATCATTTGAGGTTTTACCGCAAGCAATACAACTTCCGCTTTAATTACGCTTTCCACATTATTTTCTGAAGTTGCCACGCCAAGATTGGCAAAAAATGCTTTTTTTTCTTCATTTGGATCATTCACAATAATTTGCTCGGCAGGATAACCTTGTTTCAATAATCCAAGAATAATAGCTTGTGCCATATTGCCGCCACCAATAAAGGCAATTAATTTGTGTTGCATCGTTTTTCCTACTTTTATGGGCTATAATACCGCACATTCTACCCTATATTGAAGGAAGTGTTACGATGTGGTTCAAAAATTAAATAGATCATCTCTAACCATTGTAAATATAATCAATCTTCTTTCATGTTTTGATAATTGGTTACCAAATTGGTTACTATTTTTAGGTGTGTACATTGTAGCTGTTTATTACTTGTTCACTGATTATATGTAACATTATCTCTAGTATATACAATACATCAAAAAGTATCCGATGTATCCAAAAAATCTCTAAATTTTATCTATTCAATTTGTAATATGCCTTAAACAATATTTTTATCATCAAGTTATTGAGATCTAATTTAATTAGATATTATTTTATTTTATATTACTTTTAAATTATTAATATCTGATATGGGATGATATTTTGTTACAAATCTATATTTTTTGCTTAAGATTTAGGCATTCGATTCTTTTTCATGTTTTAAGTGTCTAAAAAATAATCATATTAAGTTAAAAAATACTTTTTTTGTATTAATCTCAGTTAAGACATATTAGATAGATATGTCTACCACATAAATTCAATCATATATAAAGAGGTAAATATGGAATCAGCATATACATTAGATGATTTTAATCAAAGCTTAGCAGAACGGATAAAGTAGACAGATAATTTTGATAATGGGGTGCAGTTATACCCTAAAGATGTTGCATTAACTCATAAGTATATTCAGTTTAATGATCTGTTTATTAAATTTATGGTGTTAGATCTAGATCGGGAAAATTCTGCAATGGATTGGGAATTGTTAGGACTTCCAAGTCCCAATATAGTGGTACAAAATAGATTAAACGGTCGATGTCATTATATCTATGCGTTGGAGGTACCTATTTGTAACACAAAGAATGCTCGATTTAAGCCAATAAGTTATTTTAAAAAGATACAACGAGCTTATATTGATAAGTTAGGAGCAGATCAACACTATGTTGGTGTATTCACTAAAAATCCAAACTCAAATTTTTGGAGAACATTTGTATTTAATGTACCTAAATATACTCTGGATTATTTAGCTGATTTTGTTGATTTATCAAATAAACCTGTATTTTATCTAAATGATAATGAAGATATTGAAGGTCGGAATTGTTCTTTATTGAATCAGATCAAAAAAATTGGTTATCGTGAGGTTCTGAAGTTTAAATGTTCAGGTAAACAATTAGAACAATTTAATCAGTATTTATTATCTTCATTAGAGTTATTAAATCAGAATCATAATCCACCATTACCATACAGGGAGTTAAAAGGAATTGCTAGAAGTTCATCTCGTTGGATTTGGGAAAGATTTTCTGAATCATTGTTTCAACAAATTCAGTCAAATCGTTCTCGAAAACGATGGGAAAAGCAACAAATTATCAAGAAAGAGTTGTTTAATCAATTTGGAGCTAATAAACCTAATATGTCGTTAAAGCAAATAGCAGAACAATTTAGTATTAGTGTAAGCTCATTGAATCGTTGGTCAGAAGAATTCGGATGGGTGAAATCACAAAATGACTTAAAAAGTAAATATGAGAAAATAGTATAGTTAAGAACACAAGGTCTAAAATGGCGAGAAATAGCAACCTGTTTATCAATATCAGAAGGCAGTGCGAAGATGTGTTTTAAACGATATAAAAGATAGTAAATAAAAGCCACCATGTTTTTGGTGGCTTATTTTTTTATACTTTACAAGTTTCAAGGTAACTTAGAATCTAAGATTCAGGAATACGAACTTGTCGTCCAAATTTGATAGATGTTAATTTTTTCGATTCAATTAATCGCAGAATAGTTGAACGACTTACACGTAAACGATCTTGAAGATCTTGAATTGTGAAGTAATAGCCGACGTTATCTTGTATTTTCATAATTATCTCCTATTTCGTACATACTTTTTAGGAGCTTAACACAGGAATTTATGAATCTAACTTTAAATTGATATTTTTTTTAATTATTTTTGTGAGTGTATATTTTGCACGGATATCACGTTGTAAAACACGTAGCAGAAAGATTAGTTCATCAATATCGAGTTTTCTAAATAGTAAGCTAATTAATTCTTCAGTTTCCGTGTCAGAATGCGGTTTAAAATTTGGAAATTTTTTCATCATTTTAAGTTCACTGTACTTGATAAATGTATATAGGTATTTAATGTAAGCCAGAATAATTCTAAATGATGTCTAGATGCATTTAGTTGATTAGAATGATAAAACCTATATGTAATACATAAAATGAAAAAAGAGCTCATTTTTGAGCTCTTTATGACGATTTTAGTTTTCACTACTCATTGGTACAAAACCATCAGTTTCTGGTGAGTATTCAACATAGTAAGATGAATCTCTCATTTTGTAGGCTTGTGGAACATTGTCGGGTTTAGTGCTACATGCTTTGTTTAAAAGTTTGTATTCATCATGAGTAATACATTGACCTTTTTCATATGTTTTTAACAAGCCTGTTATCATGCAGACATCGTAAGATGAACGTTTTTCACCAAAATAAATATAGTCTCCACATTTCATAGCTATTGAACCGGATTGTTCTGGCGGAAGTTCAATAGTACGGATTCCTGCATATGTAATATTTGTTATTAGAAATATAGATGTAATTAAAAATTTATTCATTTTAAGATTCCATTAAAGTAAATATTAACAATTACGATAAGTTATTGGATTTTGTGGCGCCTTGTAATCATTATTTGATGAATAGGTTAATTTATTAACAAGTTCTTGATAAATTGGAGAATCTTTCGGCACAAGTTTACCGATAAAACCCCAACGACCTTGACGCTCAATAGGTGCTTCAATCCAGTATGAAATTTCGTAGGCTGCTAATGTCCAGCCACGATAAACTGCAATAGCATATTTGGCTTTTTCACGGCGTGAACCCGTTTTCCAATAGCCGCGAGTGCGTTCGTAAATTTCTTTTTCAATTTGCGATTTATCAATTTCGCCTGATTTTATTTGTTGTTTTAATTTTTTATAGTTTTTATTAATTGTGATTAAAACAACAGGTAAATCTGTTTTTAATTCTTGTGGGTCATATATATGTTTTAGTTCTGATAATGACATTAAACCTTTTTCAGAAGAATGTGTGCCACCTTGAATATTGGTTAATGGTTGTTGATTAGGTTTAACAATGGATAATAAATCGATCGCTAAAGCCTCATATTCAAGTGCTTGTTTTTCCTCCTTGATATTATGTCTTAAAATATAGTATAAGGGTTCAAGTCCATCTTTATGTATATCATTGATTAGTGATATTTTATCATTTTCATTAGTTTTGCAAGTTAATGCACCTTGTGCATGTTGAAAAACTCTATTGCCAATACCTTTACCAATATAGAAGATATTTTGATTTCTAGGGTCAACAAGACAATAGATGTAATAATTAATTTTTTCAATTATAGCGGTTGAAAACATAGTTACACCTATAATTCTTCTTCCCGTATTTTAGTATACGTATGCTTGCAATTAGGATTTTGGCAACAATATGTATATCGTTTTTTTACTTTCGTGCATTGAATATATCGTTCTCGTGTTTTTCCAGATGCCATTCTTTCACGCACTTTAGTTTTTCCCAGCCAGCGGTCAATTTCTTTAATTGAATCCAATTCAATTTTGCCTGATTTACAGACTGGACAGACTTCAGGCTTATTTGCCCAAGAATTAAATGTGTAGCAAATGTAACAAATACCTAGAATCCCAAAAACAATAAATTCGGTTGGAATTTTTTTGTTATCAACGAATCCGATAATTAGCATTAGTATGAATAATAATGAAAGTAAGAATAAAGCAGTTTTTATTAGAAGTTTTAGTATATGTCCTATTGGTTTAAGTATAGATTTAAGCATAAATATCCCCAGTATAGTTGTATTTGTAAATTTTATCTAAGAGAGATTTTGCGTTCTACCAACAATCGATGTATAGTTAGCACACAGTTTGTTGTAAAAAATTAACCTATTTATGGGTATAAGAATGAACGTACATGAAAAGATCAGAAAACTACGTGAAACAAAGCATTGGTCACAAGAAGAGATGGCTGAAAGAATGAGTATGTCATTGAATGGCTATGCAAAAATTGAACGTGGTGAAACGAAATTACATCTGGATAAGCTAGAGCAAATTGCACAGATTTTAGATATAGATATTGTTGAATTGATTAATTCTGGTGAACGAAATGTCTTCGTTCAATTCAATGAGAATTCTCATTTTAGTTCGTCATTTCAGGGAGACAATGAGAAATCTCTATTGATTGAGATTGAAAAACTAAAATTATCGTTATCACATTGTCAGCAATTATTGGAAGAAAAAGAAGGTTTGTTGAACAAGCTAGTAGAGCAAAAAGATAATGAAATAAAGCTACTGAGAGAAATGGTAGAGTTACTGAAGAAAGGTTAGGTAAATAAAGGGAATCAGTATTGATTCCCTTTATTTTTAGATACTTTTTTTCATACATTCTTCAACAAAATCTCCCCAAGCATTCATTAATGGTTTTCGTTGTTCAAGATAGGTTGAGCGATTGTAGGCGTTACGAACTTGATTTTTGCTTTGATGAGAAAGGCAAGCTTCAAGAATTTCCAGATTCATTTCGGTAAATGTCTCGCTAAGATAGGTGCTTGCGATAGAACGTAACCCATGTGATGTTAATTGATCTTTATAACCAACGCGTTTAATTGCTGCATTGGCAGAGCTTGAATGTAATGGTCTTTCAGGATAACGTTGGCTTTGAAAAATAAAACGACTACGGCCTGAAATGTTTTTTAGCTTATTAAGTATTTTAAGCACTTGTAGTGATAATGGAATGGTGAAAGCTTTTTTCATTTTCATGCGTTCAGCAGGGATATTCCATAGCGATTTCTCAAAATCAATTTCATTCCATTGTGCATTTGCAGCTTCACTTGGACGGGTGATAGTCAAAAGGGAGAATTCAATAAGATATTTCACCATAAGGTCAATATGTGAATGACGTAACGCAGACATGAATTCAGGTAGTTTTTCAGGTCTAATAGTTGGATGATGTGTTGTTCTGTTTACATTAAAAGCCTTTGATACATTGATGCATTTATTAAACTCAATAATACCTTTGTTAACAGCAAAATTCATGATTTCATTAACTAATGCAATAACAAGCTTCCCAGTGTGAGAAACTCCTCGTTCAAATAATGGTATAACTGTATCATGTAACTGTTGTGGTGTAATTTCAGCAATAGGGTTATCGCCTAAATATGGAAATGCATATTTTTCTAGCGTTCTCCATCGGCTTTTAAGTGTTACAGACTTGATTTCAGAAACTTTTTTTTGTTTCCATTGAGTTGATATGGCAAAAAATGTATTGTTTTGTCGTTGTAATTGCAGTAATTCATGCTGTTTTATGTATTCTTGCGGATCAATCTTATTAGCTAGTAATTGACGATATTGTTCTCTCAACTCCCTTGCTTTTGATAGTGTAATTGCTGGATATAGGCCTAAAGAAATTTTTGCTCGTTTCTTTGTTATAGGTCGATAGTAATTAAACCGCCAAGATTTTGAACCTGTTGGTGAAATGATTAGAAATAGTCCATAACCATCAGTCAATGTATATGGTTTGTTTGATGCTTTTGCTTTCTTGATTTCAGTGTCAACAAGTGGTTTTACTTTTTTAGCCATAAGACATCTGTTTATGTATATAAAAATAGGTATTAATATATTTTTTAGTAACCAAGAAATCTAGCTTGACTGTGATAAGTTACCATTATGGTTACTAAAAAATTGAAATATGATGATATACTATGAATTATAAATGGTGTTTTGAAATAAGTAAATTATTGATTTAATGATAAAATTGTACATGGTGAAATGTTATGAGTTATAAAGTTAATTTTTGGTTCAAAAATTTAATGACTTATAGACTGACTAAACCCCTAGATTGGGATCTTACACAACTACAAACTCAACTGGAAGATTGTCAATTCCATCCTTGCGGTGTTCAAGATCAAAGTAAATTTGGCTGGTCTGCTCCATTAAGAGGTTCTGATTTACTCTATTTTTCTGTTGGAAAACAAATTCTATTAATCGCCAAAAAAGAAGAAAAAATCTTGCCGGCAAATGTGGTCAAACGTGAACTTGATGAACGCATTGAAAACCTTGAGCAAAAAGAAAATCGCAAACTTAAAAAGGTAGAAAAACAAACATTAAAAGATGATGTTGTTATGAATTTATTGCCTCGTGCGTTTAGTAAAAATCAGCATACGGCGCTATGGATTGATACGGAAAATAATCTTGTTCATGTTGATGCCGCATCAAGTAAACGCGCGGAAGATGTGCTCGCATTACTGCGTAAATCCTTAGGTTCGCTCCCTGTCGTGCCTTTAGCCTTTGCTAATGAACCCAGCACGATTTTAACCAATTGGATCCTTCAAGATACTTTACCGCATTGGTTACTTGCATTAGAAGAAGCCGAGCTTCGTGGCAGTCAGGAAGACAGCGTTATTCGTTGTAAAAAACAACCTTTAGAAAATGAAGAAATTATCGCTCTTCTGCAAGATGGCAAAAAAGTAGTAAGTAAATTAGCCTTAGAATGGGAGGATACCTTAACTTTCGTTTTTAACGAAGATTGCACCCTCAAACGTTTAAAATTTGCAGATACTGTACGGGAAAAAAATGATGATATTCTGAAAGAAGATTTTGCACAGCGTTTCGATGCAGATTTTGTACTGATGACTGGTATTTTAGCCAAACTCACCGAAAATTTATTAGATGAATTTGGTGGCGAAAAAGCGAGATTATAAAATCGCGCTTTAATCATTCTAAAATGAAGTTTATTTTTACAATGTGAATCTAATATTCAGCGTATTCAAACCAGCTCTCTAAAATTAAACAAGCTGACACTCCATCGATTTTACCTTTTTTTAATGCTTTAAAACCACCACGTTCAAAAATCTCACTACGAGCTTGCGTGGTGGTTAATCGTTCATCTTGTAAATGAACATTAACGCCAAAACGACCTTGTAAACGATTTGCAAATTTACGAGCACGTAGAGTGAGATCTTGTTCTGTTCCGTCCATATTTAAAGGAAGACCAACAATGACAACATCTGGTTTCCATTCTTTCAAACATTTTTCGATCGCTTCCCAATTTGGGATGCCATCTTGCGCCTTAAAAGCGGGCAAGGCTTGTGCTGTGCCAGTAATACTTTGTCCTATGGCACAACCGATACTTTTAGTGCCAAAATCAAAAGCCAGAGCGGTAATTCCCATTAACTATGCCCTACTTGCGCTAACGCAAAATTATAAGGATGAATACCAAGTAACTGATTGGCTGCAGCATAACGATCTTCATAGGGCATATCAAATAAAATTTGATCGTTAGATGACACCACCAACCACGCATTATCTCTGATTTCTTTTTCTAACTGACCAGCCCCCCAGCTTGAACATCCTAGCGCAACAAGATATTTTTCAGGTGCAAAAGTTGAACCTAGCGTTTCCACCACATCAGCGGAGGTTGTCATTGAAAGTTCCTCTGTGACTTTGTAAGTATGTTGAAAAGCATTAAGCGTATTCTTATGTAAAATAAACCCTCTTTCTGTATGCACAGGGCCACCCGCAACCACCATTTCATTACCAAAAGTGCGGTCATTTTTCATCATAAAATTGAGTTTTGAATAAAGTTCCGCAATGCTTAAATCTGTCGGCTGATTAATTACCAAACCCATTGAACCCTGTTCATTATGCTCACACATAAACACCACCGTGCGATTAAAATAATCGTCTAAATGTGGCATTGCGATCAAAAATTTTCCTTGTAATTCCATCATTCGCCTAAATCCCCAAAACAAATTTGCAATGCACTTATCGCTGCAAGTGATGCAGTTTCAGTGCGTAAAACACGTTTTCCTAATAAAATTTCAGTAAATCCTTGCTGTTCAGTTTGGGCAATTTCTTGTGCTGATAATCCACCTTCCGAGCCAATTAATAAACGAACACCCTCAGCAGGAATAGTCGGTAAGGTTTTAATAGAATAGTGCGCGCGTGGATGTAAATTCAATTTCAATGCACCATCATTTTCTGCACACCAATCTTGCAATTTCATTAAGGGACGAATTTCTGGTACGCTATTACGACCGCATTGCTCACAAGCTGCAATCGCAATTTTTTGCCATTGTTGGATTTTTTTATCCATCCGCTCTGCGTCAAGTTTTACGCCACAGCGTTCTGACCATAATGGCGTAATCACATTTACCCCTAATTCTACGGATTTTTGAATAGTAAATTCCATTCGTTCTCCGCGAGAAATCACTTGTCCTAAATGGATTTTTAAATGGGATTCTTTATCCGCAAGCTCACGCCCCAAAATTTCTACTTTTACGGACTTTTTATTTGACTCAATAATTTTTGCTGGATAAATATGATTAGAACCATCAAAGAGTTCAAGCTGTTCGCCTTCTGTCATTCTTAACACTCGAGCAACGTGATTTGCCGCGTCTTCTGAAAGATGACATTGAGTTTGATTTTCAAGGGATATTGGATGATAAATTCTTGGTATGCGCATAATGTTTATTTATATGAATGAAAAAGTGCGGTCATTTTAACTGGTGTTTTTATAAGATATTCATCTTACGACGAATAAACGCCATCATACTGTGCAAGAGTAAAAACAATAAAGATAAAGCATACAAAGGCATATTTCCTAACACAGAATAAGGGGTTTTGCCTTCCGCAGGTGCAATTTTATAAGTCAAAGTTGTTTCAATAAATTGGGGGGCTTGTGCTAATACCTTACCTTGCGCATCAACAAAAACTGAAATCCCCGTATTTGTTGCACGAATAAGCGGTTTGCCTAATTCTAAAGCACGCATTCTTGCCATCTGTAAATGTTGCCAAGGCCCAATAGAATCGCCAAACCACGCATCATTAGATAAGGTGAGCAAATAATCCGTATCTTGTTTCAAATTTTGTCGCACTTGCTCGCCGAAAATAATTTCATAACAAATTGCTGGCGAAAAAGCACGTTTTTTTGCGATTAAAGAGGGTTGAACAGCCTCTCCACTTTGAAATGCTGACATTGGTAAATTAAACACTGAACTAAGCGGTCGCAAAATACTTTCTAGCGGAACATATTCCCCGAAAGGCACGAGATGATGTTTATTATAACGATTTGGCGTATCTGGTTGATAAGGAAAATCTGGGTTTCCAGTAGTCATAATTGAATTTAATAACTTACCAGATTTTGTATCTTGGAATACCGTTCCAATCATAATCTCCGTTTTAGTTTCTTTAGCAGCATGCTCTAATTTTTCAAAAAATGGTGTAATTGTATTTTCAAGGGTTGGCAAGGCTGATTCAGGCAAAATAATTAAATCGGTTTTACCAAGATTTTCTGCGATTAATTTTTGATAAATTGCCAAAGTAGAATAGAAATAATTAGGATCCCATTTAAGATTTTGTTCAATATTGCCTTGCGCAAGTGTGACTGAAATCGCCTTATCTTCAACAGATTTTACAAAGTGAATTCGCGATGAATAAGCACTTAATCCCCCTACAATAATCAATAACAAAGCATTCGCTAAAACTAATTTAAGATTTTTCGTTTTAAACAAAGAGGAAACGAGATTAAAAATGACCGCACTTGCCCAAAGGGTAAAGAATGTCAATCCTGTTACCCCAAAAATCGGGGCGATACCATAAAATGGGCTGTCAATTTGTGTATAACCAAACTGAAGCCAAGGAAAACCAGTAAAAATCCAACCCCGTAAAAATTCTGTCAATGTCCAAATCACGGCAAAAATTACCGCACTTTGCACTTTGAAACGCTGAACTAAATAGGTAAAGAGCATTGGATATAGCGCAAGATAAGCCGCAAGTAAACCGACAAGGAAATAACTCACACCTAACGACGCGCCACCAAATTGATGGATGCTAACATTAAGCCAACTTACTCCAAAGCAGAAAAATCCCATCGCCCACAAGAAAGTGGATAAAAGTGCGGTGGATTTTTTAGGATTTTTAGCGACATAAAGTAAACCGAGTAAAGACACATAGGCTAAAGGCCAATAATCAAAAGGCGAAAAGGCAAAAACGCCGATTAAACCCGATATAAAAGCAATAAGATAAGTAAAATATTTATTCATAAATTTAATTGATAATAAAATCCTATTCAGATTTTTCATCTACATTATTCATTTCTGCCAAATGTTCATCTGGCACTGTGACGCGAAGTTGAATTAATCGACGACTATCTGCAGAAGTCACTTTAAATTGAAGATTTTTCAAAATAATTTCTTCCCCGCGTTTTGGTAAATAACCAAAAGTCTGCATAATCAGACCGCCAATGGTATCTACTTCTTCATCATCAAAATCCGTATTAAATTGCCCATTGAAATCATCAATATCGGTGAGCGCACGCACTGCATAAGTATGACGAGAAAGCTGACGAATATCCGCAATCTCTTCTTCATCAAATTCATCTTCAATATCGCCAACAATTTGTTCCAAAATATCTTCAATAGTAACAAGCCCCGACACTGCACCAAATTCATCCACCACAATGGCCATATGGAAACGCTCAGAGCGAAAATCTTTTAACATACGATCCACTCTTTTGCTTTCTGGCACAATCACGACGGGGCGTAATAATGAAGATAAATCAAACGCTTCGGCATCTTCTCGTAAAAATTTTAATAAATCTTTCGCGTGCAAAATACCCACGATATTATCGCGGTCATCGGCATCGGCAATCACAGGAAAACGAGAATGTGCGGATTCAATAATTGTGTTTAAACAAGTATTTAAATCTTGTTGATCTTCAATAAAAATAATTTGTGAACGAGGAATCATAATATCGCGAACACGAAGTTCCGCAATTTCCATCACGCCTTCAATCATTTCACGCGTATTTTGATCAATTAAATCGTTTTGTTCTGAATCGCGAATCACTTCCACAAGTTCTTCACGATTTTTTAATTCGCCTTGAAAAAAGCGACCGAATAAAGATTGGAAAAAAGGTTTTTTCGTATTTTCAGGTTGGTTTGAATTTTGCTGTTCGTCGTTCATATTGATTTGTGTTTGATGTCTTATTGACGGCGAAAAAGTATCACATTTTAGAAAAAATCGCAAAAAGCGAAAAGAGGAAAATCAATAAAAATAACCGCACATTGGGTTTGAACCTAAAGTGCGGTTAAAAATATACAATTTTACGGAAAGGGGAAAATTCTAGACAACAAAATATTCTTATTTTGTTTATATGACGAAAAGTCCCTATGTTGTGGATAACATTGTGAATAACGGATTTCTGATTGTGAATTGATCTCGTAAAAACAGGCAAAGATCCTTATTACATCAAACTTCAAAATAAATAGGGTTATTTCCAACCAAAAGGTCTTAAACAAAAATAAACCGCACTTTTCACATTCAAAAATGGAATAAAGTGCGGTAAAAAAATACAATTTTTAAAACAGTTTTATTCACAAAAGATCTTTTTATCATCTCTTTGAGTTATTCAATATTTCTGTGGATAAAATTGTGGTTGAGAAAATCTATAATGCTGTATAACTCAAATTAACTTTTTTAATAAAATTTCAGATTTAAATTTATTCCTTTTAATTCAACCAGTTAGAATTAAAAGAGTGAACGAATTTATAATACACAGAATACCTCAAAATTTGATGTTTAATTTTTATACAGTTTGTTTTACACTGGATAAATAACGTTCCCAATCAAAATATTGACCAGGATCGATCTTACGTCCTGGCGAAATATCGCAATGTCCAACAATTCGATTTTTCGTAATCTTCGGGTAATTTTTCATTATTACATTGGTAAGCTCTTGCAATGAAAAATATTGAGCGTCGGTAAAAGGCTGTTCATTACACCCCTCCAGCTCAATTCCAATGGCAAAATCATTACATTTTTCTCGTCCTTGAAAATTAGATACGCCTGCGTGCCAAGCGCGATCATTAAAATTGACATATTGCGTAATTCGCCCATTTCGTTCGATCAAACAATGTGCTGAAACACGCATTTGATAAATTTCTGCAAAATAAGGATGAATCTTAGGATCTAATTTTCCTTGAAAAAAATCATCCACATATCCGCCGCCAAATTGTTCTGGCGGCAGACTAATATAATGAATAACCAATAAGGAAATATCCTGTGGATTTGGGCGTTTATCGAAGTGAGGTGACTGAATTTGCCGACAATCCAATATACCTTGTTCAATATCTTTTAGTTTTTGCATACTTTTTTCCTTTTTTTGCGATCAGGCTCGCAGAAAAAGTGCGGTCAATTTTACAAACAAATTTTTCCTTTTCACAATGTTGTCGCTAACAAAGGCTTAATAAAAGGAAAATGAATGAAACTAACAACACAGCAAACCTTGAAAAAAGGGTTTACATTAATAGAGCTAATGATTGTGATTGCAATTATTGCTATTTTAGCCACTATCGCAATTCCTTCTTATCAAAATTATACTAAAAAAGCAGCGGTATCTGAATTACTGCAAGCGTCAGCGCCTTATAAGGCTGATGTGGAATTATGTGTATATAGTACAAATGAAACAACAAATTGTACGGGTGGAAAAAATGGTATTGCAGCAGATATAACCACAGCAAAAGGCTATGTAGCCTCAGTAAAAACGCAATCAGGTGGCATTACCGTAAAAGGGGATGGCACATTGGCAAATATGGAATATATTTTGCAAGCTACAGGTAATGCTGCAACAGGTGTAACTTGGACAACAACTTGCAAAGGAACGGAGGCCTCTTTATTTCCAGCAAATTTTTGCGGAAGTGTCACACAATGACGAGCTATGCTTTACTTCATACTCAGCATGTAACCGCTAAAAATGGCGAAGTATTTACGATCTCGCCAGAGTTATGGGAACGCAATCAGCAGCAACAATCCTTGCTCTTACGTTATTTTGCTTTGCCACTTAAAGAAGAAAATAATCGTCTTTGGCTAGGGGTTGATTCTCTTTCCAATCTTTCAGCCTGTGAAACCATTGCGTTTATAACAGGAAAACCTGTCGAACCAATTTTGTTAGAAAGCAGCCAACTAAAAGAACTGTTACAGAAACTTACTCCGTGCCAAATGCAAGTGGAAGAACAAGTTAAATTCTATCAACATCAAGAAACCCATTTTGAACAAGAAGATGATGAACCTGTTATCCGCTTACTTAATCAGATTTTTGAATCCGCCTTACAAAAAAATGCCTCTGATATTCATTTAGAAACCTTGGCTGATCAGTTTCAAGTGCGGTTTAGAATTGATGGTGTTTTACAACCACAACCTTTAATAAGCAAAATATTCGCCAATCGTATTATTTCACGCTTAAAATTACTGGCTAAATTAGATATTAGTGAAAATCGACTTCCACAAGATGGGCGATTTCAATTTAAAACGACTTTTTCCGATATTCTTGATTTTCGCCTTTCAACCTTACCAACCCATTGGGGCGAAAAAATCGTGTTGCGAGCGCAACAAAATAAACCAGTAGAACTTAGCTTTTCTGAATTAGGTATGACAGAAAATCAGCAACAAGCATTTCAACGCGCACTTAGCCAGCCACAAGGATTAATTTTAGTTACAGGTCCCACAGGAAGTGGAAAAAGTATCTCACTTTACACCGCACTTCAGTGGCTAAATACGCCTGATAAACATATTATGACAGCGGAAGATCCCATTGAAATTGAGCTGGATGGCATTGTTCAAAGCCAAATTAATCCACAGATTGGACTAGATTTTAACCGCCTATTGCGTACTTTCTTACGCCAAGATCCCGATATTATTATGCTAGGCGAAATTCGCGATGAAGAAAGTGCAATGATTGCACTGCGTGCTGCACAAACTGGGCATCTGGTGCTTTCAACTTTACATACCAATGATGCAATTTCTGCCATATCTCGCTTACAACAACTCGGTATTCAACAACATGAAATTGAAAGCAGTTTACTGCTCGTCATTGCGCAGCGTCTTGTACGAAAAATCTGCCCAAAGTGCGGTGGAAATTTAATAAATTCTTGTGATTGCCATCAAGGTTATCGAGGTCGAATCGGCGTGTATCAATTTCTACATTGGCAGCAGAATGGCTATCAAACGGATTTTAAAAATTTACATGCGAGTGGTTTAGAAAAAGTTAGCCAAGGCATAACAGATGAGAAAGAAATTGAACGTGTGCTAGGTAAAAAGTCATGACTAAAAAACTCTTTTATTATCAAGGTAGTAACGCATTAAATCAGAAACAAAAAGGCTCAATTATTGCGGATACAAAACAACAAGCGCACTTTCAATTAATAAGCCGCGGGCTTACTCACATCAAATTACAACAAAACTGGCAATTTGGGGCAAAGCCCAAAAATTCAGAAATCAGTGAATTACTCAATCAATTAGCGACATTGCTACAGTCCGTAATTCCGTTAAAAAACAGCCTGCAAATTTTGCAACAAAATTGTACTCAAATTATGCTCAACGAATGGCTTGAACGACTGCTTCAATCCATTGAATCTGGCTTAGCATTCTCACAAGCAATTGAACAACAAGGAAAATATCTCACACAACAAGAAATTCAACTGATTCAAGTGGGAGAAATGACAGGAAAACTTGCCGTAGTTTGTAAAAAAATAGCCACGCACCGTAGCCAATCTTTGGCTTTACAACGCAAATTACAGAAAATTATGGTATATCCCTCAATGGTATTGGGAATTTCTCTATTATTGACACTCGCATTACTGCTTTTTATCGTGCCTCAATTTGCTGAAATGTACAGTGGCAATAATGCCGAATTACCAACAATAACCGCAATATTGCTCTCTATATCCAATTTTCTTAAGCAAAATATTGGCATTTTGTTATTTTTCGCTTTGAGTTTTGTTCTATTTTATTACTTCTATCTAAAACGCCAGATCTGGTTTCATCAACAGAAAAACCAACTTATCTCTGTCACGCCTATTTTTGGCACAATTCAAAAACTTTCACGTTTAGTGAACTTTAGTCGCAGTTTACAAATTATGTTGCAGGCTGGCGTACCGCTTAATCAGGCACTAGACAGTTTTCTTCCTCGCACACAAACGTGGCAAACCAAGAAAACGCTTGTAAATGACATCGTATTAGATAAAGAAGTGCGGTCAATTTTACAATGGGTTTCTCAAGGCTATGCGTTTTCTGATAGTGTAAGTAGCGATCTTTTCCCGATGGAAGCACAACAAATGCTCCAAATTGGCGAACAAAGCGGAAAACTCGCTTTGATGCTAGAGCATATTGCGGATAATTACCAAGAAAAACTTAATCATCAAATTGACTTACTCTCACAAATGCTAGAACCATTAATGATGGTAATTATCGGCAGTTTGATTGGAATTATTATGATGGGAATGTATTTACCTATCTTTAATATGGGCTCTGTTATTCAATGATTTACTTCGCAATGTTTTTATTAGGCGACATCTTCGGGATCGCATTGTGGTTCTACCTATCTGGTTTTATTACCCGTTTACAGCAAGAGATTTATGCGACTTATATTGAATTATTCCCACAAAACTTTCTGTCATTTCAGCCTAGCGTTTCCTCTATTCAACAAAAAAAGTGCGGTCATATTTTGAGGTATTTTTTAAGTGTTGGGGTAGGATTTATATTTTTACAAATTGCCTTCAAAGATTCTATTTTTACTGTATGGTTCGGACTCACACTTCTTATCCTTTGGGCAATCAGTTATCTTGATTGGCACTATCAACTTATTTCTACTACACTCTGTTTATGGCTACTTACAATCGGTTTATTTGGGGCAGACAATAATTTTTCATTGCTTACGTTATCTGAAAGCATAAAAAGTGCGGCAAGTTTTTTTATTGTTTTCTACGCAATCTATTGGATTGCAAAATTCTATTACGGAAAAGAAGCCTTTGGGCGGGGAGATTATTGGCTAGCAATGGCATTAGGAAGTTTTATTCATTTAGAAACCTTACCGCACTTTTTGTTATTAGCTTCAGTTCTTGGAATATGTTTTTCGCTTATTCATAAAAAGAAAAAAGAATTTATACCTTTTGCCCCTTTTATGAACTTATCAGCAGTCATCATTTATTTCGTCAAATATTACTGGTATTAAAAAAGGGGAAAACATAATATTTTCCCCTTGTTCTTCATAAAAGTGCGGTTACTTTTACGAACGTTTCATCACTTCAAAAAACTCTTCGTTGGTTTTCGCCATCATCAGCTTATCAATCAAGAATTCCATTGCATCCACTTCATCCATTGGATTAAGAATCTTACGAAGAATCCACATTTTTTGTAATTCATCAGCTGTTGTGAGTAAGTCTTCTTTACGAGTACCAGAGCGTTGAAAGTCAATGGCTGGGAATACGCGTCTTTCTGCAATTTTACGAGAAAGGTGTAATTCCATATTACCTGTACCTTTAAATTCTTCGAAAATCACTTCATCCATTTTCGAACCTGTATCTACTAGCGCAGTGGCAATAATCGTTAAACTACCGCCTTCTTCCACGTTACGTGCAGCACCGAAGAAACGTTTTGGACGGTGCAATGCGTTAGCATCCACACCACCAGATAAAATTTTACCTGAAGCTGGGGTTACCGTATTGTAAGCACGTGCTAAACGGGTAATAGAGTCAAGTAAAATCACCACATCTTTTTTATGCTCTACTGAACGTTTCGCTTTTTCGATTACCATTTCTGCCACTTGAACGTGACGAGTTGCTGGCTCATCAAAAGTAGAAGCAATGACTTCGCCTTTTACTGAACGTTGCATTTCTGTCACTTCTTCTGGGCGTTCATCAATCAGTAATACGATAAGTTCCACATCAGGATAATTATGCGTGATACTTTGTGCAATATTTTGCAACAACATTGTTTTACCCGCTTTTGGCGGAGCTACGATCAAACCACGTTGGCCTTTACCAATTGGCGAGGCTAAATCCAAAATACGGGCAGTTAAATCTTCTGTTGAGCCATTGCCTCGCTCCATTCTTAAACGAGAGTTAGCATGTAATGGCGTTAAGTTTTCAAATAAGATTTTGCTACGAGAAACTTCTGGTTTGTCATCATTAACTTGATCAATTTTTAAAAGTGCAAAATAACGTTCGCCTTCTTTTGGTGGACGAATTTTGCCTTCGATTTTATCCCCAGTTTGAAGATTAAAACGACGAATTTGACTTGGGGAAACATAGATATCATCAGGGCCTGCAAGGTAGGAGCTATCAGCAGAACGAAGGAAACCAAAACCATCTGGTAAAATTTCTAACACGCCACCGCCGAAAATATCTTCGCCACTTTTGGCGTGCTGTTTTAAGATTGCAAAGACAATATCTTGTTTACGCAAACGAGCTAAATTTTCTAAGCCCATTTGCTCCTCGCCGAGTTTCACAAGATCAGAAACAGGCGTATTTTTAAGTTCTGTTAAATGCATAATGAATAAATGTTGGAATTAATAAGAATTGATTATTCGAATGGTGGGCTTGCACCCTTTGAATGGCGCGTAAATTACCACTAAAACCCTACGCTGTCTAGCTTTTATTAGCATTTAATATAAAAAATTACCGCACTTTTTTTAAGAACTTATTTTGGAAGTTTAGCCGTCTAGATTGTTATTTATTTGATTTTTAATTAGAATACGGACAATTTGTAAGGTTATCAATAAGCACTTAAGGGAAATTATGGCGAATTGGGACGGAAAATATATCAGCCCTTATGCAGAACACGGCAAAAAAAGTGAGCAAGTAAAAAAAATTACAGTATCTATTCCCATTAAAGTACTGGAAATTTTGACGAATGAACGCACTCGCCGCCAATTAAAAAGTTTACGTCACGCAACTAACAGTGAATTGCTTTGTGAAGCATTCTTACACGCATTCACAGGACAACCTTTACCCACCGATGCAGATTTAATGAAAGAGCGTAATGATGAAATCCCTGAAGATGCCAAAGTGCTTATGCGTGAATTAGGTGTCGATCCAGAAAGCTGGGAATATTAACCGCACTTTTCACTTATCCGTTCAAGCCATTCAAAATTAAACATTCAGGGTTGTCATTGCCCTGACAACTGTCGTGCCAGTGCTGCAATTTTTGTACCATTTTTTGTAACTGTTCTATTTGTTGATTTAATGTCGCAATATGTTGAGCAGTTAGCACTTTCACTTCTCGGCAGCTACGCTTAGGATTATCTTGTAGTGCTAATAATTGTGCGATTTGATGTAGTGAAAATCCCACATCCCGTGAATGACGAATAAAATGCAATCTTTCTAAATCACTTTCTCCATAATTTCGATAGCCTGACAAACTGCGAACAGCGGGTTTAATTAACCCTATTTTTTCATAATCACGGATTTGTTTTGTAGATAAACCTACTAATTTTGCGGCTTCACTAATATTCATAAAAAACTTCTTGACCTTAACCTTATGTAAAGGTTTATAGTTTAACCATCAATAAAACAACTAACAAGGAGTAAAAATGAAAACTATCACATTAAACATAAAAGGCATACATTGCGGCTGTTGCGTAAAAAGTCTTACTCAAGTTTTAACTGAATTAGATGGTGTACAATCTGCTGATGTGCAATTAGAGGGTAAAGTAAATATTACTTTTGATGAAAATCGAGTCAATGTTGCACAGCTGATTGAGGTCATTGAAGATGCTGGATTTGACGCCACAGAGTAAAAAAATTTCAATTCAGATTGGTGGGATGACCTGCCAATCTTGTGCCAATCACATTCATCAATAAAACAACTAACAAGGAGTAAAAATGAAAACTATCACATTAAACATAAAAGGCATACATTGCGGCTGTTGCGTAAAAAGTCTTACTCAAGTTTTAACTGAATTAGATGGTGTACAATCTGCTGATGTGCAATTAGAGGGTAAAGCAAATATTACTTTTGATGAAAATCGAGTCAATGTTGCACAGTTGATTGAGGTCATTGAAGATGCTGGATTTGACGCCACAGAGTAAAAAAATTTCGATTCAGATTGGTGGGATGACCTGCCAATCTTGTGCCAATCGCATTGAAAAAGTTTTAAATAAAAAACCATTTGTGCAACAAGCGGGAGTGAATTTTGCCGTCGAAGAAGCACAAGTTGTATTTGACGCTACGCAAGCAAGCGAAACTCAAATTATCGAGATTATCCATAAAACAGGTTTTTCTGCTCATATCAAACAAGCCAATGAATTACCAATAGAAGAAAATACATCAATCCCTTGGCGATTAATCATACTTTGGATAATCAATATTCCATTTTTGATTGGTATGCTTGGAATGATGAGTGGCTCCCATCACTTAATGTTACCGCCGATTTGGCAATTTGCATTAGCAAGCATTGTGCAACTTTGGTTAGCCATTCCATTTTATCGCGGAGCAATCGGTAGTATTCGTGGTGGACTTGCCAATATGGATGTCCTTGTCAGTACAGGAACGCTCACTATTTATCTGTATTCTGCTTTTATGCTGTTTTACCACGCCAATCATGCAATGGGGCAGGTGTATTTTGAAGCTTCTGTAATGGTAATTGGTTTTGTCAGTCTTGGGAAATTTCTTGAAGATCGCACTAAAAAGCACAGCCTAAATAGCTTGAGTATGCTCTTGCAACTGACACCGAAAAAAGTCACTGTTTTACGTAATGACAAATGGACTGAAATTGCCCTTGACCAAGTCAATATCGGCGAAATCATTCGTGCGAATCAAGGCGAGCGTATTGCGGCAGACGGCATAATTGAAAGTGGAAATGGATGGTGTGATGAAAGCCATTTAACGGGCGAGTCTCGTCCAGAAGAAAAACAGAAAGGTGGAAAAGTATTAGCGGGGGCGATGGTAACAGAAGGTTCTATTATCTATCGAGCAAATCAGCTTGGTAGCCAAACCTTACTTGGCGATATGATGAATGCATTATCAGATGCACAAGGATCAAAAGCGCCAATCGCACGATTTGCTGACAAAGTTGCTTCCGTGTTTGTTCCTGTCGTTTTAGTGATTTCAATTGTTACTTTCGCACTCACTTATATTCTGACGAATGATAGTGTGTCTTCACTTATTCACGCGGTATCCGTGCTTGTGATTGCTTGCCCTTGTGCCTTGGGATTAGCCACACCAGCAGCCATAATGGTTGGTTTAGGTAAAGCAGTCAATGCTGGCGTATGGTTTAAAGATGCGGCTGCAATGGAGGAAACCGCCCACGTGGATACCGTTGTACTTGATAAAACTGGCACATTAACAAAAGGAGAGCTTGAAATCTCTGCTTTATGGCAGCCACAAAGTGCGGTGTATTCTGAAGACGATTTGTATCGTTTTGCAGCAGCAGTTGAACGACAAGCTAACCACCCAATTGCAAAAGCTATTGTGCAAGCAGCAGAACAAAAAATGTTAGAAATTCCCACCGCACTTTTTTCAAAGATGGAAGTGGGTCAAGGCATTCAAGCCGAATTAGAACAAGTGGGAACAATAAAAGTCGGTAAACCTGATTATTGCGGTTTAATCTTGCCTAAAAATTTAGAGGATATTTGGCAAATTGCGAGCATTGTCGCAGTATCCATAAATGATGAACCCATCGGTGCATTTGCACTGACGGATACTTTAAAAAACGATAGCTTGCACGCCATTCAATGCTTACAACGGCAAAATATTGATGTAGTGATTATGAGTGGCGATCAACAATCTGTGGTAGATTACATAGCGAAACAGCTCGGCATTAACAAAGCCTTTGGTGGACTCAGCCCTAGAGATAAGGCGGAACAAATCCAAAAGCTGAAAGCTCAAGGTCATATTGTCGCAATGGTAGGCGATGGAATAAATGATGCGCCTGCTTTAGCCGCGGCAAACGTCAGTTTTGCGATGAAATCAGGTTCAGATATTGCAGAACAAACTGCCTCGGCAACGCTTATGCAACATTCGGTGAATCAACTTGTGGATGCACTTTTTATTGCAATAGCAACCTTGAAAAATATCAAACAAAATCTATTTTTTGCTTTGATTTACAATATTCTCGGCATACCCCTTGCAGCTTTCGGTTTTCTTAGCCCTATAATCGCTGGTGCTGCTATGGCGTTGAGCTCAATTTCCGTATTGATGAACGCCTTAAGATTGAAAAAAGTGCGGTTCTAATTTCATCTATTTTTATACGCAATCGGTGTCGTCATCGCACCGATTTTTTTGTCGCTGAAAATTACCGCACTTTTTATAAAAAAATTTTAACTTGATCACAATTTTAGAATTTTCTCTTTGAGATTCTCTATTTATCGGCATAACATAATACTCAAATTTTGTTAGGGCATATTTTGCTCTACAAATTGACAAATTTAAGTAATTTATGCTTTGGAGCAAACTATGAAACCAACAGAAAAACTCAAATGGAACAAATTTGATGCAACATGGATGTTAAACCTTTTCGGTACGGCGGTTGGCGCGGGCGTATTGTTCTTGCCGATTAACGCAGGGATGGGTGGATTTTGGCCGTTAGTTTTAATGGCAATTATCGTCGGGCCAATGACTTATTTTGCTCACCGTGGCTTAGCCTACTTTGTACTTTCATCAAAAAATCCTGGCAGCGATATTACTGAAGTAGTGGAAGAACACTTTGGTAAAACAGCGGGTAAACTTATTACCTTACTTTATTTTTTCGCGATTTTCCCTATTCTGTTGATTTACGGTAACGGTATTACTAACACCGTAGATTCTTTTATTGTAAATCAACTTGGTATGGCATCACCAAATCGAGTCATTCTCTCTTTTGTATTAATTGCGGTATTGATTTCCGTGATGTTATTTAATGAAAAAGTGATGTTAAAAATCACAGAATGGCTTGTTTATCCGTTAGTCTTAATTTTATTTGTTCTTTCTATTTACTTAATTCCTGAATGGAATAGTGCCGTATTATATGAACTTCCAACAGCAGGCGGTTTCTTAACAACTTTATGGCTAACCATTCCCGTATTAGTATTTTCATTTAACCATTCACCAGCAATTTCATCTTTCACTTGCTCACAATTCCGTGAATACAAAACGTTTGAGGGTGCAGAACGCCATATCAGCCATACAGAAAAAGGCGCCTCAACGATTTTGTTATTCTTTGTAATGTTCTTCGTATTTAGCTGTGTACTAACATTAACACCTGAAGAATTAGTGGCAGCAAAAGAACAGAATATTAGTATCTTGTCTTTCTTAGCGAATAAATTTGATAATCCATATATCTCTTATTTTGGCCCGCTTGTTGCATTCTTAGCGATTACTAGTTCATTCTTCGGTCACTATATGGGGGCGCGTGAAGGCTTAGAAGGTTTATATTTAAAAATGAAAGGTGAAGCAGTAAATCGTAAAAAACTCAATTATGCGACCGCACTTTTCTTCTTATTAACGTTATGGGGCGTTGCGATTATTAATCCAAGTATCTTAGGCTTAATCGAATCTCTTGGCGGTCCAATCATTGCGATGATTTTGTTTATCATGCCAATGTACGCGATTCGAAAAATCCCAGCAATGAAACGCTACAGCGGACATTTCAGTAATGTATTTGTAACAATTATGGGGCTGATTGCTATTTCTGCAGTTGTTTATGGATTATTATAATCGCCTTTAATTTTTAACGAATTTTGAGAAATTTATGATTAGCGTATTTGATATGTTTAAAGTGGGAATTGGGCCATCCAGTTCCCACACGGTCGGTCCGATGAAAGCGGGTAAACAATTTATAGACGACTTAATTAAACGAAATCAATTTGAACAAACTACTGAAATTCACGTAGATGTGTACGGTTCTCTTTCAATGACAGGACGAGGACACAGTACAGATATTGCCATTATTATGGGGTTAGCGGGTTATTTACCACATAATGTGGATATTGATATGATTTCAGGCTTCATCGAGAAAGTGAAACAAACTGCGCTTTTACCCATTAATGTTGGTCAAAAGATAGTAAAATTTGATTTTGAAAATAATCTCATTTTCCACCGCACTTTTTTAAAATTGCACGAAAATGGCATGACAATTACCGCTCTTGATGAAAATCGCACAGAGCTTTATCGCCAAACCTATTATTCGATTGGGGGTGGTTTTATTGTCGATGAAGCCCATTTTGGCAAAGAAGAAAAAAACACAGTCCAAGTGCCTTATCCTTACAAAAATGCCGAAGATATTTTGAAACATTGTAGTGATAACGGCTTAATGCTTTCCACTGTGATGTTGGAAAATGAAATCGCATTGAATGGCAAAGAGGCTGTTAGTGCTTATCTAGAGAATGTCTGGAAAACGATGCAGGCTTGTATTGAACACGGTATTCACACAGAGGGTATTTTACCTGGTCCATTAAGAGTACCACGTCGTGCAGCTTCACTTTATCGTGCGTTGCAAGCAAATACGAATTTATCTAACGATCCAATGCGCGTAATCGACTGGGTCAATATGTTTGCGCTTGCTGTCAATGAAGAAAATGCAGCGGGCGGGCGCGTGGTTACGGCACCAACTAACGGTGCGTGTGGGATTATTCCAGCGGTATTAGCTTACTATGAAAAATTCATCTCGCCATTAACACCTGAAATCATTGAACGCTATTTATTAGCCGCAGGGATGATTGGTTCACTTTATAAGATGAACGCTTCTATTTCTGGTGCAGAAGTGGGTTGTCAAGGCGAAGTGGGTGTAGCCTGTTCAATGGCTGCTGCGGGACTAGCTGAAATTTTGGGTGGCAATCCACTACAAGTATGCATCGCAGCTGAAATTGCAATGGAGCATAATTTAGGATTAACTTGCGACCCTGTCGGCGGTCAAGTTCAAGTACCTTGTATCGAACGCAATGCAATTGCTTCAGTTAAAGCGATCAATGCATCGCGTATGGCTTTACGCCGCACCACCAATCCAAGAGTAAGCTTAGATAAAGTGATTGAAACAATGTACGAAACAGGTAAAGATATGAACGCCAAGTATCGCGAAACATCTCAAGGCGGACTTGCAGTTAAAATTGTTTGTAACTAATAAAAAGTAAAATAATTGAGGGGCTGATCTGCACGAATTAGTTGGACTACATAACCCACTGTTAAAGTGCAGATCGCTATTTAATAATTTAAATTTATTTTTTTAAACTTACCCAGTAAAACTTGCAAACCAACCTAAGTTTGCCCCAATTTGCGCCACAATATTTAATATGCCAAATAACATTACAAAACCAATCATAAAATTTCCGCCGTATACTTTATAACTTGCTTGTGGGAATTTTTGACGGCTTGCTTTGGCAAGAAGTGCGGGGACAATTGCAGCCCAAATTGTTGCCGCCAATCCAGCGTAACCAATGGCAATCACAAATCCATAAGGAAATTGCAGGCTTAGCAATAATGGCGGTAAAAAAGTAACAAGTGTTGTTTTTGTTCTGCCTAATAAGCTATCGTCAAATTTAAATAGATCCGCAATATAGTCAAATAACCCTAAAGTGACGCCTAAGAATGAAGTAGAAATTGCCATATAAGCAAAGAAATTTAATGCGACGGAAAGGTATTCCACTTCAATATATTTATGTAAAGCCTCTAATAATGCAGAAACATCGCCGCCTTTTTCAATGACTGGCGCAAATTCAGTGCGTGGTAAATTACCTTGTACAGCGAGCTGCCATAAGATGTAAATCACTAATGCTAAGCCCGTACCAATAAAGATCGATTTCATCACGCGACGACCATCACGATCGTAATATTTGACGAGACTAGGGACATTTCCGTGGAAACCAAACGACACGAGACAAACTGGAAGTGCGGTCAATAAATAAGGTAAATATGTTTGCTCACTTTCAGCAACGGTATTGAATAAAACTGCTGTTTTTACAGAGCTTAATAAACCAGTAGTAGAAAGGAAAAAAGCAACCACCATCCCGACAATTAACACGGTTGTGAAACGATCCACTGCTTTGGTTGAAAGCCATACAAAGGCTGCAAGAATAAGGCAGAAAATTAAAGATCCTGAAGTTCGCCCAATATCTACCGCACTTTCAGCAGAACTGAATGCTTGGTTGAGCAGATTTTGTGTAATGCCTCCGCCTGAGGTTATGTAGGCATAAGTCAAAATATACAAGACGAAAGCAACAGAAAGACCGTTGATAATATTCCAACTTTTTCCTAATAAATCTTTAACGATAGTGTCAAAACTTGAACCTGTTGGATAATGTAGATTAGCTTCTAGGATCATTAATCCTGAGGTTGTCATACAAAACCAAGTATAAATTAAAGCAAGAATTGAACCGATAAACCATACACCCGCCGTTGAAGTTGGGTTAGCCAGCATGCCTGCACCAATCGCTGTACCTGCAATGATCATTGCACCGCCTAAGAGAGAAGGAGATTTTTGTTGTATCATAAAATGCCTCTAAAATAAATTTGCACTATTATAATAGTACGCAAGGAAAGTGCAATATATTTATATCGATAAAAAGGGGACATTTAGTCCCCTTTGTCATGTTGTCAAAGCATTCATTATTGACGGTAATCCGACAAAAATCTTGCTAACTTTGTAATGGCTTCTTCAAGCTGATTCACATAAGGAAGAGTAACAATACGGAAGTGATCTGGCGAATGCCAATTAAATCCTTTACCGTGCACAAGTAGTACTTTTTCTTGGCGGAGTAAATCCAGCACCATTTTTTCATCACTGTGAATATTGAATTTTTTCACATCAATTTTCGGGAACATATACATCGCCCCCATTGGTTTCACGCAAGTAATGCCGGGTATTTGAGTGATGAGATCATAGGCTTTATTTCGTTGCTCAAGTAATCGACCGCCCGGTAAAATAAATTCATTAATACTTTGATAGCCACCAAGTGCGGTTTGAATTGCATGTTGCATTGGTACGTTGGCACATAAACGCATTGATGCCAGCATATCCAATCCCTCAATATAACCTTTCGCATTATGTTTTGGGCCGTTTAAAATCATCCAACCTTGGCGGAAACCTGCAACTCGATAAGCTTTTGATAACCCATTCAGCGTAACGGTTAATAAATCAGGAGCAAGTGCGGCAATGTGATGATGCACTGCACCATCGTATAAAATTTTGTCGTAGATTTCGTCAGCGAAGATAATTAAATTATTTTGACGCGCGATTTCCACTATTTCTTGTAATAATTCTTTGCTATACACCGCTCCAGTTGGGTTGTTCGGGTTGATGATAACAATGGCTTTAGTTTTCGCATTCACCTTTGCTTTAATATCATCAATAGCGGGGAACCAATTTGCTTCTTCATCACAGAGATAATGCACAGCTTTACCGCCAGAAAGGGTTACTGCAGCAGTCCAAAGCGGATAATCAGGCATAGGTACAAGCACTTCATCGCCATCATTGAGTAATGCTTGCATAGCCATTGTGATAAGCTCAGATACGCCGTTACCAATATACACATCATTGACGGTCGCGCCGAGAATCCCTTTTGATTGGTAATATTGAACAATGGCTTTACGAGCAGAATATAACCCTTTTGAATCGCAGTAGCCTTGAGCTGACGGCAAATTACGCAATACGTCCACCAAAATTTCATCTGGTGCTTCAAAGCCGAAAGGGGCTGGGTTGCCGATATTTAGTTTTAAAATTTTATTGCCTTCTTCTTCTAAGCGTAGTGCTTCTTTATGCACAGGTCCGCGAATGTCATAACATACGTGTTCTAATTTGTCGGATTTTGGGAATAATCGCATAGTGAAATCCTTTTGTTTCTAATAAATTTTTCGAGAAAAGTGCGGTTAATTTACGCTGAATTTTTAATCTTGAAAAGATTTTGTAAAAAAATTTTTTGTCATTAACAATCTGCGGTAGAATACGGCTAATTTTTTGTGTATTTAAAACAAAATCTAATGAGTTATTTAGCGCAGGCAATAGGCGAGTTAAAATCGCAAATTCACGCATATTTACAGCAATCAACGAATGAACTTGTCCGTTTTCAGGTAAAACTGGACAAGGTCGATTTGTTGGCGTGGCTGAAAGGTCAATCTGCGTATCCTCAATTTTATTTACATTTTCGTGATGAAGAAAAAGCACTGGCTGCGCTTGGGGCAGTGCAGTCATTTTCACAGTTAAATTTAGCGCAAGAGTTTATTGAAGAAAGTGGTTTTCCACTGGTCGGCGGTTTGCAATTTCAAGGCACTGCACAATTTGTATTACCCAAAATGCTTGTTGAACAGGATAATAAAGGCACGTTGGTATCCTTTTTTGTGAAAGATGAGCAAAGTGCGAATGATACTTTAGCCCACCTCAAAACTTTTGAAAATCTCACCGCACTTTCTGCGTTGCCAAAACAAATTCCTTTGCATACAGAGCCTCGAGCTAATGAAAGAACTTGGTGTGATTGGGTCAATCAGGCTTTGGTAGAAATTAAAAGTGGAGAGCTGACAAAAATTGTGTTAGCCAATGAAACCACTTTTCATTTAAAGCAAGCGATTAATGCGTACGATTTTTTAGCAGAAAGCGAAAAACAAAATCAAGGTTGTTATCATTTTTTATGGGCTGAAAATTCTCATTCGGTTTTTGTTGGTTCTACGCCAGAACGCCTATTTGCTCGTGAGTATAATTTGTTGCTAACAGAGGCTTTGGCGGGGACAGCATCAGTTTCTGAAAGTGAGGAAGAAACGCAATCTCAAGCCAATTGGTTGTTAAATGATGAGAAAAATTTAAAAGAAAATTGGTTGGTTGTAGAAGATATTTCGCAGAATTTACGTAAGCAAGTAGAAAGTTTTGATGTAAGCAATGTGGAATTGAAACCGTTACGTAAAGTACAACATTTGATTCGTAAAATTCGTGCAAATTTGACCGCACATTATGCAGATGTAAATATATTAAAAGCGATTCATCCTACAGCTGCAGTATCTGGTTTGCCACAGCAACAAGCCAAAATGATTTTGTCAGAAATCGAAACCTTTGATCGAGGCTGGTATGCTGGAACATTGGGCGTGATGAGCGATGTATGTTCAGAGTTTTGTGTGGCGATTCGTTCTGCTTTTATTGAAGGTCATCGTATTCGTGTATTTGCTGGCGCGGGCATTGTGGCAGGCTCGCAGCCATTGGAAGAATGGAAAGAAATTGAACGTAAAGCAGCAGGGTTAATTTCCTTGTTTGCAGAAGAAAAATGATAACGGAGAAAAAAAATGTCGGTAAGCGTGTTTAATCGTTGTTGGTCGAAAGTGATTTTAGAAACCTTGGTGCGCCAAGGCGTTTCTCACGTTTGTATCGCGCCAGGTTCGCGTTCGACACCTTTAACTCTTGAAGCCGTGCGTTTGCAAAATGTGGGCTCAGTCACTTGTCATACGCATTTTGATGAACGCGGTTTAGGTTTTTTTGCTTTGGGTATTGCTAAGGCAACTCAATCGCCTGTTGCAATTATTGTTACATCAGGTACTGCAACAGCAAACCTTTATCCTGCCATTATTGAAGCACGCCAAACTGGTGTGAATTTATTTGTTTTAACTGCTGATCGTCCACCAGAACTTTGGGAGTGCGGTGCAAATCAGGCCATTTTGCAACAAAATATGTTTGGTCAGTATCCAGTTGCAAATGTTAATTTACCTAAACCGAACGCTGATTATTCTGCGCAGTGGTTAATTTCTCTACTTGAACAGGCAGTTTTCCAACAAAAACAACAAGGTGGCGTTGTTCATATTAATGTGCCATTTGCCGAGCCACTTTATGATGCAACTGATGAGGAAGTAAATTCCCATAGTTGGCTACATCCGTTACAACGCTGGTTAATTCAAAACAAGTCTTGGATAAATGTAGAAGTCCAACAAAACGAAGTATTAATGCATGAAAATTGGGATCATTGGCGTACCAAACGTGGTGTCGTTGTGGTTGGTCAATTACCTGCAGAACAAGCGATGGGCATTAATTCTTGGGCAAGAGCTATGGGCTGGGTGTTACTGACGGATATTCAATCTGGTGTTGTTCCAACGACGCCTTATGAAGATATTTGGCTAGCAAACCAAACTGTTCGTGAAAAACTTCTACAAGCTGATATTGTGATTCAATTCGGTGCACGCTTTATTAGTAAACGCATTAATCAATTCTTGCAAGCGTTTAAAGGGGAATTTTGGCTAGTTGAACAAAGCGGTAAAGCATTAGATCCTTATCATCATTCGCTTACCAGATTTAATGCTAAAGTGCATCATTGGTTACGTGCACATCCTCCTTTACGCCAAAAGCCTTGGTTGCTTGAACCTTTAGCTTTATCTAAGTTCTGTGCGACCTTTATTGAACAGCAAGTAGGCGGAAATTTAACGGAAGCCTCGCTCGCATTACGTTTACCAACACTTTTACCTTATAACGGTGTTTTATTTTTAGGTAATAGTTTACTTGTTCGTCTGGTTGATGCGCTAACGCAATTACCAGAAAGTTATCCCGTTTATACCAATCGTGGTGCGAGTGGAATTGATGGTTTGTTGGCTACTGCTGCTGGAATAGGTATTGGTTCAAATAAACCTGTTGTTGCGGTGATTGGCGATACGTCCACTTTATATGATTTGAATTCTTTCGCATTATTCAAAAACGTTACGCAACCAACGCTAATCTTTGTGATCAATAATAATGGTGGTGCGATTTTTGATATGTTGCCTGTGGATGAACAAGTCAAAGATCAGTTCTATCGATTACCGCATAATGGCGATTTTTCTCAAATCGCGGCAATGTTCGATCTCAAATACGCTCATCCTTATACTTGGGCGGATCTCAATTCCGTTGTGAAACAGGCTTATAGTCGTCGCAAGGCAACGTTAATTGAAATTAAAACGAATCCGAGTGATGGTAGTAGTTTGTATAAACGCTTAATCGATCAAATTAGTCACGCCGTGATTGGTGCTTAAATATTCTGTAGGCGGGCTTTAGTCCGCCATATTTTATTATTTCTATCAATAATCCCTTCAATGATAAACATCATTTTTCTTCACGGACTTCTTGGTACAAAAAATGACTGGCAAAAAGTCATTGAAAATCTACCGCACTTTAATTGTATTGCGCTAGATTTGCCTTTTCACGGGCAAGCTAAAGACCTTGAAGTCACAAATTTTGAAGATTCGGCGGAGTATTTGGCTAAGCAAATTAAAAGTGCGGTGAAAAATGAACCCTATTTTCTTGTTGGGTATTCTCTAGGTGGACGGATCGCTTTGTATTATGCGCTGAAAGCTCAGGTGGAACGATCTAATTTGCAAGGCGTTATTTTAGAAGGAGCGAATCTAGGTTTAAAAACTGACGAAGAAAAGCAGGCTCGTTTTCAGCAGGATTTTGCTTGGGCGCAACGTTTTATGCAAGAATCGCCAGAAGATGTATTAAATGATTGGTATCAACAGCTCGTGTTTTCTCATTTGACTGCAGAAGAAAGGCTGCAGTTAGTTGAAAAACGAAAATCAAATTGTGGGGAAAATATTGGCAAGATGCTGATGGCGACAAGTCTATCCAAACAACCTGATTTTAGTGAAAAAGTGCGGTTAAGTTCTTTGCCATTTTTTTATTTTTGTGGCGAAAGAGATCATAAGTTCCAAGTATTAGCCAAAGAAAATCAAATTGATTTAGTGACAATTCCCTGCGCTGGACATAACTCACATTTAGAAAACTCAAAATATTTCTCTAAAAAAATAGAAAATTGCATATTAAAAATTGTTAGACCTTAGTTAAAATGCTAGGATTCAATCCTTTCTCTTTATAATAAACTTCTAAGGAAACACAATGTCTACACAACTTCGTAATAATCCGATGAAAGTGGCGTTAGCCTCGATGGTCGGTACGGCAATCGAATTTTTTGATTATTATATCTATGCGGCTGCCGCTGTATTAGTTTTCAATACGCAATTCTTTCATAGCGATGATCCGCTTTCTAATGATTTACTTTCTCTTTCTACGCTTGCTTTAGCATTTTTTGCGCGTCCTATTGGTTCGGCATTATTCGGTCACTTTGGCGATAAAATCGGTCGTAAAAAAACCTTGGTTGCCTCACTTGTTTTAATGGGTGGTTCAACAGTGGTAATTGGTTTACTTCCTAACTATGCTCAAATCGGTATCTGGGCGCCAATTTTGCTTTGCGTATGCCGTGTTGGTCAAGGTATTGGACTCGGTGGTGAATGGGGCGGTGCAGCGTTAGTCGCAACAGAAAATGCGCCAGAAGGTAAACGTGCATGGTACGGTACTTTCCCTCAATTAGGTGCGCCAATCGGCTTATTTGTAGCGAATGCAACATTCTTCTTAGTTAGCTATTTTCTCGGTCAAGATGCTCTTGTGGAATGGGCATGGCGTATTCCGTTTGTATCTTCCGTTTTATTGGTCGCTGTCGGCTTATATGTTCGCTTAACTTTACACGAAAGCCATGTATTTGTGGAAGCGGAGCAAAAAGGCAAAAAATTGAATGCACCAGTGAGTGTTGTTTTTACTAAACACTTAAAACCAATGATCATTGGTACATTTATTATGGTGGCAACTTATTCTTTGTTTTACATTATGACGGCTTTTGCACAGGCATATTCTCGAACCGCACCAAAGCTTTCTGAAGCAGGTTATGCGCTTGGCTTAGGTATCCCAGCAAATACATTTACTGGCTTGTTATTAATTAGTGCCATTGTATTTGGTATTTTTATCAGTATTTCCGGTTTTTATGCCGATAAAATCGGTCGCCGTAAATGGTTGATTTGGGTGACTATTGCTATCGGCGTGCTTGGTTTAGCAATGCCGTTATTCTTAGAAAATGGCACTCCAGTTAGCGTATTTGCATTTTTAGTGATTGGTATGGCGATTATGGGAATGACATTTGGCCCAATGGCTGCGCTATTACCAGAATTATTCCCAACAGAAGTCCGTTATTCAGGTGCCTCTCTTGCGTATAATTTAGCATCAATTATTGGTGCAACAATTGCAGCAATGATTTCTTTAAAAATTAATGCGTCATTCGGTGTAATGGGCGTAGGAATTTATTTAGCAATCAATGCATTAATGACTTTCTTGGCATTATTAGTCTCAAAAGAGACTAAAAATGTAGATTTAACAGAAATCTAATTTTAGTCGTAAATATTTTAGGTTATTTAGCCTTTAGAAGTAGTTTATTTAGAACTTATATCAAGTTTAGGTTTTAATGCCAACAAGTAAATAGACTACTTTGATTAAATTGATTAGAAGATCGCAGTTTGTTAATAAAAAATCTGCACCTTACTTCGTTAGAAAATAAATCTAATTAAGGTGCAGAATAAAATAAGGTTTTATTGTTTCAAATAAATATTAATTTAACTTAACAACGCTTGTGCAGCTGCAATCACAACAGACACAGCTTTTTCTTCTGTTTGTTTTATCGTTGCTTCATTTGGAATTTCTTGTTGAGTGCGGTTTACAATCACGCCTGAAACCATTCCTGCACGCAAACTTAATGCGCTACACATAGTAAACAATGTTGAAGATTCCATTTCGTAATTCATTACATTCAAATCTTGCCATTGTTTAAGCAAACCTTGGTAATCACGATATACTTTACCACTATAAGTATCGTAACGTTCTTGACCTGGATAGAATGTATCAGATGATACGGTTACACCTACATAAGGCTCAATACCTTTTGCTTTCGCTGCATTATAAAGTGCGGTTGTACATTCAAAGTTTGCCACAGCTGGATATTCTAATGGTACAAAATGACGGCTTGCACCATCTAAGCGAACAGCAGCAGTTGTGATAAGAACATCGCCTACATTAATGTGCGGTTGAATTGCACCTGTTGTGCCAATACGTAAGAAAGTGCGAACACCAAGTTGAGCAAGTTCTTCCACACAAATTGATGTTGAAGGGCCACCAATACCCGTAGAACATACAACAATAGGCTGACCATTGATATAACCTAACCACGATGTAAATTCACGCGTGCTTGCAAGAAACTCTGGATTATCAAGTTGTTTCGCAATACGCTCACTACGCGCAGGATCGCCAGGAACAATAGCGAGTGTTGCACCTTTAAGTTGCGCTTTGGTAAGGTTTAGGTGGAATACGTCTGACATAATAAATCTCCTTATTATCATTGAACGTGATGATTTCGCCTTTAGGAAAAATCTTATTTTAAAGAAAAGAAATAAAATATTTTTAGAAAATTTTGTTTTCTCTTTCAAACATTTTCATTATTTCTTTTTTGTTTTTCTGATAACGAATAATAAGTAAAAAAAGAAGTGCGGTCAAAAAGTTAAACGTTTTCGGTTATAATTCCACGTAAATTTTTTCTAGAACAAGCGAAAAATAAAATGAATGCAAAAATTTTAGTTATAAAAGTGGGGCAAGTTGAAACCCTAACCTTTTCCGATGGAAGCCAGTATGAAAGCGCAATTCGTAAGAAAACAGTGCCATCGGTAAAAATTCATTCTCTTGGTGCGGAAGGAAACGATGTTGGTTTAAAAAAACATCATGGTGGTGTAGATAAAGCTCTCTTTTTTATGTCGGCAGATTCTTTTAATGAATTAAATACTTTATTAAATAAAGATTTTTCTTATATGGATACTGCGACATACGGAGAAAATTTTGTCGTGTCAGGCTTGAATGAAGACAATGTATGTATTGGCGATCGTTATCAAATCGGCTCAACAATTTTAGAAGTATCTCAACCACGCAAGCCTTGTGAGCGTTTATCAAAAAATACGGAAAACGAAGAGACTCGTGATATTGTTTATAAAACCGGGCTCAGTGGATGGTATGTTCGCGTCATTAAAGCGGGAGAAATTAGACAAGGTGATGAATTGAAATTGCTCGCGCGCCCTTATCCGCAAGTAACAATTCGCCATTTAAATCGCTTGTTATCCTCACCTGAAAATGAAGCTGAACTAGAAGCAGCATTAGATATTGAAGTATTAGCTGAAGCCTTTAAACGCTCAATTCGCTCACAAGTATCGAAATTCAAATAACAGAGATAAATATGTCAGAAATTTCAACCGCACTTTCTTTAGAAAATTGTCCTTGTCAATCTGGTCATCATTATGCAGATTGTTGTGGCAAATTTCATTTAAAACAAGCATTTCCCGAAACGGCAGAGCAACTTATGCGTTCACGTTATACGGCTTACGTTTTAAAAAATATACCTTATATTGTTGCAACAACTGTACCAAGCCAACAAACTTTATTAGAAACTAGTTTATTACAAGAATGGGCGGACAACACCGTGTGGCTAGGATTAGAAATTCTAAAAACGGAAAGCCTTACAAAAACTCAAAGTGCGGTGGAATTTAAGGCGATTTTTCAAGGCGAAGATTGTGAACAAGTCCATCAAGAACGGTCAATTTTTGTGAAAATTGAAGATCGTTGGTATTTTGTTGATCCGACAGTATCCTTGCCTACAATGAAACAACCTTGTGTATGTGGTTCGGGTAAAAAATTTAAATATTGTTGTGGGGGATTTCTATGATTTCATTAAAAAATTTTGGATTATTATTTTGGAAACGTTTTTCAGAAAATAAACTTAATCAAGTAGCTGGCGCATTGACTTATAGCACAATGTTAGCAATGGTTCCTTTGGTTATGGTTATTTTTTCTATTTTCTCTGCTTTTCCTGTATTCAATGAAGTGACGGGAGAATTGAAAGAAATGATTTTCACTAATTTTGCACCATCAGCGAGTGATATGGTGGGCGAATATATCGATCAATTTGTCTTAAATTCAAAAAAAATGAGTGCTGTTGGTATTATTAGCTTGATTGCGGTAGCCTTGATGTTGATTAATAATATCGACCGAACATTAAATAGTATTTGGCACAATAGTCAATCTCGCTCTCCGCTTTCTTCTTTTGCGATTTATTGGATGATTTTGACACTTGGTCCACTTATTATTGGCGTGAGTATTGGGATTAGTTCGTATATTAAAATAATGTTTGAACAATCGGAACATTTATCATTAGGCTTAAAACTGCTCAGTTTTGTGCCTTTTTTATTTACTTGGTTTATTTTTACGCTTATTTACACGGTTGTACCGAATAAAAAAGTAAAAATTAAGCATTCAGCTTACGGTGCATTTCTTGCTGCAATTTTTTTCACTCTTGGTAAACAAGCATTTACTTGGTATATCGTCACTTTTCCCTCTTATCAATTAATTTACGGTGCAATGGCAACCTTACCAATTATGTTATTGTGGATTCAAATAAGTTGGCTTGTGGTGCTAGTTGGTGCGCAATTAGCTGCAACCTTAGATGAAATTGGAGAGCAGATCGAGCAATAATGCTCGATCTAAGAAAATTATCGGGCAATCGCCAATGTTTGGTATAAATAATGGCGATAATCATTGAGTAGCTGAATATCAGAAGAATCTTCTAATTTGCCATTACTCAATTGACACATTGCCATATTCGCTTTCATAAATTCATCTTCTGCTGATAATCCAGCTACATTCATCAAGACACCTCCAGCAAAAGCAAGATCTAAAAACTTTTGTTCTTGCTTAAATTGATGACTACAATTACTTCTTACAACAAATTGTGTCACATAATCAGGTTGTGCATAATCCCCTTTCTTTGGAGGGATAACATTATCAAATGCTACTTGATGATCGCCAAAATAGCCTAGCACAAAAGGCTTTTTACGTTCATGTAAATAGTTATTCATTCCTTCAATCGCATCATTCAATGCGACAATACGTTGAGTATAGTCATTCAATGCAGAAATACTTTTAGCCCCTAAATTAGGCATTTGAAGATTAAATGTATTTTCCATACCCAATTCATATGGACCATGTTCACGCATCGTCAATACATAAACAAACATCGGTTGATCTACATTTTCTAACGCAGGATGCTGTTTTTCCAAAATCATTCGGGTGTACTTCATCATTTCTTCACTACTAATATCCCAAAGATTTTTACTAATAGGTGCAGGATAGCCAAGGTCTTGCGGCTGTAACATCAAATCAAAACCGAAATGATCATAAGCGGATTTCGCATTGTAATTACCTTTTGTAAAAGGCGACAAGGCAACACAAAAATATCCTTGTGCTTTTAGATTTTTCACTAAACCTGATTGCAAGTGCGGTACAACAGAATAAAAAACGCCACTTGCTAACGTGCCAAAATCAGTCGAAGGCACACCGGCTAAAAAAGCAAATTCTGATTTCCAGGTTGCGCCAGCAAAAGTATGTACACGCAATGGCGAAGTAAATACCGTATCATTTTGGGGTTCAAACATGGAAAGTGGTGGAATAGATTGCTGACTAAAAGCAAATTGATGAGGGTTCAGCGTGGATTCCATTAATGTTACAACAATATCGGGTTTTGTTTCAGATAGGTTGTTTGTATCAGATGAAAGTGCGGTCATTTTTTCAATAAAATTTTGGCTATTGCCATCAAAATTTGGCACTTTGAAAAAAATACCGCGGCAAGACATTGGTAAATTTAAAAATACATCACGACCATCATCAGGCAAAGAATCTAACCAAACTTGCACCGCACTTGGCTTTTTAGAATAATGCCACATCAAACTAAAACTAAGGATAAACAATAACGCTCCAATGCTGTTACCTAATACCCCTAAAGACTCGACATCATTGAAACCAAAAATCGCATAACCTAATAACGAAAGTAGCCCAATAACGTCAAACAATGCACCTTTATAATGAATTAAAGTTTCCCAATTTCGCCAATCCACCACAAGAAGGAAATCTGAAATTAGCAAAGGTTGTTTGTAATAATGAATTTTTAAACGGTGAAATAACATCAGTACCACAAAAAGCACAGATGAAAAATTTAAAGCACGTTGCCATTGGCCGGAAACCATAAGCATACCGCCAAATAAAAAAGAAAAGAGCGCGATAGCAAAGAAATAAGTCCAACGATAATGGGAGTTTATGATAAAAATCACTGCCGCAACCGTGAATAAAGCTAAGAAAATATAAGCGATCATGAATTTTCCCTATGATGCATAACAGACTAAAATGAGACATGACAATATCTGAACACTTTATCACGTAAACGTAATAGATTGAACGGGAAAAGAAAATTATTTAGATAATTTGAAAATAAAGTGGTGGGCGATACCGGTCTCGAACCAGTGACCTCCTCCTTGTAAGGGAGGTGCTCTCCCAACTGAGCTAATCGCCCGATAATATTAAGGAAAACCCTAAATTTTCGGTTTATTTAAACACTTTTAAGTGGTGGGCGATACCGGTCTCGAACCAGTGACCCCCTCCTTGTAAGGGAGGTGCTCTCCCAACTGAGCTAATCGCCCTTAATGTTGTGGGTTGGCATTATAGGGAGAATGCATTTTCAGTCAATACCTTTTTATTAAATTTTGTTTAATTGTCGTAAAAATAAGCATAAAATCCGCTTTTTTATTTAGAAGTCAAACAAGTCGTAGTAGAATAACGACTAATATTTTATTGAAGATAGGTTATAAAAATGAAACTAGATGCTCCTTTTAATTTAGACCCAAATGTAAAAGTGCGTACTCGTTTTGCTCCTAGCCCTACAGGTTATTTACATGTAGGTGGCGCACGTACCGCACTTTATTCTTGGTTATACGCAAAACATAATAACGGCGAATTTGTATTACGAATTGAAGACACTGATTTAGAGCGTTCAACACCAGAAGCAACGGCTGCAATTATTGAAGGAATGGAATGGTTAAATCTTCCGTGGGAACATGGCCCTTATTATCAAACTAAACGCTTTGATCGTTATAACCAAGTTATCGATGAAATGATTGAACAAGGCTTAGCATATCGTTGCTATTGCACTAAAGAACACTTAGAAGAACTTCGTCATACTCAAGAACAAAATAAAGAAAAACCACGTTATGACCGTCACTGCTTACACGATCACAACCATTCACCTGATGAACCCCATGTTGTACGTTTTAAAAATCCAACTGAAGGCTCGGTAGTATTTGATGATGCCGTACGTGGCCGTATTGAAATCAGCAACAGTGAGCTTGATGATCTTATTATTCGTCGCACAGACGGTTCTCCAACTTATAACTTCTGTGTAGTTGTAGATGACTGGGACATGGGTATCACACATGTTGTGCGTGGGGAAGATCATATCAATAACACGCCTCGTCAAATTAACATTTTAAAAGCAATTGGTGCCCCAATTCCAACCTATGCACACGTTTCTATGATTAATGGCGATGATGGTCAAAAACTCTCTAAACGACATGGCGCAGTAAGCGTAATGCAATATCGTGATGATGGTTACTTACCAGAAGCTTTAATTAACTATCTTGTGCGTTTAGGCTGGGGACATGGCGACCAAGAAATTTTCAGTCGCGAAGAAATGATCAACTATTTCGAATTAGATCACGTTAGCAAATCAGCTAGCGCATTTAATACCGAAAAATTACAATGGTTGAATCAACATTATATCCGCGAATTACCACCAGAATATGTGGCTAAACACCTTGAATGGCATTACAAAGATCAAAGCATTGATACAAGCAATGGTCCTGCATTAACTGAAATAGTCACCATGCTTGCGGAACGTTGCAAAACCCTAAAAGAAATGGCAAGTTCAAGCCGCTACTTCTTTGAAGAGTTTGAAACCTTTGATGAAGCCGCAGCGAAAAAACATTTCAAAGGCAATGCTACTGAAGCGCTTACAAAAGTGAAAGAAAAATTAACCGCACTTTCTAGCTGGGATTTACATTCTACTCACGAAGCCATTGAGCAAACGGCTTCTGAACTAGAAGTGGGCATGGGTAAAGTTGGTATGCCATTACGTGTCGCGGTGACAGGTTCTGGTCAATCGCCATCAATGGATGTTACCCTAGTCGGTATAGGCAGAGATCGCGTACTTGCACGTATTCAGCGTGCTATTGATTTTATTCATGCACAAAACGCTTAATATTTAATCGGATAACAAACGCATAATAAAATCGTATTGACAGCCACATAGTCAAATTTTATCATGTCGCTGTCTTTTATGGGGATATAGCTCAGTTGGGAGAGCGCTTGAATGGCATTCAAGAGGTCGTCGGTTCGATCCCGATTATCTCCACCAAATTAATAAAGCAAGGTAAAGCACCTTGCTTTTTTATTATCAATAATCAATATCTTAGCGAATTTTAACAAAAATAAAAACTAAAGCGTGCTAGAATAGTGCGCTTTTTTATTACATTGTTCGAAACCATATCAAGGAATAATTATGCGTCCAAATAATCGAGAAAATAATCAACCCCGCCAAATTAAAATTACCCGTAACTACACCAAGCATGCTGAAGGTTCCGTGCTTGTTGAATTTGGGGACACCAAAGTGCTTTGTACTGCAACAGTGGAAGATGCTGTGCCACGTTTCTTAAAAGGACAAGGGCAAGGTTGGGTAACGGCTGAATATGGAATGTTGCCACGTTCAACACATAGTCGTATGCAACGTGAGGCGGCTAAAGGTAAACAAGGCGGACGCACAATGGAAATTCAACGCTTAATTGCCCGCTCTTTGCGCGCCATGGTGGATCTTAAAGCACTGGGTGAACGTGCGATTACTTTAGATTGTGATGTTATTCAAGCGGATGGCGGCACACGAACTGCATCCATTACTGGTGCTGCAGTCGCATTATGTGATGCGATCAACGGTTTAATTGAGAATGGCACGTTAAAAACTAACCCCATTAAAGGGCTAGTTTCGGCGATTTCTGTAGGGATTGTTGATGGTCAAGCTGTTTGTGATTTGGAATATGTGGAAGATTCTGCAGCGGAAACTGATATGAATGTTGTGATGATGGAAGATGGTCGCATGATTGAGGTGCAAGGCACTGCAGAAGGCGAGCCATTTAGCCATGAAGAATTATTAACATTATTAGATTTAGCGAAACAAGGCTGTAATCAAATTTTCATCGCTCAACGCGAAGCACTAGGCTTATAAACACAGTTTATAGGAGTTAAAAAATGGAACAATATAAACGCGATTTTATCGAATTTGCTTTAAGCCGAAATGTATTGAAATTCGGCGAGTTTACTTTGAAATCGGGGCGTAAAAGTCCGTATTTCTTCAATGCGGGTTTGTTCAATACGGGGGCAGATTTAGCGCGTTTAGGCGAGTTCTATGCTGCGGCAATTCAAGCAAGTGCGGTAGATTTTGATGTGGTTTTTGGCCCTGCTTACAAAGGTATTCCAATTGGCACTTCAGTTTCGGTGGCGTTATTTAATCGTTATGGTATTGATAAACCCGTGTGTTTTAATCGTAAAGAAGTGAAAGATCACGGAGAGGGCGGCAATTTAATTGGTAGCCCATTGCAAGGAAAAATTTTGCTTGTGGATGACGTGATTACGGCTGGCACTGCAATTCGTGAATCTATGGAATTAATCAGTGCAAATAAAGCAGAGCTTGCGGCGGTATTGATCGCTCTAAACCGTAAGGAACGAGGAAAAGGCGAGCTTTCAGCAATTCAAGAAGTAGAACGTGATTATCAATGCCAAGTGCTATCAATCATTGATTTAGATGATTTGATGCAATTTATCGAACAAGATCCTCGATACAGTAGCCATTTGCCAGAAATGCGTGCTTATCGTGCCGAATTTGGCGTATAAAACTTGAGAAATAAATTTTTATCATCATTATAAATAACATTATAAAAATAACCGCACTTTGACTTAACAGAGGAAAGAATGGAATTTATTGGAAAAATTATAGGCGTATTTTTAGGTTGGAAAGTTGGTGGATTTTTTGGTGCGATAGCTGGGCTCATTTTAGGTTCTATTGCAGATAAAAAATTGTATGAGCTTGGCTCGGTAAGTTCTAGTTTCTTTAAAAAGAAAACAACGCGTCAAGACTTGTTTATGCAAACCACTTTTGCGGTGTTAGGGCATTTAAGTAAATCGAAAGGGCGTGTAACAGAAGAAGATATCCAATTAGCTAATCAATTAATGATTCAGCTTAAACTGGATGATGCAGGGCGTAAATTAGCGCAAGATGCATTTCGTCGAGGTAAAGAATCTGATTTCCCAATTCGCCAAGTTATCCGTGAATTTCGCATTGGTTGTGGGCAACGTGCTGATTTATTGCGAATGTTCTTACAAGTGCAAGTTCAAGCGGCTTTTGCCGATTCAGAACTTCATGAAAATGAGAAAGAAGTGCTTTATGTGATCGCTGAAGAGCTTGGTCTTTCTCGTATGCAATTTGAACAAATGATTGCGATGGAAATGGCTGCTCGAGCTTTTACTCAAGGCGGTTTTTATCAGCAATATCAACAAGATGCCTATCAAGGTGGCTACCAATATCAGCAACAAAATAGTGGTGGTTACCAACATGCTTCTGGCCCAACGTTAAATGATGCCTATAAAGTATTGGGTGTGACTGAGTCCGACGAGCAAAACACGGTTAAGCGTGCTTATCGTCGTTTAATGAATGAACATCATCCAGATAAACTTGTGGCGAAAGGTTTACCGCCAGAAATGATGGAAATGGCAAAAGAAAAAACTCAACAGATTCAAGCCGCTTACGATTTAATTTGTCAAGCAAAAGGCTGGAAATAGTGCGTGTTATTCTTGCGCCTATGCAAGGGGTTCTTGATCCCTTTGTACGCCAACTTCTCACCGAAGTGAATGACTACGATTTATGTATAACAGAATTTGTTCGCGTAGTTGATCAACTTCTCCCTGAAAAAGTATTTTATCGTTTATGCCCTGAATTAAAAAATCAGGGCTTTACTTCTTCTGGCACGCCTGTGCGAGTGCAGTTGCTAGGGCAGAATCCAGAATGCCTTGCTGAAAATGCGATTCGTGCGATCGATCTTGGCTCTCATGGCGTTGATTTAAATTGTGGTTGCCCTTCTAAAACAGTGAATGGCAGCAATGGTGGTGCGGCATTATTGAAACAGCCTGAATTGATTTATCGTGCCACTCAAGCCTTACGCCAAGCCGTGCCAAGTGAATTTCCCGTTAGTGTAAAAGTGCGGTTAGGCTGGGATGATATTTCTCAAGCTTTTGAAATCGCTGATGCGGTGGAGCAAGGCGGCGCAACCGAAATTACAGTTCATGGACGCACAAAAGCTGATGGTTATCGCGCTGATCGAATTAATTGGAAAAAAATTAGCGAAGTCCGAGAGCGTTTATCCATTCCAGTTATTGCTAACGGAGAAATTTGGCATTGGCAAGATGGTCAAGATTGCTTATCTCAAACAGGTTGTCAGGATTTAATGGTCGGACGAGGCGCGTTGAATATTTCGAATTTAAGCCATGTTTTGAAATCAAATGCAGAAAAAATGCCTTGGCATGAGATTCAAAAAATCTTGCAAAAATACGCGAATGTTGAAAATGAATATGACAGTGGTTTTTATCATGTGGCGCGAATTAAACAATGGTTACGTTATTTGAATAAGGAATATGATGAAGCGAACCAAGTGTTTGATAAGATTAAGACCTGCCAAACTGCTGAAGATTTGAAATTACGGTTAAATGATAAATAAAAAACCTGCTAATCAGCAGGTTTTCTTTTTCTAAATTATTTAAAAATTCACCGCACTTTTTAATTTTTTCAGTGCATTAGTTTCTAATTGACGAATACGTTCCGCAGAGACATTATACTTTGCTGCCAAGTCGTGCAATGTAGCTTTGTTATCATCTAACCAACGAGCTTTGATAATATCCTGACTACGCGCATCTAGGCTTTGTAGCGCCGCACCTAATTGCTCGGTTGCTTGGCTTTCAAAGTTTTCATTTTCAAGCTCTGCTGCGAAATTAGAACTTTTATCTTCCAAATAAAGGGCTGGAGAATAGGTCTCTGTTTCTGCATCATCAGTAGGTAAATCAAAACCGACATCCGCACCGCTCATTCGAGACTCCATTTCGATCACATCTTCTTTGGAAACACCCAATTCATTTGCGACCATATCAACTTCATTTTCATTGAACCAACCTAAACGTTGTTTAGTTTTACGTAGGTTGAAAAATAATTTACGTTGAGCTTTCGTGGTTGCGACTTTTACGATACGCCAGTTACGAAGAACATATTCGTGGATTTCAGCTTTAATCCAATGCACAGCAAATGACACCAAGCGTACACCAACTTCAGGGTTAAAACGTTTAACCGCTTTCATTAAGCCGATATTGCCTTCTTGGATTAAGTCAGCTTGTGGTAAACCATAGCCAGAATAGCCACGCGCCACGTGGATCACGAAACGAAGATGCGACAAAATGAGTTTTTTCGCTGCATCTAAATCCTCGTGATAATACAAACGTTCTGCCAATTCCTTTTCTTCCTCTGCGGTCAGCATCGGATATTCATTTGCTGCACGAATATAACCTTCGATACTGCCTTGAGGAACTAACATCATTTGTGTTTCTTTATCCATCGTTTCCCTTCTTTATTTTGGCTTTTGCCAATCAATGTACTTAGTTATAGCACAATAAGCTATCTTATTGAACTAATTTGTTAATAAGACAGATTTTATCAATTGAAAGTTCAATTATTTTTAAATAATTCTGATTAATTAGCAAAGTGGAATTAAAGTTAAATTAAGATTTTCATCAATGACTTTGAATAGTAGATCGATATTCGGATGTTTGCCTGGATTTGCTTTAGCATCTTCTACGTGTTCTGCAAACCATTCAACACCTTGTTGTGCGGAAGTGCGGTTTAATTTTCCGTTAAATTTTTCAGCCAACGCATTATAAAGGCGAAGCGATCCTAATTTACCTTGTATCGCAGGTATGTTATGGATAATAGTTTCTCCATTCATCACATTCAAACCCGTTAGATGATCGATTTTGGGCAAGATTTCTAAAATTTCTTTAAAGTTCATTGTTTATATCCTTAGTTTATAAAATTACGTGATAATTTGCTCACTGTTTACTTCGCCAGTTGTACCGATAAAGCGGACTTCAGGTTGTAAAGATACACCAAATTTTTCAGCAACGCTTTGGCGAACGTGATGGGCGAGTTTGACCACGTCTTGTCCTGTTGCCCTGCTTTTGTTAATTAATACTAATGCTTGTTTTTCATGAACGGCTGCACCGCCAATTTGAAAGCCTTTAAGATTGCATTGATCAATCAGCCAGCCTGCCGCTAATTTCACTGTGCCATCTGCCTGTGGAAAGTGCGGTAGATTTTCGTGATATTTTTTGATTTTTTCAAAATGTTCTAAACTGACAACGGGATTTTTAAAGAAACTCCCTGCATTACCCACTTCATTGGGATCAGGTAATTTGCTTTGACGGATATGACAGACTTCATCAAAAATTTGTTTAGCGGTGACCGTTTTCGGATCGAACTCTACAAGCGAGCCATATTTTAGAATAGGATGCCAATCTTTTTTTAGCTTTAATCCAACCGCTGTAATCACATAACCTTGCTGATAACGATGTTTAAAAATACTCTCACGATAACCAAATTCACATTGTTCTGTGTCGAGTCTAAAGGTTTCGTTCGTATTTAAATTAAGTACCTCCACATAATCACATACATCTTTAAATTCAACGCCATAAGCACCGATATTTTGAATGGGCGCAGAGCCTGCACAGCCAGGAATCAGAGCCAGATTTTCTAAGCCATAAATACCATTATTAATAGACCACTCCACCAATTTATGCCAATTTTCCCCGCTATTGACGTGAAGATAGTGAAAATTTGCATCTTGTTCGTGCGTAATCCCCATTAAACGATTAAGGATCACGATGCCATTAAAATCATCTAGAAACAGAACATTACTGCCTTGACCTAAAAAAAGTACGGGTAAATTTTCTGATTTAGAATACGCCCACACTTGTTGTAACTGTTCGATGCTATGTGCTTCAATAATTTCACGTGCATTAGATTGAATGTGGAAAGTGTGAAAAGGTTGTAAATTTTGCATTTTGATGTCCTAATATAATGTATGTGGCAAGGTAATTTTGACTTGTGTGCCGCCTTGTTCACGGCGATGAATATGCAATCGTGCATTAAGCTGACGACAACGTTCCGCCATAATATTCAAGCCGTAATGCCCTTCAGGTTCTTCAAGGTTTGGAATGCCAATCCCATCATCTTCAACTAAAATTTCATACTCGCCTTCCGCATTAATTCTTGCGCTAATTTCAATTACCGTGCCTTGAGAATGCTTGATCGCATTGGTGGTGGCTTCACGTACAATTTGCAGAACGTGAACCAGCTGTTGAGGGTTCAAACTTTGCGATGGTAATTGACAATTCACATTCATTTGCATTGTTGTTTGCGAGCGTAATGAATCAATCACTTGTTCTAGTGCAAGCTGTAAATTCGCTTCTTGTATGGTTAAACGGAAAGTGGCTAAAAGCTCACGTAACTGTGCATAACCACCAGAAAGGGCTTGTTCAAAATTGGCAATAATTGCCAAACTCTTTTCTTTTGATTGTTCGTCTTCTTTCTTCAGGTTATGTTTGAGCAAAGTAAGTTGAATTTGTAAAAATGATAAGACTTGAGCCAAAGAATCGTGCAACTCTCGCGCAATAATTGAGCGTTCTTCCATTAATAAAAGCTGTTCTTTCTGACGTAAATTTTTATGGAAATAAAGCGCACGAGCAAGCATTTGCGCTAAATTTTGCATAATTCGGGGATCTGGACAAGGTAACCCCGCTTGCCAAGAGAGTACACCTAATTCTTCGTTATCCACAGAAAGGGTTTCGATTTGTAGTTCATTATTAGCATCTTGCTTACCCAATGTAATATCCCAATGTTCAGCCCCCATCACTTCCACTTTAACGAAGTTCAAATGATCGCTAATAAAAATGTAATTCAAAACTTGATTTAAAATTTTATCGTTAATTGTGTTTGTATTCAGAAGTTGAGCACTTTGATAAAGAGTGCTTAAAGTGCGGTTAGTTTGACGCAACTTTTGCGTTTTTTCGTTTACCGCTTCTTCTAAACGCGAATAAAGCTGTCCCAGTTCTGTGGACATTTGTGTAAATACGCGAGCCAGTGTGCCAAGTTCGTTTTGTTTCCTTGTGTCAAGTGGAATATGATTGAATTGACGCATTTGCACTTGCATACTGGCTTTTGTCATTAAATGCAAAGGTTTCACAACTTCTCGCTGTGTGTACCAAATCACATAAGACACCATAGCTAAAATTAACAACATAGCGAAAAAAAGCACCGATACGCCCAAAATCCATTTTTGCTCACTAAAACGTTGTAGTTCAAACACAAAATAATCAACATCTGCCACATAGTTAGTAAGCTGCTTACTATAGTTTTTTACATCCTGTTGGCGCGCATATTTTTCCATGTTCGTCCAACGTTGCAAAATGTTTTGATAGGAATGTTTTAATACATTCGGTGTGAAAAATTGATTTTGAACTTCTAGTAAAGCAGATGAATGAAGGCTTATATGATAACGACGTAAATTCGTTTCCACGCTTTCTGGTTGTTCTTGCATTTCATAAAGTAAGCGATAACTTTGCATACGCAAAGAACCTGAAATATTAATGGCTTCGGCATCATATTTATTACTGCTCATAATTGCCAAACTCAGAGAACTAATCACACCAGCAACGATAAGAATGATAAATAAATATTTCGCAATACGAGTGGAAACGGAACCTTTAGTATACACAGGAAACTCCAGTGGAAATTTAGAAAAGTGCGGTAAAATTTTTATTTCTTTTTAAATTTAGCCCAAACTTTATCTTCTTGACCACGCCATAAGCGTTGAATGTTATCGTGATGACGATAAATTAATAGGCAACACACCAGTGCAACAGGAAAAGTAAATTCAGGTTTAAACCACCACACATAAAAAGGCACAAGTAATGCAGAAATAACCGCACTTAATGAAGAATAGCCACTAACAAGAAAAACAAAGATCCACGTACCAAACATTGAACCTGCAACAGCCCAAGAAATCGGTGCGATTGCCCCAAAGGCAGTTGCAACACCTTTGCCACCTTTAAATTGAAAGAAAATTGGGAAAATATGCCCTAAACAAGCACCAAGTGCGACCATTCCTAATTCAAATTGGGTTAAACCTAAATAATAACCTGCCCATACAGGAATCATCCCTTTTAACATATCAAAAATAAGCACCGCCAAGGCAGACTTACGATTTCCAATACGTAATACATTCGTCGCACCAGGATTGTGTGAACCATTTTGACGAGGATCAGGCAAGCCTGCAATGCGACAAATTAAAATCGCACTGGAAATTGAGCCTAAAAGATAGGCAAAAAGCATATAAAAAAGGGCGAAAAGGCTCATTTTGCACTCCAGCAAGAAAAACTGTTCGTTATTCTACCCAAAATTGATAGCATACGCCTACAATAATTTTAGAGGAAATCTTATGGATCGTGTTTTTATTGAAGAATTGACTGTTTTTGCACAAATCGGTGTATATGATTGGGAACAGCAAATAAAACAAAAACTTGTGTTTGATTTAGAAATGGCTTGGGATTGTAAACAAGCGGCAGAAACGGATGATGTTGCATATTGTTTAAATTATGCTGAAGTGAGTCAAGCGATTATTGATTATGTGGAAAGCAAACCTTTCTTGCTGATTGAGCGAGTGGCTTATGAAGTGGTGGATTTGCTTGAGTCACGTTATCAACTTCAAGGATTAAAAATTAAACTGAGTAAACCAAAAGCCGTCGCGCAAGCTCGAAATGTTGGCGTATTGATTGTTCGTGGTTGTTTAAAATAATGTAGCGATAGTGGCTATTAATAAATCTGACAGGCATGCAATTTAATTGGTGCCTGTCAGATTGGCTTTATGCTTTTACCTTGTGTTCTGAATAGTTATTGTTCAGCTTCTAACTCTCCAACACTCACTTTAGTATTATTACCTTTATCGCCGAATTGTTGTTCTTCGCAACCGTTACCTGCATCACAAACTGCAACAGAAACAAGTTTTTCAACATCTAAGCTACTCACTAAATTTGTATTAATGATTTTTTCGCTTGCGTCCGTAACATTCAATTGCTCAGCAGACAAGTTGCTGGCTCGCACACCGTTAATTTTGTCATAAAGTCTAGCAAAACCACGTTCACTGAGTTTGGTAGAATCGCCGTTAATTTTTGTTTGATTAAAGTTTTTCTCACGAGGAAGTTCAAAGAATGTGAAATTTGAATTTGGGTTTACCTCAATTTCTACCCCTTTGGAGCTTAAATAAGCTGTCCCACCGTTTGGTGCTAAGGCAGTGATGTCGGCATTTTCAATGGTTGTTTTGGTATTTGCGTTATCACCAATAGTAAATGCCATATTGGCAATATTCGCATCATTATCAATTGAGCCAGGCGCACCATTAATGATCACTTCTTTCCCAGTTCTTCCTCCAGTGTTAATTGCGGTAATTTTCAAGTCATCTTTACTGTATTTACCTGCAATTTTTGTATCGCCATCAGTTCTAAAGGTGTAACCCTGATGAGATTTCACAAAAATAGAACTTTTTTCCCCTATTAATTCCCCGATTAAAAACATCGTAGCATAAGGTGCTTTTGCAGATATATCGCTTTTCTCATCGCCCACGATTTTAATATGTGAGTTTACCATTGACACTTTACCATTCATTCCTAAACGGTTAATTTGACTTGAAATATCTTCTGAATTATCTTTATCAAAGGTAATATCAATCTTGCTCTTATCTAACTTAATTTTTTCTGCCAGTAAATGTACAAATCCATTTTTCAGATTAATATTACTGTTAGAAATATTAATTTCTGTACCTTTAATAGTTGATCGCCCTGTATTTTTGCTGGCAAACATATCAAAACGATGCCAATAGGCTTTATTCATATCTAAATCTAAATTATAATAATATTTCCAACGGCGTTTGCGTTGATCTAACGAAGATAACTGCGTACGTTCGTCTAAATCTAACACACCGTATTCATATTTTGAATTATTACGGGATACCCCCCCATCAATGTAAAAATTCGTTTTTCCTGTGGCAACGATGCGATCTAAATTAACTTCTTTAAATCCACCTGCTACAACCACATCATCAACCTGATTAAATTCTACGTTACTCATCTTAACATTAAACTTCTTGCGTTGTGATTTTTCCGTTCTACACCATCTGTTATCGCAGTCGTCTTTATTGAGACTACGCCCCAATCCCATAGCTCCGTTACCAAGATTTATTTTGCTGTCAGTAATGGTAATATCTGATTGAAAATCTTCCTTATTCTGCAAACTGGTTATAAAAAATAAACGACCTTTTGAATGAATATCCGCATGATTGATATTAATATGACCTTGGTTAGTTAGCTTTAATAGCGAATCTGAGCCTCTAAAGGAATCTATCTTAATATTTCCTGAAATATTAACGTCCTTTCCTTTAAGAGTTACTTTTCCATTATTAGCTAGTAATGAACTTAACGCCTCTGTTTGTATAAATGAATCCTTACCCGTACCCGTTTTATCTTTATCTTTATCTTCAACATCCGCAATACGAATATTTTCAGTGTCTGGCACGTCAATATTAACTTCTGTATTTAATCTTTTATGCTCATCGCTATAGTGCTTTGTACCATCGTCACGTCCAAAGTTACCATTGATATTAACGCTTTTGCCTTTAAAGTCGATTTTAGGCGAGGTAACTTTTGAGCCAGTTTGAGAAGTGATTTTTATATTGTCTTTAAGTTCCTTATTTGAGGTAACATCAGCCCCAAAAGTAACTATCTCCCCTTTAATATCACTTTTATTATTCAACTCAACATTGCCAGCAGATAACACAACCTTGCCGTTTCTATTACTAACCTTAGTTGCTTCTAACACACCATTATTCACAACCAAGCTATCTAATGCTTGATTACGCCCTTTTGCATTTAGCGTAATGTCCCCTGCTTTAATAATCCCTTCATTTTTAACAATACCCCGTACTGCATTATCTTCTAGTGCCACACTTATACCGCTATCTGGTAATAAGGTAAATGTAAAATTATCGCCTGAGGATAAATATACTTTGCCATTGTTTGTAGCGTCAATTTCCCCTTCATTGATAACTTCATCGCCATTAAGTACCACGAAATCTTTCGCCTTAATTTTCCCTTTATTGATAACTTGACCTTCTGTTACCACCTGACCTTCTTTTGGCACCTGACCATCTTTTGTTTTACGGGTAAATTGATAGCTATTGCTATTGCCATTGCCCTTTTCACTGATTTGCTCTAAATCTTTGGTTGTTGCAAATAAACCAGCTACATTAATTTCTGCCTCTTTGGTAATAATAACCCCATTAGGGTTTGCTAAATAAACTTTACCGTTTGCCTTCAATTTCCCTTGGATTTGACTAGCATTGCCGCCAGTTACACGGTTATATGCCACAGCGCTTGTGCTGGGTTGTTGAAATTCCACTTCTTTATTTTTGCCGATGTCAAAACTCTTCCAGTCTATTTGAGTTGTGGGGGTTTCTTGATTAATCGTCATTTTATTTTCAGTTTGAGTAACACTTGCCCTCCCAACAACTACAGTGCTATTTTGTGGAAAATCCTGTGTAGAGGCATACACCGCACCACTGCAAGTGGTCAAAATGATAAGAGAAATTACATTTAATTTATACATGACATACCTCCTTAGAAAGTTTTAATCATAGAAAGCCAGAATTGGTGTTTATCGGCATTATTAATATTGTTATCAATCGGTTTGGCAACACTGACATTGATGGCATAGCTGCCAGCATCTGAAAGAGAAAGTCCTGCACCAACGCTTTGTAATTTCACGTTATTTTTCACGCTTTGTGCGAGAAATTGGCTATGTTTATAAGATTTCCCAAAACCATAGTCATAGAACAATGAGCTTACTAGCACACTTTGGGAAAAGACTGGTAAATAATGTTTGAATTCTGTTTGTATCACATGCCCTTCATCCACAGAAGCCGCACCAGCTTGATGTCCACGCACGCCAGACAGACCACCAAGCAACATTTTCTGTGAGCTTTCAAGGTTTTTATCAGCAAACTGACCGTTTATACCAATATTGAAAGCAAAAGATTTTGGTAAAATTTGCTCGTGAGACAAGCGGTAGTTATATACCGTAAAATGCGATTTTGGTTGAAAATCCTCTGTCGCATAATGTTTGCTTTCATTAGTTTGATTCGCTAAATTACCGAACAAGGTAGATAATGAAAAATAAGTTGTCCCATCTTTAATAAGATTCCAAGAACCGTCAATCCCTGCAGTTAAACTATTTATTTTCCGTTTTTGTTTCGCTGTAGCCGCTTGTTGTTCATCCGTAAGGTTTTGATGATTAAAGCTCACTTTAGTACTTAAACGAAAATTTGGTGTACGGATTGTTGGGTGCAACAAATAAGCCCCTAAGGTATGGGAATGCCCTTGAGATTGTAATGATTTAAAATTACCACCTAATTTGTAGTCGAGATAGTTAGCAGTTACACCAAAACGCGTAGAATAACCATCAATTAAAGAGGAATAATCTATACGAGCATTTTTTAAATTAGCCTGATTAGAACTCAGTAAATCCAGTTTCAATTCATCGCCCCAGCCATTCAAATTACTGACTTTTGTCCCCGCAGCCAAACGGTAACGCCCTGTATATTTGTTGCCTTGGTTATCTACTGAAACATAACCAGAAAAACGTTTTGCATCGTTAATCTTAATCAGTAAATTCGCTTCGCCGACTTTTTTGCCTGCGGAGAGTTGCAAACCTGCATTTACCCCTGGAACATCATTTATTGTTAAAGCAAATTTTTCTAACTCATCTTTCAAAATAAATTCGGACGTATTTACTGTTGTATTAGAGAGACGGGATACAAATTTATTGCTTAATGCGCTGTGATTTTGCAAGCGTATTTCGCCCACATTACCTTTGAGTAACAGAATTTTTACCGTACCTTGCTCAATTTCCTGCGGTGGTAAAATCGCTTTTGCCACTAAATAATTATTATTGCGATAAAATTCGCTGATCTCATTTGCCAAATTACTTAAATCTGACAGCGATACCTCTTTTCCTACATAATTTTTCAAAATATGTGCAAGCTCGTCTGTGACTACTTCCTGATTGTTTCGATCTAAAATCTGTACTTGCGTAAGTGGAAATTTCAGTCCTTGTTTATACTGTGCAGTATAAGGCGAATTTGCCGTTTGATTAAATAATTCGCCACTAGGTTTGGCTTCTGATTGAATTTGACGTTGTTCTAGTTCACGGTTCAATGATCCAGTATCTGGCCGACCTAATGCCATCACTGATTTACTCAAAATAAAGCCTAAACTGACCGCACTTGCAATAACAGAATAACGAGGTCTCATTTTCATTCCTTATGTCCTATTAATTGATAAAATTACAAAAATTGAGGGAAAACAGCTTTAGGGCGTTTTTCCAAAGTAAATTTAGAAGCTATAAACTGCACTAATTTTCGCATTACGACCAGTGCCTTCCATTAAACTAAACGCGGGTTGATATTTTCTATCAAACAAGTTTTCCAGTGCAAAATCTAAACGCAGGTTTTTCCATTCGCCTTTTAATGGCGCATAGGTAGCACGAAGATCGGTCAGTATATAACTTGGGTAGGTAACACCATGATCTTTAGGCACTCGGCGTTGAGCAGCGTAATGGGTTACTGTCGCTCCCACAGTGAATTTGTCTTTTACTAAAGCATAATTTACCCCTACGCCGATTTTGCTTGCGGCAATGTTTGATAAAGCTTCTCCACTATCTTTATCTTTACCTTTGGTGCTGCCATAGTTAGTAAACAGTGTTAAACGTTCTGTTTGGTATTGGGCTTGCAACTCAATACCGCTTAAACGGGCATTAGCTATGTTTTGATACTGAGAACGTGTTGGCAATGGCAGTGATGCGTTACTTTCATTCGGATTGTTAAATATCTTTAAGTTAATTAAATCTTTTACATCATTACGGAAATAAGTCGCTTCAATTTTGAATTTATCGCCTTGTTTAAACAGGCTATCAAAATGTAGATTTGCGGTAATTTCTTTATTTTTCGCTGTTTCAGGGCGCAAATTTGGATTTGCTACAAATTTATTGATGGCATTTAGCCCACCAATTACGGTTGCCCCAAAGTGAGCGCCACTCACAAACCGTTCTTGCATAGATGGAGCTCGGAAGGCTTCATTATATTTAGCAGAAAAATCTAACCAATTGGTCACTTTCCAAGTCAATTTTGTGGCAGGCGATAAATGCTTATCCTTGTATTTTACAGTTTTACTTGAGGTATCGTAGTGGTCATAACGTACACTTGGCGAAACTAGCAATTTTTCCCCAAATAGCGGAATATGAGCGATTAAATAAACGCCTGTAGTGTTTGAATTCGCATTATAGGGTTCCGCTCGAAACTTCGCATCTTTATCGTTTGTGCCTCGTTCGGTACTGATTTTATCTCGCATATAATCCACCCCATAAACAAAGGAAATGTGAGATAATTCGGAAGAATTACGTAAATTTATACCTCGGGTAGTCAATTTAGTCTGATCTTTCACACCACTGACTTTACGCTGTTCTTTCTCAATAGTTTTATTGTTATACAGCGCGATATGCGTATTTAGATAAGGATTATCTGGCGTTAAATAATAGTTAAATACCGTGCTTTGATCAGGAATTTGTTGATCAGTTAAATAACTGACACTACCAAAACGTGTTTTCACGCCAGAGTAAAACTTTAATGTTTCTGATGCTGATGGTTTTTTTCTAAGAGGAAAACTGTTGCTTGATCCGTGGAACTCGTTGATTTGATCTTTAATTTGTTCATTGGTAAGTTCGTTTTCCACCTCATTATTGCTTGGTGCTGTTTGTTTAAAACGAGTTTCGCGGTGGGATAATTCCACGCGGTTAGCATCATTAATTTGCCAACCAAATTTTGCTAAGCCCCCAAACTGTTTATAGGCTGTATTATTCAGCTTGTTGCCTTTACCAATGCGTAAATTATCCGCATTATTATAAAAAGCACTAATAAGAACATCGAATTTGTCATTTGCCGCAAATACAGAAGCATCCCTTTCCGATAAATTATTAGCAGTTTGATAACCTTGGCGAATTTTAACCCCGAATTTGTCATTATTTTTCAATAAGTCCAAAGCATTTGGCGTACGCATTGCCACAACACCACCCAATGCACCGCTACCCCATAAGGAGCTACTTGGCCCTTTGATTACTTCAATTTCTTGAATAAGTGACATTGGAAGAAAATAAGAACCTCTATGTGCTAAATCAAAATTTTGTCTTACGCCATCAATGACTTGCACAACACGATTATCACTTAACCCTCGAATATTAGGTTTTTGAGCAATGCTTCTCGAACCGCCTCTAATATCAACATTGGGAATGTCTTCTAACGCTGCTGCAACACTAGTCGCTTGCTTAGAAAGAAGACTATCTTTAGATTGTTTTTCTGGCGTATAAGCAAACCTACTTGGATCTCGTGTCGCAATAACGTTGATAGAGTCTAATTCAACGGATTGCGCTAGTGCATTTGCTGTCACTAAGGTTGTTGTAATTGCAAGGGAAAGTTTAGAAAATCGCATCTGTTTTCCTTATTGTAATAATTAAAAATAGGAGAATGGCGATGATTATAATAATAATCAATAGGTTTATTTATAATCATTTGCATTTAGTAGCGTAAAATTTAAACTAATTTTGGATTTCAATCTGTACCTGCAAAAATTGGACTAAATAAGCAAGAGATTAAGGTATAGATTTTTATGACTAAATATAAACTATTTTAACAACAAGCTATTGATTTTTAAATTAAAAAACTAAAGCTCTTACTTTCCAAAAACAACTTTCAAGTTGGCTATATTAAAACGTTTAACTTAACCATCTAACTTTTGAGATGCAGATCATTTTTTCAAAATAATCCTAATTTTTTCATTTGTTCAATAACGGGTTCGACTTGAATCTCTGCCATCAAATTTTTCCCTTTTAGTTTGGTTGCCCAAGGTAGTTCAGAAGACGGTTTGCCAAATTCTTTTTGGGCATTTTCTTCATATACTGATACCACGTTATCTAAATTATTATAAGGTGCAGTACGCAAAGGATTGTGATAGGCATACAAGCCAATAACGGGTGTACCTTGTGTTGTCGCAATATGGGCAGGGCCAGAATCTGGCGAAAGCACCAAATCAACCTTAGAAATTAAAGCGGTAAGCTGTTTTAGGTTTGTTTTTCCTGCAATATTGGTTGGCGTGAAATGGCAAAGTGCGGTAATTTTTTCGACTATTTCTAATTCACGTTTCGCTGGCGAACTGCAGAAAATCACATTGATATTATGCTGATGGGCAATATTGGCAATTTCTGCATAACGTTCAATTAGCCAATCTTTTTCTGCTTTGCTAGAGCAAGGGGAAATCAATAAATTTTTACGAGAGAAATCAATAAATTGATCGGCAAATTTATAATCATCTTGTGAGATAGCTAATTCCCATTTTGGTTCTGCTTTCGGTACGCCAATATATTCGGCGAAAGCCATAAATCCATCTAATACGTGAGGGGAAAAAGGATCTGCGATACGACGATTTACAAATAGCCATTGCCCTTCTCGAGAACGTTTTTCTCCAAATCCAATTTTGAATTTTGCTTTAATTCCTAAAGAAAGGATTGATGCACGAAATGCTGTTTGCATATTTAATAGCGCATCAAATTGTTTATTTTTCAGTTGTTTCCACAAAGACAATACACCTTTCCATCCCGCTTTTTTATCGTAAGGAATAAGCGTGATATTAGGAATACTTGAAAGTAAACCCATTTCGGTTTTGCCTACAATCCAAGTCATTTCTGTTTGGGGATAATATGCCTGAATGTGCTGAACCACCGCTAAGGCATGGCAAACATCGCCTACCGCTGACAATCGGAGAATACAAAGGGATTTTGGAGCTTCGGTAAAAAGTGGCATTGACGTTCCTTTATCATTTAATTTGTGCCTATTTTAAAGTAGAATGACCCCATTTTCTATTCATAACAACGTTCTAATGCACCAATTCCAACAAGATAACCAATATTTTATCTTTAATTTTGACCGCACTTTTGACCAAGCAACCGAGTTTTTCCAAGCGGAATTTTGGCAAAAACAAGAGCGAATAATAGGAAGTGCAAAAGGTCGCGGCATCACTTATTTTTTGCAAACTGAAGATTGGTTTGGTGTAAATTGTGCGTTGCGTCATTATTATCGCGGTGGACTTTGGGGTAAACTGAACAAAGATCGTTATCGTTTTTCTGCTCTTGAAACTACCCGTAGTTTTGCTGAGTTTCATTTGTTGCAACGTTTGTATGAAGCGGGGTTACCTGTGCCTAAACCCATTGCTGCACGTATTCAAAAAGGCAAGTTAGGTATTTGCTATCAAGCGGATATTTTGACGGAAAAAATCGAAAATGCGCAGGATTTAACCGCACTTTTACAAACACAAACATTGCCAAAAGAAACTTGGAGGCAAATTGGTCGTTTGATTCGAAAACTACATGATTTACAGATTTGCCATACAGACTTGAATGCACATAATATTTTGCTTCAACAAACTGAACAAGGGCAAAAATGTTGGTTACTGGATTTTGATAAGTGCGGCGAAAAATCTGGAGATTTTTGGAAAGTGCAGAACCTGAACCGTTTAAAACGTTCCTTCGAAAAAGAAGTTGGACGAATGAATATTCAATTTACCGAGCAAAACTGGGCTGACTTAACGGCAGCTTATCATCAATAAAAGGACTAATTATGAAACAAAAAATTGTACTTGCTACAGGCAATAAAGGAAAAGTAAAAGAAATGGCTGATGTCCTATCTGATTTTGGTTTTGAAGTGATTGCGCAAACAGATTTAGGCATTGAAAGCCCAGAAGAAACAGGCTTAACTTTCGTTGAGAATGCGTTATTAAAAGCACGTTATGCCTCAGAGAAATCAGGTTTACCTGCTATTGCGGATGATTCAGGCTTGGTGGTTTCCGCACTTAATGGCGCACCAGGTCTGTATTCTGCTCGTTATGCTGGTGAAGAGGGCAATGATGCTAAAAACCGTGAGAAATTATTGGCAGAGCTTGCTCATGTTGCACAAGATAAACGCCAAGCCAAATTTGTGAGTTGTATCGTGTTTTTACAACATCCAACGGATCCATCGCCAATTATCTCCGAAGGCGAGTGTTGTGGCGTGATTGGTTTTGAAGAAAAAGGCGAAAATGGCTTTGGTTATGACAGTTTATTCTTTAGCCCAGAACAAGGTTGCACATTTGCTGAATTAGAAACGGTTGAGAAGAAAAAAATTTCTCATCGAGCAAAGGCATTGAGTGTTTTAAAAAGTAAATTATAAAGTTAATAAAATTATTTAATCTATCAAAAAAATAACCCTAAAAATAATAATTCACACGTTAATCAGAGATAATTTCATGACAGACAGACAGACAGACAGACAGACAGACAGACAGACAGACAGACAGACAGACTGTCAGTCAGACAATGAATATTATATTTTCGTCTGACAACTATTATGCACCTTATTTAGCTGTAAGTATTTTTAGCATTATTAAAAATACACCTAAAAAAATAAATTTTTATATTCTTGATATGAAAATAAATCAGGAAAATAAGACCATAATAAATAATTTAGCAAGCGAATATTCTTGTAAAGTATTTTTCTTGCCAGTTTGTGAGTCAGATTTTCAAAACTTTCCAAAAACAATAGATTATATATCTTTAGCTACTTACGCTAGACTAAATTTAACTAAATACATAAAGAATATAGAAAAAGCTATTTATATTGATGTGGACACATTAACAAACTCTTCACTTCAAGAACTTTGGAATATAGATATAACGAACTATTATTTGGCAGCATGTCGAGATACTTTTATTGATGTAAAAAATGAAGCTTATAAAAAAACAATTGGTTTAGAAGGAGATTTTTATTTTAATGCGGGCATATTATTAATTAATTTAAATAAATGGAAAGAAGAAAATATTTTCCAAAAATCAATAAATTGGATGAATAAATACAATAATGTTATGAAATACCAAGATCAAGATATTCTAAATGGTATCTGTAAAGGAAAAGTAAAATTTATTAATAATAGATTTAATTTTACACCAACGGATCGAGATTTGATTAAAAAGAAAAATTTATTATGCGTAAAAATGCCAATAGTTATTTCTCATTATTGTGGTCCAAATAAATTTTGGCACAAAAAATGCAGTCACTTAAATTGTCATATAGGAAATTTACTTTTAAAAGAAATGGATAAAATTATTGATATACCATCATCTTGGTATGATCATTTTGAGAAAATCCCTTTTTTAATTAAAATAAAAAGATTAAGAAAGAGAATAAGAGATAAATTAATATATGGTATCTATTAAAATCAACTGTTTTAATAATTATCAAGGTTACATCTTACTAAATTATTAGTATCTTCTAACTCTGAATTAGCTCAATAGCTTTTATTGCCTATTTTTTAACTAATCTTTTAAAGATTTTTATTTTTTAGAGTAAAAAACTTGACTAAACCAGAGTAAATCTTTATAGTTTGCGAACCTTTTACGGTGAGATGTCCGAGTGGTTGAAGGAGCACGCCTGGAAAGCGTGTATGTGGGAAACTGCATCAAGGGTTCAAATCCCTTTCTCACCGCCATTAATCCCGTCAAATAATATCTATCTCGTTAAAAAATATAAATACAATCTGTATCTTTCATTAGTCTTTATTTCTATTAAAACCAATTTAAGAAAAAATTAATCTGACAGACATATTATTTTACAATAAGACTGCCAGATTAGATTTTATCTTTTACAGTATTTAGTTTTCAAAAGAATCTTTTAAACGTTCATCAGCTCGGCGAGATTCACTTTTATGTTGAAGTTTATTAAGCTGACGTTCTAATTTTTCTTCCACTTCATTAATTGCTTTATACATATCATCTGAAGTTGCACTGGCTAATAAATTGCCTAAGGGTGTGCCAATAGAGGCTTCGACACTAAATCCATTAGGTACTTTGTTTAAAACAAAATGTGGGCTAATTAACTGCGTTTGCCACTTACCTAACTTCGCAAGTCTTTCCTCCAAGTGTTCACGAATTGCAGGAGTGATATCCATTTGTTTACTGGTAATATTAAGTGTCATAGCATTTACCTCTTTGTTGCGTGATTTAAATTCTAGTTAATAACAAAATAGTGTTCTTATTTTAGATTTTCAAGTGCTTTAAAGATAAATATCAGAGTAATTTTCAAAAGGATGATCTATGTCTCATTTTTAAACATTTATTATTTTAGAGAAATTATTATATGACGCCCCCTATTGAATTAAAGTACTTTATAAATCCTGTAATTGTTTGTTATACGCGGTAGTGAGTGTTAAAACAATGCGATTTAAACGTTCCGAAGTATAATATTGTTTATCTGATACATTTGGTGTAAAAATAATACCATCTCGGCGCATATGTAAAATAGATACGGTAAGCGCACTTACATCAGCTGTCATAACTTGTTCTATTTGATATTTTATTTCTATAGATTTATCGCCAATTCGTTCTGTTTTTGCCCAATCAGTTGTTAAAATCGAACCATCTGTTGTTGATGAAATACCCTCATCTTTCAACAAACGCTTAACTTGCTGAAGATTATATAGTTTTGCCTGTTGTTTTGGATAGACAATCAACGAACGTTCGCCATCAAATTTTGTTATCGAATTTTGAATAATAGCGAGAGGGATTAATGGTGGGCGAATATCAATATCTTCCCCTTTTTTCACTTCAATATTAGGTAATGAATAGGCATCATCAGCTTTTGGTAACTGTACACCTCCAGTAGCCAAAGGGGAAAAATGGGGAATGCTCGTCTCAGATTTTTGAAATGAGTCGTTGGTTGCTTTTAAGGTTTCAGGATTAGACGAACAACCAGCTAGAATAATAGCCGTTACTAAATTCAATATTATTTTTTTCATATATTAACCTTAACTAAATTGAAAATTTGATAAATTCTGACCGCACTTTTTGATCATTTTACTGATCTATAATACATAAAAGTGAGGGGTAATTACTTACCCCTTTATTTTTATAACAATCCTGCGATTTTTAGCGCATCTTCTACTTTTGGTTGAATTTCTTCACTAAGTGTTGTAAGTGGCAAGCGTAAATGTGGCGATTTAATTAAGCCTAAGCGATAAGCTGCCCACTTCACTGGAATTGGATTAGATTCAATGAACAGGTCGTGATGTAAACGCATTAAACGAGCATTAATTTCTTCCGCTTTATCAAAATCTCCCGCAAGTGCATAACGGCACATATCAGCCATATCTTTTGCTGCAATGTTATTTGTTACTGATATTACTCCTTCAGCACCTAATTTTATTGCTTCTAAGCCTGTTGCATCATCGCCACTTAAAACAATAAAATTCTTACCTGCAAGCTGCTTAATTTTAACTATTCGGCTAACATCTCTCGTTGCTTCCTTAATGCCTACAATATTTTCAATTTCAGCTAAACGAGCAACTGTTTCAGGTTTCATATCACTGCCTGTGCGACTAGGAACATTATAAAGAATCTGTGGTAAATCAGTACATTCCGCAATGGCTTTAAAATGTTGATACATTCCCTCTTGGGTTGGTTTATTATAATAAGGCACAACAGATAAACATCCTGCTACACCACTGTCTCGTAATAATTTGGTCATTGTAATTGCTTCACTCGTCGCATTTGCACCCGCTCCCGCAATAATAGGAATACGTCCTTTGGCAAATTCAACAGTCTTTTCAATGACTTTTACATTTTCTTCAATACTTAGCGTGGCGGATTCTCCCGTTGTACCCACAGAAACAAGCGCATTAGAACCAGCTTCAATGTGGTGTTCTACTAATTTTTCTAAACAGGAAAAATCGACTTCGCCATAATGATTCATTGGCGTAACAAGGGCAACTATGCTACCCGAAAATAAAGAATTTTGCGCTGACATATAACCTCCGTCGGTTTTTAATTTTATTATTTGGTTTCACTTGTTATAGTCGCTAAAATAACGTTAATTTGCAAATTTTTTTTCATTAAAGGAGTTTTTTATGAATCCATTATCTGTTGGTAATCAAGCACCTGCTTTTACCTTATTAAATCAACAAGAAAAATTTGTTTCTTTAAGTGATTTTCGTGGTAAAAAAGTTTTAATTTATTTTTATCCAAAGGCTCTCACTCCAGGCTGTACCACACAAGCCTGTGGATTGCGCGACAGTAAATCTGAATTAGATGCACTAGGCTTAGTTGTACTTGGTATTAGTCCTGATGCCCCGAAAAAATTAGCTCAATTTATTGAGAAAAAAGAACTTAATTTCACATTGCTTTCTGATCCTGATCATCAAGTTGCGGAGCAATTTGGCGTATGGGGCGAAAAAAAATTTATGGGGAGAACTTACGACGGTATTCATCGAATTAGTTTTTTAATCAATGAAAGCGGAACTATTATGCAAGTATTTGATAAATTTAAGATAAAAGACCATCATCAAATGATCATTGATTATCTTCGTTCCCTATAATATTTCAAAAAATAACCGCACTTTTCCACATAAAGTGCGGTAAAAAATTCAGAAATTTTTAAATTCAAGGTTTACGCATTATTCAGCCTTTGCTAGAATTCCCCGAGTGATTGAAATTCATTCTCAATTATATTCTCAAAAAAATTTCTCAAATAACAAGGAAAAAAAATGGTACAACTTTTTGATTTTTTACAACAGTATAGTGATTATTTTATCATCGGTTTATTATTACTGATGAGCATTATTATGCTTGCGATGGTAATTGAACGTTATCTTTTTTTAAGAAAGGTAAGCGTGGCACATTATTCTACTATTCACGCATTAGATATTGATTTAAACCGTAATATGACAGTGATTTCTACCATCGGTGCAAATGCGCCTTATGTTGGATTACTTGGTACAGTTATCGGGATTTTATTAACTTTCTATCAAATCGGTCACGGCGGTGGCGACATTGATCCAAGTGTAATTATGTTGCACTTATCTTTAGCATTAAAAGCAACTGCATTAGGTATTCTAGTGGCTATTCCCTCTATGGTGTTTTATAACGGTTTGGGGCGTAAAGTTGAAGTTAATCGTTTAAAATGGAAAGTATTAAGCGAACAAAAAGATAAGGAATAATTCGTGAAAAAATTCGATGAAATCAACATTATCCCTTTCATTGATATTATGTTGGTGCTACTTACTGTGGTGCTTATTACTGCATCTTTTATCTCTCAAGGTAAAATTCAAGTAAATGTACCAAAAGCTAGTACAGCGGTCGCATTTAAATCTGACGAGCTAGCTAAATTATTGACAGTGACAGCGGATAAACAACTCTATTTTAATGATAAACCTATTTCTCAAGAAGCTCTAGAGGCAGAAATTGCTCAATGGAATAAAGATCAGAAAGTAACTTTAAAAATTGATGCCGAAGCCTCTTTCCAAGATTTTGTGACGATTACAGATATGCTTTCTAAAAATGAAATCAAAAATGTGGCAATTGTTTCTATGAAAGATAAGGGAAAAAGTGCGGGTGAAAATTCTCAAGAATCTACTCCTTCCCAATCTGTACCAACTACGCCGTAAGGAATAATTATGCAGCAAACAAAACGTTCGCTATTGGGTTTGCTTATTTCTTTGATCGTACACGGTATTGTTATAGGATTTATCTTATGGAATTGGAATGAGCCAAGTGATAGCGCAAATAGCGCACAAGGCGATATATCTACAAGTATTTCTATGGAGCTATTACAGGGCATGGTGTTGGAAGAACCTGCTCCAGAGCCAGAAGATGTACAAAAAGAGCCAGAGCCAGAAAATGTACAAAAAGAGCCAGAACCAGAAAAACAAGAAATTGTAGAAGATCCAACAATAAAACCTGAACCGAAAAAAATCAAAGAACCAGAAAAGGAAAAGCCAAAACCCAAAGAAAAACCGAAGAATAAACCTAAAAAAGAGGTTAAACCACAAAAGAAACCAATCAATAAAGAGCTACCAAAAGGCGATGAAAATATTGATTCAAGTGCCAACGTAAATGATAAAGCAAGTACAACAAGTGCAGCTAATAGCAATGCACAGGTAGCAGGAAGTGGAACGGATACGAGTGAAATAGCGGCTTACCGTTCTGCAATCCGCCGTGAAATTGAAAGCCATAAACGTTATCCAACTCGAGCGAAGATAATGCGCAAACAAGGAAAAGTGAGTGTATCTTTTAATGTAGGAGCTGATGGTTCATTAAGTGGTGCTAAGGTTACAAAATCCTCAGGCGATGAAAGTTTAGATAAGGCGGCATTAGACGCTATTAACGTATCTCGCTCTGTTGGAACAAGACCGGCAGGATTCCCTTCGAGTTTAAGTGTGCAAATTAGTTTTACTCTTCAATAAAATGTGATATGGAAGATAAATGGTAGCAATTAATCTTCCCTAAAACTAAAGCTATAAAATTAAGGACTAAATCTATAATCATAGATTTAGTCCTTTTAATTAGTAAAATAAAAAGAGAAGCTCTCTTTTATTCAGCTTCTCTTTGATTTTTATCATTTACTTTTCAATCTATGTAATTTAGAACGGTTGTTTCTATATCATTTATAAAATGTAAATTATAAAATGCTTTAAAATCAATCAATTAAATATTAACTTGTCAAAATTGAAGTGTGAATATGTAAAAATAAAGAATAAAAAGACTAGATTTCAGATTTTATTTTTACACAATGTACTTACTATAAAATACCAAACAGATAATATTTGTCCATAAATTCATTGAGTTGATTATGCCATTTTTACACTTATTGACTAATCACGATTAAATCCACCTCATCAGTCAGTAACTTTTCAAAATTTGACACAATATCAATGTTGGGGAACCATGCTAATGCCCGAGTGGTTGAACGCTCAAAAAATTTTATCACGTTAAACCGATGATCATTTTTAAAAAAGGGAACGTGGAAAATACGGGTAGAATACCCACTCCCCACAATGGCAACATTAATTTTCTTCATATTTGGCTATCCTTAATTAATAAAATTGTGGCGAGTATAAGATCGTTTCTATCTAGCCATTTGCGAATAAATTAGCAATAGGTTTCCAATGTAACCCCAAATGTACACCCACTAAAATTTGCAACCAATGGGTGCTGGTCATATGAATTTTTCACATTAAATCTGTGGTAGAGTGGAATAGCATTTCCACCAATAGATGTTTAGAAAGCATAATGCCACTGATACAAGCGGTTAAAAATAACAAAAAAGTTGCAAAATTGACCGCACTTTGCAAAATGCGATAGCTGTTATAACTGCCTGAAAAGGTCTTTTTGAGCCACCATGTATTCAGTGAAAGATGTGAGATAATCAAAGCAAAAAAGACCAAGCCGAGCCATTCGTGCGTGATTTCTTCATAAAGATGATAGCCAAAAAGAGAAAGCAATATTGCCGTTAGAACCAAATCTTGAGCGAGTTGGAGGAGATATTTTTTCTTCATAAAATTGAAATTTAAATGGTAGGGACATACGCTGTGTGCCCCTACATTTTTATTTTGTATAACCATTTTCGGTTAAGAATTTAGCTAATCTTTTTTCCACTTGTTGTTCAGCCCTTACCGTTTTATGCAAATACGCCTCAAAACCGTTTTTCACGTTGGCTTGTGGTTGAAGTTGCTGAATATCTTTATCCGTTCCACCCAAACGACTGCCACCGTGACCAACCACCGGCACAATATTTTTCCCACTAAAGTCTACTTGCTCGAGCAAAGAATAAAGCGCCATTGGCATTTTGTACCACCAAATCGGATAGACCAAAAATACCGTATCTACATCGGTTATCATGCCAAGACAAGTGAAATCATGGCATTTGTTTGGGGCAAACGTGATTTGCAAACCGCTTTGGCTTTAAAGCAGCGTTTAAAAGCACTCAAAGTAAGCTATGAACGTATTGCCGGCGATAATTGGGATGCTTTTGTAAATGCGTTTTCTGATACCGGTGACCAATGGATGGGTAAGCAACATACTAAAGCGATTGAGGGTAATAACTGTCGGATTCGGCACAGATTAAGTAGAGCCGTCAGACGCAGTTGCTGTTTTTCCAAATCAATGTTTTATCATGTTAAATCTTTTAATATTGGATTTTAGGCAATCAATCATCCCAAACAAATTTAACCCAGCACACTTTTCAGGACACCACCAATGTTTTAAATAAATAAGGAAATATGCAAATGAATAAATTAACAGCAGGTCGCCCAAGCGCAACTAAAAGCAAACTTTCTGTTGCTGATGTCAGCGAGCAAGAGCGTATTAAGCGGATTAGCTTTGATATGACAGAAGCCAATCATCGTGAACTAAAAAAATATGCGGCGGAACAGGGCGTAACCATTCGGGAAGTGCTGAATGGTTTAATTGATGAGTTATTGGCGAAAAAGAAAAAATAATTGAAAGCAGTGTTGATGGGTAACAACACAGCTTAAAAATTTTACAATATAAAACAATGTTATATGAATAATTTGTAAAAAATCTTCAAAATTATGCAGGATTTGGGTGTTTGCAAATTAAAATAACTTATTTTGCCTTCAATTTTTAACCAGTCAAATTTACCATTTTTGCGCCGTAAAGCCCCGTTCTTCAGGTTGGGGATATAGCTTTTTTGACTTTTTCTCTTGCCCACTCTTCGTATTGGGAAGTTTGATTTTTAACTGGTTTTAAATTCATTTTGCTATGATATTCTGTTTAAGGTTTTTATTATTATACCTAATGAATGTTTAAATTGGGGTGTTCACGCAAAAACACATTGACTGCTTTAAATCCGTATGTGGCATTGTGGTGATGGTTATTTTATTTTCTGATATTTCAAAAGCTTGCGGCTCTCTTGTCCAGACAAGCGATTGAGGATGGAATGTGTGCATTATTAGTCCTGAGTAATGAGACTGTATTATAGTAAAGATTTCATACATATTGAAAAACAAGCGGTAGGATTTTGAGAAAAATTTGCAAATTACATAAATTCACCCGCTCATTGTTGCTTTTAAGTTTAGGCATAACCGCTTTTGCTCAAGCACAAACACTTTCTATGGAAGTGTGGAAAAGCCCGACTTGTGGCTGTTGTAATGAATGGATCAGCTATATGCAGAAAAACGGTTTTGAGGTTAAAGTCAACGAAACAGGCAATTATGATGCTCATAAGCGCTTTAACATTAAATATGAACATGCTTCTTGCCACACAGCCGTGATTGATGGCTATGTGATTGAAGGACATGTACCTGCTGAGGATATCAAACGTTTACTCGCAGAAAAACCCGATGCAATAGGCTTGTCTGCACCGGGAATGCCAATTGGTTCACCAGGTATGGACGGTGAAGCATACGGCGGACGCAAAGATCCTTATGATGTTGTTTTGATTAAGAAAAACGGTGAAAGTGAAGTGTTTAAATCCTATAACCAATAGGGGGGAGGAAAGAATGAAACGTCGAGATTTTTTACGTTATGGAATTGGAATTAGCTTAGCCAGTAGCTCGCTTTATAGCCTTGCGAATATGATGAACCACGCACAACATGGCAATATGGCGATGATGCATTCAGTACCTACTGGCCTAATGCCAACTGAGGCAATGCCTTCAGGTTTATCGCTTAATGGGATGTTGCCAAAACTTGCTAATCAATCGACTCGATACATCATCTCGGCACGGTTTAGTCCCAAAGCGTGCATTTGGATTTGCACTTCGCCCGATTTTGGGCGGGGATTTGTACATCAACGATTTGCAGGACATCAGGCGAACCTGTTTGGGTGAATTGGATTTGTTTGGTCATTTTTTTACCTTATTTATGAAATGGAATGAGCGTATTTTAATGTATTGAAATTAGGATAAGAATAGCGAAAAATGGGAAGTGGGTTTTCGTATTTGGAAAGGTGGCTTCGGGCAATTAAAAAACACTTCAATCATACTTGAAATATTGAAATTTCTTGTTATAATTACGCCTATGAATACGATACAAGCAAGCAAACTCTTTGAGAGCCTGTCTTCTCCGATAAGACTGGCGATTTTTCAACAACTTACCGCCGCAGGCAGTACTGGCATGATTGCTGGCGACTTGGCAAAACAGCTTAACCTTGCCCCGAATAATGTGTCTTTTCATCTAAAAAGCCTGTTGCATTCGGGGCTTGTGCGTGTGGTGCAGGAAGGACGGCACATGCGTTATTTTGCCGAGCTGGATTTGATGATGGCATTGACCCATTTTCTGACCCAAAACTGCTGTTCTCAAACAGGCGAATCTTGCCAGTGATTTTCAGGCAGCCTGAAAAATTATTGCCAAATATTTCTATATTCTTGAAAGATTGGAGTAACTATGAACATCACCATTTATCACAACCCAAACTGCGGTACTTCACGCAATGTACTAGCACTCATCCGCCACGCTGGTATTGAGCCACAAGTGATTGAATATTTGAAAAATCCGCCAAGTGAAACGACTTTGCGTGATTTAATCAAACGCATGGGCATCACGCCTCGCCAATTGCTGCGAACCAATGTGCCTCCGTATGAAACGTTTGATTTGCAAAATGAAAAATTAAGCGATGACGAGCTCATTTCCGCCATGCTTCGTGAACCGATTTTAATCAATCGTCCGATTGTGGTGAGTGAAAAAGGTGTGAAATTATGCCGTCCGTCCGAAACAGTTTTGGCATTTTTACCGCCTTTTGCGACCCCGTTTGTCAAAGAAGACGGCGAAATTATTAATCATAAGGAGTAAATCATGGGTTTGTTTGAACGTTTTTTAAGCCTTTGGGTGGCGTTGGCGATTGTGCTGGGCGTGGTTTTGGGTGTTTGGTTTCCCAATGTATTTCAATGGGTTGCATCTTTGGAAGTGGCTCATGTGAATTTGCCTGTGGCGATACTGATTTGGCTGATGATTTATCCGATGATGATTCAGATTGATTGGTCGGCAATCAAAGACGTGGGCAAAAAACCAAAGGGCTTATTTTTAACCTTATTTATCAACTGGTTGGTCAAGCCGTTTACGATGGCGATGTTCGGCTGGTTATTTTTTCGGGTGTTTTTTGCAGGTTGGGTGGACGCACAGTCGGCACAAGAATACATTGCCGGCATGATTTTGCTGGGCGTGGCACCGTGTACGGCAATGGTGTTTGTGTGGTCGCAACTGGTCAAAGGCGACCCCAATTACACTTTGGTGCAGGTTTCGGTCAATGATTTGATTATGATTGTGGCGTATGCTCCGATTGCAGGCGTATTGCTCGGCGTAAGCGACATAGAGATTCCGTGGAATACCTTGATTTTAAGCACGGTTTTATATGTGCTGTTGCCCTTGCTGGCAGGCTGGCTTACCCGCTCTTATTTACAAAAATCGGGTAAATCGGTGGCACAATTTTCAGGCAGTCTAAAACCCTTTTCCGTGATGGGCTTGATTTTGACGGTGGTGTTACTGTTCGCCTTTCAAGCCCAAACCATTATTGCCAATCCTTTGATTATTCTGCTGATTGCCATTCCCTTGCTGGCACAGACTTACGGCATTTTTGCCTTGGCTCACGTTTTGGCAAAATGGCTCAAATTACCACACGAAATTTCCGCCCCTGCGTGCTTGATTGGCACGAGTAATTTTTTTGAATTGGCGGTGGCGGTGGCAATTTCTTTGTTCGGTTTGCACTCGGGGGCGGCATTGGCAACGGTGGTCGGTGTGCTGGTGGAAGTGCCTGTGATGTTGTCGCTGGTGTGGTGGATAAACCGAAAATCGCTGGGGAATAAAGGGGTGTAGGTTTTTCAGGCAGCCTGAAAGTTATTTTGCAAAATTTAAAAATAAAAACACCGCTTGAACATCAATCCAAACGGTGTTTTAAATTAACTGACTTTTAATTCCGCCCAAGCCCTTTTGATGATTTCTTGACTGGCTTGTAATGCCAAAAATGCCAAAACAAACGCCACAATTAAATCAGGATATTTTGATTGAAAAAAATAAACTGCCATACCCGCCAAAATTACCGCCACATTACCAATCGCATCGTTTCGGGAACACACCCACACACTGCGGACATTGCTGTCGCCATCACGAAATTTTAATAATATCAACAATGCCGACACATTGACCAATAACGCCAAAAATCCCACAATGCTTATTTCAGAATAACTGGGCATTTCCCCATAAAACACACGATAAATGGTTGTCATTAAAATAAATAAACCAAAACCGCCCATCGTTAGCCCCTTAACCATAGATGCTTTGGCTCGGTAACTTAACGCCATTGGCAAAACAATCAAACTTATCAAATAATTGGCACTGTCGCCCAAGAAATCCAAACTGTCCGACAACAGCGAAGTTGAACCTGATTTAACCCCCATCACAATTTCCACAAAAAACATTGATAAATTTAATATCAAGACAATCCACAAGGCTTTTTTGTACTTGGGCGATTGATGAATAGGCTGATTTGAACCACAACAATTTTGGCACGCCATTTTTTTGCTCCTGTTTTAAGATGAAATTTGCTATACTATAAACTCCGTAGTCATTACAGGGTCAAGCCAAAATGTCAAAATTTTTTAAAATAAAACAAGCCAGTGAACAAACAGGCGTACATTTGGAAACCATTCGTTATTATGAAAAACAAGGCTTAATCGCCCCTACACATCAACAAAACGGCTATCGTGTGTTTGATGAAAATCAGTTAGAGCAATTACGCTTTATTAAAACTTGCCGTAATATCGGTCTTTCTTTAAGTAACATCAAAACGCTGTTGCAATTACAACAAACGCCTAACAAACAATGCTATGAAATCAATGCACTTGCCGAGCAACATTTGGCATATTTGGACGAACAAATCAAAGAACTACAACAAGTTAAAACTTTTTTAATGCAATTTGTGGGTTGTGAAAATAAAACGGTTGATAAGTGTCAGATTATTCAAGGTATTAAAGAAAAAGAATAGCGGAATATTTTTCAGGCAGCCTGAAACCTTTTTCCATTATGGGTTTGATTTTGACGGTGGTGTTGCTGTTTGCCTTTCAAGCCCAAACCATTATTGCCAATCCCTTGATTATTTTGCTGATTGCCATTCCCTTGCTGGCACAGACTTACGGCATTTTTGCCTTGGCTCACGTTTTGGCAAAATGGCTCAAATTACCACACGAAATTTCCGCCCCTGCGTGCTTGATTGGCACGAGTAATTTTTTTGAATTGGCGGTGGCGGTGGCAATTTCTTTGTTCGGTTTGCACTCGGGGGCGGCATTGGCAACGGAGGTCGGTGTGCTGGTGGAAGTGCCTGTGATGCTCTCGCTAGTGTGGTGGCTTAATCGGCAGGTAAAATAACGATGTGCCGTCTGAAACTTATTTTTCAGACGGCATATTTACCTTAAAACAATCAAACCTTTACCAAAATCTTCCCAATCTGTGCATTGCTTTCCATATAACGGTGAGCTTCCGCCATTTCATCAAAAGCAAAAACTTTGTCAATTTCTGGTTTTAATTGACCGCTTGCTAAGCCGTCAAACACGAATTTTTTCGCTTGAGCGAGTTTTTCTGGTACGGTAGTGATTTCAAACAATTCATAGCCTCGCACGGTTAAGTGTTTGCCTAAAATTGGGAACACAGGCACGGCGATATCATCGTGGCTTAATGCACCGTAGATGATGTATTTGCCGTCTTGTGTCATTGCGTTGATAATTTTTGCTGCTTCTTTGTCACCCAAAGGGTCGAACACCAAATTCACGCCTTTGCCGTTTGTAATTTCTAGTAATTTAGCCGTAACGTCATCTTCTTTGGTGGCAATCACAAAATCCGCCCCTTTCTGTAAAAGCACATCACCTTTGGCGTGCGTGCGAGACAGAGCAATCACGTTTGCCCCTTGCATTTTGGCGATTTGAATGGCGGCAATGCCTACCGAGCTGGTCGCTCCGCCCAATACAACAAAATCGCCTTTTTGCACCTTGCCAAATTCAATCAAACCGCCGTATGCGGTTACAAACATCATCCAACTTGCCGCAGCTTGTTCCATTGTGAGGTTTTCAGGGTGTTTTACCACAGCGTGAACGGGCATATTTACGATTTCGCCATAAGTGCCGTATTCGGAACGTGTCCGCCCGATTTTAATGACCACCATTGCAATGGTAGCGGGAATGATCCCGGCCGTGTTTGCCAGCGGTGCAGGCGCGGCATTTAGAGCACCTATGGCAATCGCTGTCATTTGTGGTTTAATCGCCTCAACCTTGTTGAGCCTAGTATTTGTGCCTGTAGTTTATTCCTTAATGGATGACCTCAGAGAATGGCTAGCCCCGAAATTAGCCAAATTAACATCAGTAACACCGGAGGATAGAATCCCAAGAAGAGAAGGATAATCTTTTTGAAAAAATACTGTTTGAAATTTAAATTTCAAACGGTATCTCTTTATCGATGCTGGCGATTAACTGCAATAAGTGGCTTATTTAGCTTATCTTCTGTCATTCCATGCATATATGCATTATACTGCCATACAATGAATTTTTGCTTGTATTGCTCATTGATTTCTTCCAATCGTTGTACTTGAGCCTTTAAATTATTTACTTGTTTTTGCAAATAATCTATCGTTACATTTGGTTGAGGATTAGCTTTAGAGTTTTCTTTTATTCTTTGTTTCCGTGTACTAAAAGCCTTTTGTATATCACTATAATTAGCTAGTGATTGTCTTTCAATGCTTTTAATATTCAATAGTTGTGAAACTTCAGAACAAAGTAAATCCCATGTTAATTTACCCTCCCAAGTATTAATCAACATGATTATATCTTCTAAATTTTCCTCTGTGATAAGAATTTTAGGCATACTATAACTCCATTAGTCTATATAAATCATCGTCTAATCTAGCTGTTTCAGGCTTTTGAAGATCTATATCCATTCCCTTTTCCTGTAAAGCTAATTTAACTGGAGAAGGGTCGTACTCATCAGGCATTCTTAATAATGATCCATTTGGGATTTCACTATTTTCTAAGAACTTAATTTTAGTTTTTATATGTGTTAATCTCCATCCTAGGTTACTTATCCAACGATCTGCACCAAAAACACCTATTTTATGGTGTTCTTTGGCTTTATTAAATTGCTCGGTTAATTGAGTCTCACGTTGCTTTAATATTTCTAAAGAAGACTCTAATCCTTTAATACAAATAAGCTCTTTACATGTTTCACAATCACCATGACGAGAACATGGAGACATCGCATAATCATGTTCACAAATACCTATTTCTGTTATCGTTGCAACTCCAATTCTGTCTTTACCTAAGTCTTCATAGGTAATAGGAAGATTTAAATGAATTTTGTCTAATATTGAAATATCCTCAGGAATGAGTAAATCTCGAACTGCCTCACTTTTTTCTTCTTCTGTCCTGTGATCATAAGCTTTATTATCTGCCACTCTAGCTCTGCCTGCCCAGTTAGCTAAAGTTAATTCATCCATTCCACCTCGCTCAGCTTTTGTACTCAACCAATGCCTTGCATTATGCGATGGTAATCTAATAAATTCTCCTTTAGATGTACCTATACAATGTTTTTCCCATAATGATGTTTTAGGGCGAGTTTCTGAATAGCAAAATCTATCATTAATTTGGTTCACTGTTGGTAACACAAAAGAGAAACTTTTAGAGGAAAAGTCATCATGAAATTCATTTTCTCTGAATAATAACAAAGCTTCAGAAGCCTTAACGTTTTTATGTTTATCTACATAGGGCCAATTATTAAATTTTGATGTGTATTTTTTATACAAAAATTTTCCTAGTATCTCATAAGTTATAATTCCATCGTTTTCACTTATTAAATTTTTAAACCATTTGGTGTTACAGATATTTTGGGAATCAATATCTAACACTTCAGCTATTTCACTTTTAGTCAAAGGCTTTTTGTATAAAGAATGGGATGTTACAAGATCTTTATCAAATAACATCAATATATTAGGATTTTCTTCTGCAAATTTAGCTGCTTTTCTTGCCAAGGAGCTTATATTTGTTAAACGCCTAACCGCTTCAACAACAATATCTTGCATACAGCTAGGAACCCACTTTAATCCCTCTTTACCATTTTTTGCTGGTATCCATCGAATACCTAATTGCTTATTTCCCAAGCTATCGTCCTCCCATTCTAAGCAATTGACAGATAAAGACATCAACTCAGAACAACGAGATGGAGCGACCATAAGTAGAGCCATAACAGCTGTATAATATTCAGTTTCTTTGTCTAAATTAGGGGCATCATGAAAGAGTTTAGCAACCAGCATCATTTCTTCATCAGTTGGCATTTTACTTGAACGGTATTCTTTTCCTTTATCATCCAGTAGTATAGTCAAATCTCTAGGGCGTTTATAAGGATTTTCCCATAAAGGTAGTTGAGGTGTAATTTGATTTTCTCTACAAAAATCAAATAATTTTTGAATTTGATAGCCTAATTTATTGACTGATTCCGTACCTTTTTTATACTTTTTTGATACGATATTTTCTACTTCATGAATAGCTAAATAATCAAGCTGAAGTATGTCAGCCTTTCCTTTAATATTATAGAGAGCCATTTCAACTATACGTAAAGATTCAATATGTCTGGCTAAATTACGAATGGGATTTAGAGAATAAGTATAACGAATATAGGCTTTGGCAAATTCAATGAATGGTGCAGCTAATGGCTCATATTTATAAGCTGTAGATTTAATTCTTTCTGTGGAAAAACGAACCTGAACTGGATAAATGCTGAATGTTGTTTTCCATTGATTGTTTTCCCAGCAATCATTTCCAAAGATAGTAAGCTGATTTTTACTGAAATTAATAAATTGCTCTAAATTAGATTTAGGATTATTATCTTGTGGAGTAAAAATTAGATTATTCATAATTAGTGGCTCCCAATAGTTCTTTTCATATCATTGCAAGCTTGAACAACATACTCAACAGCTAAAATAATACGATCTTTGGATGATGCATAATCTATGCTTTTGGTTTGTTTTAAACGTTCTTCCTTTTCCTCATACAATTTATTTAAGATTTGTTGATGAGGACCATCAACGAGCGGTCTAAACTTAGGACATAAATAACAAGTTTCATAGCCAGTTATACAAAAATCATTTGTACCACAAGCACCTATTGTATCTATTCCGTTATTGGTTATTAAAGATGTTGGATCATGCCCCCTTTCGCTTTCATTTAAGTTAGAAATAATTCTACCTGTAAATGCTTGAGCGAGTTTTCCCATTTCAGCACCCATAACACGATCAATGTATTGCACTGTATCAGCTGTATTTTCAGTATAAACTTTAACGTTTTGTGTATCTGTATGATCTAGGAGCTCTGCTATAATCGTTGCCCCAACCCCTTTTCTTCCTAGATTTGTTCCTCTAGTATGGCGAAAACGTCTTGCTGTTACATGAATAATCTCGCCTGTTCGTTCTGAAATTGCTTTTTGGTGAATACAGAATTTTCGTAATGCGTATAGCTCCAACGAAGAAGCAGAATAATGAAAAATATCTTTGTTTAATAATGAAAGATCAAAATTCCTATTTTTGATATTCTTCTTTAAACAATTCCAATCAATAAACATTGGTAATTTCATTTTATAACTAGAAATAAAGGTTTCATCAACCAAACTAAGCAATTTCTTATATTGATATTCTATAAAGTTTAGGAGAATTAAATATAAGTCCTCTGTGATAGCAAGTTTTTTAAATGTTTCTCTGAATAATCCTCCTCTTTTTTTGGCACTAGGGATATTTAGAAAATAATTCCATGTTCCTTGAGAGATTTCCTTTCTTAAATCTTCAAATTTTAAATGGCGTATTTGAATGGGTCTTCTAGCTGTAGATTGAAGTAAGTGAATATATGCATATGTTTCAAATGAAATAAGATCTTCTCTCCAAAGTCTAGCAAGTTCAGCCATTAAAGCCAAAATTTCATTTTCGGTAAATGCTCCTGTATAAGGGCATCTCATTAATACCGATTTACCTTTATCATTTCCACTCAACGTAAAGCTTTCTAGCAATGACACAACAGATTTATCAACTCCATAATAGCCATACTCATGCCATGACAATAAAAAACCCTTTAATGCTCCTAAATACCATTCATGTTCTTTTCCTAGTTTATTTTTCCAATCCAAGATTATTGGCACATTAATGACTTCTAAATTAGTTGAAATTACTAATCGTTGAAATTGTTGATACATGTGATATACGTGATAACTTGAGTATTTTTCGGCATATATTGCTAATGTTTTTCTAAACCCATCTAATGTTTTTTTATTTATATTTAATATGGGTTGAGAAAAGTTAATGGTTTTGTCTTTACTTATATGCCAAGAGTTTTCATTTTCATCAAATACATACCCATCTCTTGACTGTCTAAGACGTTTATTCTGATTCATAATTATCAACCTTTTTTTGAAACTGAATCTGAAGATCTAATAATATCTTGTTAGCTTTTTCTCTTATATAACGTTGATTATAAATATTTCCTGATTTCTCGGATGTATGCCCCATAAGATGTTGTCTCATCTTTGCTTCTTTTTCAGGAGAAATAAAATCTTTATGAGAAGAATCATGATTTACATTTTGATTATTTTTATCCACCTTTCGTGAAAAATCTAAGTTCCATTCATGACGAAAAATATGTGGATGAATAATAGAAAATTTAGAATCTATCTTTTTCATCGTTGGTACAATAACATTATCAAAAGAACTGGTACTAATTGGGTTTCCTTGCGTTTTTCCTTTTCGATGGGTTACAAATAAATATGGATGTTTATTAGCGTTAGGAATCTTAGAGCGATAGTTCATAATATAGTCATTGATAAGTTGAGCTATATTTTGTGAAATAGGAAGTCGCCTTTCTTTCGTTTTACTTACAGCTTGCTTCTTCCTTGTGTCAAATTTATCATCATGCGTTCGTCTAATTGTAATTGAGGATTTAGCTGTTCCTATATCAATAAATGGGATTTGAATTGATAATAGCTCTCCTCTTCTAATCCCTAATTCCTTTAATAAGATAAACATCAAATGGTTTCTTTTTCTAATTCCAATATCTTGAAATGGATTATTAGGATTAGAAAAGTTCGCAATAGACATAAACTCATCTAACAATCCATCAGGTAGTTCACTTTCTGGTTTGATAGATAATGTTTTATGATTTTTAGGTCTTGACTCTTTAATTAACGTAATTAGTTTCGTCAATTTTTCAATATATTCATTAGATACATTAATTACTTTAGATAGAAATAATATGTATTCTGAAAGCGTTGTTAGTCTATTATATTGATGACTAAGAGATACGGCAGAATAAATATCAATAAATTGAGTCCTACCTTTCATTAACACACTTTTTTTTGTATTGATTACATTCTTTCGCTTTTTTACATTTATTCTCATATGTTGGATAAGAGATTCTAATTGGTTTTCTGTTAAGAGTGCTTTGTTATGAATTAGATCGCTAATAACAAGATTATTCTGTTTTTCCCAATTCATTACCCACTGTATAGTTCCCAGCTTATTTCTAATTGTGTTTACTGCGGATTGATTACGTAGTTCTACAGTTACCCATAAGGTTGAATAAAAATCAGGAATACCAGTTTTAACATTAACCAATATAGGAAAACGTTCTCCATTTGAAAAAAGGACTGTTTCTAATCTATGCATAATCATTTAATTTACAAAAATATCATATATAAATACTATCAAATTAAAGATGTTGTGTCAAAATTAATGTAAAAAAAAAGAGAAGTCTTATTTTATAAGGCTTCTCTCTGGTTTCTATGATGTATTTTTACATAATTTATGTATATGGATTTCAGAACGGAATATCGTCATCAAATCCATCCATTGGTGGTTCAGCCTGTGGTGCAGATTGTTGTGGAGCTGGGCGAGATGATTGATAACTATTACCATTGTTAGTTTGACGAGCTTGGTAAGAAGGTTGTGGTGAAGATCCCATCTCATTAGAGAAACCACCTGCGTTTTGATTACGTCCACCAAGCATTTGCATTACATCGCCTTGAATTTCTGTGGTGTAACGATCTTGACCGTTTTGATCTTGCCATTTACGTGTTTTTAAACGACCCTCCACATACACTTGAGAACCTTTGCGTAAATATTCGCCGCAAATTTCTGCTTGACGACGATAGAATACAATGCGGTGCCATTCTGTTACTTCACGGCGTTCGCCAGTATTACGATCGTTCCAGCTTTCACTGGTTGCTACGCTGATATTTGCAACGGCATCGCCGTTTGGCATAGTACGAATTTCAGGATCATTACCTAAATGACCTACAATAATGACTTTATTAATTCCAGCCATAAAAAAACCTCATTTTTTATCTAAAAAAGTGCGGTTATTTTGCCTGAAATTTTTTAAAAGATCTATATATTTTAACTGGATATTTGCACAGATATTAAAATATGCGATAATGATCGCAAAATTTACATTTATTTCATACTTTTGAGTTATTTTATGGAAAATATCGATATTCGCGGGGCTAGAACCCATAACCTGAAAAATATTAATTTAACTATTCCACGCAATAAACTTGTGGTGATTACTGGGCTTTCAGGTTCGGGAAAATCCTCTTTAGCCTTTGATACACTTTATGCGGAAGGGCAACGCCGCTATGTTGAATCTCTTTCGGCGTATGCACGCCAGTTTTTATCTTTAATGGAAAAGCCTGATGTGGATTCTATTGAGGGACTTTCCCCTGCAATTTCCATTGAACAAAAATCTACCTCACACAATCCACGTTCTACAGTGGGAACAATTACGGAAATTTACGATTATTTGCGTTTATTGTTTGCACGAGTAGGGGAGCCGCGTTGTCCCGATCATAATGTTCCATTAACGGCACAAACAATTAGTCAAATGGTGGATAAAGTATTAAGTTTGCCAGAAGACAGTAAGATGATGTTACTTGCGCCAGTTGTCAAAAATCGAAAAGGCGAACATCTCAAGATTTTAGAAAATATTGCTGCGCAAGGTTATATTCGTGCGCGTATTGATGGCGAAATTTGCGATTTATCTGATCCGCCAAAATTAGCCTTACAGAAAAAACATACAATTGAAGTGGTGGTGGATCGCTTTAAAGTGCGGTCAGATTTGGCAACACGTTTAGCCGAATCTTTTGAAACTGCATTAGAGCTTTCAGGTGGCACTGCAATTGTGGCAGAAATGGATAATCCGAAAGCGGAAGAATTAGTTTTTTCGGCAAATTTTGCTTGTCCGCATTGTGGTTATTCTGTGCCAGAATTAGAGCCTCGTTTGTTTTCCTTTAACAATCCTGCAGGTGCTTGCCCAACTTGTGATGGCTTGGGTGTGCAGCAATATTTTGATGAAGATCGTGTGGTGCAAAATCCAACGATTTCCCTTGCAGGCGGTGCAGTGAAAGGTTGGGATCGTCGTAATTTCTATTATTATCAAATGCTTACATCATTGGCGAAACATTATCATTTTGATGTTGAAGCCCCTTATGAATCTTTGCCAAAGAAAATTCAACACATCATTATGCAGGGTTCAGGCAAAGAGGAAATTGAATTCCAATATATGAATGATCGTGGCGATGTGATTATTCGCAAGCACCCTTTTGAAGGGATTTTGAATAATATGGCTCGCCGATATAAAGAAACGGAATCAATGTCGGTGCGTGAAGAATTAGCAAAAAATATTAGCAATCGACCTTGTATAGATTGTGGCGGTTCTCGTTTACGACCCGAAGCGCGCAATGTGTATATTGGAAAAACCAATTTGCCGATAATTGCGGAAAAAAGCATTGGCGAAACCCTCGAATTTTTTACCGCACTTTCTTTAACTGGGCAAAAAGCACAAATTGCGGAAAAAATTCTTAAAGAAATCCGCGAGCGTTTACAGTTTTTAGTCAATGTTGGGTTGAATTATCTTTCTCTTTCTCGTTCTGCAGAAACCCTTTCAGGGGGGGAAGCACAACGTATTCGCCTTGCGAGTCAAATTGGTGCGGGACTTGTTGGCGTAATGTATGTATTAGATGAACCCTCTATTGGCTTGCACCAACGTGATAATGAACGCTTACTTAATACATTAATTCATCTACGTAACCTTGGTAATACGGTAATTGTCGTAGAACACGATGAAGATGCAATTCGTGCGGCTGACCATATTATTGATATTGGGCCTGGTGCTGGCGTGCATGGCGGTCAAGTTATTGCACAAGGAAATGCCGATGAAATCATGCTCAATCCAAATTCCATCACAGGAAAATTTTTATCGGGTGCAGATAAAATCGAAATCCCGAAAAAACGCACCGCACTTGATAAGAAAAAATGGCTCAAACTTAAAGGGGCATCAGGTAATAACTTAAAAAATGTGAATTTAGAGATTCCCGTAGGTTTGTTTACTTGCGTGACTGGTGTATCGGGCTCAGGAAAATCCACACTTATTAATGACACCTTATTTCCCCTTGCGCAAAATGCGTTAAATCGAGCGGAAAAGACGGATTACGCACCTTATCAATCCATTGAGGGATTAGAGCATTTCGATAAAGTTATTGATATTAACCAAAGTCCGATTGGACGCACGCCACGTTCAAATCCAGCCACTTATACAGGCTTATTTACCCCAATTCGTGAACTTTTTGCTGGCGTACCAGAAGCACGTGCGCGTGGTTATAATCCAGGACGTTTTAGCTTTAACGTGCGAGGTGGACGCTGTGAAGCTTGTCAGGGCGATGGTGTACTCAAAGTTGAAATGCATTTTTTACCCGATGTTTATGTCCCTTGCGACCAATGTAAAGGTAAACGCTATAACCGCGAGACCTTAGAAATTCGTTATAAAGGTAAAACAATTCATCAAGTTTTAGATATGACAGTGGAAGAAGCGCGCGAGTTTTTTGATGCGATTCCAATGATTGCAAGAAAATTACAAACCTTGATGGATGTGGGATTATCCTATATTCGATTAGGTCAATCTTCTACAACACTTTCAGGCGGTGAAGCCCAGCGCGTTAAGTTAGCGACGGAACTTTCTAAACGTGATACAGGTAAAACCTTGTATATTCTAGATGAACCAACAACTGGCTTGCATTTTGCTGACATTAAGCAATTACTTGAAGTGTTGCATCGATTACGCGACCAAGGAAATACTATTGTCGTCATTGAACACAATCTTGATGTGATTAAAACCGCAGACTGGATTGTCGATCTTGGCCCAGAGGGAGGCAGTGGCGGCGGACAAATTATTGCGACGGGTACACCAGAGCAAGTTGCTAAAGTAAAAAGCTCCCACACCGCTCGCTTCCTTAAACTGATTTTAGAAAAACCTTAGAAAAAATGACCGCACTTTCAGAGAAAACTCACATAAAGTGCGGTTATTTTATTAGTGATATTGTTTTAACTTTAGTCGCCTATGTAAATTATATACAATATTACCACATCGCAAGATTAGATTACCCACTAAGTATTAAGCAAAAACCTAGAAATTTTGGCTTAATTACTATATAGTTTTACTCATTTATTTTCTTTTGTGCCTTTTAGTTCGTTTTTTTAGCTAAAATCCCTTAGAAAATCACCGCACTTTTATTGTTCAATAGTCGTTTAACCACGTATTTTTTAATACGAAAAATTACTTAATTAAATAAACATTATGAAAAAAACTGTATTTCGTCTGAATTTTTTAACCGCTTGCATTTCATTAGGGATAGTATCGCAAGCGTGGGCAGGTCATACTTATTTTGGGATTGACTACCAATATTATCGTGATTTTGCCGAGAATAAAGGGAAGTTCACAGTTGGGGCTAAAAATATTGATGTTTATAACAAAGAAGGGCAATTAGTTGGCACATCAATGACAAAAGCCCCGATGATTGATTTCTCAGTCGTTTCCAGAAATGGAGTTGCTGCCTTAGTAGGCGATCAATATATTGTGAGTGTGGCACATAACGGCGGATATAACGATGTTGATTTTGGTGCAGAAGGACGAAACCCTGATCAGCACCGTTTTACTTATCAAATTGTAAAAAGAAATAATTATCAAAAGTATAAAGAGCATTACTATCACGAGGATTATCATAATCCTAGATTAAATAAATTTGTTACCGATGCCGCTCCAGTAGAAATGACCATTAATATGAATGGTAATACTTATGGAAATATAACTGACTATCCCGATCGTGTGCGTATTGGATCAGGGCGACAATATTGGCATAAAAAAAATGGTAACCCTCAACAAATCTCTGGTGGTTATAGTTACCTAATTGCTGGTAATACCCATAATCAAGTGGGAGGAAGTGATGGACACGTCCGTTTAAATGGGGACGTAAAAAAACCAAATAACTATGGACCTCTTCCTACGGGGGTTTCGTTTGGAGATAGTGGTTCTCCAATGTTTATTTATGATGCAACAAAACAAAAATGGCTAATCAATGGTGTATTAAGAGAGGGTAATCCATATCAAGGAACACACAATGGCTATCAAGTTATACGTAAAGACTATTTAACAAAGATACTAGATGGGGATACTGGAGCAAGTATTTATGATATTGTGGGTGGGGCTTCTTATCAGTGGGAAGCTAAAGAATTAGGAAAAAGCACTATTAGCCAAGAACATAATCCAAGATTTTCTAAAATGTCAGATATTGCTAATCCTAGTTTACTTAAGCAAGACAAATATACCCCATCTTTAGATCACGGAAAGCACATTACTTTTGGAGAATATGTTGAAGGCGGAGTTGGTAAACTTACTTTGAAATCAAATATTGATCAAGGTGCAGGCGGTTTGTATTTTGAGGGAGATTTTATAGTTTCGCCTACCCAAAATGAAACGTGGAAAGGGGCTGGTATCTCTATCAGTGATGAAAGTACCGTTACTTGGAAAGTAAACGGCGTGGCAAACGACCGCCTGTCCAAAATCGGCAAAGGCACGCTGCACGTTCAAGCCAAAGGGGAAAATAAAGGTTCGATCAGCGTAGGCGATGGTAAAGTCATCTTGGATCAACAGGCGGATGATCAGGGCAAAAAACAAGCCTTTAGTGAAATAGGCTTAGTTAGTGGCAGAGGGACTGTTCAATTAAACGATGACAAGCAATTTGATACCGATAAATTTTATTTCGGCTTTCGTGGTGGTCGCTTAGATCTTAACGGGCATTCATTAACCTTTAAACGTATCCAAAATACGGATGAGGGAGCAATGATTGTTAATCACAATGCCACAACAGAATCTACAGTGACCATTACTGGCAGCGATACCATTAATGACAACACTGGCGATTTAACCAATAAACGTGATATTGCTTTTAATGGTTGGTTTGGTGATAAAGATGATACTAAAAATACTGGACGTTTGAATGTTACTTACAATCCGCTTAACAAAGATAATCACTTCCTTCTATCAGGTGGAACAAATTTAAAAGGCAATATTACTCAAGACGGTGGCACTTTAGTGTTTAGTGGTCGCCCAACACCACACGCATACAATCATTTAAATCGCCCAAACGAGCTTGGGCGACCTCAAGGTGAAGTGGTTATTGATGACGATTGGATCAACCGCACATTTAAAGCTGAAAACTTCCAAATTAAAGGCGGAAGTGCGGTGGTTTCTCGCAATGTTTCTTCAATTGAGGGAAATTGGACTGTCAGCAATAATGCAAATGCCACATTTGGTGTTGTGCCAAATCAGCAAAATACCATTTGCACGCGTTCAGATTGGACAGGATTAACGACTTGTCAAAAAGTGGATTTAACCGATACATAAAGTTATTAATTCTATACCAACAACACAAATTAATGGCTCTATTAATTTAACTGATAATGCAACGGCGAATGTTAAAGGTTTAGCAAAACTTAATGGCAATGTCACTTTAACAAATCACAGCCAATTTACATTGAGCAACAATGCCACCCAAATAGGCAATATCAAACTTTCAAATCACGCAAATGCAACAGTAGATAATGCCACGTTAAATGGTAATGTGAATTTAACGGATTCTGCTCAATTTTCTTTAAAAAACAGCCATTTTTCGCACCAAATTCAGGGCGACAAAGACACAACAGTGACGTTGGAAAATGCGACTTGGACAATGCCTAGCGATGCCACATTGCAGAATTTAACGCTAAATAATAGTACTGTTACGTTAAATTCAGCTTATTCAGCTAGCTCAAATAATGCGCCACGTCACCGCCGTTCATTAGAGACGGAAACAACGCCAACATCGGCAGAACATCGTTTCAACACATTGACAGTAAATGGTAAATTGAGCGGGCAAGGCACATTCCAATTTACTTCATCTTTATTTGGCTATGAAAGCGATAAATTAAAATTATCCAATGACGCTGAGGGCAATTACACATTATCTGTTCGCAACACAGGCAAGGAACCCGAAACCCTTGAGCAATTAACTTTGATTGAAAGCTTAGATAATAAACCGTTATCAGATAAGCTCAAATTTACTTTAGAAAATGACCACGTTGATGCAGGTGCATTACGTTATAAATTAGTGAAGAATAAGGGCGAATTCCGCTTGCATAACCCAATAAAAGAGCAGGAATTGCGCAATGATTTAGTAAGAGCAGAGCAAGCAGAACAAACATTAGAAGCCAAACAAGCTGAACTGACTGCTAAAACACAAACAGGTGAGGCAAAAGTGCGGTCAAAAAGAGCGGTGTTGTCTGATACCCCGTCTGCTCAAAGCCTGTTAAACGTATTAGAAGTCAAACAAGTTGAACTGACTGCTGAAAAACAAAAAAGTAAGGCAAAAGCGCGGTCAAGAAGAGCAGTGAGAGAAGCGTTTTCTGATACCTCGCTTGATCTAAGCCAGTTAAAGGTATTAGAAGTCAACCTTGAGGTTATTAATGCCCAACAGCAAGCGAAAATACAAGGCAAACAAAAAGAATTGATCAGCCGTTACTCAAATAGTGCGTTATCGGAGTTGTCTGCAACAGTAAATAGTATGCTTTCCGTTCAAGATGAATTGGATCGTCTTTTTGTAGATCAAGCACAATCTGCCGTGTGGACAAATATCGCACAGGATAAAAGACGCTATGATTCTGATGCGTTCCGTGCTTATCAGCAGAAAACGAACTTGCGTCAAATTGGGGTGCAAAAAGCCTTAGATAATGGACGAATTGGGGCGGTTTTCTCGCATAGCCGTTCAGATAATACCTTTGACGAACAGGTTAAAAATCACGCGACATTAACGATGATGTCGGGTTTTGCCCAATATCAATGGGGCAATTTACAATTTGGTGTAAACGTGGGAACGGGAATCAGTGCGAGTAAAATGGCTGAAGAACAAAGCCGAAAAATTCATCGAAAAGCGATAAATTATGGCGTGAATGCAAGTTATCAGTTCCGTTTAGGGCAATTGGGCATTCAGCCTTATTTTGGTGTTAATCGCTATTTTATTGAACGTGAAAATTATCAATCTGAGGAAGTGAAAGTGAAAACGCCTAGCCTTGCATTTAATCGCTATAATGCTGGCATTCGAGTTGATTATACATTTACTCCGACAGATAATATCAGCGTTAAGCCTTATTTCTTAGTCAATTATGTTGATGTTTCAAACGCTAACGTACAAACCACGGTAAATCGCACGATGTTGCAACAACCATTTGGACGTTATTGGCAAAAAGAAGTGGGATTAAAGGCAGAAATTTTACATTTCCAACTTTCCGCTTTTATTTCGAAATCTCAAGGTTCACAACTCGGCAAACAGCAAAATGTGGGCGTGAAATTGGGGTATCGTTGGTAAAAATCAACATAATTTTATCGTTTATTGATAAACAAGGTGGGGCAGATCAGATCCCACCTTTTTTATTCCAATAATGGAACTTTATTTTATTAAAGGTATCTAAGTAGCACCCTATATAGGGGATTAATTAAGAGGATTTAATAATGAATTTAACTAAAATTTTACCCGCATTTGCTGCTGCCGTCGTATTATCTGCTTGTGCAAAGGATGCACCTGAAATGACAAAATCATCTGCGCAAATAGCTGAAATGCAAACACTTCCAACAATCACTGATAAAACAGTTGTATATTCCTGCAATAAACAAACGGTGACTGCTGTGTATCAATTTGAAAACCAAGAACCAGTTGCTGCAATGGTAAGTGTGGGCGATGGCATTATTGCGAAAGATTTTACTCGTGATAAATCACAAAATGACTTTACAAGTTTCGTTTCTGGGGATTATGTTTGGAATGTAGATAGTGGCTTAACGTTAGATAAATTTGATTCTGTTGTGCCTGTAAATTTAATTCAAAAAGGTAAATCTAGCGATAATATCATCGTCAAAAATTGTGATGTAAACGTAAAAGCAACTAAAAAAGCAAATTTATAATTAATCCCAAATGACCAGCATAATTGCTGGTTATTTTATCTTTCCTGTAGAAAAGATTTTTTCTTGAGATCATTTTCAATTCAAACTAGACTTATCGCCTATTTATTTAACCTAAATTTTATTATGCGTGTTTCAGACTTTAATTTTGATTTACCCGATGAATTAATTGCTCGTTATCCTAAAACTGATCGTGTTTCTTGTCGTTTATTACAGTTAAATGGCGAAAACGGAGAAATTTTTCACCGCACTTTTTCTGATGTATTAGATTTAATTGATGAAGGCGATTTGTTGATTTTTAATAATACGCGCGTTATTCCTGCAAGAATGTTTGGGCGTAAAGCCAGTGGTGGCAAAATTGAAGTTTTAGTTGAGAGAATGTTAGATGAACATCGTTTCTTAGCACATATTCGTTCATCGAAATCCCCTAAAGAAGGGACTGAATTATTTTTAGGGGAAGATAAATTAGGCGAAAATAATGGCATTAAAGCGGTAATGACAGCACGCCATAGTTCGTTGTTTGAAGTGGAATTAAGTGATAAATCAACCGCTCTTTTAGATGTGTTGCAAGCCATTGGACATATGCCATTGCCACCTTATATTGACCGCCCCGACGAAGAAGCCGATCAAGAATGTTATCAAACCGTTTATAGTAAAGTCCCAGGTGCTGTAGCGGCACCAACAGCGGGCTTACATTTTGATGAAAATTTACTTGAAAAACTCAAAGCAAAGGGTGTGAATTTTGAATTTGTTACATTACATGTAGGCGCAGGAACATTCCAGCCTGTTCGTGTGGAAAATATTGAAGATCACGTAATGCATGCGGAGTATGTGGAAGTTTCTCAAGAAGTCTGTAATGCGATTATCGCAACAAAAAAAGCGGGCAAACGTGTAATTGCAGTGGGAACTACTTCTGTTCGTTCTATTGAAAGTGCGGCACTTTCTGCGGAAGAATTTGGCAATCCAGATTTAATTGAGCCTTATTTTTCTGATACCTCTATTTTTATTTATCCAGGGAAAAAATTCCGAGTGGTGGATTGCTTAATTACTAATTTCCACTTACCTGAAAGCACTTTGATTATGTTAGTTTCAGCTTTTGCTGGTTATAAAAATACCATGAATGCATATAAGCATGCAGTAAAAGAAAAATATCGTTTCTTTAGTTATGGCGATGCGATGTTTATTAATAAAAATTCTAATGTGAGAGGATTGGAATAAGTTGTTTGACTTGTAATTAGTCAGCACCTACAATAAAGAACAAGAGATGGCGGTAACCATCTCTTGTCGGCATCAACTACTAATAGCCAGTGCTACTTTTCAATAACAGGCAAAGTAGAATAATGATGACCAACTTAATCATAAATTTAGTCATATTTTTATCCTTAGTATGATTAACAAACTCAGGATCTACGAAATAGCCCGACAGCGGCAACTGGCGGACTATCTTAGTAGATCCGCCTCTGCTCAAAGAGCATTGAAAATATGATATCACAAAGCCTGTATTTTTTAACAGGCTTTTTTGTTTAAAAAATCTTCGAACTGTTTATTCGTTGGAGCAAAAATGAAGTATGAATTAGATAAAACAAGCGGCAATGCTCGTCGTGGTCGCTTGGTATTTGAACGTCCACAGGGCACGTTCAGTGTAGAAACCCCTGCATTTATGCCAGTGGGTACTTATGGCACGGTAAAAGGCATGACGCCAGAAGAAGTGCGTGCGACAGGTGCAGAAATTTTACTGGGTAACACGTTCCATTTATGGCTTCGACCAGGACAAGAAGTCATGCGTAAACACGGTGATTTGCACGACTTTATGCAATGGCATCGTCCGATTTTGACTGACAGTGGCGGTTTCCAAGTATTCAGTTTAGGTAAATTACGTAAAATTACCGAAGAAGGCGTAAAATTCCAAAACCCAATTAATGGTGAGCGTATTTTCCTTTCGCCTGAAAAATCCATGGAAATTCAATATGATTTAGGTTCTGATATCGTGATGATTTTTGATGAATGTACTCCTTACCCAGCGACTTTCGATTATGCGAAAAAATCTATGGAAATGTCACTTCGTTGGGCAAAACGCAGCCGCGATCGCTTTGATGAATTAGGCAATAAAAATGCGTTATTCGGTATTATCCAAGGCGGTGTATTTGAAGAATTACGTAAAGTATCATTAGAAGGCTTAGTCAATATTGGTTTTGACGGTTATGCGGTGGGCGGTTTAGCGGTAGGCGAACCAAAAGAAGATATGCACCGAATTTTAGAATATATTTGCCCACAAATCCCAGCTGACAAACCACGTTATTTAATGGGCGTGGGTAAACCAGAAGATTTAGTGGAAGGCGTGCGTCGTGGCATTGATATGTTTGACTGCGTAATGCCAACCCGTAACGCACGTAATGGCCATTTATTTGTTACAGACGGCATTGTCAAAATCCGTAATGCAAAATATCGTGATGATACCAGCCCGTTAGATCCTGAATGTGATTGCTACACCTGTAAAAACTACACCAAAGCTTATTTATATCATTTAGATAAATGCGGTGAAATTTTAGGTGCGCGCTTAAATACCATTCACAATTTACGCTATTATCAACGTTTAATGGCGGAAATTCGTCAAGCGATTGAAGATGATCGTTTTGATGATTTTGTGGTGGAATTCTATGCTCGCATGGGCAAACCTGTTCCGCCATTACAATTAGCGGATAAATCATAATTAATAAAAGTGCGGTAGAAAAATAAAACGTTTTTTGACCGCACTTTTTAACAAAGGAAATCTTATGCAAATTCTTGAACCTCAACAATTCGCCACATGGAATGAACCTATTGAAATGCTTTATGCCTGTCATAGCAAGGTAAAACGTTTTTGTCGTCAGTTAAGCATTTTGCCTGATTATCTAGAAAAACACGGCCATACTCAGGCTGTATTAAATGATGTTGAGCAGATTTTAAGCTATTTCAATCGTGCCGCACCGTTACATCACGATGATGAAGAATTAGATTTTTTCCCTCAATTAGTCAAAGTGGCTCCGCAAACACAAACTTCCATTGATGAATTAGAAAAACAGCACGAATATTTGCATGAAAATTGGAATGCATTATCTGTGCAGTTAGAAGAGCTTATTTCTGAACAACGTCAAGATATTGATAAACATTTAATTGAACGCTTTATTCAAGGTTATGATCGTCATATTGCCTTAGAAGAGCCGTTATTTGAAATGGGGCGTGAATGCTTAAGTGCGGATATTTTGACTGAAATGGGCAAGCACATGAGTGCTCGTCGTCAAGTTAAAGAATGAAATATCAGCTCAATTTAACCGCACTTCGATGCCCCATTCCTCTTTTAAGTGCTAAAAAAGCCTTAAAAAATTTGGATAAAAATGATGAGCTAATGTTGATCTTAAACCTTGAAAGTGCGGTGGAAAATTTTTCTATTTTTGCCGAAGAAAATTCTGTTGCTTTGGTCGAGCAATATTACGCTTCGGAAAAAGAATTTATCGTTATCTTGAAAAAATAAAATTAATCGCCATAACGTAGGATATTGGGCTTAGTTCGCCTTTCCCAATGAAGCAATTTATGGTATTTTACGCAAAATTTTTAACTTAAATTAATAAGGAAAACACAATGGAAGCACAAAGCCCAATGTCCACGCTATTTATTTTCGTGATCTTTGGTTTAATTTTCTACTTTATGATTTATCGCCCGCAAGCTAAACGCAATAAAGAACACAAAAAATTGATGTCTGAGCTTGCAAAAGGTACTGAAGTTTTAACCGCTGGTGGTGTAATCGGCAAAATTACTAAAGTAACCGAAGGTAGCGATAGCATCGTGATTGCGTTAAACGACACGACAGAAATTACGATTAATCGTAACTACATTGTGAGCGTTCTTCCTAAAGGTTCATTAAAATCACTTTAAGAATAACATTAAATTATTTTCCAGAGCCACGAATTGTGGCTCTGTGCGTTAGAAAAGAAAAGGAAAACTATGTTAAACCGTTATCCATTATGGAAGAATTTGATGGTTATTTTTATTGTGGCCATCGGGATTTTATATTCTCTTCCAAATATTTATGGTGAAGATCCTGCGGTGCAAATTTCCGGTACACGCGGTCAAGAAGCGAATACTAGCGTGCTTGGACAAGTTCAAGATGTGCTTAAAACTAATAATCTTCCAACCAAATCTATCGTGCTTGAGAATGGCTCAATTCTAGCTCGCTTTACTAATACCGATGATCAACTTCTTGCTAAAGATAAAATTGCTGAACGTCTTGGCAATAATTACACCACCGCATTAAATCTTGCTCCAGCCACTCCAGCTTGGTTAAGTATGTTTGGTGCGAATCCTATGAAATGGGGATTAGACTTACGCGGTGGGGTTCGTTTTTTGATGGAAGTCGATATGAATGCCGCACTTGTAAAACGCCAAGAGCAATTACAAGATAGTTTGCGTGGCGAACTTCGTAAAGAAAAAATTCAATATACTGCCATTAAAAATACTGAGCATTTTGGTACGTTGATAACCTTAGCTAATGTGAGCCAGCGTGCTAAAGCTGAGCGAATTATTCGCCAATTACATCCAACATTAGACATTACTGAGCCTGATGCTGATAGTATTAATTTAGGGCTATCTACTGCAGCATTAAATGAAGCACGCGACTTAGCCATTGAGCAAAACTTAACGATTTTACGTAAACGTGTTGCTGAATTAGGTGTTGCAGAAGCGGTAATTCAACGTCAAGGTGCGGAGCGTATTGTGATTGAATTACCAGGTGTTCAAGACACTGCACGTGCAAAAGAAATTTTAGGGGCAACGGCAACACTTGAGTTTCGTATCGTAAATCAAAATGTTACAGCCGATGCTATTTCTCGTAATATGTTACCAGCTGATTCGGAAGTTAAATATGATCGCCAAGGTCATCCTGTTGCATTATTTAAACGTACCGTATTAGGTGGGGAGCATATTATTAATTCAAGCTCTGGTTTAGATCAGCATTCAAGCACGCCGCAAGTAAGTGTAACCTTGGATAGCGAAGGTGGCGAGATTATGTCTCAGACCACTAAAAAATATTACAAAAAACCAATGGCAACGCTTTATGTTGAATATAAAGATAACGGTAAAAAAGATGAAAATGGTAAAACCATTTTAGAAAAGCATGAAGAAGTGATTAATGTTGCAACAATTCAAGGTCGTTTTGGTTCTAATTTCCAAATTACTGGTGTTGATAGTATTGCTGAAGCACATAATCTTTCTACCTTATTGAAATCTGGTGCATTAATTGCGCCAATTCAAATTGTTGAAGAACGTACAATTGGCCCATCATTAGGTGCGCAAAACGTAGAGCAAGGGATTAATGCGAGCCTTTGGGGATTAGTTGCGGTTATTGCCTTTATGTTGTTTTACTACAAAATGTTTGGTGTGATTGCAAGTTTTGCACTTGTTATTAATATCGTATTACTTGTGGGCTTGATGTCTATTTTACCAGGCGCGACGCTTTCAATGCCAGGTATTGCGGGTATCGTTTTAACTTTAGGTATGTCAGTAGATGCGAACGTATTGATTTTTGAACGTATTAAAGAAGAAATTCGTAACGGTCGTTCAATTCAGCAAGCGATTAATGAAGGTTATAACGGTGCATTTACTTCTATTTTTGACGCAAACTTAACCACAATCTTAACCGCAATTATTCTATACGCGGTAGGAACAGGCCCAATTCAAGGTTTTGCGATTACGCTTTCACTTGGTGTTGCGATTTCTATGTTTACCGCGATTACAGGTACTCGCGCATTAGTTAATGCCCTTTACGGCGGTAAACAACTTAAAAAATTATTAATTTAGGTGGGAAATGATGAAACTTTTTACAAAAGATAAAGGCGGACATTTTATCCGTGAAATCAATGGGATCAAGCTCCCGTTCCCATTGACTGAATTTATGAAAGTGCGTAAATTGGGTTATATATTATCCGCACTTTTAATGGTAATTTCTCTATTTTTTATTATTACCAAAGGATTTAACTGGGGCTTAGATTTTACTGGTGGAGTGGTATTTGATACTCACTTCTCGCAATCCGCTAATCTTGAACAAATCCGTAATAAACTTCACGAAAATGGAATTGAAAGCCCAGTTGTTCAAACCACAGGATCGGTTCAAGATGTAATGATTCGTTTACCTGCAAGTAATAATGATTCTACCATTGGTGAACACGTCAAAAGTATGCTACAGAATGTAGATAAAGACATTCAAATTCGCAGTATTGAGTTCGTTGGCCCAAATGTTGGTGAAGAATTAGCACAAGGTGCGGTATATGCGACTTTAGCGACATTAGCAATGGTGCTTATTTATGTGGGGTCACGTTTTGAATGGCGTTTAGGCTTTGGCAGTATCGCTTCTCTTGCGCACGACGTCATTATTACGCTAGGGGTATTCTCTGCATTACAAATTGAAATTGATCTTACTTTTGTCGCAGCGATTTTATCTGTGGTGGGTTACTCCATCAACGATAGTATTGTGGTATTTGACCGGGTTCGTGAAAATTTCCGAAAAATTAGACGATTGGATACGATTGATATTATTGATATTTCTTTAACGCAAACTTTATCAAGAACTATCATTACTTCGGTTACTACATTAGTTGTCGTGATGGCATTGTTCTTCTTTGGTGGTCCTTCCATTCATAACTTTTCACTCGCTTTACTCGTAGGTATTGGATTTGGTACTTATTCCTCGATTTTTGTTGCCATCGCCATTGCATACGATGTTGGTTTACGTCGTGAACATATGATCCCACCTAAAGTAGATAAAGAAATTGATGAATTACCTTAGTTGATTTACTTTTAGAATAAATTAAAAAAATAGTTAATCGAAAATTTACGTTTAACTATTTTTTATTTATATAAATCTCTAATTAAATAAAGTACTTAAAATTCAAAGATTATTTAATCTTGAGGTAAGGCATTTATTACGGCCTTTACTAAAGTGGCTAAAGGAATGGCAAAGAATACACCCCAAAATCCCCATAAACCGCCAAAAATTAATACTGAAATGATAATAATTAGTGGATGTAAATTCACGGCTTCAGAAAATAAATAAGGCACAAGGAGATTTCCATCTAAAAGTTGGCTTACAGCAAAAGCAATAATGATGTACCAAAATGTTGGGCTGATTCCAAACTGGAATAAAGCAACCAATGCAACAGGAATCGTGACAATAACTGCGCCAATATAAGGGACGAGAACTGAAAGGCCCACCGCAAAAGCCAATAAGAGCGAATAATTTAGCCCGAAAATTAAGAAAATAATATAAGTGATTAAAGTAACAATCAGTATTTCTAATAATTTTCCGTGAATGTAATTAGAAATTTGCTGTTGCATTTCTTTCCATACTTTGAAGGCTAAATTTCTATTTTTCGGTAAGAAACGGCTCACGCCTTGTAAAAGTTCTGATTTATCCTTCAACATAAAAAACATCATTAATGGTACTAAAAAGGCATAAATTCCTAAAGAAACCAAGTTCATGATGGAGGCTAAAGAAAGTTTTACAGCTGATTCACCAAAACCAAGGATTTTTTCTCGTACAGAATTGAAAATAGAATCAACCATTGAATAATCAATAAGTTCAGGATAATTTTCGGGTAAATTGAGTAGCCATTCATTAGATTTATTAAACATAGCGGGCAAATCACTTAATAAGGAAATAGTTTGATTCCACAACATTGGCACCAATACCAAAAAGAAAACTGCTGCTAGACCAATAAAACTACCGAAAATAAGAATTGTCGCTAACATTCTTGGGCATTTTAAATATTGATTTAAAAAATTGATTGGTATTTCAAGTAAATAGGATAGTACTAGAGCAATCAACAAAGGTGCAATTAAATCTCCAAAAAAATAAATGGAGATAAAGCCAAATAATAATATAGCTAATAGTCCCATCGCTTGTGGATCACTTAAACGGCGTGAGTACCAGCTTTTCAACATTTCTAGCATAATTTCTTTTCCTGTAAGTATTTTTCGCCATTATAAGTTAAAATTTACAGTGTTTATAGCTACTAAGAGGAAATCCTATGTCTGTTATTATTTATCACAACCCACATTGCTCAAAAAGCCGTGAAACGCTAGCATTATTAGAAAATAAAGGTATTCAGCCGATTATTGAACTGTATTTGCAAAAGCAGTATTCCGTTAATGAATTACAAAGCATTGCCAAAAAATTAGGAATTGATGATGTTCGCCAAATGATGCGCACGAAAGATGAACTATATAAAAGCTTAAATTTAGATAATTTAGATCTTTCTCAAGCAGAATTATTTAAAGCGATGAGTGAACATTCAGCACTTATTGAACGCCCAATTGTTATTAATGGCGATAAAGCTAAAATCGGGCGTCCACCAGAAACTGTACTTGAGATTTTGTAATTTAAACGTTTGCATGTATAATACACCAGCCGTGGAAATCCTTCCGCGGCTTTTTTAAGGAAAATTTATGAGAAAGAAACAAAAAAGTGCGGTTGAAAATGAAACCGTTTATTTGCACACTCGAGGCGTGATAAAAGATAATGCAGTGATGGCATTGCTAGGCGATAAATTATTTCGTCAGCGTGTTGAGAAAAAACGTAAAGGGAAAGGCAGTTACCAACGTAAGGCGAAACACCCAGGGAAAATATTTGAAAAGCCCGATTATAAATTTTTTTGATTACAGAAACTTTATAATCGGGTTTTTCTTAGGTTAAAAATAATAAGGAGTAAAATATGTCAAAACAGCCTCAAATTCTACTTAATAATACATGGAATGTGCGTATTAGTGATCCCGGAGAGGAGGGGGCAAAAAGCCATTTCTTTGAAACGATTTATTTAACTCTAACAGCTTATTTTGAAGAAAATAACATACGCTATGAATTTGTGCGTAAAGTGGAGGATCAAATAAAAATTCAGCGTTCTTTCACAGAGTTAAATGAATTGTTCAAATTTTTAGGGGATTATTTTGATCCCGTCTCGATTGGTCTAGTCGGTGTGAAAATTGGAAACTTAGGGATAAAATTAGAATAAAATATTGATTAATCTATAAAATTTCACACTATATTTTACGATTATTGTAAAACAAAGATCGCACTTTAATGATATAAATTACATAAAAAAGTGCGGTTATTTTTTCTTTATTTTGATAAGAAAAATAGATTACTTAGCAACAAATTTCTTGTACGACAAATTGTAATGAATGTCTCGAAAATTGTTGTTGTTTGCGGTGTTTTAAACGTCTTAAACGTAGATTACGTGATAAAGAACTTTGTTGTAAATTAGCTTTCTTTTTAAGAAAAGTTTTACGTTTTAACATTTTATTAATCCTCATTTTCCTTTATTTCTTCTAAATTTTTAACCGCACTTTCGTTGTTGGTATTATCATTCGTTGTTTGATTTTCTTGGACTCGATGATAATTTACGATGCTATTCATATAGCGGCGAATATTTTCTACATATTGATAGGCTTCATAGCCTCTTGCATAGCCGTATTTCAGTTGGGAATAATAGCGTTTTTCTGCTAATAAAGGCAGATTTTTTTTCACATCGAGCCAATTATCTGGATTTCCTCCAAGATTTTGAGTTAAACGGCGTGCATCAATTAAGTGACCGAGTCCTATGTTATAGGCAACTAAGGCAAACCAAATTCTTTCTTCCTTTTCAATGCTTTCAGGAAGCTGACTAATTAACCAGTGTAAATATTCTGAACCAGCTTTAATACTTTGTTCAGGATCTGTTCTATCGCTGATTTTCATATGTTGTGCGGTATTTTTGGTGAGCATCATTATGCCACGTACTCCAGTTGGCGATGTTGCATCTGGATTCCAATGAGATTCTTGATAAGCCACTGCTGCGAGTAGTCGCCAATCTAATTCACCTTTGTATTTTTCAAAGAGCGGTGAGAATTGTGGCAGGGTATTTTCAATTGCGTTCATATAAGAGCGCATATCCACGTAATCAAATTGTGAAATATGTCCTAAATATTTTTCTTTTAAATTATCTAAAAGTCCCGTTTCTTCGGCATTATTCATAAAATTGAGTAAAGCCGTTTGTAGATCGCGGTAGGGGCTATTGGGTAAATACCAGTGAACGTTTGCTTCATCAGTAATATCAAAGGCAATGGCTAATTCTGGTTTTATTTGTTGCATTGCAGCAATATCAATAGAATTTGCAATAACGTAAGGAATTTTGCCGTCAGCCAGTTGTAGTAATAGCTCTTCTTGAGTGAGTGCTTGATTTTTTTTCCAAGTTAATTGTGGATATTGTTTTTGTAATTCTTTTAACGTTTCTTCTAATGCTAAATTATTTGAGATATAAATATCTTTCTTTACGTTACCTAAATTTTTAGGACGATTTTCATTTTTTCGATAAGCTAATTGCCATGAAGCAGAATGATATGCTGGGCCTATTTGGAAACGTTCCGCATTTTTAGGATGGTATAAAAGATGGGCGGCAGCTAAATCAATATTATGTTTATCAAGTTCATCAAATAACTGCTCTTGATTATCGAAAGTTTTCATTTCGAGTTCTACACCTAGTGAATCAGCAAATGCTTTGGCTAATTCATATTCAAAGCCTCGTTCACCATCTTTATTGGTAAAATAAGAAATCTGGTTATTTATTGTACCTACATAAAGTGCTCCCCTTGATTGAATTGCAGCATAATGATTTTCTTCAGTATGACGTAAAAATTGCCACGGGAATACCATATCAATAGCCCAAAATAATAAAGCTAGAGCAGTAATAATACGTAAAAAAAGACCTTTCAATGATTTTTCCTATATAAAAAAGTTATGGGATTGTAGCCAAAACTTTCACTATAGACAATAAAAAGCCCCTTGAGGTTCAAGAGGCTAAGCGTATGTAAAATATCAGACTATTTATTTTTAGAATGATGATCTACGATCACGGCGTGGTTTGTCGCTAAAAGTGCGGTTACTTTTTTCATTAAATTTACGATTTCCACGATTATCATTGCCGCGTTCACGTCCTCGTTCTCCACGGAAATCGCCACCACGACCTTTACGTTTACCGTTAAAATCATCGCCGCCACGGGAATTATCAGATTTTACTGCACCTAAGAAAGACATTTGCATTTGTTTATTCAATACGCGTGTTTTACCGAATTGTTGCAATAATTCTTTCGGCATACCTTGTGGCAATTCAACGGTAGTGTAATCATCATAAAGTTTAATATGACCAATATAACGGCTGTTAATATCGCCTTCGTTAGCAATTGCACCAACGATATGGCGAACTTCTACACCATCTGCACGACCGACTTCGATACGATATAAATCCATTGGTCGTGGATTTCCGTAGCCTTTACGTTCGCCACGACGTTCAGCTGAACGTGGATTTTCACGGCGATCGCCTCGTTCATTACGTTCACGACGACGTTTCTCCATTGGCGGATCAGGAGGAAGAATGAGTTTTTGTTTGCCTTGAAGCAGCATCAACATTGCAGCAGCAATATCCTCTTGATCTTGATCGGCTGTGAATAAGTCTTCTAATAAACTACGATATTGCTCTAAATCGTGATGCTCGAGTTGTTTCGTAATTTTTGCAACGAATTTTTTGCGGCGGCATTCTTGTAACACAAGATGATTTGGCAATTCTACTTCATTGATACCTTTTTTCATTAGGTGTTCAATATTACGAAGTAAACGACGCTCACGAGGTTCAACGAATAATAAAGCACGACCAGAACGACCTGCACGACCAGTACGGCCAATTCGATGTACATAAGATTCTGCATCCAGCGGAATGTCGTAGTTCACCACAAGGCTGATACGTTCAATATCAATACCGCGTGCAGCCACATCTGTTGCCACAACAATATCTAAACTGCCGTTACGTAAGCGATCGAGGGTTTGTTCGCGTAATTGTTGTGTCATATCGCCATTAAGTGCGGCAGAACGGAAACCATTTTTTTCAAGTAGTTCTGTAATGTCTAACGTGCCAGTTTTAGTACGAGCAAAAATAATCGCTGCATCAAAATCTTCCACTTCTAAGAAACGAAGAAGAGCTTCGTTTTTACGCACGCCGTGTACATACCAACAACTTTGGTCGATATCTGGGGCATTTTCGTTATTCACTTTGATCTTCACTTCTTGTGGATCATTCATAAAACGTTTCGTAATACGACGGATCGGTTCAGGCATTGTTGCAGAGAATAACGCAGTTTGATGATTTTCTGGTAATTCTGCCATGACGGTTTCTACATCATCAATAAAACCCATGCGTAGCATTTCATCGGCTTCATCTAATACGATAAAACGAAGTTCAGAAAGATTTAATGTTCCGCGACGAATATGGTCAAGAATACGACCTGGTGTACCCACAACCACTTGTGCACCTTGTTTTAATGCACGAAGTTGGATGTCATAACGTTGGCCACCATATAAGGTAACAATGCGAGTGCCCTGTGCATATTTAACAAATAGTTCGCACGCATCGGCAACTTGAATAGCAAGTTCGCGTGTAGGTGCCATCACTAACATTTGTGGATGTTTTTCACTTGGATCAATTTGCGCGAGTAAAGGCAGTGCAAAGGCAGCAGTTTTACCACTACCCGTTTGTGCCATACCTAGCACATCATTGCCACTGAGCAAATGAGGGATACAAGATTGTTGAATTGGAGAAGGTGTTTCAAAACCTAAGTCAGAAACAGCTTTTAAGATGAACTCAGGTAAGCCTAAGTCATTAAAAGTAATTTTGTCAGTCATTAAAATACTCGAATATAAATAAGGAAAGCTCAACGGGCTTTCGGTTTATTAAGTTGAGCAGAGCGAATGAATTTTTCTATTCGTTCTACTGCAAAGAGCGGTAAGTTTTGGATTGATTTTTAGAAAACAATCGCTTTTGTTACCGCACTTTTCTCTTCTTTTTCGTCTTCTGTTTGAACCGGTTTTAATTTCATGAGTTCAAACGCGGCAAAACGATACTCAACAAAGTTATAAACCTGATTTGCCATAGCTAGTTTAAATAAAGCTGCTGCTTCATCTACTAGCCCTACATTGAGTTTTTGTTTTGCTAGATAAAAATAGGTTTCTGTGAGAATTTCAGCATATTGTTGTGAATTTTCGGCAAATTCACTTGCACGTTGTTGTAATTCTTCTACAGAGATGTGTCCTAAGTAATATTGAACGATGTGTGTACCCCAAAAGTCCTCTGATAGCCCTTTTGCTCGTTCAACAAGGTTTGTTTGGGCTTCTTGTGGTTTTAATTTTTGTTCGTTCAAATATAGCCATAAGACACGATAGGGATCTTTTTTATCGGCTTGGTAGAACTGTAAGAAATCTTGCTGAGCAAGATGGTAGCGCCCTACATAATAAAAATTTAAACCACGATTAAGGTGGGTATAGTCATAACCTGAATCTAATTCAAACACCGTATTGAAAGCATCCAATGCGCCGTCATAATCTTCTTCAAGCAATAAATAAAGCCCTAAGTAATTGTACACAGATGCCATTTTCGGCTGTAATGCAAGGGCTTGAGTAAGATCATAACGAGCAAGTCCCCATAATCCAAGAGAATCATAGAGTACGCCACGTTCAAAATGTAGCGATGCACGTTCTTCATTACTCATTTTTCCAACCAGTAGTACTTGGCTTAATCGCACGATCATCACTTCTTGTTCAAAGTGAGTATTCGGGTTTTGTTCAGCCAACACGACATGATTTTTAGACACAAAACCGCCCCTAGACTGAACACAGCCAGCAAGGAGTAAGATCGCACATAAGCTAAATAAATAGACTATAAAATGGCGAGATAAGCGAAAACACCGCATTTGCTTTCTTTATGCCTAAAAGTTGGAAAACAACAAAACTTGGCAGCGAATGCTACCAAGTTTTGATTCTATATTCCAAGATTATTCCTGTTCTTCGACAGGATCTTCTTGGTTAATTTCAGTTTCTTGTTTTGGAGCCAAGTCTTTCATTGTTAAACGAATACGACCTTGACGATCGATTTCAACAACTTTTACGTTTACTTCTTGACCCACTTGAAGGTAATCGCTAACTTTTTCTACACGCTCTTCAGCAATTTGAGAAATATGAACCAAACCTTCTTTATTTCCAACGATTGCGACGAATGCACCAAAATCAGCAAGACGAGTGACTTTACCTTTGTAAATTGCGCCAGCTTCAACTTCTGCAACGATTTCCTCAATACGTCCCATTACGTTTTTCGCTGCATTGCTATCTACTGCGGCAATTTTCACTGTACCATCGTCATCAATATCAATTGATGTACCAGTTTCTTCAGTTAGTGAACGGATTGTTGCACCACCTTTACCAATCACATCTTTGATTTTCTTAGGATCGATTTTCATTGTATAGATGCGCGGTGCGTAGTCAGAAATATCCGCACGTGGAGCAGGAATTGCTTGTTCCATGACACCAAGAATGTGCATACGTGCACTTTTCGCTTGGTTTAATGCAATTTGCATAATTTCAGGGGTGATACCTTCAATTTTGATATCCATTTGAAGGGCGGTCACGCCTTCACGTGTACCAGCCACTTTAAAGTCCATATCGCCTAAGTGGTCTTCATCGCCTAAGATATCTGAAAGCACCACGAATTTCTCTTCTTCTTTCACTAAGCCCATTGCGATACCCGCAACTGCTGCTTTGATTGGTACACCTGCATCCATTAATGCTAAAGACGCACCACATACAGATGCCATAGAAGAAGAACCGTTAGATTCAGTGATTTCAGATACTACACGCACAACATACGGGAATTCTGCAAGGCTTGGCATAACAGCCGCTACACCACGTTTTGCTAAACGACCGTGACCGATCTCACGACGTTTTGGCGAGCCGATCATACCTGTTTCGCCTACAGAATATGGAGGGAAATTATAATGGAATAAGAAGTGATCTTGACGTTCACCCGTTAATTCATCAATGATTTGTGCATCACGTTCAGTACCTAAAGTCGCAACAGCTAATGCTTGCGTTTCGCCACGGGTGAAAATTGCAGAACCGTGAGTACGTGGTAATACACCAGTGCAAATATCTAATGCACGAACAGTATCAACGGTACGACCATCAATACGTGGTTCGCCTGCAATGATACGACCACGCACGATTTGGCTTTCAAGTGCGGTGAAAATATCCACGATTTTACCTTCGCTGATTTCTTCATCTTCAGCTGTGATTTGCGCAATTACATCCGCTTTAATCGCATCGATTTGTTCGTAACGTAATTGTTTTTCAGTAATGCGGTATGCATCGCCTAAACGTGCTTCAGCAATCGCTTTTACTTTGTTGATTAAATCTGTGTTTGGTTGTGGTGCAACCCAATCCCAACGTGGTTTGCCCGCTTCTTTTGCAAATTCTTTGATTGCTTCAATCACAACTTGTTGTTGTTGATGACCGAATACGACTGCCGCTAACATTTGTTCTTCAGTTAAAATATCAGCTTCAGATTCAACCATTAATACGGCTTTGTCAGTACCAGCAACCACTAAGTCCAAACGGCTTTGTTTTTGTTCTGCCATAGTTGGGTTTAATACGAATTGGTTGTCGATAAAACCAACACGTGCTGCACCGATAGGGCCATTGAAAGGCACGCCAGATAAGGTTAATGCTGCAGAAGCACCGATCATTGCTACTAAGTCAGGGCTGATTTGTGGGTTTACAGAAACCACAGTTGCCACAACTTGGATTTCATTGAAGAAACCTTCTGGGAATAATGGACGAATTGGACGGTCAATTAAACGTGCAATTAAAGTTTCGCCTTCAGATGGACGACCTTCACGCTTGAAGAAACCACCAGGGATTTTACCCGCTGCATAAGTACGCTCTTGGTAGTTTACGGTTAATGGGAAGAAGTCTTGACCTTCTTTCACATCTTTTTTAGCAACAACAGTCACGAATACCGTGGTATCGTCCATGCTTGCCATAACCGCAGCCGTTGCTTGACGTGCAATCGCGCCAGTTTCTAGAGTAACGGTATGCTGACCGTATTTAAATTGTTTAACAATTGGATTCACAATGTTTTCCTTAAAATTTATATTAAAAACAATGCCTTATTTCCCAGATTGCGACTAGCAAAAGAAATCTTTCGAAAAAATGACCGCACTTTGGGCGTTTAAAAATTTCTTTTGATAGCCGCACGCTAATGTAGAAAATAAAGCCCGTGCATTATACAGGATGTTTGGCTTTAATGGCTAACTTTATTTTGCTAAACGCTATTCAACATTACAATTAGTTCATATAGATAAATCAGAATTAGATTCTTTTAGTGCAAATAATTATATTACTTCTGCTACTTATTTAAGATTTTATATTGATCGCTTACTTCATTATAGTGATATTCCTTATTGGATTTATCTTGATTGTCATATCGTGATTAATGGCAATATTACACTTCCTTTTGAATATTTAGATTTCTCTCGTCATACAATAGCAGCAGTTTTAGATCCTTATGTAACTCGCATTGGCCGTCCTTATAAAGATAAGGATTATTTTAATGCGGGAGTTTTATATTTGAATATGGAGAAGTATCAATTAGGAATTTCATCATTTTCTAAAGAATTAATTACATTACATACCCAATTAAAAGAAAGTTTAATTTACGGCGATCAAGATATTCTAAATTACTATTTTGAGGATCGGTGGATTCCATTAGACAAGCGTTATAATTTCCAATTAGATCATATGATTTCATTTGATTCTCTCGATACTTCTCCTAATATCTTTCATTTTACAGGTCCTCATAAGCCTCTTGATAATATTTTTTCTGAAAATGCTTGTGTTAATGCCGTAATTTCATTGTTTAGGCTTTATGCTTCAATAAGTTGGCAAGATATTTGCTCTCTTCCACTCGGTACTACAAGAGCTAATTGGATTAATCAAGAGAGATGATGTAATCGGTGGCTTTATTTCATTTAACCGACTTGGTATCATAGTGTAACTTTTATCCACTATAAGGAAAATTCTATGATTATTAGCAGCTTAACCAGCCCAAATTTTAAAGTTGGTTTACCAAAAGTGATTGCTGAAGTATGTGATTATTTAAATACGTTAGATTTGAATGCGTTAGAGAATGGTCGCCATGATATTAACGATCAAATTTATATGAACGTAATGGAACCAGAAACTGCAGAACCAAGCAGTAAAAAAGCAGAATTACATCATGAATACTTAGATGTACAAGTGCTTATTCGTGGCACGGAAAATATCGAAGTGGGCGCAACCTATCCGAATTTATCTAAGTATGAAGATTACAACGAAGCGGATGATTATCAACTTTGTGCAGATATTGATGATAAATTCACCGTCACAATGAAACCAAAAATGTTCGCTGTATTCTATCCTTACGAACCGCACAAGCCTTGCTGTGTAGTCAATGGAAAAACAGAAAAAATTAAAAAATTGGTCGTAAAAGTACCTGTTAAATTAATTTAATTTTTGAAAAAGTGCGGTTAGAAATTTATCAGCCCAGTGCCTTATATCTCCGCCCTGAAGGACGGAGTTTTACGGCACAGAGCTGATAAATAAAACACTTTGTGATATTAAGAATGGGTTTTATGCAATGCTTTTCCAATAAAAATGCTTGCAACTAACATTACTAAAGTCGGAACCAACCAAGCCATTCCTTCAGATGAAAGAGGGAAGTGTTTCAATAATGAATTGATGCTTTCTGGTAACATTTTAACGTTATTTAAGCTGTCACATAAACTAAAACAAACCGTAACGAGCAATGTACTATTGTATGTAAATTTTATTGATGGAAGTTTTTTGCGTAGGAATTGCAATAAAACAAGCACAATAGCTACTGGGTAAATTAATAACAAGGCTGGGATCGTTATGCGAAGTAGATCCGTTAAACCATATTGTGAAACAGTGATTGTCATTGCGGTAAAAAGTGCGGCCCAGAATGGATAAGAAAAACGCACAGAGAATTTTGAAAAATAATCAGCAGATGCGCTAGTTACACCAACAAGTGTTGTTAAGCTCGCTAATACAATAATACCTGCCATAATCCAAGTCCCAGCTGAACCGAATAAGACATTTACATAACGAGAGAAAATTTGTCCACCATTCGTTGCCCCTTCTGCAACTGCAGCACTGGTTGCACCTAGATAGAAAAGCGAAAAATATAAACTGGCGAGTAAAATGACAGAAACAAATCCTGCTGAAATGGTGTATTTCACAATATCTTTGGTTTTTGTCACATTTTTCGCTGATAATGCTCGGGCGACAATTCCACCGAAAGCGATGGCTGCGAGTACATCCATGGTTTGATAACCACTGGTTAAGCCGATTAATAAAGAATGGCTATTTTCATAAGCATTACTTGGTGCTTGAATTTCAGATAAAGGCGAAATAAATACGGTAATTGCTACAGCAATAAGTAACACTAATAAAGCTGGTGTCATAAATTTACCCACGCTTGAAATGATCGTATTTGGGCTAATCATAAAGCCCATCGCGATTAAGTTAAAAATTAGTGAGAATACAAAACGAACATTCGCATTATTTTCTGTTAAGCCTAAAGGCAACCACGCCATTTCATAAGCAACATTAGTGATGCGGGGCATTGCAAAGGTAGAGCCAATGGTTAAATAAAGTATAACGAGGAAACCTGTGCCAGCCCATTTTGGTAAATCTTTAGTAAGTTCTTCGCCACGACCTAAAATCGCTACCACAACAAGCGTAATAAATGGCATTAAAACGCCAGTTAAAACAAAGCCTAAGGAAGCACTCGTCCAATGTTGTCCTGAGGAAAATCCTTCCATAGGCGGAAAAATGATATTACCCGCACCTAAAAATAAGGCGAAGATCATCATTCCTAAAATAATAATATCTTTGCGTGAAAACATAGTTTTTGATTCTAAAAATAAAAGGTCTGCATTCTACTACAAAGTAGATAAAATCCCTATTGCGTAAACTTAAAAATGTGAATTTTGTCACAATATATGGCATTTTATCGACAATTCGCTAAAAATCCCGACAAAATCTACCGCACTTTTTCCTTTAACTTCGAAAATATGCTAGGATGCTTCCTTTGTGAATTTTTTGCTATGTATTTTTAAAGGGGTTTATGTGATAAAACTGATCCAACGTTTTTTTAAATTAGAATCTGCTGGCGGTATATTATTGCTTTTTTCAGCTGTTGTTGCGATGTTGCTGGCTAATTCGCCGTTAAGCAACCAATATAATGATTTTTTAAATTTGCCTGTAAGTTTACAAATTGGTAGTTTCTCAATTAATAAAACCTTAATTCACTGGATTAACGATGGTTTTATGGCGGTGTTTTTTGTATTAGTGGGAATGGAAGTCAAAAAAGAATTATTTGAAGGCGCGCTTTCTACCTATCAACAAGCTATTTTCCCTGCTATTGCAGCTATTGGCGGAATGGTTATACCGGCTGTAGTTTATTGGTTTATCGCTAAACAAGATCCCAGTTTAGCTAATGGCTGGGCAATTCCAATGGCAACAGACATTGCTTTTGCACTGGGAATTATGGCGTTATTGAGTAAACAAGTGCCACTTCCACTGAAAATATTTTTACTTGCCCTTGCTATTATTGATGACCTCGGTGCGATAGTTGTTATTGCATTATTTTTCTCGCACGGATTGAGTGTACAAGCACTAATTTTTTCTGCCGTGGCAATTATTGTGCTGATATTACTAAATCGTTTCAAAGTTTCCGCACTTTGCGCTTATATGGTCGTAGGTGCAATTTTATGGGCTTCCGTATTAAAGTCTGGTGTGCATGCTACTTTAGCAGGCGTTATTATTGGTTTTAGCATTCCATTGAAAGGTAAAAAAGGAGAACGCCCATTAGATGATTTCGAGCATATTTTAGCCTCTTGGTCATCTTTCGTTATTTTACCACTTTTCGCATTTGCCAATGCTGGTGTGAGTTTTGCAGGCATAGATGTGAATATGATTTCGTCGCCATTATTATTGGCTATAGCAAGCGGTTTAATTATTGGTAAACCAGTCGGTATATTTGGATTTAGTTATATTTCTGTTAAATTGGGATTAGCTAAATTACCAGATGGAATTAATTTTAAACAAATTTTTGCTGTTGCGGTTTTATGTGGAATCGGTTTTACGATGTCAATGTTCTTAGCAAGCCTTGCATTTGATGCTAATGCGGGGGAAAGTGTCAATACTCTTTCTCGTTTAGGTATTCTACTTGGATCAACTGTTTCGGCAATACTTGGTTATTTATTCTTAAAACAGACGACAAAACTAAGTTAATCATACACAAAGTGCGGTAAAAATTTACCGCACTTGTTCTATAAGATAATTCCACTATCTGCTTTGGTAAAATTCATTACAAATAAACTTTTATAAGTTCTTACATGAAATTCACCCGTCAATACTCGGCGTGTGAATGCGTGATAGCTTTCCATATCTTTTGCATGGAGTAGCAACATAAAATCATAGTCCCCTGAGATTTCGTAACAGCTCACCACTTCGTCTTCTTGACGCATTTTCCGTTCAAATTGCTCTTGATAATAAGAATGTTGATTATCCATTTCGACCATGACAAATACGCTAATCGTACGCCCAACGGCTTTTGGGGAAACAACTGCAACTCGTTTTGTAATAACGCCTGAATCAGTTAATGATTGCACACGTCGTTGACAGGTTGCAACGGAACTATTCACTTTCTCTGACAGTTCTTTTAACGGAATCATGGCATCTTGTTGTAATACATTCAAAATATGACGATCTAATTTATCCAGTGTTTGCATAAGATAATTTCTCAAAAATGTAACTATCGAGAAAAATATTATCACAATAAAAAATAAAGTTGAGATTTTTTATTGTCTTGGGCTTTTATAATAATCACATTGATGAGATGAGGTTCAAGATGAAAGTAGTTACTCAAGGTGTATTATTGTGCATTTTTTCACAATGTTTATTTGGCATATTGTATTTATTTAGTATATGGCTCCAACCACTTAGCGGAACGGATGTTTTTGCGTGGCGTATGCTGACCATGATCTTTGGGTTACTTTTAATTTTATTCCCGACTATTGGTTGCCGCTCTCTTTTGTCTCTTATCACGACAACGTTAGGAAAAAGTTGGACGCGTTGGGTTTTATTTTTACTGGGGACATTAGATGCGGGAAGTCAATTCTGGCTCTTTATGTGGGCTCCGCTAAATGGCGAAGGGATAAATATTGCGATGGGATATTTTCTTTTTCCGCTGATTATGGCTGTTTTAGGATGGGCTTGGTTAAAAGAACGTTTATCATTTATTCAGAAAATCGCGCTTTTACTGGCTGCCTGCGGTGTTGCACATGAAGTATGGCACACTCAAAGTTTTTCATGGACAAGCTTGTGGGTTTGTACGGTTTATCCATTTTATTATCTAAGCCGTAAATGGATGAAAATCCCAGCTCTACAAGGAATTACATTGGATATTATTTTAATTTCGATTCCTTGTTTTATTTATATTCTTTCTCAAAGTGATACGCTTTCTTTGGTTACGCAAGAATATCGTTATTGGTTATTGCTACCAGCACTTGGTATTGTGAGTGCGATTTCGCTTTCAGCCAACTTAAAATCAAGCCAACAAATTCCAGTTAGTATTTTTGCGGTGTTGAGTTATATCGAGCCGATATTACTTTTTTTAATAGCTGTCTTTGTGCTAGATAATCAAATAACCACAAGCGACTATTTTACTTATGTGCCTATTTGGTTAAGTCTCATTGTGATTGGCATAGAAGGGCTTTTAAACAAAAATAAAGTGCGGTGAAAATTAACCGCACTTATTAAAGTTACTGAAATAATTAGAAAGTATCTGAAAAAGTGATTTTTTATTCCCACTCGATTGTTGCGGGTGGTTTTCCGCTGATGTCGTATACGACGCGGGAAATTCCATTCACTTCGTTGATGATACGGTTAGACACTTTGCCTAATAAATCATAAGGCAAATGTGCCCAATGTGCGGTCATAAAATCGATTGTTTCTACCGCGCGTAGGGAAATAACCCAATCGTATTTACGGCCATCGCCCATCACTCCAACAGATTTCACTGGTAAGAATACGCTGAAGGCTTGGCTGGTTTTTTCATACCAACCGCTGTTGCGTAATTCTTCGATAAAGATCGCATCCGCACGGCGTAATAAATCGCAGTATTCTTTTTTCACTTCACCTAATACTCGCACGCCTAAGCCTGGGCCAGGGAATGGGTGGCGGTTGATCATTTCAGCTGGTAAGCCTAATGCCAAACCGATTTTACGTACTTCATCTTTAAATAATTCACGTAAAGGTTCAACTAAGCCAAGTTTCATATAGTCTGGTAAGCCACCTACGTTATGGTGTGATTTAATGACGTGGGCTTTGCCTGTTTTGCTGGCCGCAGATTCGATGACATCAGGGTAAATCGTACCTTGTGCTAACCATTTCACATTAGTGAGTTTTTTCGATTCATCATCAAATACATCAACAAATACTTTACCGATAATTTTACGTTTCGCTTCAGGATCCGATACGCCTGCAAGTTCACCTAAGAAACGACTTTCAGCATCAACACGAGTGATGTTTAAACCGAATTTATCGCCAAACATTTCCATGACTTGGTCGCCTTCGTGTAAGCGGAGTAAACCGTTATCCACAAATACGCAGTGTAAGTTTTTGCCGATAGCACGGTGTAAAAGTAATGCAACAACAGAAGAGTCCACACCACCAGATAAACCTAAAATCACTTCATCATCGCCTACTTGCTCTTTAATGCGAGCAACGGCATCTTCGATAATGTTTTCTGCTGTCCATTTGGTTTCGCAACCACAGATGTTTACTACGAAGTTGGTTAATAATTCCAAGCCTTTTTTAGTATGCGTTACTTCAGGGTGGAATTGTACGCCGTAGAAACGACGATTTTCATCCGACATTGCAGCAATTGGGCAGGTTGGCGTTGTGCCAGTTACTTTGAAGTTTTCTGGTAAGCGCGTTACTTTATCGCCGTGGCTCATCCAAACGTCTAACTTCGGCTCAGAAGCGGTCGAATTATCGTTTAAATTTGCAAAAAGTGCGGTGGAATTTTCAAGAGAAACTGAAGCATAGCCGAACTCTCGGTGGTCAGAAGTTTCGGTTAAACCGCCAAGTTGCATCGCCATAGTTTGCATTCCATAGCAAATGCCTAATACTGGTACACTAGCATTAAACACATATTCAGGTGCACGAGGGCTGTTTTCTTCAGTTGTGCTTTCAGGGCTGCCAGAAAGAATGATACCCGTTGGAGCAAATTCACGGATTTGTTGTTCGGTTACATCCCAAGCCCAAAGTTCACAGTACACACCGATTTCACGCACACGACGCGCAATCAGTTGAGTATATTGTGAACCGAAGTCGAGGATTAGGATTTTGTGATTGTGGATATTTGTCATTTATAATGCTCTTATTATTGATAGTGTAAGCGGTTCATATTATTTAAAACTTTGCAAAAACCAACCGCACTTTAAACAGCAAAAGGCAGGCTAAAGCCCACCTTAAAGATTAGCCCATACGATAGTTTGGTGCTTCTTTAGTAATCGTTACGTCATGAACATGGCTTTCTTTGATACCTGCACCGCTAATGCGAACAAATTCCGCTTTGGTGCGTAGTTCATCAATAGTTGCGCAGCCAGTTAAGCCCATGCAAGAACGTAAGCCACCCATTTGTTGGTGGATGATTTCTTTTAAGTAACCTTTATATGGAATACGGCCTTCAATACCTTCCGGTACGAGTTTATCTGCCGCGTTATCAGATTGGAAATAACGGTCTGATGAGCCTTTCGCCATCGCACCTAATGAGCCCATACCACGGTAAGATTTAAATGCACGACCTTGATAAAGTTCGATTTCACCTGGAGCCTCTTCTGTACCCGCGAACATCGAGCCAACCATTACACAGCTTGCACCAGCAGCGATAGCTTTTGCAATATCGCCAGAGAAACGGATACCACCGTCAGCAATTACAGGAATACCGCGATCTTTTAATGCAGCAGCTGCATCTGCGATAGCGGTTATTTGTGGAACACCTACGCCAGTTACAATACGAGTTGTACAAATTGAACCAGGACCAATACCTACTTTTACCGCACTTGCGCCTGCATCTGCTAATGCAATTGCGCCTTCAGCCGTTGCTACGTTACCTGCAACGATAGGCAAATTTGGATATTTTGCACGAGTTTCACGAACACGTTGTAATACGCCTTCTGAGTGACCGTGAGAAGAGTCGATTAACAACACATCCACCCCAGCTTTTACTAATGCATCAATACGTTCTTCGTTACCTGGGCCTGCACCTACAGCCGCACCGACACGTAAACGACCAAATTCATCTTTACACGCATTTGGTTTTTGTTCAGCTTTTTGGAAGTCTTTTACGGTAATCATCCCTTTAAGTTTAAAGCTGTCATTGACCATCAATACTTTTTCAACACGATGTTGGTGCATTAATGCTAAGATTTCTTCGCGAGTTGCCCCTTCTTTTACCGTCACTAAGCGGTCTTTTTTTGTCATTACTTGTGAAACGGTTTTGCTTAAATCTTTTACGAAACGTGTATCACGGCCAGTAATGATACCGATTAAGTTATTTTCAGAGTCCACAACAGGGTAGCCCGCAAATCCGTTTTTCTTCACCAGTTCTGCTAATTTTGCAAGGGATAAATCAGGTGAAACGGTGACAGGTTCAGAAACAATACCACTTTCGAATTTTTTGACTTTACGCACGCGATCTGCTTGGCGTTCGATCGTCATATTTTTATGAATAAAGCCAATACCGCCTTCTTGTGCTAAAGAGATCGCAAGTTTGGTTTCAGTTACGGTATCCATTGCTGCTGAAAGCATTGGAATATTTAGGCGAATTTCTTTGGTAAGTTGAGTTGAAAGGTTGGCAGTATTTGGAAGCACAGTTGAGTGAGCTGGGACGAGTAGAACATCGTCAAAAGTAAGGGCTTCTTGTTTAATGCGTAATGACATTGCAATATTCTCGCTAAGTTGAAGTTAAAAAATATTGCGGTGGGATTATACAGATTTTACTTGATTTTGAAAACGAAATTTTAGGATTTATGCTATGATTTTCATACTATTTGCCATAAGGAATGAATGATGAATTTTACGTTATTGACATATTTATCGGATTGTCAGCCGAAAGTGCGGTCTGAATTGGAAAAATTTTCTAAAAATCTAGAGGAAGAGATTCAACAATTACGTGAAATTGGTTTGGATATTCTCGTTGATGGACAAGATTATCGCTTAGTGTCAATGCTTCCTTTATTAAATCCTCAGCAAATTTCAACCGCACTTTTTCCTTATAGTATCCATTATCAGCCGATTATTTCCTCTACAAATGAATGGATACTACAAAATATTCTTTCATTAAAAAAAGGCGATCTTTGTGTGGCTGAATATCAAACTGCAGGGCGCGGTCGGCGTGGTCGCCAATGGTTATCGCCTTTTGCTGGGCAAATCATGTTTAGTTTTTATTGGACGTTTGATCCTAAAAAATCAATTGAGGGGTTAAGTTTAGTCATCGGTTTGGCGATTGCGGAAGTGCTAAATGTACAAGTGAAATGGCCAAATGATATTTTGTTTGATGAAAGAAAGTTAGGTGGCATTTTAGTTGAAATTGCTAATCATAAAAATGGCATGCTCAATTTAGTGATTGGCATAGGTATTAATGTGTCGTTGTCAAAACAAACAGAAATTAGTCAGCCTTATGCGGAAGTGTGTGAAATTGATCCTGATGTAGAGCGACAAACTTTATTACCCAAACTTATACAACATTTATATACACGTTTAAATATCTTTGAGAAAAATGGTATTAATACGGAATTTCAACAAGCATGGCAATCATATAATGCGTTTTCAAATAGTGAAGTAAAGGTGCTTACTGAGCAAGGTGTTATTTCAGGTATTGAAAAAGGCATAGATGAACGTGGTTATTTAAAAGTATTATGTGGCAATAAAATTCAGATGTTTAATGGTGGAGAAGTTTCATTACGTAAGAAATAATAGCAATAAAAGTTTGACTATTCTAACCGCACTTTTTAATAAAATGTTTATATTTCCATCAAAAGATCATTTTTTTAAATATTTTTGTAAAAAGTACTTGCAAGGGATTTGAAAATCCCTATAATGCACCGCACAC